>Ga0315283_10004210_pt1 | contig 12491 bp, 9 predicted proteins | sample YL17G09_0_MG_FD_204541 | JGI IMG/M metagenome (GOLD analysis project Ga0315283, IMG submission 204541) | Sediment microbial communities from Yellowstone Lake, YNP, Wyoming, USA - YL17G09_0 | ecosystem: Environmental > Aquatic > Freshwater > Lake > Sediment | place: USA: Wyoming | collected...
CACGCCACGGCCGCGGCGACGGCGTCGAGCGCCGGCGTGTCGCTCTTGGAGCAGCCCGACTCAGCGCGGACTTCGAGCACGGGCCGTCCCGTCCTCCTGCTCCTCCTTACCGGAGGGACGAGATGGGACCGAGAGGAGGAGGCGAAGCAGCTGCAGCCGCCGCCGGAAGAGGGACCGTGCGAGTGCGAGCACGAGGAGGAAGCGGCGGCGGCGGGGCCGCTGGTGCCTGCCAGCGGCGCGTGCAGCGCCGCGAGCGTCGCCTTCGCCCTTGGGCCGAGCGCGACGGCCACGTGACCCTGGTGCGCTCCGAGGGCCGACAGCAGGCGCGTCCAGGCGTGCCAGGCCGCGGCAGGATCTCTCGGGTTGTTGGTGTCGTTGTTGCTTGGTTCCGTGGAGTCTCCCTCCTCGCTGCTGCTGCTCTCTTCGCCGTCGTCGTCGTCGTCGTCGTCGCTTTCCTCGCCGCCTCTGCCGCCGCCGCCGGCAAGCGCGATCGCGAGCCTGTCGGCCGAAGAGACGCGGAAGAGCTCGGGAGGCACCGCGTGCCCTCCCTCCGCCGCGGCCCTCGCCAGGGCGTTCAAAACGCACAGCATCCCGCCCACGGCCGCCGGGGCCGAAGGGGCGGGCCTCTTGCCTCCCTGCGAGGCCGCGGCCGAGGCGGCGGGCACGAGCGCGGCGGCGGCGTCGAGCCTCGAGGCCCGGGAGGAACGATTCGAGCTCGAATGAGAGTTCAGCATCCCTGGGTTCCCGTTGCCGACCCCAATGATCTCGTCCAGGATGGGGTTGAGCACGGCGTTGATCCCGAGCTCGAGGGCCGTGGCGCGGGCTCTGTTTTTTTTTTTTGAAGGGGTGAGTTTTTGTTCTTTCGACCCCTCCTCCCTCCGCCGACCCTCGACCTCGACCTCTCGGAACGAAAAAAAATGGAAACCGCTCACTTGATCACGGGGACGTCCAAGTGGCCAGTCCACTGCGACACGTCGAGGTACCCGGGAGCCCCGTCGACCAGGCCCAGAACGCCGCCGTCGATCGGCGGGGGGGGCATCGGGGGCATCGGCGAGGGAGCGGCGGCAGAGGCCCTTGGCGGCGGCGTTCGCGGAACGGCGACGCTGCCGCCGTCGCGGCGGCGACGGCGGCGGCTCGAAGATTTCGTCGCGTTTGACGACGACGCCAGGCTGCTCCCGCCGGCGTCCGAGGACGAGGCCAGGAACGACAGCGATGTCTTGGGGCCCGAGAGGCACGCGCCCATGATTATCTCTTTCTATCGATCCAAGCCTAGCAGGGAGGAGGGGGATCGGTCGTCGAGGGCGCGGCGAAGGGGACTGATTCAATCACCACGAGGCCTCAATGCCTGCAGGTTACGGCCCGAAAGGCGAGATGCGACCCCTTTCTCGAAATCAGTCGCCCCCCCGAAGTATTTCTCGCTCTCTCTCGCGAATTCTCTTCGGCGATCCCCGTCAGAAACTGGATCGAAAAGATGCGATCGGACGAGAACACGCGCGGAGAAACGGAGGGCAGCGTTTCCCGCGGAAGGCTCGACGGGATGCGGTGAAGCTAGCTTGTCTCTTTTTTGCCGTCGAGGGGCAAGCAAAGAAAAGAAGAAGAAAAAATCGAAGTGTGCTTTTCCTTCGTCTTGGCCGAGGTTCACAGGTTCTCTCTCCCTCCCTCTAGTTGAAAAAGGAAGGGACTTTCGGGGAGCTCTCTGTCCGCACGGCGGCCTTCCCCTTCAAATCGAAATCATGCCCCCTCGGGAGGCAGGAGGAGGAGGAGCCGCCTCCACCTCGGGCAGGCCGTCCTCCTCCCACCACGCGAGGAGCGCGAGCGGAGGGAGCTCGAATGCGTCAGGAGCAGCGACAGGAGCGACGATGGCCAACCCGCTCTCGCGGGGCCACTCCCTGCTCGCCGACTACCTGGACGCGTCCGGCGCCGTGCCCCTGCCGATCTCGGAGGTGCACATGAACGCTCCAGTCCCCACGCGGGAGCATGTCGGTGAGTGAGGAAGAGAGGGCGCGGTCTCCAGAGGAATTCGGGGGGTGAAAGAAGGAGAGAGAAGAGGAAGCAAAATGCATGGCGGCATCGAGGGAAAAAACTGAAACTGCCTCTTTCTTTTCACGCTCGCTGGCCCTCTTTGACTTCTTTCCACGCGCATCCCACCACGCTCAGTCGAAGGGAACGACGCAATATCTGCGCATGACCGAAAATTTGCGCATTTCCCTCGTCCAAAGGAGGAAAACCGATACGTTTGAATGTGCCTTTTTCTTCCCGGTGTCGTCGCCTCGCTTTGACTCTCTCACCTTCTCCTCGACCTCCTCCTCTCTCTTCTATCTCTCTCTCCCCCCCCAAAACAGGCCGCCTCCCGCTCTCGACCAAGCTGGCCTACGGCGCCCCGGCCCTCGCCACGACGTCCCTCACCTTCCTGGTCTCAGTGTACCTCACCGACTTTTACGTCGCCCTGGGGGCCCCCCTGGCCTTCCTCAACTTCTTCACCGCCGCCGCCCGCTCGCTCGACGTGCTCACGGACCCGGTCATGGGCTGGGCGTCCGACCGCACCCGCGGGAGGTTCGGCCGCAGGCTGCCCTACACTCTGTCGGGCTGTCTCGTCTACGGCGCGCTCTTCGCGGCGCTGTTCTCGCCCCCCGCGGCGGTGCTCAGTCGCGCGGAGGCCGGGCACGTTGCGCCGGGGTCGGCGGCCGCCGGCCGCGCCGTCGCGTGGTTCGCCGTCACCTACACCGCCTTCTACCTGGCCGACACCTGGTGCAACGTCCCGTACGAGGCCCTGGGGCCGGAACTCTCCGACGACTATGACGAGAGGAGCAGGGTGTTTTTCGTCGTGAAGCTGTTCAACCAGTTTGGTAAGAAGAGGCGATTTTTTTTATCTCCTCGTCGTCTCGAGCTCTTTCTCTTCCCTCTCCGAACAAACAAGGGGGAAAAAACTCACCCCTGCTCTCTTCCTCTCCTCTTCCACTCCCGACCCCCCTATCCACCCTCCCCCCTCCCTCCCTCCCCCCGCAAAAAACACAGGAATGCTCTTGGCGGCGGGCCTCCCCTCCGTCGCGGCCTGGGCCATCCGAGCCCACGGCGCCTCTCCGGCGATCGTCGACTGCGCGGTGCTCGCCGCCGGCGCCGCCCCGGCCCCGCGCGGCGGTGTCCGCCTGGCGCCGCCTCGCTACGTCGACAAGGCTTCGGGCCTCTGCCAGGAGGCAGCGACGTGCGCGGGGGGCTCGGGAGACTACTGCTTCTCGGACTCGAGGACGGGCGTGGCCTACGAGGCGGGGATCGCGGCGGTGAGGTCTGCCTGCCGCGCGGCGCTCGACGCGGCGCTGGCCGCCGCGGCCGCGGCGGCCGAGAGCGGGGAGGTCTATCCTCCTCCGCCCGGAAGCGGGTGCCGCATTCCAGGTCTGGCCGGCTCTTCCGCCCCCGCCTCCCAGCCCCTGCTCCTCGCGACGGGCTCGGCCGCGGCGGCGATGATGCACGGCGGCCCGCACGGCCACACTGCCGTTACCTGCCCCGCCGGCGTCGCCGAATGCGTCGCCGTCACGGCCTACTCGGTTTCGTCGCTCGCGGCGCAGCGAGGAGCCTACGCAGCGCTCTCGGCGGCGTTCGGGCTCTACTACGCGGCCGCGGCCTGCGTCCTGGCATGGAGGGTCCGCGAGCGCCCCCTGCTCGGCGAGGCCGCGCCGCGGGTGCCACTCGTGCCCGCGATGATGCGCGCGTTCAAGAACAGGGCGTTCCGCCCCCTGCTCGTCGCCTGGGCCCTCGAGGGCCTCGGCCTCTCCTCCTTGCTCACCATGGCGCCGTTCTTCGTGCGGTACGTCGTCGAGGCCGACGGCGCGGCCGCCGCGGCGAGGGGCCAGGCGATGGACCCGACGGCGTGCCTCGGCGGCGGCGTCATGCTGCTGCTCGTCGTCGCGCTGCTGGCGAGCCCGGCCTGGCTGGCCGCCTCCCGCAGGTGGGGCAAGTTCCGCGTCTGGATAGTGGTCTCTGCCGCGGCCGCGCTCAGCAACGTGCTGTTTTTGGTCCCGCTTCGGGGCCGCACGAGACTGACGATCGCCATCATGGCGCTCAACGGCGCCGCCGTCGGGGGGCAGTTCTTGACGAACTCGATCCTGGCGGACGTCATCGACTACGACGAGTTCCTCCACGGCGCGCGGTCCGAGGCCTCGTTCAGCGTGTTCGCGACCATCATCCCTAAGTTCCTGTCGATCCCGGCCTCGGCGATCCCGCTCGCGATCGTCAACTCGCTGGGCTTTGCGCCTCCCGTCGACGGCGTCTCGCAGCCGCAGGCCGCGAGCGTGCGCGGGTTCATCAGCGCCGCGTTCGTCGCGATTCCTGTGCTCTCCGCCGCGGTCTCTCTGTTCTTCAAGCTCAGGTTCCCGATCCGGTCCGCGGCGATCACCGACGCGCTGCAGGCAGGGATCGCGGCGCACAACGCGGGGAGAGCAGCCACGGACCCGCTGACGGGCCTGGAGACGCACCTCCTGGCGCTCGGCATCGACGGGAGGACCGCCGACGACGAGAGGGCCGACGTGTGGCGCTACGAGTGCTTCCCTCTGCGGCTGCTCGACGACCTGCTCGACACGGGCGGCGACTCCCGGGCGATCGTGCGCGAGATGGGCATCCACGTCGCGCTGTCGTCGGCCCTGCTCGCCGGCTGCGTCGGCGGCACGGCCGCGACGGCGCGGTGGATCTCGGATGACCGCTTGTCCGTCGTGCCCGTGCTCGGGGCGATCTGCACCGGGGCCTCCCTCTGCTACGCCGCCGTGTCGGCCGCCAGGCTGCGGACGGCGACGAGGCTGGGCGTGGGCGACGCCGGGAGGCACGCGGGGCTGATCGCGCGGGTGCGCTCCGTGAAGGCCGGCGGCGGCGGCGGCGCCGGCGGCGGCGACGGCGAGGCGAGGGCGACGCTGCTGCAGGAGGCCCTGACGGGTCGCGTGCTGTCCCAGGGGAGGCTGTCGAGGAGGCCGTCGGGCGTCGGCAGCCTCGCGAGCGGCTTTCCCGGCTCGAGGAGGCCGAGCAGCGGGTTTGGTGGCGGAGGATTGAGCAGGGCGGCGAGCGGGGCCGCGCCGCCCCTCGGGAGGATTTCGGGCCTTGCCTCTTCTCGGAGGGCGAGCGGCGCCGCCGCCGGAAACGGAGGGGTAGACAAGGCGATCTCGCTCACGAAAGTCGCCGTCGGGGCTGCTCCGAGCAAGCTCGGCAGCTCGACCTCCAACACCCCCAGGGGGGCCGCGGGCAGGCCTGCCACCGCTGCTCCTGCTTCTGCTGCCGGGGCGGCAACGCTGCCCGTCTCTGCCTCTGCCGTCTCGGTGGCGGCTCCTCCGCAGCAGCCAAGCCCTCCAGTCGTAGTTCCTGCCCCGGCGGCGGCTCGCGCCCCGCCTCTGACGCCTCCGGCCAACAATCGCTCGGCGTCCCCGACCGTTTCCGCCGCCGCCGCCGCGGCGCTGCGGAGGCATGCCAGGGACAAGGACAAGGAGGAGGAGGAAGGGAGGCGGTAGAACCAACCATAGAGACATCACTTTTCTTTCCTTTCTTTCTTTTTTTAAAAATCTCCACATTAAATACTCTCCATCTTTCCACTAGCCGCATTTGTGCCACGCGCCCTTTCGCGACGATGGTATTGAATTGTTGGTAGCCCCCCCTTTTTTTCGCTCTTCTCTCTCTTGACAAAGAGAGATAAAGAGAGAGAAAGAGTTTTTTTTTCATTCTTTGTTCCAGAGACAGAGAAACTTTGCAAAAAAATAGACTTGAAGAAAACAACTGCCTGATTACGACAAGTCGCTCTTTTTCGCTTCGCAGAGGTCGAGAGCCAGCGCTAGAGGAGAAGAAGCACCAGCTTCCCAGGAAAAGACGGCGCGCGGAGCGGGGTGAAACACGAAGGAAAGAAGAATCGATCCAATGCCGCCAACACCATCGCCTCCTCCTCCGAAGCGGAAGCCCCAGCTGATGAAGGACCTCGCGTCCCCGCTGGCCCAGCGCAACAACGCGTCCGTGGCTTCTTTCACGTGAGTTTTTTTGAGAGAATGGAAGGAAGAGAGGCGAGAGAGTGAAAGAGAAGAAGAAGATGAAGAAGGAAGACAGTTGATCAGCGATCGCGTGAGGGAGGAAAAAAAAAACGCTACCCCGACCTCGACCTCTCATCACCATTCTCCACCCAAGCCAAAAAACAACAACAGCTCCATCGCGCTCGCCCTGACCTCCGCCCTCGCCGCCGGCGTCCTGGGCGTCGAGGGCTGGTCGGGCTTCCTCTACTACCTTGCCGGACAGGCCGTGGCGGCCTCAGCGCTGTGGGCCAAGACTGCTGGGGAGCCCGAGGCCTTTGCGCTCTCAAAAGTGGGTTTGCTCGTCGGCGAGTCGCTGGGCTCGACGTCGCTGCTGACGTTCATCCTGTTCTGGTCGCTGGCGCACAACTACGTGCACTTGTTTTGAAGAAGAAACAAGGGAGAAGAAGCAACAGGAAGGAGAGGGAACAGGGAATCATGTAACATCACACACGGAGCCAAAAAAAGGGTTGAAAAAAAGGTGGAAAACTCTTTTTTTTCTCTTTTAGATGCACCAATCGAACGTGTCGAGCTCCGCAGCGTCCTCGTCGTCCTCGTCGGAGGAGTACATGGACTGCGACTCCGGCGCTTGGGGCTTGGGGAGCGAGGAGGCAGCCGCGGCGGCGGTCGTCGCCGCCGCCGCCTTTGCCGCCGCCGAGGCGCCCGCCTCCTCGACCTCCATCCCTTCTCCTCCGTTGCCGCTCCCGCGGCTCCACTCCTCGATCGCCTCGAACTCCGCCAGCACCAGCCTGGCCATCTCGGCGAATTGGAAGTCCGAGACTGGGCTGAAGTCGGCCGGGGCCGGAGGCGGAGCCGGGCGCGACGGCGCCGAGGCCAGCAGAGCGCCGCGGCCGCCACCACCGTTGCCCGCCGAAGCGGCGAGCGCTGCGGCCTCCGCCTCTGCGGCCCTCCTCCTCCTCCTCCTCGCCGCGTCGGCAGCGGCAGCCGCGGCTGGCTCCACCTCCATGAACGGGAGCTGCGCGTCGTCGTCGTCCGCGTACCTGAAGGCCTGCAGCGTCGCGCAGAACGAGCCCGGAGGACCGGCGTCGGCACCGATGGAATGCGTCTGGTGGTGCCCTGCGTCGAACCAGCCGACGTCGCCGCGGGAGCAGGTCGCGACGAGGTGCGGCCTGCGGGCGTAGCGGTTTTTCTTGGGCTTCTTTTTGCTGCTTGCTTTGCGGCGGCGGCCGTCCCGGGTGCCATCGATCTCTCCTTCGTCTCCGCCGCTGTGTTCGACGCCGTCGCCATCGTCGCCGCCCTCGTCGTCGTCGCTGCTGCTGCTGTCCCCGTCGGCGCCAGACGCGTTGTACAGAGAGAGCGTGCACGTGCCGTGAAGCACCCGGAAGGCCCCGCAGGCCCCTCCGTGCGAGTGGATCGGGGAGCGGCAACCTGCTGGCCAGATCTCGAGCACGAAGGGCTCGCCGGGCGCGGAGCGCGTGGCCGGCGCAACGGCGACTCGGAGGTAGGGCAGAGCCGGCGGCGGCGGCGCCGGCGTCCGAGGCCGCGCCGGAACGCCACCAGCAGGGCTCGTCGCGGCGCTGGCGGGGCGGCTGATGCCCTTTACGGCCGCTGACCTCGCCGCCTTCCTCTCCAACGCCTCCTTGAGCGCCCCGCACCGCAGCGAGCGCGATATCGCCGCGACGAGCGTGCCGGGCGGCGTCCCCGGCCACTCGAGGTCGATCCCGGGGGAGCATAGCGCCGCGACGAGGGTCCTGCACGTCGAGGGCAGCTCGTCGAAGCGCACGGGGGCCTTGGGGTCGCCCAAGGACAGGAGCGAGCAGGGGGCCCGGGGGGGGAGGGCCAGCGGCGAAGGCGTGAGCGTGAGAGGGCGCGAGGCGACCGAGACCGAGGGGGCGCGGCACGAGCGGCGGGAGGAAGAGGGGGGAGGGGCGGGCGCCGACGCGGCGGAGGGAGCCCTGGCATGCTGCTGCCCGCCCGCCCTCCTCGCCGAAAGCCTCGCCACGTGCGGCGATGCGGCCACTGGCGGGCACTCGAAGGCGCCGCCGATGCGGAGCAGCCTCGCCGAAGGCTCTCTCGTCAGGGGGTCGTCGTCGACCTCGACCTCCTCCGCGGCGGCCGCTGCCGCCCCCCCCCCGCCTCCGCCGCTCGGAAGCATCAGCGGCAGCAGGAACGGCACGCTCGCCTCGGCGAGCACCGCGCCCTCGACCTCATACCCTCGTCCGTAGCGCAGCATGCGGGACCCCACCGCGTCGTACGACAGCCAGAAGCAGGCTCCGTGCCTCCTGCAGCGCGCGAAGCCGCCCCTCTTAGACGTCGCGAGGACGACGGTGGTCGCTGCCGCCGGGGCGGCGGTGCCGGGGCGGCGGTAGAAGAGGTGGGCAGCTCGGGCCTCGACGCGGACGCCGACCTGGGTGCGGTGCTGTCGCCGCTGTTGTTGGGGCGCGGCTGCTGTTTTTGAGGTTTTGAGATCGAGAGGAGGAGGAGGAGGAGAGAGGTAAGTTGGGAGTGAAACCGCTGACGACGCTGCCGGTGGAAAATGAACCTTCCCTTTTTGGCATCGAGCGGGGCAAACCTCTCTCTCTTTCTCTCCTCCACCAGGCGACGAATGGGCGCGCTATCACTCTCTACTGCACAGCTTCGATGCCTGTCGTCGCTCTGTCCATTTGAACTGCGACGAAAGCGACACCGAGAAGGGGCACGCCGAGGAACGTTTTGCTGATGTCGTCGGCAATCGAACTTTCGGCTTTGTCAAAGAAATCAAATCAATCGCACCTTGCTGCTCATCCTCGTCCAGCAGCTCCACCGTCAGCTCGAAGGGCTCGTTCTCCCCTCGGAGGCCAGGCCTCAGAGTCAAAGCCAACGAGCCTCCCGGCGCGATCGAGGGACCGGGGCACTCGAAGGCCGTCGGAAGCTGTGAGAGGTGAGACATGGCCCCGTAATAAAAATAGAAAATTCTGAGAGAAAAAAAACCTCGGCCTTTTTCGTTTCTTCACCTTTTTCCTTCTTTTTCCTTTTTTTTTTTTTTGAGCGCAGCGCGTTGAGAAGGAAAGCAGGGTGGGAGAGAGCGTTTTTTGTTGCGCGTTTGCCGTATAGAAGAAAGAGAGAGAGAGAGAGAGATAGAGCGTACTGAGAGAGAGAAGAAAGATGCCTAAAATACTTTTTACAGCTTCTTCTCCGGGAACAGCGGCTTGCCCGCCGCCACCTTGTAGCTCAGGATCCTCTCCACCTCCTGCCTCCTCGCCGCCGTCAGCGCCGTCGCCCCTAAAGTAGCGGGACACAAATATAAAAGGGCTGGCTGGCCGGCCCCCGTCGCGGCGTTGACGCCAAAGGCGACCAGGAGGCCCACGGCGTAGGCACCCATGACGGCCGTAAAATAAGGTCTGCTCGACATGGCCGCCTCCGTGACGACGTTCTCTCCTGCTGCTGCTTCTTTGCCGTGCTCTGTTTTCGACGATGGCGAGGAAGGCACTGAAGCAGCGGCAGCAGCAGCAGCAGAATTTGAAGAATTCGGACCGACCTCAACGGTCCGGTCGCGCGCCCTCGCCTCCGCGTCGGCGACGGCCTCGAACGCCGCCGCCGCCGCGTCGGCCGCGGCCTCCCCGTACTCCCTGTCCCCTGCCCCCGGGTTGGAGATCGACAGTTCGGCCAGGGCTCCGTCGATCGCGAGGGCCGCGGCCCGAGCGCGCGCGTTCATGTCCACTGATCGAGAGGCGTCGTACTTGAGCGCCAGGCACGCGAGCAGGCCCGGGATGGCGACGTCGCCCAGCCCGAGCAGCGAGAAGGGGAAGGGCGAGGCCGAGGCCGCCGAGGCCAGGTCGGCCGCGGAGCGCGGGAACAGCAGCCTCGTCGGGCCCGAGGCCGCCAGCGCGACCGTGCTCATCAGCGACTCGCCGTCCGGGGTCAAAGCTCCGCTGGCGAAGACGGCGAGCACGTCGTAGAGCGCCAGCCCGCCGAGCAGCAGCCCTGCGGCCCTGAAGGACCGCAGCCCCAGCAGCTGCAAGACGTCCGCCGCGACCGCCGCGGCGCAGGCGTTCGACAGCGTGAAGTTCTGGTGGTGGGTCAGCGCGTCGGCGGTCGCGACGGCCAGCGCGAGGATGAGCGCGGCGGCGTCCGAGGCCCTCAGCGTCGCTTTGGTCACGCTCTCGCCCTCCTCGTCGAGGAACAAACCCTTGGGCAGTGAGACCTCGACGCCGAGGTTTCTGTTGAGATGACCGTCCCCCTCGCCATCGGATCCGCCTCCTCCGCTACCGAAGACGCGCCGCAGCGGCGGCGCCGCCGCCCCGAACAGTGCCGCCGCCGACAGCACGAAAAAGTACACATTGACGACGGCAGACAGGTCGAGGTCTTTGAAGAAAGTCACGAAGAGGTAGACGGCGACGAGCGTCGTCGCGGCGCCGAGGGGGAGAAGCATCGACTCGCGGAGGCCGATCTCCTGGCGGCGACGGGCGGTGAGGCCCCGGTGGGCGCCGCAGTAGATCGTTACCGTCGCCTTTTTTAAATAGTTTTTTCGTGTGTGTGTGAGAGAGGAAAGAAAAGTTTGAAGAGAGTGAGAGAGGGAGTTGTCTCCGTCGCCCCCTCGCCGCCTTTTCCCGTGTTCCTTACTACCCCCTCCCTCCTTCTCTACTTTCTCCTCCTTCATCCTTTCCTCACCAGGCCGACGAAGTAAGGGAGCGACGCGTGCGGCACATCGAGCGCCGAGGCCGCAGCGCCGGCCGCGAGCACGGCCGCGAGGACGCCATAGGCGAATACGGCGTCCTGCGAGTCCTCCCAGCGCCAGCGGGCGGAGTCCCCGATGGCATCAGTTTGATCTTGGGTGTTTCGATCCGTGGAGGAGACGGCAGAGACGCGGTGGGCGAGGGTCCTCCTCTGCGAAGAAGAAGAGCGCTGCGAAGAAGAAGAGGTCAAGGCCGGGCGTCGAACGGGGCGACACGCCGCGGCTAGAGGCTTCGATGGAGGCTTTGACGACAACGAAGACAACGCAATCGTTGCCGCTCCCTGGCGGCTCGGCGCGGGCGAGCGAGGCAGAGCTGTACTCGACGATGCCGGCGCGCTTTGCAACGAAGCCGCCCGGATCATGGCTCCCCGCGGGCTTGAATGGCGAGAAAAGGGAGGCAGAGACGGCTGAATGGTGCTGGATTTCTGAAAGCCAAAAAAAAAATCCTTGCTCATCTGAAAAGCAAACCACTCCTCTCAACCTCCTCTGCCTCTGCCTCCCCTCTCTTCCCAATTGGCGCGCGCCCCTCCGCAAAAGAGCAAAAAACAAAGGCGCAACATGGGCGTCTGCGCTTCCGTCCCCGAGGACTCGCGCGACACCCTCGGCGGTGAGTCTGAGAGCAAGAGAGAGGAGAGAGCGGCGGGAGGCGCGCGCGCGCGAAAAGAGAGTCACCGAGAGGCATGCCTCAAACGCCGCGTTTGAGGCATGACCCAACCTCTCTTTTCCCCTCCCCCCTTTTTACTAGCATTGCTCTTTCCCGCTTTCTCAGTGCCTCTCTCCCTCTCTCCTCAATTGAAACACAGCAAACAACGCCCTGAAGCTCAGCTCGGCGCGCTTCCTCGCGGCAGTCGACTCGTTCAAGTTCGGGACGAGCAAGGGGTGCAGCAAGGGGACCGAGACGAACTCGATAATCAGCGAGACCTCCAATGTCTCGCCCGCAGGCCTGCTCTCGTCGTCCTCGAGCGGCGCCGCGGCCGACGCCTCCGCGCTCGCCGCCGCCGCCGCCGCCGCCGAGGCCGCCGCCGCGGCCCCTCCGGCCCCCCCACCGGCGGCAGTGCCGCTGACCTCGGCAGGCCCCAAGGACTCCGATGCCAACGAGGACCTGCCGTGGCCTCCCGCGGAGCACTTCGAGGTCGGCGTCGACCCCGGAGACCTGGAGGACGACGAGCGCGCGGCGAGGGCGCTGGCCGTGGCCGTGGCCGCCGCGGCGACGGCGGCGGACAAGGGAGCGGCAGCGGCAGCGGCAACAGGCACCGAAGCCGGCGAAAGAGCACCAGAAGCAGCAGAGGAACCTGGCAAAGCCGCCCTCCCTCCCCGCCGCCCCCTCAAGACCAGGGCCCTCGTCTGGCGCGCGGGCGCGGCGTCGCAGGCCGGCTACGAGACGCTCCCTCTGTCCTCCTCCTCGACGGAGGTCGACGCAGGCGGCAACCCCGTCCCGGCCCCGCCGCCGATCCCGATTGCGTCCTCCAAGCCCAACCAGGACGCGCTTCTCTCTCTGGAGCGGTGGGCGACGGCGACGACGGCGGCGACCTACGCCGCGACGTCGACGACGTCGTCGCGGGACCTTGCCTCCGCGGCGGCGCTGGCGGCGGCGGCCGAGGAGGACGCGGCGAGGGCCGCGGCGGACGCCGCCGAGGCCGCCGAGTCTGCCGGGGTGCGGGAGGCCTCGCCGAGCCCGGAGGACAAGAAGAAGAGGCTGTCGTCCGCGCAGAAGAAGAGGCCGCCGCCCCCGAGGAGGATGCTGCCTTCGATCCCGAAGCCCGTCGCCGCCGCCGCCGCTGCCGGAG
>Ga0315283_10004213_pt1 | contig 12488 bp, 11 predicted proteins | sample YL17G09_0_MG_FD_204541 | JGI IMG/M metagenome (GOLD analysis project Ga0315283, IMG submission 204541) | Sediment microbial communities from Yellowstone Lake, YNP, Wyoming, USA - YL17G09_0 | ecosystem: Environmental > Aquatic > Freshwater > Lake > Sediment | place: USA: Wyoming | collected...
TCCGCCTGGGGCCGGGCGCGCTGAGCGTCGTCCATTCATGGCCGTGCCCTGCGGTGACGGATCGGCGAGTTCGGACGGCTGCATTCCGCGGCCGCCAGGAGGTGGAAGTAGTCCGTCGAGAGGTCGCCGCCCAACGGCCGGCCGGGGTTGTAATCTGCGAGCGAGTCGCAGAAACGGTTCAACTGCTTCTCGATGCCGAGGGACCGCGGCGCTGACGAGAAAAGTCGCTCGGTCGTGAACGGACGCCGCAGACAGCTCTCCGCGATGATGTGAAAGTGGAAGAGATCGCTCAAGGGGAGCCCCGGGGCCCCGCTGTCCTCCCAGTCGAAGACCATGATCCGATCGTTGTGGGTGAAGACATTCCAGGGGGTGAAATCGCCGTGGACGCGGTGGCACGGCAGGCGGACATCGACGAGCCGGGAAACCGCCCGCTCGATGACGCGTCGCTCCCGCTCGCCGGGTCCCGACTCGTTGCCGGCGTCGCGGCGCACCCACCTCATGAGGGCCGGCAGGCCCGGCCACCTGCCCAGGGGTATGACGGCGGTATCGACGGCCGCGAGGTGTTCCGTGAACTGCTCGTGCCAGGGTGTCCAGACCGGACGGAAGCTCGCGGCCGTGTGCTCGAGCGGTGTCTGCACCTGGACGGCGTGCCCATGCCAGGCGCCGCGGGCAGCGACCCGGGGGATGGAGTCGGCCAGGACGGGGTCCCGCTGCAACCGGTCAAGGAGGGCCGCCTCACGCTCCAGGGCCGCCGCAGCTGCGGGGGTGTCCGCGACCTTGGCAATGCCCACGACCCGGGCCTCGGTGTCGAGCAGCTGGAAGGTGACCTTGCGGCGGCCGGGGGCGTCATTGGTGCCAGGGTAGATGGCAGTCTCGGCGACTGGTCGGCCGAGCCGGACGCCAAGCCAGTCGAGAAGATAGTCGGCGCGCGCGAGGCGGCCGGGGCGCCTGGCGATCACCACCTGGCTCCTGCCGAGGAGGCGCTGCAGCCCGAAGCGGGCGAGCATCCGCATCGCGAGAACCAGGGCCCGGTTGCGCCTCTCGCCCGGGATGTAGAGGTTCAGCGCGGCGCTGGTCGCGCGACCTGTGCGCAGGGGGACGAGAACCTTGACCCTCCCCGGGGGCAGCGCGGCGTAGCGGTTGATGAATTCGAACCCCGCCGCCTTCAGTGCCGCGTCGGTTGGCACGGCCTCGCCGTTTCCGGCCCAGGCCACCGCTCCCCCGGGGGCCACGAGCTGGAGAAGATCCGCGGGCCGAGGCCGCCCCTTCCGGGAATCGGCGCCGACTGCCACGGCCGGCCAGGAGGTGGACCTCCATTCGCCGACAGGGGAGTCGGTGGAGGCGCACTCGCCCGAAACCGTTCTGATCCGCGGCCAGGAGCGGGCGAAGCCGGCCACGGCGACGGCATCAAGACCGATCGCCAGCAGGCCGCCCCCGTCGGCCACGGGCAGCAGGTACTTCCAGGCCACACAGCGCTCGCCGAAGTGGCCGGCAAGGCCCGCCGCCGCCTCCTTGACCTCATCCGCGGTTGAACAGGGCATCCAACGTAACTCCCAGCATTTTCGTGCGGCAGAGATCCAGGGGCTCGTCCGAGGATATCCAGACGACCGGAGCCAGCTTGTCCGCTAGATTGGACAGCTCCGCGTATTGCCGGCGGATTTCCTCCACCGGCAGTTCCGGCTTGCGCGCGTGGGCCACTTCCGGGGTCGCGCGAACCATGATGGTCACCTTCGGCTCCGGTATGAAGAGCCTGAAGAACGAAACCGCGCTGGGGTGCAGGTCGACGCCGAAGCGCCTTCCGTCGAAGAAGTAGTCGTAGAAATAGCGGTCGAAGAAGATGACCGTCGGTTCCCTGACCAGCTTGAGATGGATGCCCAGCCAGTAACCGGCGACGTAGTCCAGGGTGTAGTAGGCCACGCGGACGAAGGACATGAACGTGCCGCTCGGGGGTTTGGCGTGGGGATCGATCAGGGGAGCCGGGACCTCCGGTTTGGCCCCCACCCAGCGCGAGAGCGCCGGGATGAGGCCGGGCCGGGCATAGAGGTGCCCGGTTTCCGTGTGCAGGAGCCGGTCGAGGTCGGCCCTCACCGCATCGATGATCGTGCTCTTGCCCGCGCCGTCGAATCCGAGCACGGCGATGAATATGCCCTCGGGCTGCCGGATGCGCCGGCCGTAGATGCGCCACTGCTTCACCAGCCTGCGGCCGAAGATCAGCGGCGAAGCGACGAAGCGGCGGAGCAGGGCCCGCCGCAGCGCGCGGACGAGCTCCCGCGGCTCTGCGGGGACACCGTCGCCGAGCGCCCTGGCGAGCGGATCCTCGGCGCCGGGGAAGAAACCGGTGATGATGCGGCGCTCCATCGGCGTGATCCCACCGAAGGCCGTCGCCGCGTCCCTGGCGTAGCGCTTTTCCGGACGCAGTCGACCACCCTCCAGGAGGTCCTTGAGCACCCCGACCACGCTGGCGTCGCAGAAGCCGGCCACCCGGACCCCGTCGCGCTCTCGCGCCCTGGAGAGGAGCCACCGCGCGTCGTAGTAGTCGATGCCCCGCCAGCGCAGCCCCGTGAAGACGTCGATGGCAACACCCCAGACGGCTCCCGCCCTCGCACCGGAAACGCACAGTGCGCTGTGGAGACTCTCGTTCTTCGCGCGCCAGAGTATGCGTCCCTGATGCTTGTCGACCGTCTCGACGATGACGCGCCGCGTGGCTGCGAGAGCCGCGCCTTCCCCGACCAGGAGGTCGAGGTCGCTGCCGAGCAGGCTTTCGGGCAGCCCCTCGTAGTTGCGCAGCACGCAGTAGGGGATGGCGGAGGCCTTGAGCGCCTGGAAAAGATCTCTCAGGAAGGGCGCCTCCAGCGGGGGCGCGGTGGAGGGGCGGGTGTCGCGGTTCATGCCTCGGACTCCGAGAGGATCTTTTTCAGCGCCGTCCAGCGGAAGGCCGTGGCTGCGGCATTGCCGAGCAGGAGGCCCCAGGCCGCACCGAGCGGGCCGAAGGACTTCACCAGCCAGAAGCCGACGAGGATCATGACCGCCAGCGAGAGGAGGTAGCTCTTGAAGCCGACGTCGGGCTTGTCCATGGCCAGCAGCCCGGAGTTGATGGGGAAGGCGAGCGCGGAAACGAGCTGGCTGAGGGCCAGGACCCTGACGACGTTGCCGAAGCCGGCGTAGTTCGGGCCGTATAGCAACTCGACGGCCGTCCCGCCGAAAAAGAGCATGAAGAGGCAGAAGAAACCCATGACCACCAGGAAGAGCCTGATGCCCCGGAAGATGACCTTCCGCACCTCGGGAATGCCCCCGTGCGCCATCGCGTGAGCGGCCCGGGGACCCATGAGGTTGTTCATTCCGATGAGGAAGGGGTTGGCGATGAAGACCGTGCCGAGCCCTGCCGCCAGGACCCCCGTGGCTTCGGGGCCGCGAAAGGCGGCGAGGACCCAGGGATAAATCTGGTTGCTCCCGGCGTAGAGGATGCTCGTCCCCAGCAGCCACTTGCCCATCGACCAGTTGCGTCCGAAATCTAGCCCCGCCCGGGCGAACTGGAAGGAGAACGATCGGGCGTTGAAGAGCAGCCAGAGCAGCGAGGGCAGGCCGCAGGCCAGGCCGATGGTGTAATACGCATGAACGGCGTTCAGGCTGCCGGAAAAGGCCAGCAGCAGAAGGCCGGCGCCCTGCAGTCCGAGGGTCATCAGATCGAAGGAGAAGGCCCCCCGGACCTCGAGACGGGCGAAGGAGACCTGGCGGCAGTATTCGCGCAGCTGGACGAAGGCCAGGACCAGGCCGAGCGCGATCAGCACCGGGCCCAGCCGGTCGATCCCGCCCTGCGCGGGGTGGAGCAGGCCGGCGACGATGAGCGCCGCCCCGGCAAGCAGCGAGAAGAGGAGCTGGCCGATGAGCGAACTGCCGGAATAGAGAAGTCCCTCCCGGTGGTCGAGCCGTGGGCTGATCACGCTGAAGGGCGAGAGAATCAGCGCGCTCTGCGCGGTTGCGGCGAAGATAATGATGCTGAAGCCGAGCACGTAGAGGCCGAACTCGTCCTGGCTGCAGATTCGCCCGATGATCACGCTCGTCAGGAAGTTGTTGGCGCTGGCGATGGCCTGGTCGCCGAGGACCAGGAAGCTTTGCCCGTCGATGAGCGACCCGATCCCGAGTTTCCTCAGCAGGGCGCGCGTGGGGCGGATCGCGGGGCGGTCGGCATTCATGTCGTTTCCCGGCTCCCGGCCCCGACCCCGGCGATGACCGAGCGGTAGAGGGCGGCCATCTTCTCGCCCTTGCGATCCCAGAGGTACTCCCGCGCCCGTTCACGGGCTCCCCGCGAAAGCTCCTCGAGTCGGGCGGGATCCGTCCCGAGATCGACCAGCGCCTGGCGGAAACCCCTGATGACTGTGGCCGGATCGGTGACGGGTATCTTGACCCCGCAGGACGGCGAGACGACGTCGCCGGCTCCCTGGTGGTCGAGGCAGACGACGGGCACGCCGTTGCTCAGGGCCTCGAGAACGACCGTGCCGCAGGTGTCCCGGAGGCTGGTGAAGGCGAAGACGTCGGCCCAGAGATAGTGCTCGCGCACCTCCTCGAGCGTCAGCCACCCCAGCCACTGGCAGTGCCGATCGACGCCCAAGCGGAGAGCCAGCCTGCGCCATTTTCTCCCCAGGGGGCCGCTGCCGAGAATCCTCAGGGTGTAGGCCGTCGGCGGCCCGACCCCGGCCAGCGCGTGCAACAGGACGTGGAGGGCCTTGCGATGCCCGAAGACCCCGGACCAGAGTATGCGCAGCTCCCGTCCACTGCGTTTGCCGCGGGGCGGTTTCTCGGGGCCGAGCGCCGTGCACCCGACATCCAACTCCAACGTGGCTTTGCGGTGGAAACGGCGTTCCAGTTCGCGCGCCCCCGTGGAATTTGCCGCCAGGAGGATGTCGGCGCGTGCGACGGCCTTGCGGATCCGCGGGGTGAAGCGCAGCTGCAGCCGGTTCAGAAGGGTCCGTGCCGACTCGGCGATGGTCCCGCGCAGGCCGGCCATCGGGAACATCGATGCCGGGTAGTTCTGCGTCCCGCCTATCGGTCCCCAGACAAACGGAATGCCCAGCTTCCAGAGGTAGCCCGGCTCCCGGAAGCTGCCGATCGTGACCTGGTGGGCGAGATCGAATGCCAGTTCCCGGTGCAGTGCGAGCGCCCGCCGGTAGGCCCGCCGCTGCCAAAGATGGTAGGCCAGGAAGAAGAAGCCCGGGATGACCTTCAGGAGAAGCTCCGGGGCCGTGAGCGGGAGGTAGGAGAAGCGAAGGCCGGGGATGGGGCCGTGCTCGGCCAGAAAGCGCGCGATGTCCTCCTCGGATCTTTGCTGCTTGCAGAGCACCCAGGTGTCCATGAAACGAGCGGCCTGCACGGCGCGCTGCCAGCCGACTCCCTGCTCGGAACCCCGATAGGGGCTGCAGAGGTACGCCACAAGCAGAAGCCGCGGACGCCGCCCCCCTGCGGACCCCGGCGTCTCGTGCAACCCGTGCGAGGAGAAGGGCATGGCCGGGGTGGCCGCGTCAGATCGGGCTCTCGCTGCGGCTGACCCAGGACGGCAGTGGACGCAAACCGTTGAGCACCACGCCAGCGAGGGGGGCCTGGGCGTCGCGCAGCAGCTCCACGGCCCGCCGGGCCACCCCCCACGGCAGGCTCTCGGCCTTGAGCACCAGAATGACCGCGTCGGCCATCGTCGCCAGGCGCAGCGCGGCCGTCTCCTCGAAGATCGCAGGAGCATCGAAGATAATATGATGATATTGGTCCCGCCACTGAGCGACGAGGCGCGGGAAGTCCGGGCTGTCGAGAATCTTTGCCAGCGACGTCCCCCGCGACTCGGATGCCACCACAAGGAGGTTTTCGGCCTGCGGTGACCTGACCGCCTCGAGGTTCTGCGAGGAATCGGCGGCGAGGAGCGCGAGCCCCAGTTTCCCGGTGATGCCGAAGGTCCGGTGCAGGGACGGCCGGCGCGTGTCGGCATCGACCAGGAGGATTCGCATTCGGGGGTTGCGGGCCATCGCCCCGGCGAGGCCGGAGGCCACGCTGCTGGCGCCTTCCCCCTGCTGACAGCCGGTGACGGCGATGAGCTGGGGAGGGTGCCCTCCCGGCGCGGAAAGGAGCACCCTCTCGCGCAGGGCTTCGTAGTAGCGCCGGGCGGCGGAATTGCCGATGCCGTGAGTGGTCGGTGGGCGGTTCAGGCTTGGGAGACGGGGGATGGCGACGAGAGTCGGCAGGTCGAGGGCCTGCCTGACTTCATCCGGCGACTTGAGCGTGCGGTCGGTCGTCTCGCAGAGGAAGGCCAGCCCGACGGCGCCGACCAGTCCCAGGAAGAGACCGATGGCCAGAGTGAGGCCCCGTCGCGGACGGACTGGTTCGATCGGCACGGTGGCCGGTTCGACGACGCTGACGTTCGAGATCTTTTCGTCTCTCAGGGCGGTGTCGATGCGGGCCTGCTCGAAGCTGTCGAGGTACTTCCTGTAGTTGCCCTCCTGGATGCCAAGTTCGCGCTCCAGGAGTCGTATGCGGAGTTCGGCGTCGTTGAGTCGGGTCAACTCCGAACGCGCCGTCGCGTGCTGAACCCTGAGAGGCGCAGCCCTAGCCGTCGACGAGGACAGCTCGGCTTTGGCCGTCAGCAGGTTGATCTCCATCTGCTGGTAGGTGGTGTTCAGGCCCTTGGAGACCTGCGAGCGCGCCTGAGGCTCCTGGTCCAGGAGGGCCTTGGCTTCCCCAATCTGGCGACGCATCTCGACCACCTGGCGATTGGACTCGGTGTAGCGGGACAGCGCGTCCTGCTCCCTCATCTGCAAGTCAAAGAGCCGTGCCCGCATGCCGTCGGCCGCGGTGTTGGGAATGCCCGTGGTCTCCTGGAGGACCTGTGTCGGTGGGATGGCTTCCACTGCGTTCTCCAGCTCGCGCACCCGGGCCCGCGCCGCCAGGATCGCGACCTCGGTCACCTCGAGTTCCTTGCGCAGCGTGTCGATGCGCGCCGAAACGATGCGCTGCTCCTCCTCGATCGAGCCGACGCGAGCGTCGTTCTTGAGGCGGCGGAGCTCCTCGCGCGTCCGGTCGAGCTGGGCTCGGAGGCGATCAGTCTGCTCGGCGAAGAACGAAGAGGACCCGGCCGTCCGGTTCACGGCCATGTGCTTTTCGTGGTAGAGGTCGATGAGCCGGGAAACCACTTCCCGGGCAAGCAGGGGGTCCTCCGCCTCGAAGGCGACCGCGATGATGTTGCTCTCCTTTGGTGATGATATCTTGAGGTTCCTGACGATCTCGAGTATGGCCTCGTCGCGCGCCGGCAGAACCTTCTTCCCGGCGAACGCGGCGACCTTCCGGATGGACCGCCCGAGGGCGTTCGGTGCCGGCGGCGAGGCTTTCGCGCGGTGGTGGTTGAGGATGGCCTCCGGGGTCAGGGCATCGACGATCCGCTCCACTGTCTCGCGGTTCCTGAAGATCTCCAGCTCCGAGTTGATTTCGTCCCGCCTGGTATGCGAGATGGCCACGGTCTGACCACCTGCTGCGGTCGGGTCGAGGGTCGCGTTTTCCCGCCCCAGGCGGAGCATCAGCCGCGCTTCCGAGCGATAGATGTCCGGCGACAGCCAGGTGGCGACGGCGACGGCCAGCGTCACCAGGGAGAAGAAGGCAAGAGCTTTCCCCTTGTGGGCCAGGAGGACGGTCAGGAAGCCTCGCGACGACGGCGGGCCGGGTAGCTCAGGGACAGCGGCGGACACAAGTCATCTCCAATGTTGATCGCTCTATTTGGACGTGTTGATCCCGATCGTCGTCGTGCCGAGGGGGACGGAGAAGAAGAAGCCGAACTGCGGGACCATCTTGTTGATGTGCTCGTCGATCCACTGGTTGATTTCGGAGATGCTCGTCCGCGGCACAAAGACGATGTCCTGCGGCTCGAGGTAGAAGGGCTTCCCCTCGTGCCCCAGGAAGGCCTTGGAAAGGTCGACCGCCCCACCGTACCGGCGGTTCTCGCGATGGCGGACGATGACCACGTTGCTCAGCTCGGCCGATCGCACCAGCGGGCCGCCCGCTGCCATGATGGCCTCGAGTACCGTCATCCCCTGGCGCATTTCCAGGGCGCTCGGCCTGACAACCTCGCCGCCGACATAGACGTGGCGGGCGACCCGAGAGCGCACGAGGACGAGAACCTCAGGCTTCTTCAGTTCCCGCGCGTAGAGGGTCATCAGTTCCGCGCGCAGCTCATCCGGTGCCTTGCCGCCGGCGGGCACGTCCCCGACGAAAGGCAGGCTGATCATGCCGTCCTCCCGGACGGTCTGGGTTTCGCTGAGTTCCGGAGCGTACGGGAACTTGAACTCCAGAAGATCCCCCGGGAGGATGGAGAGCCGGGGGGGCGGGGGCGCCTCAGCGTAGGGCATGGGATTGAGCGGAGGGGGCGTTGCGCAAGCGGCGAGAAACACCACCACGGCGACACATTGCCATGTTCGCCGATATCGCGGGCACGGTGTGGCCGGTTGCTTCATCGTCTGCGCCCTCGAACTAGTGGTGCATCTTGAAGATACGCCCGTGCGCCTTTCCGGCACAACCATCGACTTTCACGATTCCAGCCGGCTCCTGGATCGTTCAGTGCGTGCGCCGCAATTCACAACGCCCCGCACAAGAGGAATCTTATGTTTTCATAATAGACAACTAGGATGACAGTTGCAAGGAAAATATCACTTATGAATTTGACGTTAGAAGCTTTTCTTGGTATAAGAAGTTGCCAAAATTAACAATTTCACCCATTGCGGTTTCGAGTTACTCAGGGCCATGGGCAAGGAACTGATGAGGCTCCACGAGGTTGAGGAGGCGTTCACCGTCCATGGTTCGTCGCGGCGCTAGCAGACCCCGCACGGCGGTCATCCTCGCCGGCGGGCCGACGGTGCTCAACGGCATCCGGGTCGCCGAATACCCCAAACCCCTGTTGCCGCTCGGCGGTCATCGGTTGATCGATTTCTTCGCCTGCCAGCTCAGGTACCACGGTGTCGAGCACCTGTTCGTGACCATCACCGGCTCCAAGGACCTGGAGCGGTCCTTGAACGCCGACTTTCGCGGCTATCCGCTGAGCGTCACCTTTGTCTCGCAGGAGCTGCCCAGGGGCACGGGGGGAGCGCTCAAGGCACTCGAAGACCGTCTCCAGGCGGCTCCCTTCTATGTCGTGAGCGGCACGCACCTCATGCACCAGAACCTGGATCGGATGTTCGATTTCCACCGCGACCAAGGCTTCTGCGCCACGGTCGGGGCGGTCCGGGCTGCAATCCGCCCCGGGGAGATGGAACGGGTCGAGATCTGGGGCGATCACCTGGTGAAAGGCATCCATTGCCTGCACCCTGGGGAGGAAAAACGGAGCAGAATGCAGCCGGCGGGCATCTTTCTCTTCGAGCCCGAGGTTCTTGAGAAGATCCCGCGCGAGGGCTACTACGACCTCAAGGAACAACTCGTGGCCAAGCTCTACGATCAGGGGTTGAAGACGGGCATCTGGGAGATCGGCGGTTACTGCCAGCGGATCATCAGTGTCTCCGATTACCTGACGGTGCAGCGCGACCTGCTGCTGGGCAGGGTCAGCTTCCCCGACATGCCCCTGGATCCGTCGAGGACGGTCCTCGGCAACATGCCCCAGATGGGGGAAGGGGCGAGAATCTCGGGGCCGGTGATCTTCGGGAACGGTTGCCGGGTCGGTGACCGGGCGACGCTCGTCGGGCCTTTGGTGCTGGGTGACGGATGTGAGGTGGGCGCCGATTCAGTGCTCAAGGACTCGACGGTCTTCAAAGGCGGCAGGATAGGGCGAGGCGCCCACCTCGACAGTTGCCTGCTGACAGAAGGCGCCGTAGTCGGCGACGGCCTCTCCTGCCGGTGCGCGGTCTGCAGCTACTCGGAGGAGGGAGATACCCCTTCCCGCGTTGCGCTTTTCGAAAGCGATCCCAGTCCCGCCCAGGGTGAGTGCTTCCCCGCCTTGCGTTTGAGTCGGCCCGGGCAGCGCTACTATTCCCTGGTCAAGAGGTTCCTCGACATCGTCGTCGCCACGGTCGGGCTGGTGTTCCTCGCGCCGTTCTGGCTGCTCATTGTCGCCGCCATCAGGCTCGATTCCCCGGGCCGGGCCGTCTTCCGCCAGCGCCGCTGCAGCCATGGCGGGAAGGAGTTCTGGATGTACAAGTTCAGGACCATGGTCGAGAACGCCGAGCGCGTCAAGGAGGGGCTCCGATCGAACAACGAGGTCGATGGCCCGATGTTCAAGATCGAGGACGATCCCCGCGTTACGGCGCTTGGCGGCTTCCTGCGGGCCAGCAACCTGGACGAGATGCCTCAACTCTGGAACGTCCTGCGCGGCGACCTGAGCTTCGTCGGTCCCCGGCCGCTTTCCATGGACGAGATGCATCTCAACCCGCAGTGGCGGGACATACGGCTCTCGGTGCCGCAGGGGCTGACCGGCCTCTGGCAGGTTAAAGCCCATTCCAAGGCCTCCTTCGCGGAATGGATCATCTATGACAGCGAGTACGTCAACAACTTCTCGTTCCGGCAGGATCTCTGGATCGCCTTCAGGACCGCCGTGGTGACCCTGCAGAGCCTGGGCCGGATCTTCTCCCGCGCCTCCTAGGGGGGCCGGCAACCGCCCTCCCCCCCCGCTTGGCGAGGCCCAAGCCGGCGACCTTGAAGTTTTCGCCCGCGTGCCGATCCGCCCGGGATTACCGCGAGTTCGGGAGTCCGGTCACTCCATAGCCGCCAATGGCACCCGAGCGCCACGAAGACTGGCGCGCAGTTTTCGGTCGAAGGTCACGACCGCGCTGCCCTTGCGCGCCAAACAGACGGCTGCAATGGCGGCATCGCCATACTCGGGAATGCGGGACGGCCACAGGGCAAACAACTTCGAGTAGTCCAGCTTGTCCACTACTTCAACACCTGGCAGATCCATGAAGTCCACGATCATCGTTGCGATGCGCTTCGACTCGATCCCATAGACACGAGTCATGACATACACGAATTCCGTCAGGACGTTCTGTGGGCACAGCAGACTCGCTTCAGCGCGGGATGCTTTCTCGATGACGACCCCGATCTTCGCCTGCTGCACCAAATCCCGGTCGGTGACAAACGAAATCAGCGCGTTCGTGTCGAGCACTAGGGCGTTCAACGATGCTTCTCCGCACGCGAGGCGCGTCCGGCTTCAAGGTCGGAGCGGAGGTCGCCTTCCCCGATATGAATGGCGTTGCGATAACGCAGGAACCCCGTGCGCACCGGCACAACTTCCGCTTTCCCATTCAGCACTCGCCACTCGATGGCGTCGTTGACCCGTATCCCAAGCCGCTCTCGCACAACCTTGGGGATAGTCGTTTGAAACTTCACGGTGATTGTCGAGTTCATCGTGCGCACCTCCTTACGAAAGCAATATATGGTAAGGAGCTTTCAAAGACAAGAGGCGGGCCCCCGTTTCCGGGAACCCGCCCCTCTATGTGATCGGCCGCCCGTGGTGGCCGGCCGCGACAGCCGATGGGGACTGGGATTGCTCCCCGCCCCACCCGTTGCCGGTCTAGTACATGTCGCCGCCGCCCATGCCGCCACCCATACCACCGGGCATGCCGCCCATCTTCTTGTCGTCCTCGGGCTTGTCGGCGATCATGCACTCGGTCGTGATCATCAGGCCGGCGATCGACGCCGCGTTCTGCAGCGCCGTGCGCGTGACCTTGGTCGGGTCGATGATCCCGGCCGACAGCATGTCCATGTACTCCTCGGTCGCCGCGTTGAAGCCGTAAGCGGTCTTCTTGTTCTTCTTGACTTCCATCACGATCACCGCGCCCTCGACGCCGGCGTTGATCACGATCTGCCGGATCGGCTCCTCGAGCGCCCGCTTGACGATCGTCACGCCGACCGCCTGGTCGCCCTCGAGCTTGAGGTCATCGAGCGCCGCCACGCAGCGCAGCAGCGCCACGCCGCCGCCGGGGACGATCCCCTCTTCGACGGCCGCGCGGGTCGCGTTCAGCGCATCCTCGACGCGGGCCTTCTTTTCCTTCATCTCGGTCTCGGTCGAGGCGCCGACGTTGATCACCGCCACGCCGCCGACCAGCTTCGCGAGACGCTCCTGGAGATTCTCAGCCCCTGCTTGCCGCAGCCCTCGACGATCGTCGTGTTGTCCTTGCCAATCGTGATACGCCCACTCATCATTGCTTGCCGCCGGTGAGGATCGCGATGTCCTCGAGCATCGCCTCCATCCTTTCGGGCTTGGTTACGAAGTGGGGCTCAGGTAGCCGCGGTCGAACTGCCTCCCCTCGACCACCTCGAGGTTGGTCTCCGTGCCCTTTGCCTCCTCGACCGTGATCACGCCGTCCTTGCCGACCTTCTCCCCGTAAAGAATTTCTTGAGCTGCTTCACGACGGCCTCGACCGCCTGGTCGATGCCGCGCTTGAGGTCCATCGGGTTCGCGCCGGCGGTGACGTTCTTGATCCCCTCGGCGTAGATCGCCTGGGCCAGAACGGTCGCGGTCGTGGTGCCGTCACCGGCGA
>Ga0315283_10004214_pt1 | contig 12487 bp, 10 predicted proteins | sample YL17G09_0_MG_FD_204541 | JGI IMG/M metagenome (GOLD analysis project Ga0315283, IMG submission 204541) | Sediment microbial communities from Yellowstone Lake, YNP, Wyoming, USA - YL17G09_0 | ecosystem: Environmental > Aquatic > Freshwater > Lake > Sediment | place: USA: Wyoming | collected...
GCCGATCCGGAAGCGCAGCGTGCCGCCGGGCGCCTGCCCCGGATCGGTCGGCAGCACGTAGGCGTGGCGTTCGCCCCAAGGGGTATTGGTGACCTCCGCGACGATCGTCTCGACTCGCGTTCCGGTGGCGTCGTAGCAGTAATAGAAACTCACCGGGTTGAAGCAGTGCCCGAAGGTGCGAAGGTGGGTGAGCAGCCGCACCGGGCCCGCGGGCCGCCGGCCGGTCTCCCGTTCGACCCGGTCCCGGACGGCCTGGTCGAGCGGTACGTCCGCATCGCCGAGGTAGTCCGAGCGCCGCAGCCAGGCGAGCGCCGGACGCCGGGTGGACCAGAGCCACCGGCCGCGGAACACCTCGTCGAGTTCCGCGAGGTCGAGCCACGCCATGGACAGCCGGTGCGTGAACGCGTGCGGCGTCGGCAGGTACCGGTGGTGGCTAAGCCGACCGGTATAGAGTGCGCTCTGCATGGTCCTGCTCGAAGTGGGTGACGGCCTCGAGCGCGCTCACGACCCCATCCTCGTGGAAGCCGTTGCGCCACCACGCTCCGCAGTAGTAGGTGCGGCGCGGGCCGTTCAGCTCGCGCTGTCGGGCCTGTGCCGCGACCGAGGCGGGCGTGTAGAGCGGGTGGTGATACGCGATGCGCTTGATGATGCGCGCGGGATCGATCTCGTCGCTGCGGTTCAGCGTCACCAGGAACGGCGTGGGCGAGTCCAGGCGCTGCAGGCAACTCATGTCGTAGGTGAGCGCCACGGGTCCGCCGCCGCCCACGGGCAGGTGGTAGTTCCACGCAGCCCAGGCGAGGCGGCGCTTCGGCATGAGGCGCGTGTCGGTGTGCAGCACCGCCTCGTTGCGCTGGTAGGGGATCGCGCCCAGGACCTCATGTTCCGGCCGGGTGGGATCGGCGAGCATCTCGAGCGCCTGGTCGCTGTGGCAGGCGAGGAAGGCCGCGTCGTAGCGCGCAGCCTCGAGGCCGCGGGCCTTGACGATCACGCCGCCCGGCACGCGGCGCACGGACTCCACCGGGGTCGCGAGCCGGACACGGTCGCGGAACGGCGCGGTGAGCCTTTCCACGTAACGAGCCGACCCGCCGCAGATGGTGCGCCAGACGGGACGGTCGGTCACGGTGAGCATGCCGTGGTTGTGGAGGAAGCGCACGAAGAACCTGGCCGGGAAGGAGAGCATGGAGGCGGGATCGGTGGACCAGATGGCCGCGCCCATGGGCACGAGGTAGTGTTCGACGAAGGCGCGGCCGTAGCGGCCTCGCTCGAGCAGCTCGCCGAGGGGCATCTCGGCGCCGGACTCGGCGAGCAGCGACGAAGCCTCGCGGTTGAAGCGCAGGATGTCGCGGACCATGCCGAGGAAGCGGGGGCGGAGCAGGTTGCGCCGCTGCGCGAAGAGCGAGTTCAGGTTCGTGCCGTTGTACTCGAGGCCGGTCGCCTCGTCGCGAACCGAGAAACTCATGCTGCTTTCCTGGTTCTCGACGCCGAGTTCGGCGAGCAGCCGGACGAAATTCGGGTAGGTGCGTTCGTTGAAGACGATGAAGCCCGTGTCGACCTGCCAGGTGCCCCCGGCCTGCTCGACGGCGTGCGTGTGCGTGTGGCCCCCGAGGTGGCTCGCCGCCTCGTAGAGCGTGATGTCGTGCTCGCGGTGCAGGCGGTGCGCGACGACGTTGCCGGCGATGCCGCCGCCGATGATGGCGATCTTCATGCCGGTTGTCCCTCGACGCGGGCGCCGTGCGCCGCCGTCGGTGGCTCTGCCGCGTTGCTGTCGATCCAGCGACGCAGCGCGAGTGCGAGGCGGCGTGTCATGGCGCCGGGTCCCGGGAAGGGCTGGCGCTCGAGTCCCAGCGCTGCGGCACCTTGCGCAGCAGCGAGACGTCGTAGCCCTGGGCAGCGACGAACTGCAGCAGGCGCTCGTAGTCTGCGTCCGGAATCGACGGAGTGCGCGCCATGATCCAGACGTAGTCGCGCGCGACTCTTGCGATGACGGTCTGCCCGTAGTCCGGCGAGAGGTAGGCGATTCGGTAGTCGGCCTTCACCGGCCACACGAACCGCATTCCCCACACCGCGTTCGATTCGTGGTCGAGCACGAACCCGCGCGGAGTGTAGCGGCGGGGCTCGCCGTCGAATCCGCCTTCCTTGAAGGTGAAGGTGGTCTCGATCGTGCCGTCGGGTGCGAGGCGGTACGACTCGACGGCATTGTAGGCATCGCGCTCGATGTAGGTCGGGATGGACGCGATCACGTACCAGTCACCCATGAACCGCCCGAGATCCACCTTGGGCGGCTGCGCAAGCGGCGGCATCGGGGCGCTCTGGCAGCCCGAGAGCAGGAACGCCGCGGCGAGTACGATACGGGCATTCATCGCGACACTCCTGGTTACATCAGTTCATAGCGCAGGCGTCGTCCGCCCGCGGTCGGGGCTTCGAGCGCCACCCAGCGCCCGCCCGCGTACCAGAGATCGATCTGCAGGTCCGGCCCGGTGATGCGATGGCGTTGCGCGGCGAGCCGCTGGCCCTGGACGGCCACGGTCTCCTCGCCGAGGGCCGTGACCGTCACGGGCAGCAGCTCTCCGGTCTGCGAATTCAGCAGCTGCCGCGCATCGAGGATGCGCGGGTTCCAGTAGGCGAAGCTCATGACGCAGCCCGGGTGCTCGTTGCGCTGTTTCGGGCGATCCACCACCAGCCGGCCATCGCGCTCGGCGGCGTCAACGGACTCGCGGCGGCCGTTGTCGTCGGTGCGCGCGACCAGCGTACGAAGGCAGTCGCCATCCCAGCGTTCGACGGCCTCGTGCTCGTAGCGATAGACGCTCAGGAAAAGCAGGCGCACGTCGAACCGCGCCTCGCTGCGCAGCTCGCGCTCGCCGTCCTTCGCGCTCAGCGTGTAGCGGTGCTGGCCGATCTCGCTTCCTTCGAGCAGCACGCGGAAATTCCACGCGTCGGACTGCGCGACGGCCAGCGTCGGGGCAAGAGTCGCGGCGAGCAGGAGGAGGGTACGCATCAGACGCGTCCGGGCGCTTCGGGCGCGGGGGCTTGGCCCTCAGGGCGTCCCGCCACGACACGCGGGTAAGCCAGGGGTCGCTCGAACAGGTAATGACTGACCCACCACTCCTGCCCGCCGCGATAGCCGAACATCTCGGCGCAGGCCATGAAGAAGATCCGCCAGCGCTGCAGCCACATGGCTGCGCTCGTCTGGCCGTAGGTGCGCGCCATCACGGCCAGCACCTGGGCCCGGCGGGCGTCCACGTTCGCGAGCCAGGCGTTGGCGGTTCTCTCGTAGTGCCTTCCATCCCAGCGCCAGCGGCTCACGAAGCGCAGGTGGTCCTGGAATCGCAGGGCGAGTTCGTCGCTCGGCATGATGCCGCCGGAGAAAAAATGGCGGCTCATCCAGTCGGCCGGCCCCTGGTCCACGAACGCATACGACGTGGCGCGGTGACAGAAGACGTGCATGAAGAAGCGCCCGCCCGGGCTCAGCCAGTCGTGCACGCGGGCGAAAAGCGCGGGCCAGTTGCGCATGTGCTCGAACATCTCCACCGATACCACGCGGTCGAAGCGCCGACCGGTCGAGAAGTGGTTCATGTCGGCAGTGATCACCTCGACGTTGCCGAGGCCCCGCCGCGCGGCCTCCTCGAGGATCCACGTACGTTGCGAGTGCGAGTTCGATACGGCGGTGATGCTGCTCTGCGGGTACCGCGCTGCCATCCACAGCGTGAGCGAACCCCAGCCGCATCCGAGTTCCAGGATCGACTGCCCGTCCTCGAGCCCCGCATGCTCGCAGGTCGCGGCGAGCGCGGCGGCCTCGGCCTGCGCGAGGGTCTGCGTGCCCTCGGGCCACCAGGCGCTGCTGTACTTGCGGTGCGGGCCGAGCGCGAGGGCGAAGAAATCGGCCGGCACCTCGTAGTGCTGCGTGTTCGCGAGGTGAGGCAGCGGGGCGATCTCCGACTCTGCCATCGCGCGCGCGAATGCCTCCGTGGCCAGCGATGCGCTCTCGCAGTCTCCGGCGCCGATTTCCGACAGGCGTTGCTCGCACAGGCGGCGGATTCCGGCGCGGATGACGGCGTCCGGGACGAGGCCTTGTTCGACCCAGTTGATGGCTAGACGGGTGGCCTGGCTCATGGGGCTGTTCCCTGGCGTAAGAGCGATGCTGCGATGAGGCGTACGCCGTCCTCGGGTGCGGAGCCCAGCGCGACGGCTCCGGCCGCCACGACGGCGGCGCGATGCCGCCGGGCCGTCGTGCCACCGACGAAGACGGGCACCTTCACCTGGCGCACCAGCTTCGGCAGTTCGCGCTCCAGCAGCCCCGCCGGGGGATCCACTGAAGACGCGAGGACCACCGCGTCGCACCCGGAGCGCGCGCGCGCCTCGGCGACGTCCTCGAGGGGCGTGTCCGCCCCGAGCAGGACCGGGCGCAGGCCGGCATCCTGGGCCTCCAGCGCGAACAGCAGCAGGCCGATCTCGTGCTGCTCGCCGGGTGCGCAGGCGGCGAGGATCCGCGGGCCGCTCGCGTAGCGCATGCGGTGCTGCAGTCGCGCGCCGAGCTTGCTGCGCAGGTAGGTCGAGAAGAAGTGCTCCTCCGCGATGGCGCCGGCCATGCCCTGCCAGCGTTCGCCGAGGCGGACGAGCAGCGGCACGATCATCTGGCTGGTGACGGTCTCCACGGAGTGCACCGACAACGCGCCGTCGTAGATCCGGTCGAGTTCCAGTTCATCGAAGCGCGATATGGCCGCGGCCATCGAGTCGACGTACGCCGACCACGGCCCGCGTCCGCGGGCTGCCGGGCCGCGCGACCCCGACTCTTCCTCGAGCAACTCGCTCACCTGGCTGATCGGCACGCCACGTTCGACCAGCACGAGCACCCGGCGAATCAGTTCGACGTGCTGATGCGTGTAGAGACGGTGCCCCTTGGGCGTTCGCAACGGTCGGATGAGCCCGTAGCGCCGCTCCCATGCGCGCAGCGTGACGGCATTGACGCCCGTCAGTGCGGAGATGGTGCGGATCGGGAGTTTTTCTCCGCCGGCGAGCGTCATGGGGTTGTACAAGGTGAGGTAATAAAGTGATGCAAAGGCTATACAAGACGGATATTACAGTCAAGACGGTCAGTAATATATATGTACAAAACATAGACAATGGTCGATCCGGTGCCCCCGGGGCCGTCGGCGGCACGGTCCGTGACCCACGGTCCTGCGCCACGAACCCGTTAGAATCACCCCTTGATTCAACGGAGCGCGCCCGTGACACAACTCGTCCTCGGACTGGTGACGTTCCTCGGCATTCACTCGATTGCCATCTTCGCGCCGGGGTGGCGCGACTCGATGGTCGCGCGCCTCGGGGCGCTCAACTGGAAACGGCTGTATTCGGTTGCCTCGCTCCTGGCGTTCGTGCTGCTGGTGCACGGCTGCAGCGTGGCGCGGCAGGAGCCGGTGGTGCTCTACCAGCCGGCCACCTGGATGCGTCACCTCGCGCTGCTGGTGATGCTGCCGGCCTTCCCGTTGCTGCTCTCGGCCTATTTGCCCGGACGCATCAAGACCGCGGTGAAGCACCCGATGCTCACTGCGACCAAGACCTGGGCGCTCGCCCACCTGCTGGCGAACGGCATGCTGGCGGACGTGCTTCTCTTCGGCGGATTCCTCGCCTGGGCCGTGCTCGATCGCATTTCGGTCGGCAAGCGCGCCGTGCGCGACGTTCCCGGGGCGCCGCCCGGAAAATACAACGACGCGATCGCGGTGGTCGGTGGCCTGCTGATCTATGGACTCTTCGTCGGCTGGGCCCATGGGCGATTGTTCGGCGTCGCGCCGATGCCCTGAGGGCCCGGATGCCGAACGTCCTTCACCGGAGCGGCGCATGACCGACGCGGGCCTTCCGACCTACCTGAGCCGCGGGCTGACGCTGACCCACGCGGAGCTCTGCACGGAACTGGGCAGGGAATTGCTGGCGCTCTGCCAGTCGGTGACGTCGGACGGCCGCCTGTCCCCGGAAGAACTCGCGGGATTGAAGCAGTGGCTGAGCGACGCGGAGACCGCGGCCATGCCGGCGGCGAAGCACCTGCGCGGGGTCATCCAGAAGGTGCTCGCGGACGGGATGATCACCCCGGAGGAATACCGGGAGGTGCATCGGGCGGTCGAGGCCGTGCTGCCGTTCGACGCGCGGCGACAGGCCATGGACACGCGGCTGGAAGTCGAGGCCGCGGAGGAGGCTGCCGCGCGTGCCGCGCGAGCGGAGCAGCGTCAGGGTATCGTGACGCGCTTCGGCGCGGGCAGAAGCATCGTGGCGATCATCACGCTGCTGGTGATCCTCGCCGCCGTCGCGGCCTGGCTGCGGGGGTGACCCCGGATTCGACGGCCGATCAGTCCGCGTCCGCCTCGAACAGCTGCTCCAGCTGGCGCGCCGAGGCGACCGCCGTCGCGATCAGTTTCGTCTCGTCGTCACGCACCGACGCCTGGGCCCGAAGCGTTTCCTCGTCGAGTTCCCGGAACCGACGCACTTGTGACGCAGCCGCTTCGCGAGAAGTGCCGAGCGCCACCAGCGTGGCCTCGGCCAGCTCCAGGCTCGAGGCATAGGTCTCGCGCCAGATCTCCGTGACGCCGGTCTCCATCAGCCGGAACGCATGCTGGCGATTGCGCGCGCGAGCCAGGACGCGCAGGTTCGGAAAGTGGCGACGAGCGATCTCGGCCGTGCGCACCGAGGCCTCGACGTCGTCGATCGCGATCACGAGCACTGACGCCTGCGAGGCGCCGGCGGATCGCAGCAGTTCCAGGCGCGACGCGTCGCCGTAGTACAGCCGGTTGCCGAAGCGTCGCAGGAAGTCCACCTGCGTCTGGCTGATCTCGAGCGCCGTGAAGCGGATGCGCCGCGCGCGCAGCACCCGCGCCACGATCTGGCCGAACCGGCCGAGTCCGGCGAGCAGCACGCGCGGCTCCTCGGGCTCGAAGGTATCGAACGCCGGCGCGGCCGTGGCGGGCTTGAGGCGTCGCGCCAGCCGGTCGGCGCCGGCGATCAGCAGCGGCGCCGCGACCATTGACAGCGTGACCACGATGACGAGCAGCTCGGTGGTCGCGCGCGGCACGAGGCCGTCGCCCGCGGCCAGTGCCAGCAGCACGAAGGCGAATTCTCCACCGCCCGCCAGTGCCACGGCGAGTCGCCGCGCGGTCGGGGCGTCGTGCCGTGCAATCCGGGCCGCGCCGCCGACGGCCAGCATCTTGACGCCGAGGTAGCCGAGCGTCAGCGCGAGCACCGTGAACGGGGCCTGGAGCAGCACGCCGAGGTTGGCGGACATGCCGACGGCCATGAAGAAGAGCCCCAGCAGCAGGCCCTTGAAGGGCTCGATGTCCGCCTCGAGCTCGTGGCGATACTCACTGTCGGCGAGCAGCACGCCGGCCATGAAGGCGCCGAGCGCCATCGACAGGCCGACCGACTCGAAGAGCAGCGCCGTGCCAACGACGACCAGCAGCGCCGCAGCCGTAAACGCTTCCTGCGCGCGGGTGCCGGCGATGATGCGCAGCGCAGGGCGCAGTGCGTAGCGCCCGGCGGCGACCACGACCGCGGCGGCCACCAGCGGTATCGCGATCGCTTTCCAGTCGAGCGCGGCGGAGCTCGCGCCGCCCAGCATCGGCAGGATGACGAGGGCCGGCATGATCGCGAGGTCCTGGAACAGCAGGATCGCGAATGCGGAGCGGCCGTGGCGCGCAGTCAGCTCGCGGCGCTCGGCCAGCACCTGCAGGACCAGCGCCGTCGACGACAGCGACAGCGCGAACGCAATGACGACCGCGGTCTGCCACGCAAGGCCGAGCGCGAGCGCCGCTGCGGCGAGCGCTGCGGTCGTGACCGCCACCTGCACGCCGCCGGCGCCGAAGACCGCGTGACGCATCACCCACAGCCGCGACGGTTGCAGCTCGAGTCCGATCACGAACAGGAGCAGCACGACTCCGAACTCCGCGAAGTGCAGGATGTTCTCGACGTCATGGAAGAGCCCCAGCCCCCAGGGCCCGATCACGACGCCGGCGGCGAGGTACCCAAGCACCGCGCTGAGTTTGAATCGTCGGAACAGCGGCACGGCGATGACCGTGGCGGCGAGAAGCACCGCGATCTGGCCTGTTAGTGTCATGGCTTCGCCGTCCGTGCGGGCAGGGGAGGGGAGGGACGATGGACCAGATGACGGGCGGCGGCAATGCCGGCCAGGCGCGTGAGCCGGTTCCCGCATACGGCGTATCATTCGGCCCCGGGGACAGACACATGTATTCAGACGTCGAACCCGGCTCCGGCCGGTCGCCGGCAGCGGCTCGACGACGAGCGCCGTGGGTCCTGCGATCGCTGGTCTCGATCGTGTTCGCGCTCCAGGCGTCCTGCGCTACGAATGGGGGCGTGCCGACCGCATTGCCGACCAGCGTGGATTCCCTCGGTCGAGTCGGGCTCGTGACCGGGCGTGGCGAGCCGACCTACGAATTCGATGCCTTCCTCGAGAGCAAGCCCGAAGGCGCTGCGGCCGGCGCGTTCATGGGTGTCGGCAAGTGCTTCGAGGGCGCCCTGGGAGGAAGCGACCTGTCCGGGTTGAGCGTGGCATTCATGATGATCTGCCTGCCGATTGCCGCGCTCGTCGGTGCCGTGGCGGGCGCAAGCGTAGCGGCGCCCGCCGACACCATCGACGCCGCGCGCGCGAAGGCACAGGATGAGTTCGCCTCGATGCAGCTGAACCAGGTCGCCCTGCGGGAGGGCCTCGACTACGCGCACGCCGTCGGGTTGCAGCTGCAGCCCCTCGATCGAGGGGCGGGTCCCGCCGGTCCCGGTGACAATCCGGATTACGCCGGTCTGTCCGATCAGGTCGACACGGTGATCGAGATCGACATCCTGCGCGTCCATGCCTCCACGAGCGGGACGCAGGGCGTGCCGATGGCATTTACCATCAACGCACGCACCCGCGTGGTCGATACGCACGGGGCGCGTGTGCTCGATTCGCACGACGGGATCTACACGACTCCGGAGCGCGTCGCCGGAGAGTGGCTGGCCGACGGCGGCAGGGCGCTCAGCGACGCGCTGCAGGCCGGCGTGAGGGACATCGTGGTTCAGGCCCTGGGAGCGATCCAGGACGAGATCATGATCTATCGTCCGTCGGGCCCGACGAAAGTCGGGTATTTCGACGGGCACGTGCCCGGCTACGCGCTGCGCTCCATCGATCCGCCCATACGCGTGCGGCCCAAGCTCACGGGCGGATTGTTCACGCCGAAGAATTACTGCGATTCGGGCGAGGCCACGTATGGAGGGCTCGAACGCTATCGTCTGGACAGCATTCAGCCGACCTTCCGCTGGGAACCGCTGCCGCGCGACTTCGACCTCACGCCCGGGAGCGGCCCGGGGCAGGCGCAGGACCTTCGCTACGACATCCGGATATTCGGAGCGGGCGATACCTCTTACGAGCGCAATGGTCTGCCGCAGCCCTCCCACACGGTGGAGGTGCCGCTCGCCCCCTGCAGCGAGTTTCGCTGGACGGTGCGGGCGCGATTCATGCTCGACGGGGCCTCGCGCGTGACGGAGTGGACGGGCGCGTACAACACCATCGGTGGCTACGCCGATCCTGCCTGGATCCGCAGGCATCCCGGCAAGCCGGCGCTCGCGGCGATACCTTCGAGCCCGCTGCCGTTCTTTCCGATCGTCCTGACGCCGAGCGCAGATGGCGGGTCCTGTACCTGCAAGTAGCGCACCAGGCACACCACGCGCGCGTCATGGCAACAGCCTTCAGCGTCGTCGCGCGTCAGCCGCCGCCCTCGTGCGAGGCGAGCCAAGTCGCCGCCTCGGCCTTGCCGGTGAGGCCAGCGTCGGCGGAGTGCCAGATCGTCATGAGTTCGGCGTATGTGGTCCTGGCGGTGGCCTCGTCGCCGGCTGCGGAGGCGGCCCTGGCGAGGCCCTGCAGCGACTCGACGCGCCGCGGCGCGAGCCGCAACGATCGCTCGAAGTACGTTCGTGCTTCCGCGGGCCGACCGAGCTGCAGCAGCAGTTCACCGGCCAGTTCGTGAGGCGGCTTCACCGGCACCGGCGGACCGTAGTCGAAGGGCACCGATTCGTAGCGGGTCGCGGCCCGCTCGACGATGTTCAGTCCGCCGTCCTTGTCGCCCTGCCGGAAGGCCGCCAGGCCCGCCACCGCCTGCGCCATGATCTCGAAGTACGCATCCCCGTTCGGTGACTCCTCGGCCTCGCTTGGCTGCAGTACCAGGCCGACGATGCGCGCGCTTGCGGACCCCGCCGCCGCGAAGTCGCCACTCTCGGCCGCCGCATAGCCCTCCGGGAACCACACCCAGGCAGCCGAGCGATGCAGGCCCTTCGTGTCGATGGACATCGCGAGCGCCTGCGCGCGCACCGCCGGAGACTCGATGACCGCGGTGGCGCGCATGAAGGCCAGCGACTCGGCCAGGCCGAGGGCCACCTGCTCGCCGGTCCGGGACGAGCCGAGCTTCGGATCGTGGTTGCGGGCCGCCCAATCGACGGTGGCCGCGCGGCCGTCATTGCAGGCGGCAAGCAACGCGTCTGCGTCGTGCAGTCGGCCCTGCTGGTAGTAGCCGTAGATCAGCCACTCGGCATAGTGACCGCAGTCGGTGGCGGGCTGGCCGCGCTTCAGTCGCCCGGCGTTGACGACGGCCATGGCCCGCTCGTTCGCGAGCACGAGATCGTCCCACATGCCGAGTGCGCTGAAGATGTGCGAGGTCATGTGCTGGCCGTGACCGGCCGCCGGCGAGATCCGGGCGAGCACGCGCGCCGCTTCGAGGGCGCCGGCCGCCGAGTCCGGCGCGTCCATGCCGTGGATCCAGTAATGCGTCGCGCCGGGGTGCGCGGGGTTGCGCCCGTAGACCTCGCGCGAGATTTCCGCGGCGCGCAGGTAATTCGGCACGTTGCGCTCGCCCTGCGTGACGCCCATGAGCCACAGCGCCAGAAAGAGTTCGACTTCGTCGTTCCGTGGGTAGCGCGCGTTCATCGCCTCGAGTTGCGCCAGGACGCGGCGGTCGCGCTCGACCTTGTCGCGCTCCCCGTAAAGAGTGTCCGCAACGGCCAGCCAGTCACGCTCGAGCGGCGTGTCCGCTTTCGCCGCCCGCTCGGCCGACGTCGCGCCGAGCCGCGCGAGCGCCGCTGCGCCGCGTGCCTTGTCCTGCTCGTTCCAGAGCGGGTGCGTGAAGGTCATGGCCTCGCCCCAGTAGGCCATCGCGAACGACGGATCCAGAGACCGCGCCTGGATGAATGCGCCTTCGGCCGCCGGGTACTCGAACAGGTGCAGCAGCAGCATGCCGCGCAGGAACTCCTGCTGCGCCGGGGCGGAGTGCGTGGAGGTCGGGAAGTTCACCGTGCCGAGGCCGGCGTCGTTCAGGCTCGCTTCCGGGTCGGCGTCGTGCGCCGGGTGCGCAGCGGCGGCCAGTGACCAGCAGCTTACGACGATCCACAGCAGTCTGCGCATCAGGGTCCCCTCCGGGTCCCAGCATACAGGTCGAACAGCAGCAGCCTGCAGGGGATGCTGCCGTTCATGAGGGCGATGGCGCGGCTCGGCTTCAGTCCGATCGCCTTGTGCGGCGACGCGCTGGCCGCGAGGATCGCCGCCTGCCAGCCCGCGAACTTCTTCTTGAGCGTGTCGCCGACCTCCTCGTACAGCCGGCGGACCTCGCCCTCGTCGCTTCCGATGCGTTCGCCGTAGGGCAGGTTGGTCACGAGCAGCCCGCGTTCGGCGGGAGGCTCGATGTCCTGGAACCGAACCGTGTCGAAACTGATGTAACGCTCGACACGCGCATCGAGCGCGCTCTTGCGCGCCATCGCCACGTACTTCTCGCTGATGTCGGACGCGAATACGGGCGCAATCGGCGCATCGAGCTTCTCGGCTCGCACCCGGTCCTGGGTCGTGCGCCAGAGCTCGCGATCGAAGTCCTTCAGCCACTCGAAGTAGAACTCGCCTTTCTTTCGATGGATCTGCGGCGCCTTCCTGACCGCCACCATTGCCGCCTCGATGGCGAGGGTGCCGCTGCCGCACATCGGGTCGAGGAACGCCTGCGTGCCGTCGTAGCCCGCCATGATGAGGATCGCGGCCGCCAGCGTTTCCTTGAGCGGCGCCGGATGGCCCTGCTCACGGTAGCCGCGCTTGTGCAGCGACTTGCCGGAGGTGTCCAGGCTCAGCATGCAGCGGCCGCGCTGGAGGTGCGCCACGACGACGACCTTCGGCTCGTCCGTATCGACTGGCGGGACCCCGCCGCCGGCGCGATTGAAGACGTCGCGAATGGCCTCCCGCACCTGCGTGATGACCTGCTTCGGCGCCATGCCGCCGCCCTCGGCGTCGGCGCCCAGGCTCTCCACCAGGAATCCGTGGCGTGCGTCGAACAGCTCGGGCCAGCGAATGCGCCGGGCCTGGGAGTGGAGCATTTCCGGCGTCTTGGCCGGCACGTCCTTCAGCACTCGGAGGATGCGGCTCGCGGTCCGCAGTTTCAGGTGCAGCTCGTAATAGAGCGCATCGCCCGCCTCGAATTCGACGGCG
>Ga0315283_10004217_pt1 | contig 12484 bp, 12 predicted proteins | sample YL17G09_0_MG_FD_204541 | JGI IMG/M metagenome (GOLD analysis project Ga0315283, IMG submission 204541) | Sediment microbial communities from Yellowstone Lake, YNP, Wyoming, USA - YL17G09_0 | ecosystem: Environmental > Aquatic > Freshwater > Lake > Sediment | place: USA: Wyoming | collected...
CCATCTCCTTCCGGGTCTACATCCCGTTCCAGGACTCGGCCGTCGTGGAGCTGATCCAGCCGATCCGCAAGCGATTCAACCTGGAGGAACCGCCGCTCCGGGAAGACCCCACCACCCTCGGAGCGGTCTGGCCGGCCATGAACGGGTACAGCGGAATCGGGGATGTCACCGGCGGGATTGTGTATGTGAACTATGGATTGCCCGCCGACTTCGCCCTCCTCGATTCGCTGAAGGTCACGGTGCGCGGGCGAGTCGTGCTTGCCCGATATGGCCGCTCCCACCGGGGGGTCAAGGCTCGCGAGGCGGAACGCCATGGCGCCGCCGCGCTCCTGCTCTATTCCGACCCCCAGGATGACGGCTACTTCATGGGCCTCACCTACCCAACCGGTCCGATGCGACATCCCGAGGCGCCCCAGCGGGGGAGCCTGGGCATCGAAGCGCGCGGCGATCTGTCCACACCGGGGTGGGCCTCGACGCCGGACGCACCGCACCTGCCGCAGGACTCCATCCCCGGACCCCGGATTCCCGTCGTGCCGATCGGGTATCGCAACGCGCAGCTGCTCCTGCAATCGCTGGGCGGGCCCGAGGTGCCGCAGGCGTGGCAGGGTGGACTGCCCTTTCGGTACCGGGTGGGGCAGGGCGAGGTGGTGGTCCGCGTGGCGGTCTGGGCGGAGCGGGGTGAGCGGGCCTACAAGACCATCACCAACACGGTCGCCGTGCTGCGGGGAACAACCTGGCCCGACCGGTGGGTCCTGGCCGGCGGGCACCGGGATGCGTGGGGTCCGGGCGCGGAGGACAACGTGAGCGGCGTCGCCACAATCCTGGAGGCCGGGCGCGCCATCGGCAAGGCGGCGGCCGCGGGATTTCCTCCGAAGCGCACCATCGTGCTGGCAACGTGGGACGGCGAGGAGTGGGGCCTCATCGGCTCGGTCGAACAGGTCGAACTGCTGGCCGACACCCTGCGCAACAAGGCGGTGGCGTACCTGAACCTCGACGTGAGTGCCGGCGGCCGGAGCTTCCACGCCGCCGGCACCGCTTCGCTCTGGGCACTCATCCGCGACCTGGCAGCCGCCACGCCCCAGCCCGGCGAGTCGCTGTCGGTCTATCAGGCGTGGCGGCGCGACGCCCATGTCCCCGATTCGGTGTCCGTCCCGATTGGTGATCTCGGCGGCGGCAGCGACTTTGCCGGCTTCTACAACGTGCTGGGCATCCCCTCCTTCGATTTCGGCTTCGGGGGGCGCGGCGGCGTGTACCACTCGGCCTACGACACCTTCACCTGGATGGACCGCTTCGGCGATCCGGGATACCTCAGCCACGCGGCGGCGGCCCGGATGGCGGCGGTCGCGCTCACCCGCCTGGCGAATGCCAGCGTCCTGCCCTTCAATTATGCCGAATTCGGCCGGATCCTCGGCCGGATGGTGGGCACCCGCCGCGTGCAGGCCGATCAGGCCGGCATGTCGCTCCCGGGGTGGCCTGGCCTCGACAGCGCCGTGACGCGGGTAACCAGCGCTGGCATGCGGCTCGATTCCCTCCTGCAGGCGCTCAGTTCGGCCCCTGCGCGGGGTCTGCCGTCGCCGGCGGCGCTCGCGACGGCCAATGATTCGCTGCGGGTGGCGGAGCAGGCCTTCGTCCGGCCCGGGGGGATTCCCGGACGGCCGTTCTACCAGAACATCCTGTTCGCCCCTGGGCGGGACGATGGCTATGGGGCGGTCGGGCTGCCTGGCTTGGCGGAGTCCATCGAAGACGGGAAAGCGGCGGTCGCGGCGGCCGAAGTGACCGACCTGGCCGCCAGAACCAACCGGGCGGCCGAATTGGTGGAAGCGGCGCTGGCCGCGCTGGCCCCGCCGAGTCGCTAGAGTCGGGGCAGGGTGACGCCCACCTGACCCTGGTACTTCCCGTCCTTGTCCCGGTAGCTCACCTCGCAGACATCGTCCGCATCCGCCTCGAAGAAGAGCACCTGGCAGATCCCCTCGTTCGCGTAGACCCGCGCGGGCAGGGGAGTCGTGTTGCTGATTTCGAGCGTCACGAACCCCTCCCACTCGGGCTCGAAGGGCGTCACGTTTGTGATGATGCCGCAGCGCGCGTAGGTCGATTTCCCCACGCAGATCGTGAGCACGTTCCGGGGGATCCGGAAATACTCGATCGAGCGCGCCAGCGCAAAACTGTTCGGCGGCACGATGCAGCTTTCGCCCTCGAACTCGACGAAGCTCTTGGCGTCGAACGCCTTCGGGTCCACGATCGCGGACAGGGCGTTGGTGAAAATCTTGAACTCCGGCGCCACCCGCATGTCGTAGCCGTACGAGGAGACTCCGTAGGAAATCACCTTGCGGCCCTGGGCGTCGGTCCGGCGGACCTGGCGGTCCTCAAACGGCTCGATCATCTGGTGTTCCTGGGCCATGCGGCGGATCCAGCGGTCGGACTTGATGGACATGGCGACCCGTGCCTCGGAGTGGGAGAAAGCGGCGAGAAAGGTACCCGGCGCCGGGGGGCGGCCGCAACAGGTAGGTGCGCGTCGGGCCACGACTTGGGTTGACCTCGGTGTGGCCCCGATTAACTTTGTGTCGCCCTGCGGCCCAGCCCCTGTCCGGACGGTGCTCCCTGATGCTCACGCCTTACATTCCGCTCCTGTTCATCCTGGCCATCGTGGTCGTCACGGCAGTCGCGATGCTCGGCTTGTCGCACGGCCTCGGCCTGTTGCTCGGCACCCGCCGGAAGACTGCGGTCAAGCAGTCCCCCTACGAGTCCGGCATGCCGGTCCTCGGCGACGCCCGGGAGCGGTTCTCGGTCAAGTTTTACCTGGTCGCGATGCTCTTCATCCTCTTCGACATCGAGACCGTCTTCATGGTCCCCTGGGCCGTGGCGTTCCAGCAGTATGCCGCCCAACGACTGTTCCTGCTCGCCGAAATGCTGGTGTTCGTCCTCATTCTGGCGGTGGGGTACCTCTACGTATGGAAGCGGGGAGCGCTGCAATGGGATTGACCCTGCCCGATGCTGAGCGCGAGCAGGCGGAGGTGTCGGGCGTCTCCCCGAACTGGGTGACCGCACGGCTCTCCGACCTGGTCAACTGGTCGCGCACCCGGTCGCTGTGGCCCATGCCGTTCGGCACCGCGTGCTGCGCCATCGAATTCATGGCCACCGCCGCCGGCCGCTACGACATTTCACGCTTTGGGATGGAACGCCAGGGATTCACGCCCCGACAGGCGGATGTCCTCATCTGTGCCGGCCGGCTGCCGTTCAAGCTCGCGCCCGTCATTCGCCGCGTGTGGGACCAGATGCCGCAGCCCAAATGGTCCATCTCCATGGGGGCCTGCGCCTCCTCGGGCGGCATCTTCGACAACTACGCCATGGTGCAGGGCATCGACACCATCATTCCGGTGGACGTGTACGTGCCCGGGTGTCCGCCGCGGCCCGAAGGCCTGCTCTACGCCATCTTCCTGCTCCAGAAGAAGATCCAGGGTGAGAGCCTGACCGACCAGAGCCTCCGGGTGGAACGGACGCTGGGCCCCGATGGCCTCTTCCGGTCCCCGGCGGTCATCGACGAAATCTCCGAGCCGTTCGGCAATTCCGTCCATCAGACCCGCTCCTCATGACCAACCCCGCACCCTCGTTGTCCATCGCGGCGCTCCGGATCCGCTTCGGCGACGCCATCCTCCGGGACCGCCTGTCCTGTGGGGACTCCATCGTGTGGGTCGCCGCCGGGCGGGCGCATGACATCCTGGCATGGCTCCGCGACGATCCGGGGCAGGGATTCGACTACCTGACCGACATCACGGCTGTCGAATACCGCGATGGGGAACTCCCGCTGGAGGTCGTGTACCAGCTCCGGTCCCTGAAGCGGCGGGCGGACCTGCGGCTCAAGGTCGAGCTCGACCAGTCGGCGCCGCTCGCGGTGGACAGCGTGTGCGATCTCTGGACCGGAGCGAATTGGCTGGAGCGCGAGGTGTTCGACATGTTCGGGATCACCTTCCGGAACCATCCGGACCTGCGCCGTATCCTGATGTGGGAGACCTACGCCGAGGGCCATCCCCTGCGCAAGAGTTTCCCCCTGCGAGGCCACTTCAGCCGCTCCGAACAGACCCGGCAGGCGTTGGCCGCCAATCCGGAGGCGCACTACTCCCTCGAGGAGTTGTCGATCGCTGAGGCCTATCGCGAGTTGCCTGTCGAGATGCGCGAGCGCCTCGGCCGGGGTCAGCGCGGAGAGGTGGCGTGAGCACCCGCACGGTGGAGTTCGAACTCGCCACCCCCAGCCTCGATGCGGCGGGCCGGGACATCCGTGTCCCCCTCGGCCTGCGCGGTCGCGAAGTCGAGGACCTGGCCAGTGAGCACACCCTGATCAACATCGGCCCGCAGCACCCGGCCACCCACGGCGTGCTCCGCCTCGTCATCGAGCTGGACGGCGAGACCGTCACTCGCTGCATTCCGCACATCGGCTACCTCCATTCCGGCTTCGAAAAGCTCGGGGAATACCGGCACTACAACCAGATTGTGCCGCTGACCGACCGCACCGATTACCTGTCCCCGATGGCCAACAACGTCTGCCTTGCGCTGGCCGTCGAGAAGTTGATGGGGATCACGATCACCGAGCGGTGCCAGGTTCTCCGCGTCCTCGCCTGCGAAATGAGCCGGGTCATCTCGCACATCGTCTGGCTCGGCACCACCGGCATCGACCTCGGGGCCTTCACGCCGTTTCTCTGGCTGTTCTACCAGCGGGAACTGATTTACGACCTCCAGGAGTCCTGGACCGGCGCCCGGCTCACCACCTCGCTCACCCGGGTGGGCGGCATGATGGCCGACATTCCGGACGGCTGGGAGGCAGGGCTGCGGGAGTTCTGCCGCTCCTTCCCGAAGGTGCTGAACGAGGTGGACACGATGTTCACCCGGAACGCGATCTGGTGCGGCCGCAACCAGGGCGTGGGGGTCATCACCGGCGCCGAGGCCGTCAACGGCTCGCTGTCGGGGCCGCTGCTCCGCTCGACCGGAATCGACTACGACGTCCGCAAAGACCGCCCCTATCTCGGGTACGACACCTACGACTTCGACGTCCCGGTCGGGCAGCACGGCGACAACTACGATCGGTACCTGGTCCGGCTGGAAGAGATGTACCAGTCCATCCGGATCCTCGAACAGGCGCTCGACCGTCTGGCGGGCCTCCGCGGTGCGCCGGTCAACGTGGACGATGCGCGGGTGATCCTTCCGCCCAAGTCGCGGGCCATGAGCGACATGGAGTCGATGATCCATCACTTCAAGCAGGTGATGGACGGGATCCGCCCCCCCGTGGGCGAAGCCTACCTGGGCATTGAAAACCCGAAGGGCGAACTCGGCTACTATTTCGTGTCGGACGGCACCGCCAAGCCAGTGCGCTGGCGCATTCGGCCGCCCTCCTTCCTGAACCTCTCGGCGCTGCCCCGGATGTGCGAGGGCGCGCTCCTGTCCGACGTGATCGCCACCAACGCGAGCGTCGACATTGTCATGGGAGAAATCGACCGATGAGCGGGACCCCGCACGGCCACACCGACACGCCGCACGCGCCGGTGTTCACCGGGAACATCCGCACCCGTCTCGATGCGCTGTTCCCCAGCTATCCGACCCGCCAGGCCTGCCTGCTGCCGGCACTGTGGATGGTGCAGGAGGAGCGGGGATGGATTTCCGAGCCCGCCATGGCCGAGGTGGCCGAGGTGCTGGGGCTCACGCCGGCCTATGTCAAGGGCGTGGTCACGTTCTACACGATGTACCACACGCACCCGGTCGGCCGGCACTTCATCCAGGTGTGCACGACGTCGCCCTGCAACCTCTGCGGCGCAGAGGCGGTGCTGAAGGCGCTGCTGCGGGGTACGGGGTGCGGAGAGCTCGGCGCCACCAGCGCGGACGGCCGCTTCACCGTGACGGAGGTCGAATGCCTTGGCGCCTGTGGCTTCGCGACGCCCATCATGATCAACGATGACTTCATCGAGGGTGTCACGCCGGAGCGCGTGCCGGGCATCCTGCAGGGGTACAAGTAATGGGATATCCACACCCGAGCCACCCGAAGGAGACGCCGGTGCTCTCGAGGCACTTTGGCGACGCGGGCGCCCGCACCTTCGACGGATGGGTCCAGCGCGGCGGATACGCCGCCCTGCGAAAGGCCCTCGCGATGAAGCCCGAGGCGATCATCGAGGAGGTCAAGGCGTCCGGGCTCCGCGGCCGTGGCGGGGCGGGGTTTCCCACCGGCCTCAAGTGGTCCTTCATGCCCCGCGGAGATGGCAAGCCGCACTATCTCGTCTGCAACGCTGACGAGTCGGAGCCGGGCACCTTCAAGGACCGCGAAATCATGCGGTGGACACCCCACCAGCTCCTGGAGGGGTGCGCCATCGCGGCCTACGCCATCGGGGCGGAGCGCTGCTACATCTATATCCGCGGGGAATTCACCGAGCCGCTGCGCGTCATGCAGGCGGCCGTCGCGGAGGCCTACGCGCAGGGCGCGCTCGGGGCCAGTGCCTTGGGGTCGGGGACGCGGATCGACGTGGTGCTCCATCGTGGGGCGGGTGCCTACATCTGCGGCGAAGAGACCGCGATGATGAACTCGATCGAGGGGCGCCGGGGCAACCCGCGCATCAAGCCGCCATTCCCGGCGCAGGCTGGCCTCTTCGCGATGCCGACCACCATCAACAACGTCGAAACCCTCGCCTCCGTCCCGCACATCCTCAACCGCGGCGCGGACTGGTACAAGGGGCTCTCGCTCAGCAATCCGAAGAGCACCGGCACCAAGCTCATCTCGGTGTGTGGCCATGTGCAGCGGCCCGGCAACTACGAGGTCACGATGGGCACGCCGATGAAGGAGCTGCTGTTCGACATGTGCGGTGGCATGAAGCCGGGCCGCACGCTGAAGGCGGTCATTCCGGGCGGCTCCTCGGTGCCGATCATGACGGCAGCGGAGGCCGACGACTGCCTGCTCGACTACGAGGGCGTGGTGGCGCGTGGCTCGATGCTCGGCTCCGCCGGCATGATCGTCATGGACGACTCCACGGACCTCGTTTACCAGATTTGGCGGCTGGCGCGCTTCTACGCCCACGAGTCCTGCGCCCAGTGCACGCAGTGCCGCGAAGGCACCGCCTGGACCACCAAGATCCTCGAGCGCATCCTGGCGGGGCGGGGCAAGGCGTCGGACATCGACCTGCTCCTCAGTCTGTCCGAGTCCATGACCGGCAAGACCATCTGCGTGCTCAGCGACTCCTGCGCTGCGCCGATCGTGAGCGGCATCCAGAAGTTCCGTTCCGAATTCGATGCCTACCTCAGCGGCGCGCGCCAGCCGGCGCTCGCGATGGCCTGACCCGATGACCGACCGCGTTTCCGTCACCATCGACGGCGCCCAGGTGAGCGTCCCGAAGGGCACCTCGATCATCGAGGCCGCCAAGCAGGCCGGCGTGCTCATTCCCCACTACTGCTACCATCCCTCGCTGCACTCGCCGGCCGTGTGCCGCATGTGCCTGGTGGAGGTGGAAAAGGCGCCCAAGCTCATGCCGGCCTGCGTCACCACCGTGACCGAGGGCCAGGTGGTGCATGTCAACAGCGCCCCGGCCAGGCAGGCGCGCGAGGGCGTCCTGGAGTTTCTGCTCGCCAATCATCCGCTCGACTGCCCCATTTGCGATCAGGCGGGCGAGTGCGAGCTGCAGGACTACACCTTCCAGGAAGGGAGGGCCGCCGGCCGGCACGACGACTATCCCAAGCGGTACAATCCCGTGGAAGAGTTCGGCCCCGACGTGCTCTATGTGCCCAACCGCTGCATTCTGTGCACGCGCTGCGTCCGTTTCATGGAGGACGTGGCGGAAGACGGCGTGCTCAACGTGTCGGAGCGGGGGGACCGTGCCACGATCGGCATCTTCCCCGAACGGGAACTCGACCATCCGTGGGCCGGCAATGTCGTGGACCTCTGCCCGGTCGGGTCGCTCATCTCGAAGGACTTCCTCCACAAGGCCCGTGCGTGGGATCTCGATCGCACCGCGAGCGTGTGTCCCGGCTGTACCCAGGGCTGCAACATCACGGTGGACACGCGCGACAATACCGTCGTCCGCCTGCGCCCGCGTGCTAATCTGGACGTGAATCGTCACTTCATGTGTGACGAAGGTCGGATGGATTACCGCTGGATGAACCGCGGCGACCGGATCGAGGCTCCCCTGGTGCTCGAGGGCGGCCGGCACCACGCCGTCGACTGGGACACCGCGCTCGAGCGGTTCGGCCAGGCGACGCGCGGCGGTTCGGGCGCGGCTGTCGTGCTCGCGTCCGGCCGTGCCTCGCTGGAATCACTCGGGTGGATCCGGCGCCTGCTCGCTCGATACCGGGTGACCGCGGCGGTTCAGGTGCCCATGGGCAACGAGGCGCCCCTCGCCGGCGTGCCGGGGCTGGCGCTCCGCGCCGAGCGGGCTCCGAACGCGCACGGAGCTCGCGTGCTGGGGTACGACGCACCCTGGGCGTCCGCAGTGGCGGCGGCCGGTAAGGCGGCGCTGGTGGTCCTGGTCGACGTCACGCTGACGGCGGCGGAGGCCGCCGGTCTCGCCGGAGCGGGAAGCGTAGTGGTCCTCGGCACGGTGGAGGCCGAGGCGTGGGCACGCGCCGGGTTGGTCCTTCCCGTGAGTACGATGGCCGAAGAGCACGGGACGTGGATGAATCGGGACGGACGGATTCAACGATTCCAGCAGGCCCGGGCCGCGCCTGGCATGGCACGCCCGGCCTGGTGGGTGGCGGTCGGCGCCCTCGAGGTGGCCGGCGACATGGCGGATCGCCCCGCAACTGCCGCGGAAGCGTTCGCCGGCCTCGGTGCGCATTGGCCGGTGCTGGCGGGACTGACCTACGAGGACCTGGGCCTCAGCGGCCGGTTGGCCACGCCCCCCATGGCGGAGGCCGCGCGATGACGCCGGAACTGAAAGGGTTCCTGCTGGTGAGCGTGCTGAAGACCGTGGTGGTCTTCACCTTCGTGATGCTTCTCGTCGCCTACTCGACCCTGCTGGAACGGTGGATCGCCGCGTGGATTCAGGACCGGGTCGGCCCGAACCGTGCCGGGCCGAAAGGCCTGCTCCAGCCGATCGCGGACGGGATCAAGAACCTCCTCAAGGAGGAGGTCATTCCCGGCGGCAGCAACAAGGTCTTTTTTGTCTTCGCGCCCGCCATCTCCCTCATGGCCGCCCTGATCATCCCGCTCACGATCCCCTGGGCCGCGCCGTTCCCTCTGGAGTTTGACTGGACGCTGCCGCTCCTCGGCCGCTTCGTGCACCATGGCGCCACGCCCGCCACTGTCACGGTGCTTCCGGTCGGATTCCTCTTCGTCCTTGCCATCAGTTCCGTCGGCGTCTATGGCATCGCGCTCGGTGGCTGGGCGTCCAACAACAAGTACAGCCTCCTCGGCGGCCTCCGCGGCACGGCGCAGATGGTGTCCTACGAAGTGGCCATGGGCCTGAGCCTCATCCCGGTCCTCCTGCTCGTCGGCAACGTCTCGTTCCCCGAGATCGTCCGGGCGCAGCAACAGGGCCCGATCGGGTGGTTCGTGCTTCCGCTAGCCCTGTCGGCATTCATGTTCCTGGTGTCCGGATTCGCGGAAACCAACCGGGTGCCGTTCGACATGCCTGAATCGGAGTCCGAGCTGGTGGCGGGCTACCACACCGAGTACAGCTCCATGAAGTTCTCCGCCTTCATGATTGCGGAGTTCGCCTCGATGGTGACCATCTCCATGATGTTCGTGACCCTGTTCCTCGGTGGGTGGGACATTCCATTCACACACTGGGATGAGGCGGGCGGCATGAGGCAGTTCTGGGCCACCGCCGTCGTCTTCTTCGTCAAGTGCCTGTTCTTCCTGTTCCTCTTCATGTGGGTTCGCTGGACACTCCCGCGTTTCCGGTTCGACCAGCTCATGGCGCTCGGCTGGAAGGTGTTCATCCCCATGGGCCTGGCCTACGTCATCTTCATCGCCATCGGCCTCTATGTGGTGGAAGGGCCGCTCGGCGTCACCAGCCCAGCCGCCCGGTCCGGGCTGCTCTTCCTGTTCAACATTCCGGTGCTCGTGTACGTCTTCCGAGTGCTCGACCGCGGCCATCTGATCCGTGGTTCCTACACCCAACGTCCTGCGGCGGCCCCACGGCCTGCCCGGGCGGCCTGAGGCGTTCGCCATGGCAATCGGGGTCAAGGTGATGCAACGGCCCGGCAACGAGGCCAGCTACGTGCGGGCCACTCTCAAGGGGATGGCCCTCACCTTCCGGCACCTGTTCCAGCCGAAAATCACGATGCAATACCCGGAGGAACGGAGCACCGAGACGTGGACCATCAGCCCCCGGTGGCGCGGCACCCACCGGATGCTGACCGATGAGCAGGGACGGTCCAAGTGCGTCGCCTGTGGCCTCTGTCCGCAGATCTGCCCGGCCAACTGCATCAAGCTGGTCCCGGGCGAAGATGAAGAGGGAAATCGGTACCCGCTCATCTACGAAATCGACGAGTTTCGCTGCGTGTTCTGCGGGTACTGCCAGGAGGTTTGCCCGGAGGAAGCCATCCACGTCGGCGTGCATTACGAAAACGCCGAATACGAGCGCGGCCGGTTCGTGTATGACCTCGAGCGGCTCTCGGCGCAGACGCACCCGGTCTCAAGCCTCTGGGACCCGACGGATCCGAGGGGGGAGTAGGTGGCCGATACCATCTTTGTCGCGTTGGGGGCCGTTGCGGTGCTGTCGGGCCTCGGCTGTATCCTGCAGCGAAATCCGCTGGCAGCCGCCATCTGGCTGGTCCTGACCATGCTCGCACTCGCCGGGATGTACCTCATCCTGGGCGCGCCGTTCATCGCCATCATCCAGGTGCTCGTCTATGCCGGCGCCATCATGGTGCTGTTCATTTTCGTGATCATGCTCCTCAACCTGGGGCATGCCCCAAGCGACGTCCGGGGGCCGGCCGCCTGGGCCGTGGGGCTGGTGCTGGCGGTGGGAATGGCCGCCTTCCTCCTCCGGCTCGGTGGGTACGATCCGGGCCGGTTGGCCTTCGAACTCACAGGGACCCGTGACCTCTCCGCAGCGGCCGTCTTCGCCACGGCGGAGGCGGCCCGCCAGGCGGGCGAGGCGCAGGGCGTCGTCGGCGCCGTGGCCGGCCCCCTGTTCACCACCTACCTGGTGCCGTTCGAGGTCACCTCCCTGCTCTTGCTGGTGGCCATCGTCGGGGCCGTCGTCCTGGCCAAGAGGAAGATCTGATGCTCCTCGGTCCCGCGCTCGTGGTCTCGGCCCTCTTGTTCGCGATCGGCGTCGTCGGCGTGCTGGTCCGCCGGAATGCCATCGTGCTCTTCATGTGCATCGAGTTGATGCTCAACGCCGTCAACCTGACGTTCGTCGCGCTCTCCCGGTACCACGGAGTCGGCGGGCAGCTGATGGTGTTCTTCGTCATGACCGTCGCTGCCTCCGAGGCCGCCGTCGGTCTCGCAATCATTCTCGCGGTCTTCCGCCACACGACGTCCGTGGACCTGAAGACCAACACCCTGTTGCAGGGATGACGATGTACGTCTCCGCTGACTTCATTTGGATCGCGGTCGCCCTCCCGCTGGCGGGCTTCCTGCTCAACGGTGCGCTGGCGCTGTGGCGGCCGAAGGCCAAGACCGCCGTCAGCATCATCGGGCCCGCCGTGTTGCTCGGAGCCTTCGCGGTGGTGGCGCTGGTGTTCCGGAGCTACCGTGACGCCGGGCTCACCGCGCCGCAGGTGGTGCGGCTCTGGACCTGGCTTCCCGCCGGGGCGCTCCAGGTCGACTTGAGCCTGCTGGTGGACCGGCTCTCCCTGGTCATGCTGCTCGTCGTCACCGGCGTCGGGAGCCTGATCCACCTCTTCAGCGTCGGGTACATGCGGCAGGATCCCGGGTATGCACGGTACTTCGCCTACCTGAACCTGTTTGTGGTGTTCATGCTCGTGCTGGTGCTCGGCGCAAGCTTCCCCGTCCTCTTCATCGGCTGGGAAGGCGTCGGCCTCTGCTCCTACCTGCTGATCGGGTTCTGGTACGGCGACAAAGCCAACGCGGACGCCGGCAAGAAGGCGTTCCTCGTCAACCGGATCGGCGATTTCGGCTTCATGGTGGCCATGTTCCTCATCTGGGGCGCGCTGGGCAGCCTGGACTTCATGCGCGTGGCCGAGCTGGCTCCGGAGCACCTGGCGGCCGGCGGCGCCCTCGTCACCACGATGACGCTCTTCCTCTTCCTCGGATGCGCCGGCAAGTCCGCCCAGATCCCGCTGTACGTCTGGTTGCCCGATGCCATGGCCGGGCCGACCCCGGTGTCGGCCCTCATCCACGCGGCGACGATGGTCACGGCCGGCGTCTACTTGGTGGCCCGGACCAATGTGCTCTTCGCCATGGCACCCCTGTCCAGCACGGTGGTCGCCGGCGTCGGGGCGTTGACCGCGCTCTTTGCCGCGACGATCGGGCTTCGCCAGTATGACATCAAGAAAGTGCTGGCGTACTCCACCGTCTCACAGCTTGGCTACATGTTTCTGGCCGTCG
>Ga0315283_10004218_pt1 | contig 12484 bp, 8 predicted proteins | sample YL17G09_0_MG_FD_204541 | JGI IMG/M metagenome (GOLD analysis project Ga0315283, IMG submission 204541) | Sediment microbial communities from Yellowstone Lake, YNP, Wyoming, USA - YL17G09_0 | ecosystem: Environmental > Aquatic > Freshwater > Lake > Sediment | place: USA: Wyoming | collected...
TTTTACGTGGAGAACAATACGTTAATGATCAAACGATTTTGATTAACGAGCCCACTATTATTAAGGGAGAAACCACACCTGCCGAAATGGCGCCAGCAGTGATCAGCATTTTTGCTGATCCGGGTACAGCATCCGGCCTGGATATTTTTTCTCCCGGAGCTGATTTAACCCTTCAGAATTTGGGGTTAATGGGATTTACCGATGATGAACAGCAGATACGTCATGTCCTGACATTACAAACTGCGAATACCAAGATTACCCTTGACGGATGCATTTTGCAGGGGATGAATTGGATGCTTGCCACCAATGATGTACCCGGGGTGACAATTCTCTTAAAGAATTGTAAAATCTTCAACAGTGTTAATACTGGCTTTGATAACTGGGGAGGCTATGGTACACTGTGGGGTGGCAATAACATAACCTATCAATCCTATAATAACACAGCTTTTATGGTAGGCCGCATTTACAATGCTGGTTGGATAGGTCCTCAGGGTAGTGAAACGTTGGATCATAATACCTATGTAAATATATTTGGTGAATTATTTTATCCAGCCTGGGTAGAAAGTGATTCTGTAACGAATAATATTCTGTATAATCCCAACATTCGGGGATATGTCGGGCCCCGCACCGTACCTGAAGAATACGCGGGAGACTTCATTGGCGACTACCCAAATGACACCCTCAATGGTGACGTTGCTATTTTCACGAATCATACCGATTCAACAACCGGTGACAGGAATATTGTCATACAAAACAACTTGCGTTTTACCAATAGCAAGGTGCTTGACAGACAGGCTTCGCTCAATATTACCATGGAGCCGTTTGTGGGAGAGGTTATGAAAAGCTATATTGCCAAGTACAACTGGACTTATAAAGACAACTGGGTGGACGGTGATCCTTTATCACCTTCGGTGGATCCTCAATTCGCGATGGCCATTCCTGACGAAGCTTATGACTTCATGTTTATGGAGATGGAAGCACGAAGAAGGGTAAGTTTACAGGTAGGGGGTTATCCGTGGTCATGTGGCTGGTGGCCCAATGGTGTAACAAAAGGCACCTTTATCTGGCCATTGCCATTCGACTTTAAACCAATGAACCAGGATCTATGGTATGCCGGTGATGATGGTTATCCTCTTGGCGATTTGAACTGGTTTGGACCTGGAGTTGTTGCAGCCTGGGAAGCCGCTCTGCCCAACCCCTTGTCAGCTATTGCTAAAAATCAATTGGATAGATTTAATCTGACCACCTATCCAAATCCTGTGAAATCAAACACCAGGATTAGCTATACACTTACAAAAAACAGCCAGGTAAAGCTAACAGTTTACAATGCAATTGGTGTCGAAATGGCAACGCTTGTTAATACAGCACAAGCTGCAGGGAAACATGAAGTTAACTTTGATGCTTCCAGGTTATCAAGCGGAATGTATTTCTGCAAGATCCAGGTTGCCGGTAAATCAGTAATGCAAAAAATGGTGGTTGTGAAATAGAAAGGATTATCTGAAGTCTCTGGATTCAAGCCTGGATTATTGGAAGAAAGGCTGTCCTTAAACGATATTTTTGGACAGCCTTTTTTTCTGTAAACATGATTTAAAATTAAGGATTATGAAATAGCCATCTCGTCATAAGGATGACGAGACTAACCGAAAATGATATTATGGCGTATTCCATCTGACCCGTAAAAATAAATAATAACCGATGAAAAAGAAAAACAGAAATTGGATTTACTCTTTAATAATAATGGGAGTATGCTTAATGCTTACAGAGAGTTGTAAGAAAGACGAAGTCATTAACAAGGTTGTGAAAGAGATAATGTTTAATCCTGATCTGACTTACGGAACAGTAACCGATATTGAGAATAATGTGTATAAAACCATAACCATTGGGACACAGACATGGATGGCAGAAAACCTGCGTACAACCAAATACCGCAACGGTGATCCCATAACCAATGGAACTGACGCTGCGGAATGGAAAAATTTTGTCACAGGTGCATATTGTGATTATGAAAACACTGGGAGCAACGATTCTATTGCTGTTTTTGGTCTGTTGTATAATTGGTATGCAGCAACGGACAGCCGCAACATAGCGCCTGAAGGCTGGCATATACCCGGCGATGCGGAGTGGACAACGTTAACGGCCTTTTTACTTGGCGATAGTATTGCCGGAGGTAAACTAAAAGAATCAGACGTAACTCATTGGATAACACCTAATCAGGGTGCTTCAAATGCAAGCGGATTTACAGCCATTCCAGGTGGCAACATAGGCTACGAAAGTTCGACAAAGTTCAAAGGTATCAACTACACCGGTTTCTGGTGGAGTTCTACGGAGTTTTCTGCTACAACAGCCTGGTTCCGGGTCATGACCTCCGGTTACAAAAGTGTTGGCAGAAAGTCAGTCAATAAGTACGATGGTTTTTCACTTCGCTGTTTGAAGGATTAGGACTATTATTTGTCTATTTGTAACTAATCAGTGTTTATTTTAAGTATGTAAGCGGGCAGGCATCAGATATTTACTTGAATATTTTCTTTAACTGGCTAACAGCAGATTCAGCCATTTTCTCCCCTGCACCGATTTCGTATATGGTAGAACCAGGAGTAGTTTCATAGCCGGTAATCATGGGCTTAAAACCTTTTGGTCCCTGGGTAAAAGATACTTTGGTCGGGAAGTAGTTTCTGTCGTCGTTGGTTAAACCCGTTACTATGGTATTCTTACAGGGAGAATTTGCCTTTATATACAATCCAAATTCTGCGAAGAATTCACCGGGTAAGCCCACAAATGCCACATTTCCGATACGCACTACCATTACTTCAATGCTGTCGGTCTTATCCTGATTTTTACGCATCTCAATCCAATCTTTAGCATAAACCGCATCAGGTATCCCATCGGCCTGTATGGGCGGCATTCCTTCTTTTTCAACTTTCTTCATAATCGCTTCGGCCCATACCAGTTGCTCATCGGAAATACTGATCCCCTTAACCGGAACCATTTCTTTGGATACGGTAACGATATCGCCTGAAACAACTTCTTCATTTGCCAAAGCTTCCAGTGCAGACACACCCAATAAATACCCGATGCGCTGACATTCCTGGTAAGTGTCGGGGAAACCAACCCGGTAATCAACCTGCGTTACGTTTCCACAAGGTCCATTGAAAAAGAGCGGCATATAGTTTTTGCCTTTCACCCTTCTGACAGATTCAGCCATATAGCCGGGATAGTCGGCCGAATATAACCAGTTGTTGCCCGTTAAAGTAGTAGCATGGCAGCCAAAATTTACAATTACGCCGGTGGCTTTGCCTTCCTGTTGCAGAGAAATAGTTAATACTTCAGGATCTTTAGGTCCCCAGGGCTCAAGCACAAATCCGGGTTCGAATTTTTCCCAGCACATGTGTGTTGTACCATCAATACATTTCAGTCTGCGGTTGTGCGAAATTCTGTCTTCCTTGCTACGGCCAACCGAAAGAACTGTAGGTTTTAACCTTCCATTTGCGAGCACAACGGCAGTTGCAGCCTTGGTCAGATATTCTTTTACTTTGGGAGCATCCAGTGCAGATGGCGGTCCACTGTGCGTATGTGTTGCCATTATCATTATATTTCCCGCTTTAATGTCTGTTTTCGAGGCAATATAAGAACGCATGAATTCAACAGGTTCTTTTTTAAGGGAGCAGATATCGATGGTCAGGATAGCCGCTTTTTCACCATTATTGCCTGCTGCTACTATAGCTTTGGCATAAAGGGAATCGTGTATCCCTCTGGAGGCATAATCATCACCTCGATAATTGCCTTCAAGGTCTAATCCTACTTCCGGGGTATAGTTAACTTCTGCGATGCCAATCATAATATTTGACTGCTGTTTGCTGCTTTCCGAAGTGCACGAAAGTAATGAAAAAAAGGAAAGTAAGACAACCACTGATCCTGCTAAAGAAAGACGATTGTGATAAAATCTTTTACGGGTATTCATTATTATTGATTTTTAGGTTAAATGTTAAAATGACTGTTTGCAATGTTATCAAAAATCATCCTGCATTGATAATACTTTTCAACGCATATATAATACTTTTCCATGCCGTAAGTGAACCTATAAACAAATAAATATTAATTTTGTTTTAGTACCATTAAGTTGGAGCGATATGAAATTAGAAAACATAAGATTGCTGAAAGACCCCGATACATCATTTACTGTTTTTCATGAAACCAATCCCTTTTCGAAATGGCATCAACATCCCGAATATGAATTGGTACTTATCACAAAGGGAAAAGGGAAAAGAATGGTAGGTGATCATATTGACCGGTTTGAACAAAATGATCTGGTGCTTTTGGGCCCTTACCTCCCGCATGAATGGAACTGCGATCAGGAATTTTACGAATATCCAGATGGTTTTAAAGGAGAAGGAATAGTATTTCAGTTCCTTAACGATTTTCTTGGGCTTCAGTTCTTTGAAATTCCTGAAAACAGAAATTTAAAACGACTTCTCGATGAATCCATCAGGGGATTAAAATTTAATGGAATAACCAGGGAGAAGATCATCTCTCTGATGCTTGACAGCTACCAATTAGATGGAACTGACAGGCTTTACATTCTTTTTGCGATTTTCATGATTCTTGCTAAAACCAAAGAATACACATTGCTTTCCAGCCCCGGATTTATGGAACCGCATAAGAAAAAGGGAAATGATCAAATGCAGAATGCAATTGAATATATACTTCAGAATTTCCAATCCGGAGTTTCAATGAAAGACTTGATCAGTGTTACGAATATGTCGAATACTGCCTTTTGCATGGCTTTTAAAAAAAACTACCGAATGACTTTTAAGGAATATCTGATAAATATCAGGGTTGGTTATGCCTGCAAGTTATTAATTGATGCTTCACTAAATATTTCGCAGGTAGCCTATAATTGTGGCTTCGAAAATTTATCCAATTTCAACCGTCAGTTTAAAAAACGTAAAGGTATTACACCTTCTCGTTTTCAACATCAGGCCAATTCCGATAAAACCTGATAAAAGCAGCATAAAACTATCATAACTATACATCCAAAATGAAATATAATGAAAAAAAAACTATTTGCAATCTTTTTTACAATAATTTTTATTGGCTGTTCTGAGAAGGCAACTAAAAAAGATCAATCAGAGGACCGGGATTTTCCAAAAATCGATAAATCATTGGCCTTAAAACCACCAATGGGCTGGAACTCCTGGGATTGCTTAGGCTGGGGTGCTACTGAAACTGAGGTGAGGGCAGCAGCTGATTATATGGCAAAACACCTGAAAGATTTAGGCTATGAATATATTGTGATTGACATGCTATGGTATGGCGACGCAGCAGCATCAGATTTCGAAGCTTTTGTTCACGAAACCATACCTGTAAAACCAAATTACGCGATTGATGAATTCGGGCGGTTGTTGCCTGATCCTGTTAAATTCCCGTCGTCAGTTAATGGCAAGGGATTTAAGCCCCTGGCGGATTATATTCATAGCCTGGGTTTGAAATTCGGGGTTCATCTTTTACGAGGTATTCCCTGGCAGGCTGCTGATAAAAGCATGACCATAAAGGGAACATCCATCAGTGCAGCCTCCATTGCCCAACCAGATGAAGGATGTGAATGGTATGATGGATTTTATGGGGTAGATATGTCAAAACCCGGAGCACAGGAATATTATAATTCAGTATTTGAATTGTTTGCAGTTTGGGGAATCGATTTTGTGAAGGCTGATGATATGAATGAGCCGGATGTTATAGGAATGAGCAAAGCCCTGCGTAATTCCGGAAGACCCATGGTTTTCAGCGTGGTACCCAATGATGTTCCCCAGGAAGTTCTCAAAGAAAATACACATATGGCAAGAACCGGAGCTGATTTCTGGGATGTATGGCAGATGGTGAAAGTTGGATTTCCCGTTGCCAGAAGAGCAGTTAAAGATGCCGAACCGGGTTATTGGCCCGACCTGGACATGCTTCCTATTGGTAAACTTGGTTTGAAAATTTCCTATAAAGGGCCGGAGCCTAGGATTTCGCATTTTAATATAGAAGAGTTGCACACTTTACTGTCGCTCTGGTATATTTCCCGCATGCCTCTTATGATTGGCGGGTATCTTCCCGAAACAGACAATATAACGCTCAATCTTCTCAGAAATGAAGAAGCACTCGCAGTTAACAGAAATTGTATGAACCCTCGTCAGATTAAGTTTAAAAATGCCATAATTATCTGGGCAGCAGATATTCCTGATTCAGAGGATAAATACCTTGCTTTTTTCAACCAGTGGGAGTCTCTTGAGCCTGTGAATATAAAAATTAGGTTTGATGAACTGGGTTTAAGTTCAGGAGTAGAATATAAAGTGCGTGATTTGTGGGCAAATAAAGATTTGGGAAGTTTTAAGGACGAATTTTCTGCACCTGTTCAAGCTCATGGCGCCGGACTTTATAAGGTATCCAAATAACTAAAAAATGAAAATATGATACATCCATTGGTAAAAAATTTCATCAACGGCCAATTTGTAGAACCCACAGGTAGCCGGAGAATGGATGTTGTATCTCCGCTCGATGGCTCGGTAATTGCAAAAGTGGGATTATCTGATACCAATGACCTAAACCAGGCAGTAAAATTTGCAAAGCTGGCACAGAAGCAATGGGAGAAGACTCCCGTCAAAGAAAGGGTACAGGTTTTCTTTAGGTACAAGCGATTACTTGAGAAAAACAGCAAAGAGCTTTCTGAACTGATCGTTGAGGAATGTGGAAAAACATTTGGGGAAGCGATGGCTGAAATTGAAAAGGCCATTGAGCTCACCGAATTTGCTTGCTCAATGCCACAGCTGATAGCAGGTGAAACGCTTGAAGTGAGTAAAGGTGTTGAATGTAGCATTGAACATTGGCCGCTGGGAGTGGTTGCATCTATTGTACCTTTCAATTTCCCATGTATGGTTCCTCATTGGACGATCTGCAATGCGATTGTTCTTGGGAATGCTATGATCATTAAACCATCGGAGGTAGTGCCAATCAGTTGTCAGCGTGTGGCATCTCTTTTGAAAGAAGCCGGCCTACCCGCTGGAATTTTTTCAATTGTCAACGGTGATAAGGAGATGGTAGAGGCTATTTGTGATCATCCGGGTATTAACGCTGTTTCATTTGTCGGTTCTACCAAAGTGGCAAAACTTGTTTATGCGAGGGCAAGCTCCAATTTTAAAAGAGTCCTTGCTTTGGGCGGCGCAAAAAATCATCTCATAGTTCTGCCTGATGCCCATCCTGAAATGACGGGAAGCAATATAGCTGCAAGTATGACCGGTTGTGCCGGCCAGCGATGCATGGCTGCATCTGTGATGGTTGTGGTTGGTAAAGCCGATCACATCATCGAAAAGGTTTGCTGGGAAGCCAGGAAAATTGTCCCCGGAAAAAATTTGGGAGCCGTCATTTCCAGGCAAGCTAAAGAAAGGATCGAACGTTATATCACTGAAGCAGAAAAGCAAGGGGCTAAAATCATTGTCGATGGACGTGGTGCCAAAGTGGAAGGTAAGGAAAACGGCTATTATGTGGGTCCTACTGTTATTGATTTTGTAAAACCGGAAATGGCTGTTGCACGCGAAGAAATTTTCGGCCCGGTCATCAGCATCATTCATACTGAATCATTGGATGAAGCAATGAAAATTGAGAACGACAACCCATATGGGAATGCGGCCGCAGTGTTCACTCAAAGCGGCGGACTGGCACGACAGGTAATGGAAATGGCGAGTGCAGGAATGATAGGTGTTAATATTGGTGTGCCAGTACCACGTGAACCTTTCTCATTTGGAGGATGGAATGAATCAAAATTTGGCACGGGAGATCTTACCGGTAAAAGTTCCATTGAATTCTGGACCAGGCTGAAGAAGATCACTGTGAAATGGAACCCTGAATCCCGGACCAATTGGATGAGTTAAGCAAATCTTAACATCAGACCATTTAAAATAAAATCTATGCTGATGAAAAATGAAGCCTTAGACCATACTTCTCAACGCGAAGAAATTCTTAACAACAACCTGGATTACACGTTATTCTCCTGGAGCAAGCAGAAGGGCATCGATCCGATCTGTGTACAACGGGCAGAAGGCGTCTATCTTTATGACTATAATGGTAAACGCTACCTCGATTTCTCCAGCGGCTTGATGAATGTCAACATTGGTCATGGTGATCAGCGCGTTACGAATGCCGTCGTTAAGCAAATGCAGCAGGTAAGTTATGTAACACCCGGTTGCGCTACGGAAGTTCGTGGTGAACTTGGCAAAAAACTTGCAGAAATATGTCCGGGAAACCTGAAAAAAGCATTCTTCACGCTTTGCGGCGCATCCTCCATAGAAAATGCCATTAAACTCGCGCGGCTTTATACCGGAAGGTACAAAATTATTTCACGTTACCGGGCTTTTCATGGGGCTACTTATGCCGCTATGACAGCCGGTGGAGATCCACGCAAGCTGCCCTCCGATTCTCAGCAAATGCCTAATGTTGTGCACGTAGAAGATGCCTACTGTTATCGCTGTGCCTGGAGTCAGCAACCGCAATCATGTAAGCTCGAATGTATTTTGCATATTGAACGTGTCATTGATTTTGAAGGTCCGGAAAATATCGCTGCGATATTGATGGAAGGCGAAAGCGGCACTTCCGGTTGTATAAAGTACCCGGTAGGTTATTGGACAAAACTCCGGGAAATTTGCGATAAACATGGAATATTGCTCATTGCAGATGAAATAATGAGTGGTTTTGGACGTACAGGCAAATGGTTTGGTTTTGAAAATCATGGTGTGGTGCCCGATATGGTCTGCATGGCAAAGGGGATTACATCCGGTTACCTCCCTTTTGGTTGTTTGATGGTTACAGATACAATTGCTGCCAAATTTGATGACGATCCTTTAATGATCGGCCTTACCTATAGTGCCCATGCAACTGCCTGCGCTGCAGCACTCGAAGTTATTAAAATTTATGAAACCGATCATTTGATAGAAAATGCGGTGAGGTTAGGCGCGTATGTGAATACAAGTGTGGATGCATTAAAAAAAAATCATCCATCCATTGGTGACTTTCGCAATACCGGATTGCTGGGCTGTATTGAACTTGTGAAGAACCGGGAAACAAAAGAACCCCTGGCGCCTTACAATGCACCGGCTTCTGCCATGCAGCTAATGAACAAGGTGGCATCCAGGCTAAAAGAACTGGGCATGTACACTTTTGTGCGATGGAATTATATTTTTATAGCACCCCCGCTAACCATAACAGAAAAGCAAATTGATGAAGGTATGACAATGATTTCAGAAGCACTGAAAATTGCTGATACAGCTTGCTTTTAGATTGATGCATTTCCTGTAAGATTTGAAATAAACCGAAGAAATTTCCGTTAACGTAAACGGTATCTCAAAAATTGATTATATCTTTGCCGTGTACGTTAACGGTGATTTAAATAATTCTACTATCAGGCTGGCATTGAAAAAGCAGGCAACATACAAAATAGGTATAAAGGATATTGCTAAACAGGCAAATGTTTCCATCGGCACTGTCGACCGTGTGTTGCATAATCGTGGCGAAGTTGCCGAAGATACCCGTAAACTAGTTCTTAAAATAATTGACGAATTGGGATACACTCCCAATTTATTGGCTAAGTCGTTGGCGTCAAAGAAAATATATACTATTGCTGTTCTTATTCCCGAACCCGGGAACAACGCATACTGGGAAAAACCTTTAGAAGGAATTCAAGCAGCAGCGCAAGAAATAAAAAAATTTAACTTCGAACTGCAAATAGCCACTTTCGAATACAGCAACGAAAATTCGTTCATTCAGAAATCCGATGAAATATTAAATTCGAAACCCGATGGTTTTATTTTCGCCCCTGTCTTTTACGATTCATCCTTAAAAGTCATCAGGAAGTGCGAGAAACTAGGACTTCCGTATGTGTTCTTCGATGTATATATCGAAAACTGCAGCAACCTGGCTTATTTTGGTCAAAACTCGGTGCAAAGCGGTTATTTGGCTGCACGATTAATGAATTATAGTATTGATAAGGGAATCAACCACATATATATTGTGAAGCCTGTAAACCGCTCTGCATCTATTTATCATTTAAATTTACGTGAAAAAGGCTTCACCTCCTTCTTTTCACAGGAATCTAACCATCAGGTAAATATACATTCGCTGGACGTTGATATTTCTTCACCCTCGAACCTTAGCAAATTATTAGACAGTATTTTCGAAAGCGACCAAAAACCATCCGGTCTGTTTATTGCAAACTCCAGGGTATACCTGGTGGCCGAATATTTCAACAAGAAGAAAATTAATAACGTTGTTCTTATTGGTTACGATTTGTTACAGGGAAATATTGAATATCTTGAAAAGGGAAATATTCAATTTCTTATTTGCCAAAAGCCTGAAGAACAGGGGTATAAAAGTGTGTTATCGCTCTTCAACCACCTGTTTCTCAAGAAGCCGGTTCTTAAGTTTAACTACAGTCCAATCGACATTATTATGAAAGAAAATATTGAATATTATAAGAATTTTAAAATTTAACAACCCGACTCTGGCTCCTGACCTTTAGCCTTCATGAGATGCCAGATGCAATAACAAGTGTAGTCAAAAGTAAAAAAACAAAAAAATATGATCTTTGATTTTTCAGACCTAAAAGGGAGAGTAGCTGTAATTACTGGTGGCGCGGGCGTTATAGGCTATGCTGTTTGTATAGCAATGGCTTCATCTGGCATACGAACTGCCATTATCGACATCAACAAAGAAGCCGCCGATGATACTGCCAGGCAGCTCACCGATAAGTTTAAAGTTGATTGTATTGGGGTTGAAGCCAATGTACTCGACAAGCAATCGCTCATTGCTGCAAAGAAAGTGGTTAACGAAAAGCTTGGGACTATTGACATTCTTATCAATGGAGCCGGTGGTAATTCGCCAAAGGCTACTACCCAGATCGAACAGCTTACAGATATCAACGATCTGGGAAAATCGTTCTTTGGCCTCGAAATGGATGGCTTCGATAAAGTTTTTGCCCTGAACTTCAACGGCACCCTGCTTCCCAGTATGGTGTTTGCTACTGATATGTTGCAAAAACAGAAAGGTGTAATTCTGAATATTTCGTCGATGAATTCATTCCGGCCTCTCACAAAGATTCCGGCATATTCGGCAGCCAAAGCGTCTGTCAATAACTTTACCCAATGGTTGGCGGTTCACCTTGCCAAAACCGGAATTCGTGTTAACGCAATTGCTCCGGGGTTTTTCCTCACCAACCAAAACCGTTTTTTACTTACCGACGAAAAAACCGGCGCTCCAACCCTTCGAGGTTTAAAGATAATATCGAATACACCGGTAGGAAAATATGGGAAGCCCGGGGATTTACAAGGTGCTGTGCTCTTTTTACTTTCCGACCTTTCGGAATTTATTACCGGCATAATTCTGCCTGTCGATGGCGGATACAGTGCCTTTGGGGGTGTATAAATATTAGCTTTCTGCCGGCAGCAGGAGGCTTTTTGATCCGGAAGCACATGGGCAAAAACAATAAATAGCATCAAACAAAGAAAACGATTATCACATTATTTACCAAATATCATGCGTATTCAACTTAAAAAAGACTTCACGTGGTCGCTTCTGGTTCCTACCAGCATGGGCGTGCGCATTACACCTGTTAACGCACAGCCGGTTCATTCCAGCGACACATTTATTATGCATGTCACCAGTGCTGAAACCAACGTTGCCAGTATTCCCGCCTATCTTGGTTTACCTGTTAAAGTATTAACCACTTTTGTAAAAGATAGTCCCATAGCCCAACTCATTAAGCGCAACCTTGCCAGCCGCCATATGGCTTATGAAGGAATAGAAGTTCCGCAGGGTAACCCCTGGGGATACCGTCACCAGTTCAATATTGCCGATAGTGGCTTTGGATCGCGCGGTCCCCGTGTGCAAAACGACCGGGCCGGTGAAGTAGGTCGAACACTTAATGTTAAAGATTTTGATCTCGATCGCATTTTTGGTAAGGAAAGTGTACAAATCGTTCACCTGTCGGGTCTGATTGGTGCTCTTTCGCCCGAAACCAGCACATTCTGCCTCGAACTGGCCCGCGCAGCCAGGAAACATGGAACACTCATTTCGTTCGACCTTAACTACCGTGCTTCGTTCTGGAAAGGTCGCGATAAAGAATTACGTAAAATTTTTACCGAAATAGCTTCTGTATCGGATATCCTTGTCGGCAACGAAGAAGATTTCCAGCTTTGCCTGGGAATCGAAGGTCCCCACGCAGGCGGAAAATATATTACCGGACAAACTGAAAGTTTCAAAGGCATGATTGGCCGTGTTAAGCAAGCATTCCCGAATGCATCGGTATTTGCAACAACCCTTCGTCAGGTTATCAACACAAACACGCACCAATGGGGTGCCATTATGCTCGAAGGAAGCAATTGGCATGTTATTGAACCGCGTGAAATTCAAGTTCTTGACCGTATTGGAGGGGGTGATGGTTTTGTCGGTGGCTTACTTTATG
>Ga0315283_10004219_pt1 | contig 12479 bp, 12 predicted proteins | sample YL17G09_0_MG_FD_204541 | JGI IMG/M metagenome (GOLD analysis project Ga0315283, IMG submission 204541) | Sediment microbial communities from Yellowstone Lake, YNP, Wyoming, USA - YL17G09_0 | ecosystem: Environmental > Aquatic > Freshwater > Lake > Sediment | place: USA: Wyoming | collected...
CTTTCAACATCTATCTCGCGGTGCTTACCGCCTTTGTCTCGATGACGACGGCGGTCTTCAGCCGGCGCTACATGCGGCGCGAGCGCGAGCACGGCCGGGTCGGACACGTCGGCATGCGCTTCTATCACGCGATGTTCCAGCTCTTCATCTTCGCGATGCTGCTCTGCCTGCTGACCAACAACGTCGGGATTCTCTGGATCGCGATGGAATTGGCGACCCTCTCGACCGTGCTGCTGGTGTCGCTGTATCGCACGCCGACCGCGATCGAGGCGGCGTGGAAATACTTCATCCTCTGCGGCGTCGGCATCGCGCAGGCGCTCTTCGGGACCGTGCTGCTCTACTTTGCGGCCGAGAAAGTGCTCGGGGAGGGGGGCGACGCGCTGCTCTGGACCAACCTCAGCCGCGTCAGCGGCCAGCTGGAGCCGACGGTCCTCTCGCTGGCCTTCGTGTTCCTGATGGTCGGCTACGGCACCAAGGTCGGTCTGGTCCCGCTGCACAACTGGCTGCCGGACGCCCACAGCGAGGGGCCGACGCCGATCTCCGCCGTTCTCTCCGGGTTGCTGCTCAACGTCGCCCTGTACGCCCTCGTGCGCTGCAAGGCGCTCGTCGACGGCGCAACAAAGACCCACCACGCCGGGGACATCATGATGGGGTTCGGCCTGCTCTCGATTCTCGTTTCGGCGTTCTCGCTCCTGCGGCAGAAGGACATCAAGCGGATGTTCTCCTACTCGTCGATCGAGCACATGGGTATCGCGACCTTCGCCTTCGGCCTGGGCGGCCCGATCGCGACCTTCGGGGCGCTGCTGCACATGCTGATGCACAGCCTGGCCAAGTCCTCGATCTTCTTCACGGTCGGCCACGCCTCGCAGATGCACGGCACGCAGGACATGACGCGCATTCGCGGCCTGTTCAAGGGCAATCCGCTCGTCGGCTGGGGGTTCATGCTCGGGGTCATGGCGATCGTCGGCCTGCCCCCCTTCGGCGTCTTCACGAGCGAGTTTCTGATCCTCACCGCAACGATCAAGGACGCGCCGGGTTGGGCGCCCTTTCTGCTGCTGGGTCTGGCGGTGGCCTTCGCAGCGCTGCTCAGACGCGTGCAACCGATGGTCTCGGGCGAGCCCCCTCCCTGGCAGCAACCGCTGAAGGCGGCGCATCTGCCGGTGATTCTGCACCTGGTTCTCGTTCTGCTGATCGGGCTTTATGTGCCCGCTTTTCTGAACAACTGGTTCGTCACCGCGGCGGGGTTGCTGAAATGAGCCGCCTTTTCCGCTTGCTCAAGGCGGCTTTCGGCGACAAGGTTCGCGCCGACGCGCGGCAATTCCCGGCCGCGGTTGTCGCGTGCGTCCTGCCGCGCGAGCGCTTCGCCGACGCCGGGAAGGAATTGAAGAAAGCCCACGCGCTTCTGGTCGCGGAGTGGGCGACCGACGAAACCGCGTTCGGTCGCGGTTACGGCGTCTTTGCCTGCTACCGCTGGGCGAAGGACTGCGTGATCGTCAAAGCAGGACTGCCGGCTGACGACCCGTCGTTTCCGACACTGACGACGAGCTACGCCCCGGCCTTCCGGTTCGAGCGGCAGATGCGCAGCCTGATGGGCGTCGAGCCCGCAGGACACCCCGACTTGCGCCCGTGGATCGCCTTCGAGGACTGGCCGGCCGGCGCGTTCCCGCTGCGCAAGTCCTTCGATCCATCTCAGCCGCTGACCCGCGGCTCCGGCGTCTATCCCTGGATCCGTGCCGAAGGGGAGGGCGTCTACGAAATCCCGGTTGGCCCGGTGCACGCCGGGATCATCGAGCCGGGGCACTTCCGCTTTCAGGCGCTCGGCGAGGATATCGTGAACCTCGAGGAGCGCCTCGGGTATGTCCACAAGGGGATCGAAAAGCGTTTCGAATCCCTGCCGTGGGGACAGGGGCACCGGCTGGCCGGCCGGGTTTCCGGGGACACAACGGTCGCCCACTCCCTCTGCTACTGCATGGCGCTTGAATCGATCAGCGGCGGCGCGGTGCCGGAGCGGGCGCACTGGATTCGGGCGCTGCTGCTCGAGCGCGAGCGCATCGCCAATCACTGCGGCGACCTGGGTGCGATCGCCAACGACGCCGCGTTCGCATTTCTCTGGTATCAGATGACCCGTCTCAAGGAGCAGGTGCTTCGGACCAACCGCACGCTCTTCGGGCACCGGTTCATGATGGACACCGTGGTGCCGGGTGGTGTGGCGGTCGATCTGACGGCTGAAGGCCGGGCGATCATGGAGCGTGAGCTTGACCGCTTGCTTCCGGAATTCGAGCGGCTCGTCACCATCTACGACGACAACGCCTCGCTCGAGGACCGGGTGCGTGAAACCGGGGTGCTCTCGCCGAAGAAAGCTCTCGACCTGTGCGTGGTCGGCGTCGTCGCACGGGCGAGCGGCATCAACCACGACTGCCGCGTCTTCAACCCGTTTCCGCCCTACGACCGGCCGGAGGAGATCGAGCTGAACGTGCCGGTGCTCATCAGCGGCGATGTTCACGCGCGGGCCTGGGTGCGGGTGCTTGAGATGCGCGAATCGGTGCGGCTGATCCGCTACATCCTCGCGCGCCTGCCTGAGGGCCCGGTTTTTGCGCAGCTCGCGCCGCCGCCGCCCGGGGTCGCGGGTTTCGCCGCGGTCGAGGGCTGGCGCGGCGAGATCGTCTACTGGCTGCAGTCCGGGCCCGGCGGCGAAGTCAACCGCTGCATGGTGCGCGATCCCTCCTCGCTCAACTGGATTGGCCTGGAGCAGGCGGTTCCCGGAAACATCGTCCCGGATTTCCCGCTCTGCAACAAGAGCTTCAACCAATCATATTCCGGACACGATCTGTGATTAGGATACTGCGCCACATCTTCCGGACCGGGATCGTCACCGAACCGCTGCCCGACGAGATCGAGGGCGAGGTCCAGCGGATCGGCGAGCGTCTGGAGGCCGGAATCAGGAAGCGGTTTCGCGGCAGTCTCGCGATCCGCCAGGTCGACGCCGGCTCGTGCAACGGCTGCGAGCTGGAGATCCACGCGATCAACAACCCGCTCTACAACTGTGAGCGCTTCGGCATGCACTTCACCGCCTCACCGCGCTTCGCCGATCTGCTGCTCGTGACCGGGCCGATCGCCTTCAACATGGAGATCGCGCTGCGGCGGACGTACGCGGCGACACCGGGTCCAAAACTTGTCGTGGCCGTGGGCGATTGCGGTCGCGACGGCGGCATCTTCGGCACCAGCTACGCCTCGCTCGGCGGGGTGTCCAGCGTGATCCCGGTCGACATCGTCGTCCCGGGCTGTCCGCCAACCCCGGTAGAACTGCTCCACGGCATACTCGCCGCGGTGGAGGCGGGACCGAAGACCTCAGCCCGGCCATGATCGGTAAAAGATTTCTCAGTGAACAAGCTTGCCGCAGGGGTGGCGCGGAGGGGAGGTCTCCATCGGCGGACCGCAGGGAGCACGATGGAGGTCCGCAGCGACAGGACCCCGCAGGCGACACGGGAATGGGAATTATTTTGACGACCCCGCAGCCCGCACGGGAACGGAACTTATTTTGACATCCCCCGGCGCCGACTTGCGCCTGCTTTTCACTACGCGTATCCTGCGCATCTTCGCGTACGGTCTGGTTTCGATCACGCTGGCGCTCTACCTGCACGCCCTGGGCTTCGGCGAGCGCACCGTCGGTCTCCTCTTCAGCCTGGCCCTGTTCGGCGACATCGTGATCTCGCTCTGGATCACCACCTCGGCCGACCGCAGCGGCCGGCGGCGGATGCTCGTGCTGGGCGCCGGCTTGATCGTCCTGGCCGGCGGCGTTCTCTCATCAACGAGCAGTCTGGCCCTGATCGCCGTTGCCGCCGTCATCGGTATCGTCAGCCCCAACGGCGGCGAGATCGGTCCGTTCATCTCCATCGAGCAGTCGGCGTTGTCGCAGATCGTCGGCGACAGCCGCCGCACCAGCGTCTTCGCCTGGTACAGCCTCGCGGGTTCCTTCGCCGCCGCCATCGGCGCTCTCGCGGGGGGTGTGCTCGTCCAGGGGTTGCGGGGGGCCGGGTACGCGGAACTGGCATCCTTTCGCGCGGTGCTCTATCTCTACGCTGGAATTGGAGTCGTCCTCGGCCTGCTCTTCACGCGACTCTCTCCCGCGATCGAGGCGCCACCGCGTGCCGTTGCGCCGACGATGAATAGCCGTTTCGGGCTGCACCGCTCGAAAAAGACGGTCTTCAAGCTCAGCGGCCTCTTCGCCCTCGACGCTTTCGGCGGCGGGTTCGTCATCCAGGGTCTCCTCGTCTACTGGTTTCACCTGCGTTTTGCCGTCGAGCCCGCCGCCCTCGGGGGCATCTTCTTCGGCGCCAATCTGCTGGCCGGTATTTCGGCGCTGCTCGCCGACCGGATCGCGGCCCGGATCGGCCTGATCCGCACGATGGTCTTCACCCACATCCCCTCGAACCTGCTGCTGATGCTCGTGCCGCTGATGCCAAGTCTGACGGCGGCTGTCGGTCTGCTGCTCGTGCGCGCCAGCATCTCGCAGATGGACGTGCCGACACGCCAGTCCTACACCATGGCCGTCGTCGATCCGGACGAGCGTTCCGCGGCCTCCGGCGTGACCACGATCGCCCGCTCCGTCGGTGCGCTGCTTTCGCCGTCGATCAGCGGCGCGCTGCTGGCGGTGCCGGTGCTGATGAGCGCGCCGTTCTTTTTCGCCGGCACGCTCAAGATCGCGTACGACCTGCTCCTCTACCGCGCCTTCAAAGGACAACAACCCCCTGAGGAGGCAGGCCGCTGAAAATGGCCCATCTGCAGCGTGGTCTTGCACCTGGACCTTTTTGATCAGCCTGCTTGCGGTCCTTTCATAGTTGCATGTTCTGCACTGATTTTCCTGGGAAAACGGTCGTTGAGCACATTCCCGGCAAATACCCCTTGCTCCCCCTTTGGCAAAGGGGGAAACCGGGGGATTTGGCAGCCTGCCTGTTGGACGTGTTTTCAAGATGCTGTTAGGGTACTATCAAGAATCATGTCAGACGATAAGGTTCGAGGCGCAGGCGAGCAGCTCGAGTTCGTCGGGCACATTGAGACACCGTATGCGACCCCCGCCGAATGCCCGTACACCGTCAACCCCGGCGGCCCGGAGTGCCGGATCGTCGTCCATCCACGGTACGAAGCGGGATTGACCGGCCTTGAGGTCGGCGGCCGGATTCTCGTTCTCTACTGGCTGGACAAGGCCAGCCGCAGCAAGCCTCTCGTTGCCGAGCGGCGTTCGGGAAAGGTGGCTGGCGCATTCGCCGCCCGCACCCCGCATCGCCCGAATCCGATCGCCGCAGCCGTCGTAACCATCGAGGCCATTGTCGGTCCCGTCCTGAAAGTTCGCGGACTCGATTGCGTGAACGGAACCCCGCTGTTGGACATCAAGCCGGCGATGGTGACGGAGCGTCCAGGGCCACTGCCTGCCAGATGAGGGACGGGAGTGTGCCTGGGTGCACCGGCGTGGAGATCCGCAGCGGCTACCTGCCGGGGGCGATCGGGCGCATCGTCGAACTTCATGGCTCCTACTATGCGTCGTACTGGGGCTTCGGTGCGTTTTTCGAAGCGCGGATGGCCCGCGAGCTTGCCGAGTTCGTGGACCGCTTCGATCCAAAGCGGGATGGGTTCTGGACGGCGGTCGTTGCCGGGCGGATCGCGGGCTCGATCGCCATCGACGGCACGCGTGCGGGCGACGGGGGGGCGCACCTGCGCTGGTTCATCCTCGACCCGGGCCTGCACGGTCAGGGCACCGGCCGACGTCTGCTCGGCGAGGCGGTCGGGTTTTGCCGCAGCAGCGGCCACCGACGCGTCTCGCTCTGGACATTTTCCGGTCTCGATGCGGCCCGGCGACTTTACGAACAGGCGGGCTTTCGCCTAACAGAGGAGCGCCGCGGCGCGCAGTGGGGGATCGAGGTCACCGAGCAGCGCTTCGAGCTGCGCCTGACGGACGGCTGAGCACTCATGAGCCAGGCTCCCCGCGACAGGTACAGCGACGCAGAGGAGCTTGCCAACAGCATCACCCATGGCCTCGGCGCGCTGCTGGCCGCTGCGGGACTCGCGGTCCTCGTGGTTGCAGCGGTTCAGCGCGGCACCGCGGTGCACGTCGTCAGCTCGTTCGTCTTCGGCCTCTCGCTGCTTAACCTCTACGCTTCCTCCACGCTCTACCACACGATCCGCAACCCCGGGGCCAAGCGCATCCTGCGCCGGCTGGATCACGCGGCGATCTTCCTGTTGATCGCCGGCAGCTACACACCGTTCACCCTCGTGACATTGCGAGGCCCCTGGGGCTGGTCGGTCTTCGGCGTTGTCTGGGGCCTGGCGGTCGTCGGCCTGTTTTTCGAGGGCGCACTACGGCGTCGCTGGGTTGGCCTTTCGCTGGGGCTGTACATCCTCATAGGCTGGGTGGCCGCGGCAGCGATCAAGCCGCTCCTCGAGTCGTTGCCCCGCGGCGGGGTCGTGCTCCTCTTCGCCGGGGGCCTGGCCTACACCTTCGGGACGATCTTCTACCTGTGGCGCCGCATCCCGTTCCATCATGCCTGGTGGCACCTCGCCGTGCTCGCCGGCAGCGCCCTGCACTATTTTGCGGTGCTGCTCTACGTCATCCCGCGGGGCTGAAGACTAGGTCCGGCATTAACATGCCAATGCATTGCGTTTATTGCTCCTTTTGATATACTGAAAAAATTGAAAGGACGTTGAAAAAAGCCTGAAAAGGCAGGTTGCTTAAAAGGCTCCAGGTGCAAGGCGCGCGACGATCCGGCGACTGAGGCGGGCTGGTGCCCGTCGCAGGGCTCCACCCACTCGCAAAGCTCGCAGGTGGCAAGGGGCGCACCGAAGCAGATGGGCCTTTTTCAGCGAACTGCACATGGATGGGAGCGGCAGCATGGGGATGACAATCACCGAAAAGATTCTCGCGGCGAAAGCCGGCCTGGAGACCGTGAGCCCGGGGCAGATTGTCCGGGTGCCGGTCGATCTCGCGTTGGCGAACGACATCACGGCGCCGCTGGCGATCCAGGAATTCGAGCGGGCCGGGGCGACAAAGGTTTTCGACCGCGAGAAGGTCGTCCTCGTTCCGGATCATTTTTCGCCGAACAAGGATATCCAGTCCGCGGAGCAGTGCCGGGTGATGCGCGAGTTCGCGCGGCGCCAGGAGATCACCAACTACTTCGAACTCGGACGCATGGGTATCGAGCACGCCCTGCTGCCCGAGGCCGGACTCGTCCGTCCCGGGATGGTGATCGTGGGCGCGGACTCCCACACCTGCACCTACGGGGCGCTCGGCGCGTTCGCGACCGGCATGGGCAGCACCGACCTGGCCGCCGCCTGGATCACCGGCTGGACCTGGCTCAAGGTGCCGCTGTCCCACAAGTTCGTTTTCAGCGGCACACCACAGCCCTGGGTCGGCGGTAAGGACTACATCCTCGCCGTGCTGGGACGCATCGGCGTGGACGGGGCGCTCTACTCGGCGATGGAGTTCGCCGGCGAGTCGATCACCGCACTCGGCATCGACGGCCGTCTGACGATGTGCAACATGGCCATCGAGGGGGGCGGGAAAAATGGAATCATCGCCGCCGATGCGGTGGCGGATGCCTACCTTGCGGAGCGGTCGGACGTGCCCTACATAAAGTTTGCGAGCGATCCGGACGCGGTGTACGCCAGCCTCCACGAGATCGATGTCGGCACGCTCGAACCGCAGGTTGCCAAACCGCATTCGCCGGCGAACGTGGTCGGGATCAGCGAACTCGGCGTGGTGCGGATCGACCAGTCCTTCGTCGGCTCCTGCACGAACGGCCGCATCTCCGACCTGCGCGAGGCCGCCCGGGTTCTGCGTGGCCGGCGGGTCCATGGCAGCGTGCGGATGATCGTGATTCCGGCAACGCAGTCAATCTATCGCCAGGCGATGAAGGAAGGGCTGCTCGACACGTTCATCGAGGCCGGCGCCGCGGTCAGCACGCCGACGTGCGGCCCTTGCCTCGGCGGCCACATGGGCGTGCTGGCGAAGGGCGAGGTCGCCATCGCCACATCGAACCGCAACTTTCTCGGGCGCATGGGGCACATGAAAAGCGAGGTTTATCTCTCGGGTCCCGCAGTCGCGGCCGCCTCCGCAGTGCTCGGCCGCATCGCGCACCCGCAGGAGCTGGGAGTCAAGCCATGACCATACGCGGCAATGCCTGGACGTTCGGCGAAGACATCGACACCGACATCATCATCCCGGCGCGCTATCTGACCACGATCGACCCGGCCGAACTCGCGGCGCACTGCATGGAGCCGGTGAGTCCGGACTTCCCGAAACGAGTGCGCCCCGGGGACATCGTGGTCAGCGGCAAGAATTTCGGCTGCGGCTCCTCGCGCGAGCACGCGCCGGTGGCCCTCAAGGGCTGCGGTGTCGCGGTCGTGATCGCGCCGACCTTCGCGCGCATCTTCTACCGCAACGCCTTCAACGTCGGTCTTCCGGCCATCGAGTCTGCGGCGGCGGCGGCCGCGATCCGCGAGGGCGACGACGTCGAGGTGGACCTCGCGGGTGGTACCATCGTCAACCACACCCGCGGCGAGCGCTATGCGTTTCTGGCGATCCCGCCGTTCATGATGGAACTGGTGGCCTCGGGCGGGTTGATGAGCTGGCTGAAGAATGACATGAAGAAGGGGCGGGTGTGAGGCGATGACGGATCAGCGGGGGTATTCGGTGGCGGTTGTCGGCGCGACGGGCGCCGTCGGTCAGGAGATGCTGCGCGTGCTTGCGGAGCGCGCGTTCCCGGTGCGCGAGTTGCGCGTACTGGCCTCGGCGCGGTCCGCGGGCAAGCCGGTGGAGTTCAAGGGACGCGAGTACATCGTCCAGGAGCTCACCGAGACCTCGTTTAACGGCGTCCAGATCGCGCTGTTCTCCGCCGGGGGGAAGATCTCGGAGCAGTTCTGCCCGATCGCGGTTCGCGCCGGCGCGATTTGCATCGACAACACCAACGCCTTCCGGATGGATCCCGCGGTCCCGCTCGTCGTGCCCGAGGTCAACCCGCACGCGATCGGCACGCACAGGGGCATCATCGCCAACCCCAACTGTTCGACGATCCAGATGGTGGTTGTGCTCAAGCCCCTGCACGACGCGGCGCGCATCCGTCGCGTCATCGTCTCGACCTACCAGGCGACCTCGGGCGCCGGCAAGAAGGCAATGGACGAGCTGTTTCATCAGACCGCAGACCTGATCGCCGGCAAGGAGATCACACCGAAGGCCTTCCCGCACCGGATCGCGTTCAACGTGATCCCTCAGATCGACGTCTTCCTGGAGAACGGCTACACCAAGGAAGAGATGAAGATGGTCAACGAGACGAAAAAAATCCTGGAGGACGACACGATCAGGGTTTCGGCGACCACCGTGCGGGTGCCGGTCTTCTTCGGCCACTCCGAGTCCGTGAACATCGAGACTGAGCGCAAGCTCACCGCGGCCGAGGCACGGGATCTGCTCGCCAAGGCCCCCGGCGTGAAGGTCGTCGACGACCCGGCGAACCGCCGCTACCCGATGCCGATCGAGGCCGCGGGGCAGGACGACACACTCGTCGGGCGCATTCGCGAGGACGTCTCGCTCGAGAACGGCCTCAACCTCTGGATTGCGGCGGACAACATCCGCAAGGGGGCCGCCACCAATGCCGTCCAGATTGCGGAGATCCTCGTCCGCGACGGCTTGCTCCCCTAGCAGGCTTCTGAAAGAGGCCCATCTGCGGCGTCGCGCTCATCCCGACTCACTGCGGCGTACTGCTCGTACGCCTCATTCGCCGGGATTTCGCGCGTCTTGCACCTGGACCTTTTTGAGAAGCCTGCTCATGCCACGCTGTATTCAATACCCTGCCGGCAGGCCCCGGAACCCTGCTGCCGGGTTTACGCTGCTCGAGGTCCTCGTCGCGCTCGCGATCCTCGGAATCGGTCTCGGAGTCGTCTTTCAGGGCATCAGCCAGGGTTTGCGCCTCCGCGGCCTGTCCGCCGACAGCGTCAGACTCTCGCTGGTGACTGAGCGCTTGCTCGGGGATCTGATTGAGCGCGAGGCAGCGCCGACCGAACTCGAGGAGGGCGAGGAGTCCGGCTGTCGCTGGCGTCTCGAACCGCTCGAGCGTGCCGTCGCTCCGGGCGGGGTGATCGAAACCGCAGCGGCGACGGGTCATCGTGGCGCTCTGCTCGTTGATGTTCGACTCTCCGTTACGGCGCCATCCGGTCGCGGCTGGGAGACAACCACCCTGCTTCTACGCGCGAAAGACACGGCACCGTGATTCTGAGACGACTCCGTGGCGACCGGCGCGGTCTGACGCTGATCGAACTGGTTCTCACCCTGACCATCCTGGCGTTCGCCGGAGCGCTTGTTTCGGGCGCGTTCGTCACGGGCCTTCACGCCTGGCAGTCGGGCCTGCGCAGCGGCCGCGAGGAACTCGTCGCGCGAATTGTCCTCGAGAGAATCGCCGTGCAACTCCGGGCCGCGATCTCCTCGCCGGCCAAGCATGACAAAGGCGATGCGGTCGCCTTTGACGCTGCCGAAGGTCACCTGCGTTTTGTGACGCTGGCAGCGGGGGCCACGGCACCCGTCCAGGTCTTCTACGGGCTGCGGGGCGGCGGTGGCGATGCGCAGCTGGTCTATCGCGAATACCCCTGGCCGGATAAGGAGTTCTTCGGCGAGGGACATCCGCGCAGCGAGGAAAAGATTCCGGAGATCACGGGTTTCTCGATCAAGGCTGTCAAACGCACCGACACGTCCGACACGGGTGAGAAAGACGGTGTTCCTGCCACGGAAGCGTGGAGCCCGCTGGATGAACGACTGCCGGCGAGCGTCAGCGTGGAAATCATCGTCAACGCGGAAGGTCGGCAGGAGCCGCGGCATTACCAGATCAGCGTGCCGATCCTGACAAAGGGAGCCCCCTGATGCGGTGCCGACGAGCGCGCGGCGGAGAGCCTCAATCCGGAATTGCCCTGCTGCTGGTTGTCTGGCTTCTGGCGCTGCTCACCGTGATCGCCGGCGAGTTCATTGCCTCCGGGCGCGTCAAGGCGGCTGCCGAACACAACAAGCAGGACGACCTGCGCGGCCTGGCTCTGGCTCTGGCCGGTTATCGGGCAGCGGTGGCGGCGCTGGACGATCAGATCGAGGGCCTCGAACTCGACACTGACGAAAGGCTGCTGCTGCGCTATCGCGGCGTCGTGGATAGTGTGGCTGCCGCTGCGGCTGACGTGCCGCTCGGCGACGGCACCTACTCGTGGCGCATCAGCGACGAGGACGGCCTGGTGAACATCAACACGGTACTGCGGCCGGTGCTCGCAAATCTTCTCAAGCAGTGCGGTCTGGGACCCGGGGCGGAGCGTGACACGGTCATCGACAGCATCCTCGACTGGAGGGATCCGAACCGGGACCATCGTCTCAACGGCGCTGAGGAAGACTACTACCGCGGTCTCGATCCCCCGTATTCCTGCAAAGACGGTCCCTTCTCCGTCGTCGAGGAACTGCTCCTCGTGCGCGGGGTGACGCCAGGATTGTTTGCCGGCAGTGAAATTGACGGACAAAAAAAACCTGGGCTGCGCGACCTCGTCTCCCCCCGCGCCCCGGAACGGCCCAACACGTGGACGGCGCCGCGGGCTGTCCTGGAGGCCTGCGGCCTGGCGAAACCACTGCCACCCGCCCGCCCGACTGTCGTCTCGCAGCACTTTGTGATCGTCGCCACCGGCAAACCGACCGGAGGCGGTCCGCCTCGATCGCTGCGCGCCGTCGTGCTTCGGGAAGAAGATCCGGGTGGCAGCCGTAACTTCACCTTGGTATATTGGAACGATACATACATCCCCGAGTGAGCGGGGAGAGGGGCGGACGCTGAAGCACAGTCTAGGAGCGATCGTTGTCGATGGGCACCTGAGCCTGGTTTGCCTGCGTCTTGGCGTTGGCCGCGCCGAGGTGGCCGGGGTGTTCCGCGCGCCGCTGCCGTCGGGGGCCGACGGGGAGACCGCCTTTTTTCAGGAGCTGTCGGCTTTTCTTATCGCCAGCCGCATACCGGCGGGGGTGCAGGTGACGCTGGGAGTGCCGCGCGGGGAGTTCATCCTGCGGCGCTTCGAGACGCCTCCCGTCAAGGCACTGAACCTTCCCGCGCTCGTCGGTTTCGAGATGGATCGGCACCTGCCGGGGCGGCGCGAGGATTTCCTCTGCGGCTGGCGGGTGGATGGGCGGACCTCGGACGGCGGGTATCTCGTGCTTCTCGGCGCGACGCGCACGTCGGCGATCGAACGCCCGGCGGCCCTGCTGCGACGGGCGAACCTCGCTCCCGCCTCGATCCAGCCTGAGACCTTTGCCCTTGCCGATCTGCTGCGACGCGCCTCGGGCGTGAAGGGCGACGCCCTGCTCGTCGATCTTGGGTACACCTCCGTCGGTCTCGATTTCATCCGGAACGGCCGTCCGGGGTTGTCGTGGATCGTGCCCATCGATGACTCGCAGTGGTGGGACGCGTCGCCAGTTCACACGGCAACCA
>Ga0315283_10004220_pt1 | contig 12477 bp, 13 predicted proteins | sample YL17G09_0_MG_FD_204541 | JGI IMG/M metagenome (GOLD analysis project Ga0315283, IMG submission 204541) | Sediment microbial communities from Yellowstone Lake, YNP, Wyoming, USA - YL17G09_0 | ecosystem: Environmental > Aquatic > Freshwater > Lake > Sediment | place: USA: Wyoming | collected...
TTGAAAGTTTAATTAAGAACATAACACCATCAATAAATCCGAATATTGCTAGCTTACCTACTAGCGTAAAGAATCTATTTCAAAGTAATGCACCGACTGGCGTAAATTCACCTACAAATACATTAGGTGTCAAATCTGCAATGCAGAATATAGTTTCTGATACTATTGATAATCATAAATTTGGCTTTAATTTACCGACGGTGCAGAACATTAGAAATTTAATTCAGACTATAAACATTTATCAAGTCCACGGCGGGCGATTCAATCAAGTAACTCTAGTAAATCCTAGAATTGCAGCATTTACACACGATGTCTTAAATTATTCTGAAAGTCAAAAAACCCTCGAATTAACTTTTACTTTTGAATACGAATATGCATACTATACAATACAAAATATGCAATTAACTAATCAGAGCAAGAACGCGGGCGGTGAAGAAAATAATAATTCATCTATTGAACCTTTTATACATGGAGAATTTCTAGAATTACCTTCACTAGCATTCAACACAACGCTAATGGACTTTGTCGAATCTAATAATCCGTTATTGCAATCCGATAATCCTATTCTACAAAGAATCGGCAAGAATGTGCAATCTTCTTTGGGTGGAGTCACTGGATCTTTTCTTTCCGATAAGGTTGTTAGAAGAGTTAGTGCCAGTGCATTAGACGGGCTAGCAAAGATATCGCCGACTCCTTACAATCCGACATCTGCCGTTAATATAATAACACAACCATTTAATTCGACAGCTAAGAGACTTTCGACTGCATATAGAGATATGAATAGAATCGGGGGTAATCCGGGTGGCTAATTCAAATATTCCATCTATCGGTCGTTCAAGCTCGCAGATGCTTACCTATTTTGGTACGCAGAAGACTGTTAGATCTGTAAATGGTAATCCTACCAATACATTTAAATATGCAACCGGTCCTACTACATTTCCTAGCGCCGGTTCTGTCTCACAGGCTGCGCTAGGCGGCGGCGTAGTTGGTAACTATTCATCGACTACCTATAATACGACAATATGTTATTTTCTATCTCGTGGAGCAAGTAGTTTATATGCAGACGCAATGTCTGCATTGACAATTGATATGGCTAGTGTTTTAGGCATTTCCACCCAAACCTTGCTGGAACAATCGGAAGTAGCGGGTAAGCTAGTTTTTTCTGCCGATGGTTATAGATCCTTTAATATTCTTAGGGATCCAGGAAACCAAGTAGGTGTTGTTACAACCGTTGACAATAGATACAGTTTGCAGGCACGTCAAATAAGGTCTTAAATGCGCTCCTATGTTCAAGGACAATATAAACCTGTAAATCCTAGCAAGTATGTAGGAACCTATCCTATAATATTCCGATCGTCCTGGGAATTCAAAGTAATGCAAATGTTTGATGTAAATCCAAACATTATGAGCTGGGCAAGCGAATCCCTTAAAATTCCGTATCAGAATCCCTTTACCGGTAAATATACCGTGTATGTGCCTGATTTTGTGGTAACTTATGTTGACGCTAAAGGTAATCAGAGAGCAGAGATTATTGAGGTAAAGCCAGCCAAGGAGACGTTCTTAGAACAAGCAAAGTCTCAAAAGGCTAAGGCAGCGGTCGCATTGAATACCTTTAAATGGGCAGCGGCACAAGCGTTTGCTAGAAATCATGGCATGACATTTAGGGTTATGAATGAGGGAAACATATTCAATAATCCGAAAGGGAAGGCTTAATGACGAAGAAAATGGAAGAATTTTTTAATCTACCCACTAGTGATGAACCGGTGGTAGAAGAAGAGTTGCCATCGAAAACTAGAGAAGAGCTAATGGTTGAAGCTAGAGAAATTTATTCATCACTCACTACAGCAGAGAAAGTCGATTTTGCACTCCCTACAGTGGTGGGGTTGGATATGCATGATAGTGAAATGGACTCAATTGCCGCAAAAGCAGTTAAGACGTTCGAAGATCTAATTGTGCTTGGTGGCAATGTTCCAGATCTGCATGCAGGTAAGATTTATGAAGTTGCAGGACAGATGCTCAAGACTGCCCTTGAAGCAAAGAATGCAAAAGCCGAAAGAAAGCTTAAGATGATTGACTTGCAACTAAAGAAGGTTAGAGCCGAACAAGTTGATTTAGACCAAGGTAATGGTGAAAGAAGGCACGCCAACGGTGGCGAATTTGACAGAAATGAACTGCTGAAATATATAGTGTCCGCTAAATCAGAAAACTCTGATAAATAGTCGTAACACTGGAGTCACTATATGGCAGAAAAGAAATCTTTTATATCTTATGTAGCAGAAACTAAAACAGACTATAACTATGTTCTGAAGTTTGCTGTGCATGAAATGCCCGACGGCACAATTGACATGTTAGAAGCATGTCTAAAGAAGTATGACTTAAAGGCTGCATCGGCATTTAGAAAAACCCCAATTCAAGAAAGTCCGTTAGATTTTCCTAACGTAAAGAATACACCAGTATTCATTTGCGATTTAACATTAGGATATCCGGGTTCGTTAGATTTTCTAAGAATTTATATCTGCAATAATTTGGGTATTTCTCCATCACAGTTAGCCGTATATTCGGATAATGATCCTCGTCAAATTGAAACAGATTTATATCTCGACAGAAATTCAGAAGAATTTAAGAAGAAGTATAAGACGCGGCTTGGTAGTGATCATGAAGCTACTGAAGTTCCTGCTTATGGTGAGAAATACAATACAGACTTCCTTAAAGAACTTGCAAAGGTTAGTAAGGAGAGAGTGGTAACAACTGTTGAAAATCCACTAAGTCCAAAAGAGACAACCGATCACTCAACACTTCCTAAAGGATATGACAGTTTCAATGATCCAAAGAATTTAAAGAAAGACGACGTAGGGCTCTTCGGTCGCGTTAAGAAGCCTAACTTGTTAAAGGTAGGTATGCTATGAAAAGTATGAGACAAATGATTAGCCTTATGGAGGGCGTAATGGCTGTTCCTGGAGTTGGGCAACAACCGAGCGGCGCAGGTGGTACCGAGGCAGATATGCAAACTGCCGGCACAGTAGGAAGAAATGCATCTGATGCTGAATTTGACGCTGCTCAACAACCGACGACCGAAAGTGCACCTCCCGGAATGGAAGATGTTGTCATGAAACTTAAGAAAGAATATCCCAACGATCACAGCAAGGCATTTGCTACAGCTTGGTCTATATACAATAAGAAGCACGGTAAGGCCGAAGAAGGTTGCTCAATGGAAGAAAGTGTCCCGGCAGTAGATTCGTGCCAACAGACAAATCCAGCGACAGCCGATGTGGCATGTGCTATGGAGGAAAGTGTGTCAGATTTAATTTATGATCAGCAGTATTCGAGATTTAGCGATCTCATGAATTCGTTTGTTGAGCCACAAGAAGCATTTGATGTGCTCTCTAGAGAAATGGCAGAACAAGGAATTGAAGGCGAGGAACATGATGCCATTATGCAACGTCTGGAGAGTGATTTCTTTCCAGATGATAGCGCATTTGATATGATGAATGGTCCGGACGATTTCTCTGATGATGCAGAAGCTCTTGCAAGCGCAGGTCATGGCAGTGATGAAGACTACGGTTATGCAGATGAAGTCGACGAGGCAAGAAGTTCTGATATCAATCCAGAAGAAGTAAAGTCTCTAGCAACTATGCCGGTTGATGCGGCAAAGGCTCGAGCACATGAAATCATTGCAGCATCTACTACAAGCGATAACAAGAAATCATATCTTGCTAATCAGATTAACAGGGCAAGAAGCGCAATGGATGTTACATCGCTTATGTATAACATGATTCTTGCTGGTGAAGGAAACGCAGTACAGGGCAGCCGTTATGGAAAGAAGTTTGGTAATTCTATGGAAGAAGATATAAACAACGGCTACGATGATGTTAATTTTGCGTCTGGCAACGATTTCTTCCCGAATGGTGCCGATAGTCCTGTCGTAAGAACAGTTGGCCCATCCGGCGCACGTCAGGGTGACAATCCCGAACAGAAGAAAATGCAGGTTGCAGAAGTACACAAAGAACTTGTCTACGGATATAGAAACTTCCTTAAGGAATCTGCACAAGCAACTCAAAAAAAAAAGTTAACTGAAAGTGCCCAGGTAGCTGATATAAAAGTTACCGAACTCCACGAAAATCCATTTGCAGACGGCGATTCCATTACTTTTGATGGTTCAATTAGCCTATCTGCAACCGCTATGAGCAAAAATGGTAAGCCTGCCGAAATTGGATATTCGGTGGATGTTAAGGCCGAAGCCGGACTTGGATGGGAATCTGATGAATCTCCTACAGGCTGGAATTACAAAACAGATAATCCTACATACACTTCTTACGAATATGCCGAAGCCGGCGATATATCAGTAACAAATGTTCAATTTACTGATGGTGCTGAATATTATGTCAACAACGAAGCAATGGAATTGCAGGAATTCTATCAACATTTTGATACAATGGTTCTGAAGCAATTACTAAATCCAGAAATATATGTTAAGGCACTAGGTTCATCATTTGATAAGGCTGCTGAAAATCTAGAACCACCTGAACAAGAATTTGATGAACCAGAGAGATACGATTCTCGTTATTAATTATGGCAATTTATCAAGACGATAAACTTGTAAAGCGTGCCTATACAAAGGTATCGTATTCTAAAGAGCAGATAGACGAACTCAGGGCTTGCCTTGATCCAGTTACTGGTCCGGAGTATTTCATCAGCAATTTTATGTATATCCAACACCCAATGAAGGGTAGGCAAAAACTTGAGTTATATGATTTTCAGGTTGACCTAATTAGTAATTATCACCATTATAGAAAATCTATTAATATGGTTAGTCGGCAGATGGGTAAGACTACTGTTGCTGCTGGATATCTATTATGGTATGCAATGTTCGTTGATGATGCAACAATTCTTATTGCTTCTAACAAATATGATGGTGCTCAAGAAATTATGCACAGAGTTCGATATGCCTATGAATCTGTGCCCGATCATATTCGTGCAGGTGTAAAGACCTATAACAAGCGTTCTATTGATTTCGATAATAATTCGCGTATTGTAGCAACTACCACAACTGATAATACTGGTCGTGGTATGTCCTTATCACTTGTTTATCTTGACGAATTTGCATTCGTAGAACCAAATATAGCTAAAGAATTTTGGACATCACTATCACCTACCTTATCAACGGGTGGTAAATGTATTATTACCTCTACTCCAAATACTGACGAAGATCAATTTGCTGATGTCTGGTTTGGAGCCAACAAGATGGTCGATGCCAACGGTAATGAAACAGAAGTTGGCATAAATGGTTTTAGACCTTATATATCAACATGGGAAGCCCATCCGGACAGAGACCAGGCATGGGCTGATTCGGAATTAGCGGCACTTGGTGAAGATAGATTCTTACGAGAACACAAATGCCAGTTTATTACATTTGAAGAAACACTCATTAATCCTGTTAAGCTAGCGCAACTAGAACCATCTAACCCTATTCGTAAGTCGGGACAGGTACGTTGGTATTCCGAAATTCGTCCAAACATGACATATGTTGTTTCTCTTGACCCGTCCATGGGTACAGGTGGCGACAACTCAGCTATTCAAGTTATTGAGTTACCTTCGTTGGTACAGGTTGCAGAATGGAGTAGCAATAAAACTCCAATTGAAGAACAAGTTCGTACCATGAAACGTATACTAGAGGAAATTTATGCTGCGGGAAAACCCGAGACATATTGGTCTGTTGAAAGCAATTCACTAGGTGAAGCGGCATTAGTTGTCATTAGAGATACAGGCGAAGAAAACTTCCCCGGTACAATGTTGCATGATCCAAAGAATCGTTTACAAGGTAAGTCTGGCCGGCGAGCCGGCTTTGTTACAACCAATAAATCAAAACTAGAGGCATGTGCCAAACTGAAATTCTTGATTGAATCGGGTAAGATGAAACTAAATTCTAGAGGTATCTTATCAGAACTCAAGGTATTCGTATCCCGAGGCAATACTTTTGAAGCTAGAATTGGGCAAACAGATGACCTTATTATGGCAATGATTTTAGCGGTGCGCATGACCGATTATATTTCTACCTGGGATGATCAATCACAGGCTGCAATTAACAGTAACATAGCTACAGATCACGAATCTAGCTATGATGCCCCGATGCCTGTTTTTATCTAACAACAGATAAATAAGAGAAATAAGGATTTTATATGGTTGAAATGGACACCCTAGCAGGAAAAGTATTTTCACTACTGAAGGGTAATGGATTGCAAATTAAGATTTTCGACGACGAAGGTGCAGAAACAACTGATCCTACTGTTGGTCGCAGATTCTTTGTGGCCAGTCCTAACATTATGGTAACCATTGACGAAGATAATAATAGTATCCAATTTAGTAAAGGCGCAAATGTTGGCAATTCAATAGATGGTCTACAGAAGAATATTCGTAAAATTGCTGATGAGTTTCTTATGAACTCGGATATTAAGGTATTTGGTAAAACTATCCAGCCAAGAGATTATGCCTATCAGGCAAAGATGAAGAAGGGAAACAATACTATGAATACACTCGCCGAAAGTTTGAGCAGAATGTTTGGTTCGGCAAGAACGTCGCAACAAACTTTGGAAAATGTGCGAATTCTTGTAAAACACAAGACTCCTGTAGACGAGAATGTACGCGGTTCACGTACACGCCACATCAGCGCAATTTTCCTCGAATCTAATGGTGAACGTTTCCGTTTTCCACATAACTATCTACCGGGTGCAAGAGCTATGGCTCAACATATGGCTCACGGTGGTACATTCGGTGATAAGGTAGGCTCGTACATTAGTGAGAACACAGGCAACTTATTAAAGCTTCAATCGTTCAACCGTTATGTAACAACCAATAAGCTTATCAATGAAGACAGTTCGGGTATTGTTGAGACAGTTAAAGAGAACATCGAAACTATTCGTACAGAACTTAAGAAGCTCACAGGTGTAAAGACCTACGAGACAGTTAAGGCTCGTTTAGAAACATTTGAACGCGAAGCACTTGCTGAAGATGATACAAGTGGATTGAAGGAACTTTTTACCATTCGTCGTTTTGATGAAAAGTTTGAAGAAGTTCTTCCAATTGTAAAACAACTTGTCCAAGAGCGTGATACCTTCCATAAGCGTATAGAAGAAGCTGCCGCTAATGTTGTTATGATTAGACGCGAGTCACTAAATACTACACCGATGTTTGAGTTTGCAAGCGAGAACGCCCGTTTAGGATTCAAGCTAAATGAACTAGCACTAAGGATCATGGAAAATGATGAACTTTCTGGGTTTGTTAATAAGATCGGTACAAAACTATGTAAGGAAGGCCGAGTCAACGATTTTGAGAAGGCGGTACTTACACAAGTTCTGGAAAACTTACAGATTGCGGAACAGACATCTGTAGTTAAGAAAGATATCAAAGAATCCATGGACCTAACAGCCTACTTTGATAAATATGTTATGAACTTTTACTAAGAAGTTCTTGACAAACACACAAGGTTTTCGTACACTAGCTGCATACGAAGGCCTTAGCAGGTAAGATGCGAAAGGGCTTAACGTGACCCGAGTAGATCGCAGCTCAATTAATAGCGTTCAATTTAAACTAAAGCAGGAAATAAAATCATGTCAAAAACACTCGAAGAAATCCGTAGAAAATTACAAGCACTAGACACACGTAAGGGCCCAGGCGGCACAGGCGGCGGCGACAAGGCAACTTACGCACACTGGAATATTGCAGAAGGTACTTCAGCAACACTCCGGTTCGCTCCAGACGCTAACGAAGATAACACATTCTTCTGGGCAGAGCGTCAACTTATCAAACTCCCATTCCCCGGCATCAAAGGCCAAGACGAAAACAAGCCAGTTGTAGTTCAAGTCCCATGTATTGAAATGTGGGATGGCAAAATGACTTGCCCTATCTTGAACGAAGTTCGTCCATGGTGGAAAGACAAGTCTCTTGAAGAGACAGCACGCAAGTATTGGGTAAAGCGTAGTTTCTATATGCAAGGTTTTGTCAAGCAAGACCCGCTAAATGAATCTGATTCTCCAGAAAATCCAATCCGTAAGTTCATTATGGGTCCACAAATCTTTGCAATCATCAAGGCTGCACTAATGGACCCAGACATGGAAAACAGCCCAGTCGATTATATCAACGGTACTGACTTTATTGTCTCTAAGACAAGCAAGGGTGGTTTTGCTGATTACGGTACTTCAAAATGGGCTAGAAAAGAATCGAGCCTTACAGAAGAAATGCAAGCAGCGATCGAACAATATGGTTTGGTTGATCTGTCAACATATCTTCCAAAGCGCCCGTCTGCCGAGCAATTGGCAATCATCTTTGAAATGTTCCAGGAATCTCTTGATGGCGAATTGTATGACCCGGCTCGTTGGAGTCAGCATTACAAGCCATTCGGCTTCGATTCATCCGCAAGTGATGATCCCGAAGGCGGCGAAGGCAAGCGTGTAACACGTTCTGCACCAGCAGCACGACCGGCTCCAGTCGTGGTACCTAAGGCTACTCCCGTAGTTGAAGCGGCCGATGACAATGATCCTCCGTTTGATGTAGATCCTCCTAAGACTGTAGTTAAGGAAGAAGTGGCAGCACCTGTAACAGCAGGCAAGTCTCCACAAGAAATCCTTGCAATGCTTCGTAACAGAAACAAGTAAGTCTTGACTAGGGGCAGGGTAAATACCTGCCCCATACATCTTAAGGAGAATCTATGGCAAAGCCATTTGACATTTCAAAATTCAGAAAATCTCTGACTAAAAACATTACAGGTATTTCTACAGGATTCAATGATCCAGACACATGGATTAGTACGGGTTCCTATGGACTTAACTTCCTTATCAGCGGCAATTTCTATCGTGGAATTCCGATGGGTAAGGTTTCGGTATTTGCAGGCGAATCCGGCGCTGGCAAATCGTATATCGTTTCCGGTAACATTGCGAAGGCTGCACAAGAGCAAGGCATTTTTGTTGTTATGATTGACACAGAAAACGCACTTGATGAAATGTGGCTTAAGGCACTCGGCGTTGATACAAGTGAAGATAAGATGTTGCGCATTAGCGCATCAATGGTAGATGAAGTAGCTAAAATCGTACATGATTTTGTTTCTGAATACAAGGCCAACTATCTAGACCTGCCGCGTGAACAACGACCAAAGATTCTTTTCGTTATTGATTCTATTGGTATGCTGTTGACCCCTACTGACATTAACCAGTTTCAGGCTGGCGATATGAAGGGCGATATGGGACGTAAGGCAAAGCAACTCAAGGCGTTTGTCTCGAACTGTGTAAACATGTTCGGTGATTTGAATATTGGTATGGCAGTTACAAACCATACCTACGCAAGTCAGGATATGTTTGATCCCGACGACAAGATTACCGGCGGATCAGGATTTATATTTGCTTCGAGCATCGTTATTGCAATGAAGAAATATAAGCTAAAAGAAGATGAAGATGGTAATAAGACTACGGGCGCCGATATTAGGGGCATTCGTGCAACCTGCAAGGTTGTAAAGACGAGATATTCTAAGCCTTTTGAATCTATTAAGATTGATATTCCCTGGGAATCTGGTATGAATCCTATCTCTGGTTTGTTTGACCTATTTGAGAAATCAGGTGTGTTAACCAAAGAGGGTAATAGGTATAAGTATATTTCCAAGAAGACAGGCGAGGAGATGAAGTATTTCCGCAAGGAGTGGAACGACTTAGAGAAGATGAAGGTAATTATGGATGAATTTACACAAGACGATCTGCATGCTGTAATTTTAGATTCGGATGCAGAGAAAATTGTGTTGGTAACAGAGGAGGCATAATGGTAAACGATAATCATGAATTGTTATTAGAGTTGTGGGCTCGCATTAAATCCCACATTGCGCCAAAAGAGAGACTAGAAGTAGCAGATATCCTTGTAGTGGTGTTTGACGAATTTAGTCTGGTAGATGAGAATCTGTTAGACGAAGATCTTGATAAGGAACTTCGTGCGGCAGCTAGAAGTCATCTTTCGGAAATCAACGAAGACGAAGACGAGGAATATGATGACGAAAACGGTTTCAGCTACTGAGTTTGGGGAGACACTCCTCTCGGCAGCCATTAGCAAGGATGCACAGAAATTCATAACGACAATCCAGCAGTACAATGACTCGATGAGAGATGTTACTGTGGGTGCAGATTACGTGAATTGGATTTCTGAGCCTGTAAACTTGACCAAGGTACATAAGGCCTTGGCGGATGACCTTGGTGTTCCTCCACGTGCTATGGCGATTAAGAGAGTACAGATGTCCAGAACTCAGCGAGCGGTTTTATTGGTACGCGCCATGGAATTGGCCGTAAAGCGGGTGCATGGATTGTGAGTTCATGGTATTATAGGGTAACAGGTGATCTAAGCCTGATACCCGATTTCATTGATCATTTCGAAAATGAGCTTGTAGAAGCACGTAAGGAATTATCATTGAAGGGAAAAAGTCTAGAGCGGCATGCTGCGGAACTCCCGGGGCTTGTTGAACAACGATTCGCTCAATTACAGGAAATCGAAGCTGTCCTTGAGTACCTAAACATACAATTGCGTAAAGATAGGTCGGCAGAATTTAAAAAGTTTCTGGAAGCCTATCAGAAATCTCTTAGTTCAAGGGATGCCGAGAAATATGTTGACGGTGTGGCAAGTATTGTTGATTCATCTATACTTATTAATGAAGTTGCATTATTAAGGAACAAATACCTAGCAATTAGTAAGGCATTCGAAGCTAAAAACTTCATGACTGGTCATATTATTAAACTTAGGGTCGCAGGACTCGATGATGCGAGCGTATAATGGCAAAGACGACATTACAGATAATTGATGAAGTAAATGTTCGATTTACGGACCTCGATGTTGTCTGCCGTCGCAAGATGGTGGAAACTCTTGAGTTCATGCTGCCATATGCACGCCACACACCGGCTTTTAAGTTAGGAAGATGGAACGGTAAGATGTCGTTCTGTGACATTGGCGGTCGTTCATATGTAAATCTTCTCGATAAATTGCTACCAATTGTTCAGCAATATGGATACGAGGTCGAAGTAGATGATCAACGACAACCGACTGCTAGTTTTGAATTCGAAGAAGTAGTCGAAGATAGTTATAGCCATTTTACCTGGCCAAAGGGCCATCCATTTGCAGGTGAACCTATAATGATTAAGGAACATCAACTTGATGTACTTAACTCTTACCTTGAGAACATTACAGGCATCAATATTGCTCCAACAGGCTCTGGGAAGACCCTGATTACGGCGATTCTTAGTGACAAAGTTCAACCTTACGGGCGCAGCATAGTGATTGTGCCGACAAAGGATTTAGTTACACAAACCGAAGAAGATTACATTAACCTTGGATTAGATGTGGGCGTATTCTTTGGTGACAGGAAAGAATATAAGAAGACCCACACAATATGCACATGGCAAAGTTTGGAAAGCCTATCAAAGCGTTCGAAAGAAATAGATTTAGAGATAGATATAAACGCTTTCTTCGAGGGCGTGGTCTGCGTTATCGTAGACGAGGTTCACAAAGCGAAAGCAGATGTATTGAGACGTCTATTGTCGACCTATTTAGCGAATGCTCCAATTCGCTGGGGCCTTACAGGAACTATGCCCGAGGAAGAAGCTGATCAAGTTGGTGTCGTGGCATGTATTGGTCCACTATTAGGCAAGATTAACACAAAAGAGCTTCAGGATCTGGGAATACTCGCACAATTGCATGTTAATATATGGCAGTTGGCAGATTTAGGTGAGGCTGCATTTGATAATTATCAGGCAGAACTAAAATGGTTAACTACTAGTCTGCCTAGATTAAAGTTTCTCGCAAAAGAGATCATAACAATATCGGAAACGGGTAACACACTTATATTGGTTGATCGCGTTCAGACAGGAGAGATGTTACAATCTCTTATACCAGATTCGATTTTCGTTTCTGGTAAGATGAAGTCAAAGGATCGTAAGGCAGAGTACAAGGAAGTCCAGGAGGTTGACGGGAAGGTTATTATAGCTACCTATGGTGTGGCGTCTACAGGCATTAACATTGTCCGTATTTTTAACCTTGTCTTATTTGAGGCTGGAAAAAGCTTCGTTAGGGTGATTCAGAGTATTGGTAGAGGTATTAGAGTTGCACCTGATAAGGATTTCGTGAATGTATATGATGTATGTTCAAATTGTAAATTTTCCAAGCGACATTTGACTAAGCGTAAGAAATTTTATAATGAAGCAGAATATCCTTATACGATAAAAAAGGTGCAATATTGAAACTCGTTGAGACTAATATTTCTTGGGGATTCTCAAATCTTATTGAAGTGTTCTTTAAGGCAAATAATCTTGATGTTAAATGTAGAGGTCGTGGGATTTCTAATATGAAACTTACACTCGAGTATGAAGAAGATTCTGATACAGCATTATCTATTACATTTATGTCTGTAAGGCATCTCGGATTTGAAAATATGTTATGTGATTATCTCAAGCGTTGCGGTGT
>Ga0315283_10004222_pt1 | contig 12474 bp, 10 predicted proteins | sample YL17G09_0_MG_FD_204541 | JGI IMG/M metagenome (GOLD analysis project Ga0315283, IMG submission 204541) | Sediment microbial communities from Yellowstone Lake, YNP, Wyoming, USA - YL17G09_0 | ecosystem: Environmental > Aquatic > Freshwater > Lake > Sediment | place: USA: Wyoming | collected...
GTGCTGATCTTATGGACAAGCTTCGCAAGTTTATTGAAACCAAGAAACTTACACAGGCTAATGCTGCGAAAATTCTGTGTATCAGTCAGTCCAGAGTATCCGATCTGATTAGAGGAAAGTGGGAGCGATTTAGCCTCGAAATGCTTGTCACTCTTGCCACGAGGGCAGGCATGCATGTCAGTCTAAAAACAGCGGCATGAAGAAGGGGACGAATTGCTCTATGAGGGGGAAGGAGCTGGACAGGCAGAAAATTGCAGGTAGAAATTACCCATTAGCTCAAGGCCAATAGCGGGATGGGCTTATTGTTTACAGATACAAAGGCGCAATGACTAAACGGCCGGCTTGAGGCCCAATTGGGGTCGGACCAAATTAAGTAGTTGGTATCATGAGGAAAGGCGTCAATAAATGATCTGATATTGGCCTTAAACTGCCCATTCTTACGCTGAAAATGTACTTTTAAGAGGCGCGCCTATGCCACTTGAAATTTTATTAAGAAGAGCAAGAAGACACCCAAAAAAGAAATGGATTTAGCAAGGAAACGCAAATCCTTGTTTAAGAAAGGATAGTGTTATGAAACACAAAAACATTGGAAGTAAGTTTGATGATTTTCTTCGGGAAGAAGGGATATTAGCAGAAGTTGAAAAAGCCGCCATTAAAGAGGTCGTGGCAAAACAAATATCACAACTAATGATAAGTAAAAAAATATCTAAAGTTGAAATGTCAAGAATGATGGGGACAAGTCGATCTGCACTTGACAGATTATTAGATCCCAAAAATCAATCGGTTTCATTGAAAACATTGGATAAAGCGGCAACCTCTCTTGGTAAAAGATTGACTATCCAGATTGCCTAACAATGCTTGGTTATTGGGTCAGTGGGGTCGGACCAAAGGTAAAACCGCTTTTCTGTGGCGAGGCACTGTATGAGAATACTCTTACCTTTCATTTTATCTGTTTCTCTCTTCGGTATATGTCCGAGTGAGGCGGTATCCCGTGTATTTGTCTATGACGCTGTGGCGCTGAAGGGACAGGAGGTCATGCTGAGAGCGGAGACAAGGGGAACGTTCCTCAGCAAGGGCGGGGAGGTTGTGGAGTTTATCGTCGATGGGAGGTCTATCGGGAAGAATCTTTCAGGCAGAGACGGCTTTGCAGTCAAAGTATTTCTCCCGGCAAAAACAGGTCTCTACAAAATAAACGTGAGGTCCGGCGATGACAAGGATAGCGGAATACTCCTGGCATTAGACAGGAAAACGCGGATAGTCTTTATTGATGTTGCGGGCTCCTTGCTGGAAGGGCGGTTCGGAGAAAAAGAAAAACCGGAGAGCAGAAAAGCCATAACAAAAATCCATAAGAGATTCCCCATCGTCTTTCTCCAAAAAGGTCTTCTGAGTGTGGAAGCTGTGAGATCATGGCTGAAGAAAAATAACTTTCCCGTGGCACCCGTGCTGCCCTGGGGTCAGGGTGAAGTATTCAGGGAAATCAGGGAAAGGGATTTGCAGATTAAGGCGATAATTGGAGGACCGGAGGTGATTGAATCCGCCGGGATGTATAAACCCCTTGCCTTCAGTTTTGATTCCGTGGAAGACGCGGAAGTCGTCGAGAACTGGGGGGAGATAGAAAAAAAGTTAAAATAGGTCTCCGTATCATATTCCCAGATACGCCCTCTTCACGTCCTCGTTGTGTAGAAGGGTGTCGGCAGATCCTTCCAGGGTGATCCGGCCGTTTTCCATGACGTAGCCGCGGTGAGCGACCTTGAGGGCCATGTGGGCGTTCTGTTCCACCAGGAAAATTGTCGTTCTGTTTTCCGCATTGATTTTCTTGATAATTTCAAAAATCAGTTTGACGAAAATAGGGCCGAGACCCAAGGATGGCTCGTCGAGAAGGAGCAGGCGCGGTCTTGCCATAAGCGCCCGCGAGATAGCCAGCATCTGCTGTTCCCCGCCGCTAAGAGTGCCGCCTTGTTGATGCCGTCTTTCCGCGAGGATTGGAAAGAGTTCGAAGATGTGATTGATGTCTTTTTTTATGTCTGCCTTATCTCTCCTGAGAAAGGCCCCCATGTCCAGATTTTCCATGACCGTCAGGCGGGGGAATATGCGGCGGCCCTCAGGCACGAGGGAAATTCCCGATGCGACGATATCGTCGGGACTCAAGTTCTGGATTGGTTTGTCGTCAAACAGAATTTCACCGGCCCTCGGAGGCACAATGCCGGAGATGGACATGAGAGTGGTTGTCTTGCCGGCGCCGTTGGCGCCTATCAGGGTGATTATCTCTCCTTCGGATACTTCTATAGAGAGATCTTTCAATACCTGGACGTTGCCGTAAAATGTCTGGACGTTGTTGAGCTTAAGCACTGACGTCTTCTCCCAAATATGCCTTTATCACTTCCGGGTTCTGTCTGATTTCCTGCGGTGTTCCGCGGGCGATCATCTCGCCGTAGTCCATGACGTAAACAGAGTCTGAAAGCCCCATGACCAGTCTCATGTCGTGCTCAATAAGAAAGACGGAAACCTCCCATTCGTCGCGGATGCTGATAATCAGCGCTTCCAGGTCTTTTGTTTCCTGGGGATTCATACCCGCCGCGGGCTCATCGAGGAGGAGCAGAAAGGGATCGGTGGCTAAAGCTCTTGCGATCTCAAGGCGTCGTTGGGCGCCGTAAGGGAGGTTTCTGGCCAGCAGATTTACGTGCTCCGTGAGACCGATCTTTTTCAGTATCTCATAGCTTCTGGCAACAATGGCCTTTTCTTCTGCCATTGTGCCCTTGTCCCTGATGATGGCGCCAAGGACACCGGAATTCGTGCGGCAGTGGCGGCCGATCATTACATTTTCCAGAACAGTCATGTCAGGGAATATCCGTATATTCTGAAATGTCCTGGCAACGCCGCTTTCCGTCACCCTGTGAATATTGAAACCGGTAATCCGCTTCTGCCTGCCGCCCGGAGGGGTAATGAAGATATCGCCCTCCGTGGGAGAGTAAATGCCGGTAATGCAATTGAAGAAAGTCGTTTTGCCCGCACCGTTGGGACCGATAAGGGCGGTAATCTGTCCGGGCAGGACGACGATGTCAACACGGTCCAATGCCCTCAAACCGCCGAAATTCATGCTGAGCTTTCTTGCTTCAAGTATGGGGTTCATAATTTATTTTCTTCCCTGTGAAATTCATAGGTCTTGCGGACGCCCGTTACAATCCCCTGGGGACGGAAGGTCATCATAATGACCATGATGAGTCCGAAGAGGAGCATCCGGTAATCGCTGAAGGCACGTAGGTATTCCGGCAGCAGGATCAGAAGGAGGGCGCCGATAATAATGCCTATGATAGAACCCGTTCCGCCCAGAACGACGATGGAGAGGATCATGGCCGATTCAAGAAAGGTGAAGCTTGCCGGGTTGACAAAGGTAGTTTTTGCCGCGAAGATGACACCGACAAGGCCTGCCCAGGTGGAGCCTAAGGCAAATGCAGTCAGTTTGACTCTGGTCTTATCAATCCCCATGGCCTGGCACGCGATTTCGTCCTCCCGGAGGGCAAGGAGCGCCCTTCCTATCCGCGAATCCTGCAGGCGGTTCACGACAAAAATTGTGACGATGCAGAGGATTATCATGAGAAAATACAGATATACTGTGGCATCGTGCATGCCCATCTCCATGCCGAAAAGGCCGGGCCGGGGGATCCCCGAGATGCCGCTGGGGCCGAAGGAAAACTCGTTCCAGTTTTCCAAGACCAATCTGGTGATTTCACCAAAACCTAAAGTTACGATAGCCAGATAATCTCCCTGAAGCCGCAGTACCGGCAAAGCGAGGAGGACGCCCAGTATAGTAGCGGCAAGGGCACCCAGGGGCAGCGCCAGCCAGAAACCAACTCCGAAATGGTGATGCAGCAGGGCATACGTGTAGGCGCCTGCCGCATAGAAGGCTACGTAGCCCAAATTCAAAAGGCCCGCCTGACCCACGACGATATTAAGACCGAGGCCCAGAACGACGTACATGAGGGCAGTGGTCATTATATTTGTCTGGTAGGTGGATGAGACAAAGGGGAAGATGATAGCGATACCGAATACAATTGCGAGGGCGGGGAGAGACAGCCGCTTCTCGCTCACGAGGCGTTGCAGGTAAGACCGGTGTCCTCCCTGTGCATCGATGCTCTCCTTCCTTCTGGAGATGTCCTTTCCTGATAGATAGCGCCAGATAAAGGAAAGGATAAAACTGCCGGCGCCGACATAAATCATGTTCATCCAGCGCCATTCGATGATGTTCTCAATGGTGTTGACCCGGATTACCATGATGGGGAAGGTGAGGAACATGAACCACAAAGAAACGACGACGGATTGTTTCATGCCTTCGATGTATTTTGTGTTGTTCAACGTACTCATACCTTCTGCGCTGCTTTATGGCCTAAGAGCCCTGAGGGCTTGATTATCAAAATGAGGATAAGAAGGACAAAGGCAAACACATCTTCGTAATCACTGGATACGTAACCCGTAGCGAAGCTCTCCGTACAGCCCAGCACCAGGGCGCCGAGAACCGCACCGGGGATGCTGCCGATCCCTCCCAGAACCGCGGCAGTAAAGGCTTTGATGCCCGCCAGAAATCCGATGTAGAAGTTGATCCGTCCCATATGAGACGCAATTAATACTCCCCCGACAGCGGCCAATGCCGAACCGATAATGAAGGTGTTAGAGATTACGCGGTTCACATTAACGCCCACCAGCATGGCCATGTCCCTGTCCTGTGCTGTAGCCCGCATGGCTTTCCCCATTCTTGTGAATTTGATCAGCAGGGTCAACAGGACCATGATCACTGCCGTAGTCGCAATAATAATAAATTCCGTTGAGCCGATGAAACCGGCGTAATGCGCCATGAATGGGAGATCGGGCAGAAGATTGGGGAAGGGGAGGAAGTCTGAGGTCTGGGCCAGGAGAACATAATTTTGGAGAAAGATGGACATGCCGATGGCGCTGATCAGAGGCGAAAGACGGGGAGCCTGGCGGAGAGGCTTGTAGGCGACTTTCTCCACGGTGAAGCCGTAGGCAGCGGAGTAGATTACAGCGACGACCGACGCAAGAATCAGGACAGAAAGGCCGCTCATCCCCGCCATGGCGAGGACGCTCGCAATAATCAGGGCTGTGAAGGCGCCGATCATGTAGATCTCACCATGGGCAAAATTTATAAGCTCGATAATGCCATAGACCATGGTGTAGCCCAGGGCAATGAGGGCATAGATGCTGCCTCGCGTTAGCCCGCCGACAAACAGTTCCAGGAAATAGTCCATTTTGATAATGCGCTATTAATTAATCACAATATTTTCTGATTAGTTTGCTGACCATAAGTCAGTTCGTCGTCCCCGCCCCCTGCAATATCATTCGAGGGCAGGCTCCGGCGGGCATCCAGGCACCGTCCCCAAGAGGATGGGAAACTATACTATAAAGACTGGATGCCGCATCAAGTGCGGCATGACATAACATAAGATGTAATGAAGTGACAGACAAATCTATTTTACTTCCACATAAGCCCCGTTCTTGACCTGATACACGGAAAATCCCACGCCGATGGCATCTCCTCTATTATCAAATTTAATTTTTCCGAGAGGGGTGTCCACGGTATAGGTGCGGAGGGCTTTTCTTATCTTTTCGTAATCTGTAGAACCGGCATTCTTAATAGCAAAGAGAAGCGCCTGCGCGCCTGCGTAGCCATTCAGGAAGAAGTTGCCGGGCTCAGAGCCGTATGCTTTTTTATGCGCTTCTATGGCGGCTATAGCCAGGGGGTTTTTCGATGTGTCCTTATGGCTCGTCGCATAGACCCCCTCGGCATATTTTCCAGCCACCTTGATAAAAGTGTTATCCTTGACGCCGTCATCGGAGATAAGGAGGGTCTTCAAACCTTTCTTGCGCATCTGCGTCACTATCGAGGCAGCCTCCGGGTGATAACCGCCATATATGACTGCTTCTGCACCGGATTGCTTGATTTTTTGAACTATAGCGGAGTAGTCAACAGCGCCCTGGGTAATTCCCTCAAAGAGGACGACATTGGCTTTTTTCGAATCCTCGATATTTTTCTTCACGCTTTCCGCAAATCCCTTTCCGTAGTCGCCTTTGTCATGCAGCACCGCTATCTTTTTCAGATTGAGGTTCTTGATGGCAAAATCTACCGCCAGCTTTGCCTGGTTCTTATCGTAACCGATTGTCCGGTAAAAATTGGGATACTTGCCGCTTAATGTCAGTTCCGTATTTGTGGCAGATGGCGACATCGCGATTACATTGACCTCTTTATAAATGCCCAGAGCCGCCTTGGTGGCCCCGCTGCAGATATGTCCAAGAACTACATTAACTCCTTTAGAAACAAGTTTCGTCGCGGCGTTGGTGGCGACCTCGGGTTTGCAGACATCGTCCTCAGGCAGAACCTCCACTTTCCTGCCGAGGATGCCTCCTTTTTCATTGATGTCCTTTGCTACCAGTTCTGCAGCCCTGGCGCTGGGGATACCGTATGAAGCGAGATCGCCACTCAATGGGACGGCGACCCCCAGCTTGATGGTGTCCGCAGCCGGTATTGCGGCGGGCATCGTAAAATTCAGGCATGTGATTGCCATAATTGAGACAAGCAGGATACTCGAAGAGCGTGTTGTCATGCGATCCTCCTCATTCGTTATGAGATGTGATTGCGTTATTTAATTTATACCACGTGTTAATGCAAGCACTAAACGACCAAGACGCTTTTGTCCTTTTCACCCCCTTTATAAAAGGGGGTCGGGGGGATTTTATTCCACTATCAGAAATCCCCCATTGCCCCCTGAGACTGTGTCATAATCCGCTTTTATGTCATTTCGAAGCGAAGCGAGAAATCTTGATTTGAATAAATTCAGCACTTTAAGATTCCTCACATACGTTCGGAATGACATTCTTTGCTATTACGACACAGTCTCCCTTTGTCAAAGGGGGCGAAAAGCAAGGACGGTGCGTCTGGATTCCCGCTGGAGCATACCCCCGAATTCGGTAGCGGGGGCGGGAATGGCAGGTGTTACAAGAACCTTGACGATGATGGTTTTTGGTTTTCGCTCGCGATCATGCCCCTTCGAGGCCACAGCAAGCGTAAAGCATCCGGCTTTGCCGGAGGATATTTGCTGAACAATCGCCCTGGATACTTTTTAATCTACTGGATACCGTAAGCCGGATAATTTTTATCCACTCTTGCCAAGATCAACCCGACGCCAATTACAGAAAGCTGTTTAAATTGGCATATTTGTCGTTCGTCGTCCTCCCCGGTATATTTCTTGCTCTGTTCACTGAAGGTGCGCCACACAAGAAGAACGTAGTGCAGACCTTCAGGTCTGCTGTATCGGCAGGACTAAAGTCCCGCACTACATTAAAGAAGAATGCGGCGTATCTTTAATGAAACGTAGTACAGACCTTCAGGTCTGCTGTATCAGCAGGACTAAAGTCCCGCACTACATTAAAAAAAATGCGGCGTATCTTTAATGAAACGTAGTGCAGACCTTCAAGTCTGCTGTATCGGCAGGACTAAAGTCCTGCACTACATTTTTTCTTGATAATTATATATTTAAGATGGTAATTGTTTTAGAATTATTTGATTTTTTCTCTTGTAATGAAGATGGACAGGATCGGGACAAGGGGGCGATTCACTGCCTCCCTTTCCTTAAATTCCCTGCCGCCGGGTGAGCGGCATCTTCTCACCGTGAAATTGTTTCAGTTCGCTTGCAATGCCTTGATGAAAAAAAATACAGACACTTAGAGGTTATCGCGTGATGGTTGAAAAGGAACAGGAAAAGAGAGCCCCATTCAAGAAAATTCTCCAGGTGTTTTCCGGACGCAGGTGGGTCTGGCTGCCGGTGGCTTGTCTCCTCGCCAGCGGGGTTTACGCGTACTTCGCATACTCGGGCAGGATGACGTCTGTCGCACGCAAACAAGGGACTGCCCCTCAGGCGCGCACCGTACCGGTTGTCACGGCAACTGCGGGCAAGGGCGATATCAATATCTATCTCACCGGACTCGGCTCGGTCACGCCGCTCAATACCGTCACCGTGAAGAGCCGTGTCGACGGGCAGTTGATGAAGGTTCTGTTCAAGGAAGGACAGGTCGTGGACAGAGGCACTCTTCTGGCGGAGATCGACCCGCGCCCGTTTGAAGCACAACTTACGCAAGTCTTGGGGCTGATGGCCCGTGACCAGGCGCTCCTCGCAAATGCCAGGCTGGACCTTCAGCGCTACCATGATCTCGCCGCGGAGGATTCCATCGCCAAGCAGCAGTATGATACACAGAAGTCTTTAGTGCGGCAGCTGGAAGGAACCGTCAAGGTCGACCAGGGTCAGATCGACAATGCCAGACTGCAGATAGTTTACTCGCGCATCACCGCGCCCATCAGCGGCAGGATCGGGTTGCGTCTCGTTGACCCCGGCAACATCGTTCGCGCGACTGATACCAGCGGCCTCGCCGTCATCACGCAGCTGCAACCCATTACGGTCATTTTCTCGATTCCCGAAGACAATCTGCCCCCGGTGCTGGCCAAGCTCAAGACCGGGGAGCGCATGGCGGTTATCGCACTCAATCGCGATCTGACAAAAAAGATCGCTGAGGGATACCTGCTAACGGTTGACAACCAGATCGATCCGACTACCGGCACAGTCCGGCTCAAGGCGCTGTTTCCCAATGAGAACCATGAACTCTTCGCGAACCAGTTTGTCAATGCACGCCTGCTTCTCGGTGTCAAGAAAGGAACAACCGTGGTGCCTGCGTCTGCCTTGCAACGGAGTACCCGTGGGACATTCGTTTATGTGGTGAGTTCGGAACTCACCGTGGCAGTGCGTCCGGTCAAAGTCGGCCCTACCGAGGGCGATAACGTCTCCGTCGACGAGGGACTGTCGCCGGGTGAACTCGTTGTGGTGGAAGGGGCGGACAGGCTGCGGGATGGCAACAAGGTCGAGTTGCAGGGTCAAGGCGCCAACAGCCCGGTCAAAGGTAAGTGATGAACCCTTCGCGCACTTTCATCCTGAGGCCTGTCGCGACCACACTGCTGATGATTGCTATTTTACTTGCCGGCTTCGTTGCATACCGCCAGTTGCCGGTCTCCGCCTTGCCGCAGGTGGATTATCCGACCATCCAGGTACTCACCTTTTATCCCGGCGCGAGCCCCGATGTTATCGCTTCATCCATAACCTCCCCTCTTGAGCGTCAGTTCGGACAGATGCCTGGCCTCAGGCAGATGACGTCAACGAGTTCCGGCGGCAGTTCGGTGATTATACTTCAGTTCGGTCTCGACCTTAGTCTGGACGTTGCCGAACAGCAAGTGCAGGCCTCTATCAACGCAGCAGCCACCTTCCTTCCGAGGGATCTTCCGAACCCGCCAGTTTACAGTAAAGTTAATCCCGCTGATGCGCCGATACTTACCCTGGCCCTGACTTCCGATACGCTGCCTCTCCCGCAGGTGGAGGACCTTGCAGATACACGTCTCGCTCAGAAGATCTCACAGCTTTCCGGTGTGGGGCTTGTCAGCATCAGCGGAGGGCAAAGGCCGGCGGTCAGGATACAGGCAAACCCTACGGCTCTGGCGGCCTACGGCCTGACTTTAGAGGATCTGCGCACGGCTATCGCCTCAGCCAACGTAAATCAGGCAAAGGGGAGCTTCGACGGGCCGCGGCAGTCTTCCATCATCGGCGCGAACGACCAGCTCCTGTCGAGCAAAGAATACAGGCCTCTGGTAGTTGCCTACCGCAACAATGCCCCCGTGTTACTTTCCGATGTTGCCGATGCCATTGACGATGCGGAAAACGTAAAGCTTGCGGCATGGATGAATGATACGCCTGCGGTGATCGTCAATATACAGCGGCAGCCGGGCTCGAATGTCATCGAGGTCGTCGACCGCGTCAAGAAGCTGCTGCCGCAGTTACAGAGCTCACTTCCTTCCGCCGTTCAGGTTTCCATACTTACAGACCGTACGACAACAATCCGGGCATCCGTAAAAGACGTGCAGTTCGAACTGATGATGGCAGTGGCCTTGGTCGTGATGGTCATCTTCCTGTTCCTCCGCACACTGTCCGCAACATCCATTCCGAGCGTTGCCGTTCCGCTTTCTTTGGTCGGCACCTTCGGGATCATGTATCTCTTGGGGTTCAGCCTGAATAACCTCACGTTGATGGCCCTCACAATTGCGACAGGCTTCGTAGTGGATGACGCCATCGTCATGATCGAAAACATTGCCCGGTACATAGAGCAGGGCGAATCCCCGCTTCAGGCGGCCCTCAAGGGGTCGGAGCAGATTGCTTTCACCATTGTGTCTCTGACCGTCTCCCTTGTCGCTGTCCTCATCCCGCTTCTCTTCATGAGTGATGTGGTGGGGAGGCTTTTCCGCGAGTTTGCCATCACCCTCGGCATTACGATCCTGATCTCCGCAGTCGTATCGCTTACGTTGACGCCGATGATGTGTGCGAAATTGCTGAAGCACAAACCGGAGGAACAGCAGAAGAGATTCTACCGTGTATCGCAACATATGTTCGACCGAATAATCGCGGCTTATGGCAGGTCTCTTAAGTGGGTGCTCAAGCGTCAGACGGCGACGCTCGTCGTGGCAGCGGCAACCCTCGTCCTTACCGTGCTCTTGTATATTGTCATACCAAAAGGTTTCTTTCCCGTCCAGGATACCGGGCTTATTCTCGGCATTTCGGAAGGGCCGCAGTGGGCCTCGTTTGGGGCAATGGCAGAGAGGCAGCCGGCCCTCGCCCGGGCGATCCTCCGTGATCCCGCCGTGCAGAGCCTGTCCACGTTTATCGGGGTGGACGGAACCAATACGACCATGAACAGTGGACGCGTCCTCATCAACTTGAAACCGCTCTCTCAACGCGATGCGAGTGCAAGTGAGATTATTCGCCGCCTGCAACCTGAACTCGCGAAAATCGAAGGGATCAGCCTCTACATGCAGCCGGTTCAGGATCTCACGGTCGAGAGCCGCGTGAGCCGCACACAATACCAGTATAGTCTCGAAGACCCGAACGCCGACGAACTCGGCATCTGGGCTCCAAGACTTGTTGACGCATTGCGCGAGCTGCCGGAACTTCGCGACGTGAGCAGCGATCAGCAGAACCAGGGACTGCAGGCCTCGCTTGTGATCGACAGGAGTACGGCGTCACGACTCGGAATTACCCCGCAGCTCATCGACGATACACTCTACGACGCGTATGGCCAGAGGCTGGTATCAACGATGTTCACACAGTTGAACCAGTATCGAGTCATCCTTGAGGTCAAGCCGGAATTCAAGGTGCATCCTGAGAAACTGGGCGACCTCTATGTCCGAAGTGCCGGCGGCGGGCAGGTGCCCCTCAGCGCGTTTACCCAGTTCAAGGAAACTATGGGGCCGCTTATCATCAGCCATCAAGGGCAGTTCCCGGCAACAACCCTCTCCTTTAATCTGGCGCCGCATGCATCCCTTGGGGATGCAGTAAAGGCAATCGATTCAGCCACGAAGAAGCTCGGAATGCCGGCGAGCATCCGGGGGAACTTCCAGGGCACTGCCCAGGCCTTCCAATCATCGCTCGCTAATGAGCCCATCTTGATCCTCGCGGCGCTGATAACGGTTTATATCGTCCTCGGAGTGCTGTACGAGAGTTACATCCACCCTGTCACGATCCTCTCCACACTGCCTTCCGCAGGGGTGGGAGCGCTTCTTGCCCTGATGATATGCCGCACGGAGTTCAGCGTCATTGCCCTGATCGGTATCATCCTCCTCATTGGCATAGTGAAGAAGAACGGCATTATGATGGTGGACTTTGCCCTTGATGCCGAGCGCAGGGAAGGCAAGAGTCCCGGCGATGCCATCTATCAGGCATGCCTGCTCCGATTCCGGCCGATCATGATGACGACCCTGGCGGCGCTCCTGGCAGCGCTGCCCCTGGCAATAAGCACCGGCGTGGGCGCCGAGCTTCGCCGCCCCCTCGGCATCTCCATCATCGGCGGCCTGGTTGTGAGCCAGATACTCACGCTGTACACGACGCCAGTCATCTATCTCTGGTTCGACCGGCTGGCAGGGCGCTTCGGCCAACCTCGCTCCGATGAAGCGAATAATGAGGACGGCAAAACATGAGCGGCACAAATTTCTCAGCCCCTTTCATCAGGAGGCCGGTGGCGACAACCCTTTTGACTATAGGAATGGTTCTCGCCGGGCTGGTCGCCGTTCGTTTGCTTCCCTTGTCCGCCTTGCCGCAGGTGGACTATCCGACGATCTCTGTATCTGCGTCCCTGCCGGGGGCGAGTCCGGAGACAATGGCAACGTCGGTCGCGGCGCCGCTGGAGCGGCAGTTTGCACACATTGCGGGCGTCACAGAGATGACGTCAACCAGCAACCTTGGCTCCACATCCATCGTCCTGCAGTTTGACCTGAACCGGAACATCGACGGAGCGGCCCGTGACGTCCAGGCTGCGATCAATGCCGCCCGAACCTACCTGCCGGCGGCGCTTCCTTCGAACCCGAGATATCGCAAGGTG
>Ga0315283_10004223_pt1 | contig 12474 bp, 12 predicted proteins | sample YL17G09_0_MG_FD_204541 | JGI IMG/M metagenome (GOLD analysis project Ga0315283, IMG submission 204541) | Sediment microbial communities from Yellowstone Lake, YNP, Wyoming, USA - YL17G09_0 | ecosystem: Environmental > Aquatic > Freshwater > Lake > Sediment | place: USA: Wyoming | collected...
GGGCCTGGAGATCCGGCTGTCGACCCAGGTGAACAAGCTCTCGGGGGGTCAGCGACAGGCTATGTCGCTCCTCATGGCCACGGTGGCCGAGCCCCGGCTGCTCCTTCTGGACGAGCACACGGCGGCACTCGATCCCAAGGTGGCCGCCACCATCATGGATCTGACAGGCAAGATCGTTCAGGAACGCGGGCTGACCACCCTCATGGTCACCCACAACATGGAGATCGCGCTGAGATGGGGCAACCGGCTCATCATGATGCACGCGGGCCGCGTCATCCTGGACGTCTCAGGCGCTCAGAAGGAGACCTTGACCATACCGGAGCTCGTCCGGAAGTTTCACGAAGTCAGCGGCGAGCGGCTTGCCGTGGATCGGATGCTGCTCGAGTAGCACCGGAGGATCGGCGCAGACTACCAATCCGAGAAGTTGGTGTTGTACCAGATCTTGTCCGTGCCCTTCTTGGCCCGCTTCTGCCAATCCTTGGTCTTGGGCTCGGCCTCGATACGAGCCAGCAACTCGTCGCAGCGCTGCTTGACGTAGGCTTTCTGGCCGTCGTCAAAGGCGGGCACGCCGTCGACGTGGGCCTTCACCCGGCCCAAGTTCGTCGTCGCGGTGTACCAGAAGCCCCAGTCGTCGCCGAAGCGCTTGGTGATGTACGAGCGGTTGATCTTCCTACGGTCGTCGTCGCCGACTTCCGCGACCGTAAAGAGGAACTCGAGGTCCTTGAGGTCCTTGTCGTTGATCTCCCAGATCTGCAGCTTCTGCAGGGTGATGTCGGTGAGGGAGATGCAGTAGCCGTCGAACTCGAGCCGGTCCTTGAAATTCACCTCGTGGCAATAGTCGAGCTTGTCGAGGAACACGTCGATCATGGGGACCGCGCCGCCGTAGTAGATCTGGCGGGTCTTGCCGGTCATCATCAGCGTGTTCAGGTCGCACTCGTAGCCCAGCTTCTCCATGAAGCCTTTGAGCTTGCCGCCGCTCTTGGAATAGGCGACGAAGTCGATGTCGGTGAAGTAGCGCTCGCCCAGGCGCTCGAGCCTGGCGTACAGGTCCACCTGCTCCGGGAAATAGTAGTGGAGCGCGAGTGGCCCCATGACCCGCATGGCAAAGCCGTTCTGGCTCGCCGCGTCCACGATGCGCTTGCCCTCCGACAGGAAGACCTCCGGCTTGGGATACCTATCCAGCGGGATGTCTTTGGGCAGGATGAATTCCTTGGGCATCGTGCGCTCCTTCTACCCCGAAGTGAAGACGTAGTCCTTGATCTTCTTCTTGTCGAGCATCACGACGACGCCCTTGAGGATCCCTTCCGAGTACTCGCTGCCCGGATTGATCATCAGCGTGCGGCCGGCCTTCTGCGCTCCTCGCGACTCGTGGATATGGCCGTGCAGGCCCAGGAGCGGCTGGTATTTCTCGATCACCTGTTTGGCCCCCACACTCCCAGCGTGGATCTTCTCCTCGGCGGCCATGCGCATGTTGGCGTCCAGCTTGGGGCAGAGGTCGAGCGAGTATCCGTACGGGGGGACGTGGAAGTTGAAAATGACGTTCTCGAAATCCTTGGGCGAATCGCCCACTCGCCGGCAGAGCTCATCGAGGTAGGCGGCGAGCTCGTCTTCCGGACCCTCCCGGGGCGTGTCCCAGGGGGTAGGATTGGAGCGGGACGAAGAGATCATGGTGTAGTCCGCGAACTGCACGATCATGTCGTCGCACGGCTTGAGCGACTTGGAGCTCGCGATCATGTCGTCGATCTCCCACCAGTCGTCGTTGCCCGGGCAGATGTAGACGTCGGTGTTCTTGCCCGCCAAGCGCTCGTCGGCGAGAGCCAGCCATTCCTCGATGCGCTCGATAGCCCGCTTCTTGAACAGGGCATCGATCGCCGCGGGGTCGTTCTTCATAGCGTCGTACTCGTCGCGGCTTTGCTCCTCCCAGTAGTAGCCGGCGTTCTCGACCGTCTTCTTGACCGCGGCGACCTCGTCGGCGGAGTTCATCTCGGTGTACTGGCCCATGAGGTGGCACTCGCGGCCCCCGCCCGCCTTCTCCACCAGCGGGATGAGCACCTTGCCGAGCAGGTCCCCGTTGAGAATCGCGACGTCCACGCCGTAGATGGGCAGAGCGTTGAGGAACTTGCGGTAGCACACGTTGGACCCGTGGATGTCGGTGACGTAGAACAGCTTGAACACCTAGTACTCCTCTCCGGGCGGATCACCGCCTTGCGCCGGCCGATCGTCAGGCGACGAGCGAAGTATAGAAGAATTGCCGGGTAATCATGAGGGGATCGCCGCCGCCGAAGCGGCGACGATCCCCGGAAAGGCGGCCCAAGCCCCCGGCCGCGACGAAGCAGTTGTCACTCAGGCGGCAACTCGCCGGTGAGCATGGCAGTGCTGATGCCGGAAGTGCGCTTGACCCTCCAGCTCCAGTACGCGTACCAGAGGAGTCCCAGCGCCCAGGTCGCGAGGATCAGCATCCCCGTCGCGAAGGTGAACCCCTCCAGGTTGGTGGGCTGGAAGAAGAAGAACACGGCCAGGATCGCCAGGTACACGAGGTTGACGACGGCCCCGAGGGTGACCACCGGTATGCGGAAGATAGACCACTTCCGGTATGGCGAGGACTCCCAGATGTGCTTAGAGCGCTTCGAGAAGGGGAAGATGGCCGCGGCGATGGCGGTAACGCCGAACACCGAGAATATCTCGAGAGCCGTCACCGACAGTCCCTGCATCGGGTTGTTGGACCAGAACACATAGATCGCGATGAGCACCTCGGCGAGACAGAAACACAGAATGTAGTTCTTGATGGGGGAAGCGAAGCGCGCGTTGACGTCGGTGAACCACTTGGGACCCATGCGGTCCATACCCCACGCGAAGATGATGCGCGGGAAGGCCAGATACGACAGGGCCACCCACCAGAGGGTGAAGAGCAGGAACGAGAAGGCCATGAGGAACAGCACTATCTTGTTCGTCGCCACTATCGCGGCCAGACCCACGAAGTGCGGGCTCCAGGGCATGTTGTAGCCCACTATCGCATCGGTCCCCGCGTTGTCGACCCAGGCCGACGCCGAGAGGAAGTTGAAGTCGACCAGCCGGTACAGGCCCACCGCGGTAAGGATCATGAAGATCGCCGGGACGACGATGGCGAAGAGGTTCGACAGGATGATGCTCTTGTCGGGTCGCTTCACCTCGCCCGCGATGAACGTGATGCAGTAGGAGTAGGCAAACAGCCACGAGCCCGCGACCATCACCCCGAAGGTGTCGTACCAGTTCCAGGTGGTCGGCATCTCGGTACCGGCCGCTGCGCTGGCCGCGGCAATGAAGTCGTTGTAGTTCAGCGACCCGTACTCCGCCGCCATGGTGTTCCAGGACGTGATGAAGTCCTGCTTGCTGTACATGAAGAGCACGACAATGATGGTGATGGCTCCGAGGATACCGAGACCCATGACCACCTTCTGTACCCGGGCAAAGACCTTGATGCCGAACACCACAAAGAAGAACGCGACCACGCTGGCGATGGTGCCTATGACGAACGAGCCCCACGCATAGGAGAGCCCTCCGAAGAACGTCTCAGTCGCCGCGTCGTAGAGCCAGGTCCAGCCCATGAACTCGGACAGCATGATCGCTCCGGGATCGGCCATCCACGGCGCCAGGATGTAGATCCACATGAGCCAGATGAACGCGTTACCGAACGACTCCCCGATACCTATCAGGGGGTGGATGATCCTGGAGTTGTAGATGTACTCGCCGCCCGATCGCGGCATCGATCCGCCCAGGATCCCCCAGACCAGCGGGAACCCGATGCCCGCGAGCACAAGAGAAATGATGGTGGCGATGATCAGGTTGCCACCAAGATAGACGCCAAGCCCGAGGCTGATCATGACCCAGATGCTGGGCGTGAGCCCCTGGTTCATGAAGCCCACACCGAAGGCGTCCCACATACTGAGGCCGCGCACCAGACCGCTGGCCTTGCGCGCGAACGCTATCTCACCGTCTCCCCGCATAGCTACCCCCGCTAAATCGGTGCGCGCTCGCCGTGCCGCGTGCCCGCGCATCGTTTGCACCGGCCAACCCCGCCTGGTCACTCCATCGCCGCCCCTTCCTCGGCTTGATCGAGGAGAATCTTCATTCCAGAATCTGAGCAGACTGGTGGGCAAAAGTCAATGTCCGCGGCCGTAGCTCGGGAGGCTGCGGGAGCGCCGAACGCGGCGTCGACCCAGGTTTGCCAAGACCGGCTTCCTGCCGCACAATAGGGCGCATGGGAGCGATAGGGCCATCGCGAGACACGCACGAGGTCACCATCCGGGCTATGACTCTGGACGACTACGACGCGGTCACCCGCCTGTGGACCGATGCGGGTCTTCCCTACCGCCCCTTGGGGCGCGACCGGCCGGACAAGATGCGGGTGGAAATGGAGCGCGGCACCGCGGTGTTCCTCGTGGCCGAGGCCGGCGGCGAAGTCGTGGGGGTCGTTCTCGGTACCCATGACGGGCGCCGGGGGTGGATCAACCGGCTGGCGGTGGCCCCCGCTTACCAGCGCCGAGGGATAGCCGGCCGCCTGGTGCGCGAGGTGGAAAGCCGCGTGGACGCGCTCGGGATAGAGATCGTGGCCGCGCTCGTCGATTCGGAGAACGAAGCCTCGCTGGAGTTCTTCCGGGCGATCGACTACGTCCACGGGACGGAGATCGAGTACGTCAGCAAGCGGCGTTCCGCCGACACGTAGGCGGGCCACGCCGGCATCGGCGAGGCGTCACCCGGGCGTCCGGGTGACCGGCTTCCCGGCGATGCGCCCCCTTACTCCTCGGGCCGCGCCGGGTGTCGGGGATCGGCCTCGCCGCTGCGGAAGGGCCTGCTCGGTCTACCGGCCGCGGTCAGATAGACACAGCCTTCGCTCCGCCCATCGATGCCGAGCAGCGCGTTGAGTTCCCGATCGTAGAAGGCGGCCAACTGGCAGGTGCCCAGCCCCTGCGCCACGGCCGCCAGCGACAGTTGCGCGGCCATGTGCCCGGCTTCGAGGTAGAAGTAGCGGTACGAGCGCTCCCGGTACTTCCATTCGGAACGGGCGAACACCGCGGTCCACACGAACACCGCCCCGGCCTTGCCGCACAGCGGCTGGTCCAGGGCGGCCGCGCTGATCTCGGAGCGCAGATCCCCGGTACGCAATTGTTCCAGCGCGTGGCTTCCCTCGACGATGGGGCGCTCTAGGATGTCGGCCCCCGCCACCCGGTAGTGGTAGAGCCCCGGCTCCAACCCGTCGACCTTGTTCACGACCACGTAGGTCTCGATCGGATAGAGAGCGCCGGCGCCGGGCGCGGCGCGGTAGAAGTCCCGGCCCTGCGGGGTGATGAACGACGCGGTCAGTCCGGCCGATGACCAGAGCAGACGCGATAGCTCGACGAGGCTTAGAGGGGTCGCCCCGAAGGAGCGGATCGAGCGCCGGCGGCCGATGCAGCTGAGCACATCCGGTCCCGCCTGTTCATCGGGGCTCGGAGCGGGAGAGGGAAGGGCGAACACCGGGGCATAGCTGTAGAACTTGTAGAGCGGCGGCTTGCTCCGCCAGTCAAGCATCCGCTCCTCCATCGAGTCCCTGTCGTAGGACGTCTTTTCCTGAAACGCCCGCCCGGGATGCTCGTGCGCTTCCTCTTCTGCCACGTCTACCTCTCCTGCGAAGTGATAGCCTAGTCGGGAGGCTGCTAAGCGCCGGGCGTGCTGCTCGTGCGCCCGGATTGTTAACTTTACGGCAAAGTTCCCACATGAGTGCTTCTGAGACAAGTCGTTCCGAGTCTGGCCCTGCGTCGGCCGGCGGCGGATATCAACACGGCGCAGATGCCGGTCCAGAGCGGACCCAGTGGTTCCAGCTGGGCGTCATCTGCGCCGCGAGCTTTGTCGTCTGGGCGGGGTTCGGCGCCATACTGCCCTACCTTCCTGTCTTCCTGCAGGAGCAGGCCCACGCCTCCGTTTGGCTCATCGGGGTCATCGCGGCAGCCTACTACATCGGGAGCTTCGCGTTCTCGGCGTTGTTCGGCCGGCTGAGCGACTCGATTGGCCGCAAGCCGGTGATCGTCGCCGGGCTGGTGTTCTTCGCGCTGGCACAACTGCTCTTCATCACGACCACTCAGCCGGCCTGGTTCGTCTTCTTCCGCTTCCTGGAAGGGGTGGGCGCGGCGGCGGTCACTCCCGCCGCTCAGGCGCTCGTGGCCGACGTGAGCGCCGAGAAGGATCGCAGCCGGGCCTACGGCTGGATGACCACCGCCCAGTTCGGCGGGCTGGTCGCCGGCCCGGTACTCGCCTGGCCCCTCTACAGCCTCGGCGGCGGTCAGGGGACCTGGGCTTTCTACACCATATTCCTGTTCGGCAGCGCCCTATCGCTCCTGACGGCGGTCGCGCTGATGCTCGTGGTCAAGGAGCCGGAGTACGCCCGCCGGCGGCGCAGCGTCAAGGTCACGCACCCGCCGTACCGGGAGCTGGTCACCAAGCCCATCCTGGCCTTCCTCATCGTCGCCGCCACCGGCCACTTCGCTATGGGAGTGTTCGAAGTGCTGTGGAGCCTCTGGCTCCGGCATCTGGGCGCTTCCGTCCGGTTCATCGGGTTCACCTGGATCGCGTTCTCCGCTCCCATGCTGCTTGCATTCCTCGGCGGCTACCTGGCCGATCGCTATAGCCGGTGGGCTCTCATGTTCTCCGGCTTCACGGTGGCGGCGTTCGCGTGGATCATCTACGGCAGCACCGACAACCTGACGGTGTTCCTGGGGGTCAGCATCATAGAGGGCCTGGCCTTCGCCTGGTCGTATCCTGCGAAGCAGGGTTTCCTGGTGCAGGTCGCTCCTGCTCGCTGGCTCGGGAGCATACAGGGGATGGAACAGAGCGTCTTGCAGGTGGCGGCTCTCATAGGCACGCTGCTGGCCCCGGTGCTCTACGGGTACATGTCGGGTTACGTCATCAGCCTGGCCGGAGTGGTGTCGCTGGTGGGCCTGGCCGTCTCCGCTCCCATCCTGCGCCGAGAATGGCGCAGGCTCAAGGCGGGTGGGGAAACTGCCGAGAAATCCGGTGAAGAGTCTATTGAAATTCCACTGAGGCAGATATAATTATCGTTATGGACGAAGATTCCGCCGCCGCCAACCTCGACAGTCGCCGCCAGAAGGACCGCCGAAAGCGGCGGTTCAGTTTTGTCATACGCGAAAGACGTAGCGGCTTCGATCGCCGGGAACGGGAGGGCGCAAGCCGGGCGTCTATCGAATACGCGCGCGCGCTCCTGGCTTTGCGCGATCGGCCGCGGCTCCTGTTCAGCCTGCTGGTTGTTGTCAACATCCTCAATCTCGCCGACTTCCTGCTGACCCTTAAAGTGCTGGCCGCGGGCGGGGGCGAGGCGAATCCCATCCTCAGGTCGCTCTTTGCTATGGACCCGCTCTATGCGGGGTTGTTCAAGCTGGTGGCGGTGCTGCTGACGAGCTGGCTCGCCTGGCGCTGCCGCCGGTTCCGGAGCGGGTTGGAGGCGGCGGTGATCATGCTGGCCGTCTTCACCGCCGTCATCTGCTACCACATCTTCGGGCTCATCGCGTACGCCTGATCTGCGTCTAACCGCCCAGGTTCGCGGTGGCGGCCGGTTTCTGCACGGGCTGGGGCGAGGGAGCCCGGGACTTGACGGCCGCATGCTCGGACTCGGACGGCGCAAGCGCGCGGAGTTCGGCGTCGGTGTCCAGAACGGCCAGGAGGGCCTCTACCACCCGGGGGTCGAACTGCTCGCCGCTGCAGCGCCGTAGTTCTCGCATGGCCTCCCGGTGTGTGCGGCCGATCCTGTAGGGCCGGTCGGAGCGGATGGCGTGGTAGGCATCGGCGGCGGCGATGATCCTCGCGCCGAGAGGTATGTCTTCGCCCCGCAACTGCTGGGGATAGCCGGTACCGTCCCAGCGCTCTTGGTGGTGGAACACCAGAGGCATGACGTCCATGAGTTCGGGGGCCTGCTCGATGATCCGCCGGCCCATTTCGGGGTGCTCGCGGATGCATTTCCATTCCTCGGGAGATAGAGCGCCTTCCTTGGTCAAGATGGCGTCCGGGACCCCTATCTTGCCCACGTCGTGCAGCAGAGCGCCCACGCTGATGCGGGCTACGTCGCTCGAAGGGAGGCCGATGCGGCGTGCGATGGCGGCGGAGAGGTCGGACACCAGATGTGAGTGCTCCCGGGTGTAGCCGTCGCGGACGTCCACGGCCACGGCGAGGCTGCGAACGATGGCTTCCCGCCCCGAGTGGGGGAGCGACACCACGTTGCCCGCCGACTCGTGGCTGGGGAGGTCGCGGGCGAGGTGTATCTGGTTACCGCCCATCGCCTTGGCGAAGCCCAGGGCCCTCTGTGCCGCTTCGATCATCTCCGGGGGAGACATGCCGTCCTGGGGATAGGAGCAGAGGCCGATGCTGACGGTCAGCCGCACCTCGGCGCTCGTCGAAAGAGGGAACACCCAGGCGGCGATAGTGCGGCGAAGGCGCTCCGCCACTTCGAGGCCACCCTTCTCGAAGGTGTGAGGCAGGATCATCGCGAACTGGTCGCCGCCGAAGCGAGCTACCAGGTCGATCTCGCGCAGTTGTGACCGGAACTTCCGGGAGAGCTCGAGCAGGACGCGGTCGCCCACCCGATGCCCGTGCTGTTCGTTGATGGGGCGGAAGTTGTCGAGGTCGAGGACCAGCAGCATGAAGGTGTCGCCGAAGCGGTAGGCCCGCTCGCACTCGTGGGCCAGCCGGTCCTGGAACACACGGTGGCTGGCCATGCGGGTAAGGGCGTCCACCGTGGGGGTGTCGAGGACCTGGCCTTCAGCGGAGGCGTCCCGCCCGGCGAGCGAAAGGGCGATCGAGAATAGGGCGGCGGATACGACGAGCAGGACCGCTTGCCCCACGGGGTAGGAGGCCACCTCGCTACCGGGGCGGAAGATCAGGGCGACCGAGAGGCCCGCGAGCAGGCAAGACAGCATGAGGGCCGGCCGCGCCGGAAGCGACGCGTTGCGCCGGGGACGCCGGGCGGCGCGAACCGTGACGATGGACGCGGCGGCCAGGAAGGCGACGGTGCATGCTGCCAGGCCGATGCGTAATAGAGCCAACAAGTCGATGGCCGTGCTCCTTTCTCCTCGAGCACAACCTTTCGACGGTCTCCCGCCGGTATCCTGCCGCGGCGCGGCGCGAGGCTATCGGCCGCGCACGCCTAACGAACAACTCATCGGGCAACTCACCGAGCAGCCCACCTCTACGAGTAGCGTTGCTCCAGCCAGGGATCTCCCAACCGGTGGTAGCCCACGCGCTCCCAGTAGCCCAGCCGTTCGTCGACCGTGAGCTCGATGCCTCGGATCCATTTTGCGCTCTTCCAGAAATAGAGCCGGGGCACCACCAGGCGGACCGGCCCTCCATGCTCAGCCGAGATGGGGCGGCCTTCGTACTCGTAGGCGAGCAGGACGTCGTCGAGCGTAAGTTCTTCGAGAGGCAGGTTGGTCGTCCATCCTCCCGTGGCGTGGACGACGACGTGCTGAGCCTGCGGCCCTACCTCTATTTGGGCGAGCAGATCGGTGAGTTTGACGCCCTTCCAGCGGGTGTCGAGCTTGGTCCATCCCGTCACGCAGTGTATGTCGCAGACCTGCTCGGTAGCGGGAAGGGCAAGGAGGCCATCGTAGTCGAGCATCACCTCGGGCGATACCAGGCCCGAAAGCGTCAGCTTCCAGGAGGCCGGATCCACGTGCATCACGGAGCCGGCGTGCAGAACGGGAAAGTCGGTGATGAGACGCTGTCCCGGGGGGACTCGGGATTCGGGAGAGACCGGCATTTTCTGCCCCCTTTCCTGTATGGCTCTAAGCAGAGAAGCCGCCCGAGGGCGGCTTCTCCACGCTTGTCGATGCCCAGGAGGCTGCTAAAAAGCGAAGCCCCGGCCGCCGGAATGCACTGGGCGGCGCGATAGTACGTCCTCAGTCACGCACATAGCGCCGCTATTCACGCTCCCTGCGTCCTTCTCTCGCACGTACCCATCGCATTCCTGCGGCGAAGAGTCACCATTTCAGCAGCCTGCTAGGGTCTTCGGCGGATACGCCCGCGGCAATCTCACTCGATGGTGATAGCCCCCTCTGGGCACTCGTCTGCGGCCTCTTCGCAGCAGCCTGAATCTTCGCATGCGTTCGGGTCGATCACGTGCGAGAGACCGTCGTCCGCGACCTCGAAGACATCGGGGCAGATATCTTCACAGATACCGCACCCGGTGCAGAGATCGGAATCGACTTTGGGCACACCCATGTTTTCCTCCTTTAGGACTTTCGAGCGGTGCAATATAAGCAAAGCCGGGAGTGGAGTGCAAGGTGGGGCGCGACCCTCAACCCAGCAGGGATGTTGAGGCAGGCCCCCAGGCCGTCGCCTGAGTACGGGGTCCGCGGCGTCCGGAGCAAGGCTGCGTCCGTTCAAGAAGCACCTCCCGCAGCCTGGCCGGGTCACCGGCCACGGGGTAGTACAATACCAGCCCTGGCGGACGATGACGGAGGAGTGGGAAACGTGGTCTCGAGCGGGGAGAAGGGCGCGCGCGGAAAGGCCTTGCTGGCTCGCAAGGCCCGCGGCCTGGCCGCTCGCGAAGGCCTCTTTCCGCCCGGTTCGCGCGCGCTGGCGATGGTGTCCGGCGGCCAGGACTCGCTCGCGCTCTTGAACATTCTTGCCGGTCTCACCGGTCGCCCTGCCGGCCCGGCGTTCATTCACGCCCTGCACGTCAACCATCACCTGCGGGGCTCGGAAAGCGACGGCGACGAGGCCCTCGTCGTGCGGGCCTGCGGAGAGCTGGGAGTGAGCCTCAGCATCGCTCATCGGCCGATCACCAAGACGGGCGGCAACGTCCAGGAGAGGGCGCGCGAAGCTCGGCGCGATACGGCGCTGCAGGTGGCCGCCGAGCAGGGGTGCGACCGCATCGCGCTGGGACATACCGCGGACGACCAGGCCGAGACCATGCTCTACCGGTTGGGCCGGTACGGAGGGATGGCCTCCTTCAGGGGGATGCTCCCGTGCGACCCGCCCTGGGTCCGCCCCCTGCTCGAATCCCGGCGAGCGGAGACCGCCGCGTACTGCCGAGCCCAGGGGCTCGAGTTCGCGGACGACGTGGGGAACGCCTATCCCGGGTATGCGCGGACGGCCCTTAGGGAGCAGGTGCTCCCCGCATGGGAAACGGCTTTGCCCGGGGCGGTAGAGGCCGCCGGCCGCGCCGCGGCGGTGGCCGCCGAGATGGAGCGGTTGACGGAGGCCTTGGTGGCCGAGGCGCAGCGAGATGTGCTGCTGCCGGGCGGGGACGCTGCCGCGAGTGCGACCGGCCTGCTCGCCCTGGAACCGCCCTTGCGGCGCCTGCTGTTGCACCGCTGGTTGGAGGGGCGCGCTAGGCCGGCGGCCTCCCGCGCCTCCGTCCTCGCCCTCGAATCGCTATTGCAGGTATCGGGCTCGGCCGAGCGGGCTCTCGGGGGAGGTTGGAGGGGCGTGAAGTGCTACGACGAGGTCTCGCTGGTGCATGGCCGTCCGCGCCCCCATCCGGTGCCGGCGCCGGTGCAGCTCGCCGTCCCCGGCCGTGTCTTCTGGGGCGACTTGTGGGTGAGCGCGGTGCCGGTCGACCGGTTCCGAGCTCCCGACATCTCGCGGGAGGCGTTCGTCGACGCCCGCAGCCTGGCCGCGGAAGTAGAGGTGCGCGGGCCTCAACCCGGGGATCGGATGCGTCCCCTCGGCTCTTCGGGTACCCGCAAACTAAAGGACATCCTGGTCGACCTCCGGGTGCCGGCGGATGCGCGCGCCGGCACGCCGCTCGTGGCGAGCGGTGGCCGGGTGCTCTGGGTGTGTGGGATGCTCGTCGCGGAGGAGGGTAGAATAACCAGGCAGACGACCGGCATCGTCCGGCTGGCCCTGAGCCGGGGTCTAACTGGAGAAGTGCCGGACGAGACCGGTGAACACGAAGGAGACGGGCAGAGGTGAAGGTCCTCATCCCCAGGGAAGAGCTGCAGGCTCGGGTGGACGAGTTGGCTGCCGCCATAGCGCGCGACTACAGGGGCACGCGGCCGGTTCTCGTCTGCGTCCTCAAGGGAGCCATCTTCTTCATGGCCGACCTGGCCCGCCGGCTCGACTTCGACCTGGAGTTGGAATTCATGGCCGTGTCCAGCTACGGAGCATCCACGGAGAGTTCAGGGGTGGTGAGGATCCTTAAGGACCTGGACACCGACATCGAGGGGCGCCACGTGCTTATCGTGGAGGACATCATCGACTCGGGCCTGACCCTCCAGTACCTTACCAAGAGTCTGTGGTCCCGGAATCCGGCCAGCGTGGAGATCGTCACGCTCCTCAGCAAACCCGGCCGCCGGACGGCCGATCTGCCGTGCAAGTACACCGGATTCGAGATCGCCAACGAGTTCGTGGTGGGTTACGGGCTGGACTATTCCGAGAAGCACCGGAACCTGCCCTTCATAGGAGTGCTGGACGACCTCGAATGAGGCCCGTGTGGTACTATCTCTCGCC
>Ga0315283_10004225_pt1 | contig 12471 bp, 9 predicted proteins | sample YL17G09_0_MG_FD_204541 | JGI IMG/M metagenome (GOLD analysis project Ga0315283, IMG submission 204541) | Sediment microbial communities from Yellowstone Lake, YNP, Wyoming, USA - YL17G09_0 | ecosystem: Environmental > Aquatic > Freshwater > Lake > Sediment | place: USA: Wyoming | collected...
TCATGATCTTGTCTTTGGCCTTCTCGAAGTCGACCATCTCGACCACACGCCCGTTGCGGCGCGCGGCGAACAAGGCCGCTTCGTTGACCAGGTTGGCCAGGTCGGCACCGGAAAAGCCCGGCGTGCCGCGGGCCAGCAGGTCGGCGCGGATGTCCTGGCCGACCGGCACCTTGCGCATGTGCACGTTGAGGATCGCCTCGCGGCCGCGCACGTCGGGCAGCGAGACATAAACCTGGCGGTCGAAGCGGCCCGGGCGCAGCAGCGCCGGGTCGAGGATGTCAGGCCGGTTGGTGGCGGCCATCACGATCACGCCGAGGTTGGTCTCGAAACCATCCATCTCGACCAGCATCTGGTTCAGCGTCTGCTCGCGCTCGTCGTTGCCGCCGCCCAGGCCGGCGCCGCGGTGTCGTCCGACGGCGTCGATCTCATCGACGAAGATGATGCACGGTGCACTCTTCTTGGCTTGCTCGAACATGTCGCGCACGCGCGCGGCACCAACGCCGACGAACATCTCGACGAAATCCGAGCCGCTGATGCTGAAGAACGGCACCTTGGCCTCGCCCGCAATGGCCTTGGCCAGCAGCGTCTTGCCGGTGCCGGGAGGGCCGACCAACAGCACGCCGCGCGGGATGCGCCCACCCAGCTTCTGGAAACGCTGCGGATCCTTCAGGAAGTCGACCAGTTCCTTGACCTCTTCCTTGGCCTCCTCGCAGCCGGCCACGTCGGCAAAGGTCGTCGTGTTGTTGGCCTCGTCGAGCATGCGCGCCTTGCTCTTGCCGAAGCTGAATGCGCCGCCCTTGCCGCCGCCTTGCATCTGGCGCATGAAGTAGACCCAGACGCCGATCAAGAGCAGGAACGGGCCCCAACTGATCAGGATGGTCATCAGCAGCGACGGTTCTTCGCGCGGCTTGACGTCGAACTTCACGCCGTTGTTGATCAGATCGCCAACCAGGCCACGGTCAAGGTAGGTCGCAGTGCTGCGAATTCGCTTGTCGTCATTGGTCGTGGCAATGATCTCGGTGCCCCCCGCAGCGCCCTCTTGCAGCGTGACCGACTTGATGCGCTTGCTGCGCACTTCCTCGAGAAAGTCCGAATAGCCGATCTGGCCGCCCGCGACCGCCCCGCGGTCGAACTGCCTGAACACGGTGAACAGCACCAGCGCGATCACCAGCCAGACAGCGATCTTGGAAAACCATTGATTGTTCAACTCGGCTCCTTGTGCCGTTGTCCTGCAGTGCACCTCGAAAACGGCGCAACTCTCGATGTGGGGCCGATTTTAGTCCCGTCAAGGCGGGCTGTGCTGGTGAGCAATTGACAGCTCCCCTGACCGGATCAGGCCTTTTTCAGACCGATCCCGACCAGAAAGGTTTCCGACGAGCGGTCGCGCGAAGCTTTTGGCTTGACCGGCCGCACCACCCGAAACGTCTTCTTGAACAATTCGACCAGCTGGCTGTAGCCACTGCCGTGGAACAGCTTGACCACCAGCGCGCCTTCGGGCCGCAGGTGCCGCAACGCGAACTCCAGCGCCAACTCGACCAGATGGGCGACGCGGGCGGCGTCCGAACTGGCAATGCCCGACAGGTTGGGCGCCATGTCCGACAGCACCAGATCGACCGGTCGCCCAGCCAAGGCTGCCTCCAGCTCGCCGAGCACGGCTTCTTCGTTGAAATCACCCTGGATGAACTGCACACCTTCGATCGGCTCGACCTCGACCAGATCGAGCCCGATGATCGTGCCATTCAACTGCCCGACGGCGGCACCGCCGATGCCGGCCTCCTTGGGCGCGAAACGGCGTCGCAGGTACTGGCTCCAGGCCCCCGGGGCAGCGCCGAGGTCGACCACGACCTGCCCGGGCCTGATCAGCCCGAGCGTCTCGTCGATCTCTTTCAACTTGTAGGCGGCGCGAGCCCGATAGCCTTCGCGCTGGGCCAGCTTCACATAGGGATCATTGATGTGATCGGCAAGCCATGCCTTGTTGACCTTCTTGCTCTTGGTCTTGATCTTCATTGCGCGTTGACAGCCGGCGCGAGCCGGTTGCGTCGAAGGCTCACTTCGCGAAGCGAGGTGAAGGCGCGTCAGCGACGGCCGACGACATAATACGGACATGCCCGCGATTCAACTCACTCCCGCTCAGCGCAAGGTGCAGCGCGCTGCGGCGCACTGCCTCGACCCGGTGGTTGCCATCGGCGGCGAGGGCCTCACCGCTGCCGTGCGCAAGGAGGCCGATGCCGCGTTGAATGCCCACGGGCTGATCAAGGTGCGCGTCTTCAGTGATGACCGCGAAGCCCGCGAGGCGGTCTTTCGTGACCTTGCGGAGACGCTCGGTGCCGCGCCGATCCAGCACATCGGCAAGTTGCTGGTGCTGTGGCGGCCGCTGCCGCCGGATGAGCAGGCCCGCCGCGACGGCCGCATGCCGGGATCGCGCGTCGTCAAGATCCTCAAGTTCAGCAAGAGTGGCAACCACCGGCCGCAGGTGAAGAAGCTCACGGTCCACGGCAATCAACGTGTCACAGCGGGTGGCATGATCAAGCGCGCGAAGAAGCGCACCGCCAGCGCCAAGAAGAACGCCACCTGAGCGCGCAGGCTCAGACGTAGCGCACGTCCATGATCTCGTAGCTCTTGACACCCCCGGGCGCCTGCACATCGGCGACATCGCCGACTTCCTTGCCGATCAGGGCCCGCGCAATCGGCGAGCTGATCGAGATCAGCCCGAGCTTCAGATCGGCCTCGTCGTCGCCGACGATCTGGTAGGTGACCGTTGCGCCGCTGGCCTCCTCCTCGAGGTCGACCGTGGCGCCGAAGACGACGCGCCCGCCGGCATCGAGTGTCGCCGGGTCGATCACCTGGGCAGCAGCCAGCTTGCCCTCGAGCTCGAGGATCCGGCCCTCGATGAATCCCTGCTTGTCCTTGGCGGCTTCGTACTCCGCGTTCTCCGACAGATCACCTTGCGCACGGGCCTCCGAGATGGCCAGGATCACCGCATGTCGCTCGATGCCTTTCAACTGCTGCAACTCGGCCTTGAGCTTGTGCCAGCCGCGGACGGTCAGAGGAACAGTGGCCATGGTGGATCTGGGAGCAAAGGGCGGGTCAGAAACGAAGCCGCCGCCCGGGTCCGTGAAGGACACCTGGCGGCGGGGAACTGGAAGGGATTCTAGTGCAGCAGCTGAGCGTGCAGTTCCTGCAATGACAGGACGCCGAAGTCGTCCTGATGCTTCATCGCTTCGGTGGCGGCCTCGCAGCCCGCCATCGTCGTGTAGTAGGTCACCCGGTTGGCGAGCGCCGCCGTGCGGATGTAGCGCGAGTCGGCGATCGCTGTACGCGTCTCGTCGACCGTCGTGAAGACCAGCTGGATATCGCCGGCCTTGATCAGATCCGCAATGTGCGGGCGGCCGTCCTTGACCTTGTTGACAGGTTTCACCGGGACGCCCGCCGCGGCGATCGCCGCAGCCGTGCCCTTGGTGGCGAGCACGGAAAAGCCCAAGTCGTGCAGATCGGAGGCGACCTTGACCGCGCGAACCTTGTCACCGTCCTTGACCGTGATCACGACCGTCCCCTGATCAGGCAGACGCGAGCCCGCGCCCAGCTGGCTCTTCAGCATGGCCTCGCCAAAGCTGACCCCCACCCCCATCACCTCGCCGGTCGAACGCATCTCCGGGCCGAGGATGGGATCGACCCCCGGGAACTTGTTGAACGGGAACACGGCTTCCTTGATGCTGAAGTAAGGCGGAATGACTTCGTGCGGCACCCGCCCCCCGAGGCCAACCTGTCTGTTGAGCCTCTGCCCGGCCATGCAGCGCGCGGCGATCTTGGCCAACGGCTGCCCGGTGGCTTTGCTGACATAGGGCACGGTGCGCGAGGCACGCGGGTTGACCTCGAGCACGAAGACCACCGCCTCGTCGCCCTCGCCTTGAATCGCGAACTGCACGTTCATCAGGCCAATGACCTTCAGCGCTTTGGCCATCATCGTCGTCTGTCGGCGCAATTCGTCCTGCAAGGCCGATGACAGCGAATACGGCGGCAGCGAACAGGCCGAATCGCCAGAGTGCACGCCGGCCTGCTCAATGTGTTCCATGATGGCGCCGATCATCACGTCGGCACCGTCGCTGATGCAGTCGACATCGACCTCGATGGCGTCGTCAAGGAAGCGGTCCAGCAGTACGGGAGACTTCTCCGACACGCGGACGGCCTCGCGCATGTAGCGCTCGAGGTCCTTGTCGCCGTGCACGATTTCCATCGCGCGGCCGCCCAACACATAGCTCGGCCGCACCACCAGCGGGTAGCCGATCTCCTGCGCCAATCGCAGCGCCGCCTCTTCGGTGCGCGCCGTGCGGTTGGGTGGCTGGCGCAAGCCCAGGGTCTGCAGCAGCTTCTGGAAACGCTCGCGATCTTCGGCGATGTCGATCGAGTCCGGACTGGTGCCGATGATCGGCACGCCGGCGCGCTCGAGATCCAGCGCAAGTTTCAAAGGCGTCTGGCCGCCATACTGGACGATCACGCCGGTGGGACGCTCCTTGTCGACAATCTCGAGCACGTCCTCCAGCGTCACCGGCTCGAAGTACAGCCGGTCGCTGGTGTCGTAGTCGGTCGACACGGTCTCCGGGTTGCAGTTGACCATGATGGTCTCGTAGCCGTCTTCGCGCATGGCCAGCGCAGCGTGCACGCAACAGTAATCGAACTCGATGCCCTGGCCGATGCGGTTGGGCCCGCCGCCCAGCACCATGATCTTCTTCCTCGTGGTCGGCTCGGCCTCGCACTCTTCGTCGTAGGTCGAGTACAGGTAAGCCGTCTCGGTGGCGAACTCGGCCGCACAGGTATCGACGCGCTTGTAGACAGGACGCACACCGAGCGCATGGCGCTTGGCGCGCACCTCGTGCTGGTTCGTCGCCAGCAGCTTGGCGATGCGCCGGTCGGCGAAGCCCTTGCGCTTCAGGTAGCGCAATTCGTCGGCGCTCAGCGAGGCCAGCGTGCGGCCGGCAAGGGCTTGCTCGGTCTGGATCAACTGCTCGATCTGGGCCAGGAACCACGGGTCGATCGCGGTTTCCTCGAACACCTCGGCCAGCGACATGCCGATGCGAAACGCGTCACCGACGTAGAGGATGCGCTCGGGCCCCGCCTCGCCAATCTCCTGCACGATCTCGTCACGGTCGCTGCTGCGCTCGGTCAAGCCGTCGATACCGGTCTCCAGGCCGCGCAGGGCCTTCTGGAAACTCTCCTGGAAGGTGCGGCCGATCGCCATCACCTCGCCGACCGACTTCATCTGCGTCGTCAGCCGTGCGTCGGCGGCCGGGAACTTCTCGAACGCGAAGCGCGGAATCTTGGTGACGACGTAGTCGATGCTCGGTTCGAAACTCGCCGGCGTGGCGCCGCCGGTGATGTCGTTGCGCAACTCATCCAGCGTGTAGCCCACCGCCAGCTTGGCGGCAACCTTGGCAATCGGGAAACCCGTCGCCTTCGAAGCCAGTGCCGACGAGCGCGACACGCGCGGATTCATCTCGATCACGACCATGCGTCCGGTCTTGGGGTCGACCGAGAACTGCACGTTCGAACCCCCGGTGTCGACGCCGATTTCGCGCAGGATCGCGATGCTCGCATTGCGCAGCAGCTGGTACTCCTTGTCGGTCAGCGTCTGCGCCGGCGCCACGGTGATCGAGTCGCCGGTGTGAATGCCCATCGGGTCGAGGTTCTCGATCGAGCAGACGATGATGCAGTTGTCCGCCGTGTCGCGGACGACCTCCATCTCGAACTCCTTCCAGCCGATCAGGCTCTCCTCGATCAGCAGTTCCTTGGTCGGCGACAGATCCAGGCCGCGCTTGCAGATCTCCTCGAACTCCTCGGGGTGGTAGGCGATGCCGCCGCCGGTACCGCCGAGCGTGAAGCTGGGCCGGATGACCATCGGGAAGCCCGTGCCGCCGATCTCGACGGCGATGCGCTTCTGTACCGCCAACGCCTCGTCCAGCGAATGCGCGATGCCGCTCTTGGCCGAGGCCAGGCCGATGCCCGTCATCGCGTCCTTGAACTTCAGCCGGTCCTCGGCCTTCTCGATCGCCTGCTCGTTGGCGCCGATCATCTCGACGCCGTACTTGGCCAGCACGCCGTTCTTGTGCAGGTCGAGCGCGCAGTTCAGCGCTGTCTGCCCACCCATCGTCGGCAACACTGCGTCGGGGCGCTCCTTGGCAATGATCTTCTCCACCACCTGCCAGGTGATCGGTTCGATGTAGGTGGCGTCCGCCATGCCCGGGTCGGTCATGATCGTTGCCGGATTGCTGTTGACCAGGATGACACGGTAGCCCTCCTCGCGCAGCGCCTTGCACGCCTGGGCACCGGAGTAGTCGAACTCGCAGGCCTGGCCGATGACGATCGGCCCGGCACCGATGATCAGGATGCTTTTCAGGTCAGTGCGCTTGGGCATCTCAGGGCTTCTCCATCAGCGCAATGAACCGATCGAACAGGTAGGCAATGTCGTGCGGGCCGGGCGACGCCTCGGGGTGGCCCTGAAAGGAGAACGCGGGCCTGTCGGTGCGCGCCAGACCCTGCAACGTGCCGTCGAACAGGCTCACATGGGTAGGCCGCAGCTGCGCCGGCAAGGTCTTCTCGTCGACCGCGAAGCCGTGGTTCTGACTGGTGATGCTGACGCGGCCGCTGTCGAGGTCCTTGACTGGGTGGTTGGCACCGTGGTGGCCGAACTTCATCTTGAAGGTCCTGGCACCCGAGGCCAGGGCCAGGATCTGGTGGCCGAGGCAGATACCGAAGGTCGGGATACCGCGCCCGACCAGCGTGCGTGCGGCTGCGATCGCATAGTCACAGGGCTCGGGGTCGCCGGGGCCGTTGCTGAGAAACACGCCGTCGGGACGCAGTTCCAGGACGTCGGTGGCTGGCGTCTGGGCCGGCACCACGGTGACGCGGCAGCCGCGGCTGGCCAACATGCGCAGGATGTTGCGTTTGACGCCGAAGTCGTAGGCCACCACGTGAAAGCGCGGCGACAGCTGTTGGCCATAGCCCAGCCCGAGCGTCCATTCAGATTCACTCCAGCTGTAGCGCTCGCGCGCCGACACGACCCTGGCCAGGTCCAGCCCCCCCATGCTCGGCGCGCCGCGCGCGATGGCCAAGGACTCATGAACCTGCGTCGGACCGATCGGCGTGCCGGCCACGAAGGTCATGATGCAGCCGCTTTGCGCACCATGCGTGCGCAGGTGGCGCGTCAGCTTGCGGGTATCGACATCGGCAATCGCGACCGCGCCCTCGCGCGTCAGGTAGTCCGCCAAGGTCATCGTGCTGCGAAAGTTCGACGCCAGCAGTGGCAAGTCCTTGATGACCAGACCCGCCGCAAAGACCTTCGAGGCCTCCACGTCTTCGGCATTGATGCCGTAGTTGCCGATGTGTGGGTAAGTCAGCGTGACGATCTGTCGGCAGTAGCTCGGGTCGGTGAGGATTTCCTGGTAGCCGGTGAGCGCCGTGTTGAACACCACTTCGCCGGCGGCATGACCGGCGGCGCCGATCGAAGTGCCGTGAAATACCGTTCCGTCTGCGAGCGCAAGAACGGCAGGGGGCAGGACAGGCAGCAAGACAGGCTCCGGAGCGGGGCGCCCAGCACGACTCCTGAGCACGCTGCCGACCGCGTCCGGCCCGGCCTCGGGCCTGGCACGCGTGTCTTGATCGTCAGGGTCCAGGAAGGCTGAAACGGTGGGTGCAGGCAAACCGAAAGATTATAAGGGCGCAGTCATCTTCGGCCGTCGCGCAGGCATGCACCTGACGCTCAGATGCGCAACGCCGCGATGCCGGCCCGGGCGATCTGCGCGTCATCGCTGGCCTTGACGCCGCTGACGCCGACAGCGCCGATGCAATGGCCCTGGACCATCACCGGCACGCCGCCCTCGAGCATGCCTTCAAGGCCCGGCGCGCTGAGAAACGCCGTGCGCGGGCCGTTGATCATCTCTTCGTAGATCCGGCTGTCGCGTCGCCCGAGCGCCGCAGTTCGGGCCTTGGCCGGCGCGATCTGCGCCGAAATGGGCGCTGCGCCGTCGAGCCGCTGCAGCCACAACAGGTGCCCGCCATCGTCGACGATGGCGACGGTCACCGGCCAGTTGTTCTGGCGGGCCTCAGCCTCTGCAGCCGCGGCAATGAGGCGGGCATCATCCACGCCGAGAAAGGGTTTGCTATTCATTTGGGGGTCCGTGGCAAGGTTATTTCCGAGCGCCGAAGTAGGGAACTAGAATTCTCGCCGCGGGTCACAATCCGCGTCGCCCATATCTTTGGAGGTCCGTGACGATGAACGAGCAACTGCAACCCGCCTATATCGGGCAAGCCGGCGCCGGCGCGCTTTCCGAGCAGCGCAATCGCGTCCTGCGCAACACTTATTGGCTGCTTGCATTGTCGCTGGTCCCCACGGTGATCGGCGCATGGGTCGGCGTCAGCACCGGCGTCGTGGCCAAGCTGGGCATGGGCATCAGCACCATCGTCTTCCTGGCCGGCGCCTTCGGGTTCATGTTCGCGATCGAAAAGTTCAAGAACTCGAGCACCGGTGTCGTCGTACTGCTCGGCTTCACGTTCTTCATGGGCCTGATGCTGTCGCGCATGTTGGCGGCGGTACTCGGCTTCAGCAATGGCGCATCGCTGATCATGTACGCTTTCAGCGGCACCGCGGCTGTGTTCTTCGCCATGGCCAGCCTGGCCAGCGTGATCAAGCATGACCTGTCCAATATGGGCAAGTTCCTGTTCGTTGGCGCGATCCTGTTGCTGGTCACCGGCATCATCAACATCTTCGTACAGTCGAGCGCACTGATGATCACGCTGTCGGTGATCGCGATCGGCTTGTTCTCGGCCTTCATGCTGTACGACCTGAAGCGCGTGATCGACGGCGGCGAAACCAACTACATCAGCGCCACGCTGGCCATCTACCTGGATGTCTACAACGTGTTCCAGAGCCTGCTGGCGCTGCTGGGGATCTTCGGCGGTGAAAGAGAGTAACGCTTCGGCAAGCTCCACATGAATGGCAAGGGGCCCCTTTTCGGGGCCCCTTGCGTTTGCCGCTACCCGCGCTCGAACACCACCAGGCTCTCGACGTGCGCGGTGTGCGGGAACATGTTCACTGCCCCCGCGGCGGCACAGCGGTAGCCCGCCTGGTGCACCAGCAGCCCGGCATCGCGCGCCAGCGTCGCAGGGTTGCAGCTGACATAGACGATGCGCCGCGGCGGCACCCAGCCGGGTGCCAGCGAGGGGTCGACATGCAACTCTGCGAGTGCCTTCGCCAGCGCGAACGCGCCCTCACGCGGAGGATCCACCAACCACTTCTCTGCCGCACCATCGGCCGCCAGCTGCACGGCGGTCAATTCAAAGAGATTGCGGGCCTCAAAGCGTGTGTTCGCGCGCAGGCCATTGCGCTCAGCATTGGTGGCCGCTCGCTGAACCAGCACCTCGCTGCCCTCAATGCCCAGCACATGACGCGCCCGGGTCGCCAGCGGCAGCGTGAAATTGCCCAGGCCACAAAACCAATCGATCACGTGCTCATGGGGTTGCACGTCGAGCAGCCGCAGCGCGCGGCCGACCAGCACGGTGTTGATGTACGGGTTGACCTGAGTGAAGTCGGTCGGCTTGAACGGCATGGCGACACCAAACTCGGGCAGGGTGTAGGCCAGAACGTCGCCGCCGTCGTCGAGGCGCTCTGCGGTTTCCGGCCCCTTGGGCTGCAACCACCATTGCACATGATGCTCGACACCGAACCCGCGCAGGCGCTCCCGGTCTGCGGCCGAGAGCGGCTCCAGATGGCGCAGGACCAACGCCACCACGGCATCGCCCACCGCGACCTCGACCTGGGGCAGGCGCTCACGAGCGTCCATGGCCATCACCAGGTCGCGCAATGGCAACAGCAGCGCGCTCACCTGCGGCGGTAGCACGGCGCAACTCTGCATGTCGGCAATGAAGCTCGACTTGCGCTCGTGAAAGCCCACCAATACCGTGCCCTTCTTGGCCACGTAGCGCACCGACAGCCGCGCCCGGTGGCGGTAGCCCCATGCCGGGCCCTCGATCGCCCTCAACACGACCTCGGGCCGCACCTTGCCCAGGTGCCACAGGCCATCTTCGAGCGCACGCTGCTTGACCGCAACCTGTGCAGCCGGGTGCAGATGCTGCATCTTGCAGCCGCCGCAGGCGCCGGCATGCAATCCGAAATGAATGCATGGCGGGCGTACGCGCTGTGCGCTGTCACGCGCCAGCGCCGTCAGCGTGGCCTGCTCCCACTGATTTTTGCGCCGGTTCACCCGCACCTGCACCGTCTCGCCCGGCAGTGCGCCCTCGATGAAGATCACCTTGCCTTGGGCGTCGTGCGCAACGCCTTGGGCTTCGAGATCGAGCGACTCGACCGTCAGCCACTCGTTGTCTGCTGTCATTGGTAGACGTTGGTTCCTAAGCGGCCCGAAGGCCGGGTTCAGAGCCAACGCCCCCGTTCAAACCGTGCATGCGGATTTCCCGCACACGGCTTACCAGTGGTCTGTCGGCTCGCAGCATTACGCAGGCCTCCCGTTGCCAGGAGGTTTGCCCGGGTAGCGGATCGTCCCGCGCAGGCGATGCAATCCAAGGCTTTCAAAGTAGTCGCGATCCCAGCGCTCGGCTTGACCCGCCCGCAAGTTGCGCCCCGCACGCTTGACGCGCAGGCCGCGCAGCCGCTTCATCACGTAGTCGTCCACGTCGATGAAGTGGTTGGCCGCGTTGCCCGTTTGGAAGTACTGCCCCCAGCCGCGCAGCACCGGGTTGAGCTGGGCAATCACGCTTCGCACATCCTGATGACAGCGCCAGCGCGGGGTCAGCTCCCGCACACGCTCTCGCACACGGTTCATCGCCTTGCGGCCCGGCCAGTTCTGCAGGTAATGGCGCCTGAGACCCTTTTGCTGCCACAGCCGCCCGCTCATGCGCTTGTGCAGATGACAGCCCAGGAAGTCGAAGCCCTCCCGGCCTTGCGTCAGCACCACGCGTCGCGTCTTCTGTGGGTGCAGCTTCAGTCCCAGCTTGGTAAGCACATGCTCGATGCGCCCCTGCGCCTCCTCGCAGCCCCGTGCCGTTCGGCACATCACCACGAAGTCGTCCGCATAGCGCACCAGTTCGCCCAGGTGTCGGCCGTGTGTGGCCCACACCCGGTCCAGCACGTGCAGGTAGATGTTGGACAGCAGCGGCGAGATCACGCCACCTTGCGGCGTTCCCGCCACCGGATGGCTCACCACCCCGTCTTCCATCACCCCGGCCTGCAGCCACTGTCTCACCAGCTTGAGCATCTTCCGGTCGCTGACCCGCTGTCCCACCAGGGTGAGCAGCTTGTCGTGCGCGATGCTGCCGAAGTAGTTCTCAATGTCGGCATCCAGCACGTGATCCGCGCCCGCATTGCCCAGTTGCCTGAGCCGCTGCAGCGCCATCTGCGCACTGCGCCTGGGCCTGAACCCATACGAGCACGGCCCGAAGTCCGCCTCGCAGATCGGCTCCAGCACCAACTTGGCCGCCATCTGCACCACCCGGTCTTGCACCGTCGGAATGCCCAAGGCTCGCTTGGCCCCGTCAGCCTTTGGAATGTAGGCACGCCGCACGACCTGCGCACCGTACTCACCCGCGCGCAGCACCTCGCCCAGTTCTTCCAGGAAGCGCCGGACTCCGTACTGCTCGACTTCGCTGATCGTCACCCGATCAACGCCCGCTGCGCCCTTGTTGCGGCGCACTCGCTTCCATGCCTCGTGCAGGATGTCAGCCCTGCACATCTGGCCGTACAACGCGTGGAAGCGCCTTCCCGGTGCCCGCTTGGCTGCGGCCCAGAGCTGCCTTTGCAGTTGTCGCACTTTGTCGCTCGACCTGTCTTCTCTCGAATCCTGGTCGACGGGGTCGTTAGGCACGGTCTGGCCGGCCATTCCCTCGCGCTTACCCGCTAGCTCAGCATGACCACCGCAGGGACCCTTCCCTCCAGCCGCGTTATGCCCCACGGCCTTCGTCGGCTCGGCTTGCACCTCACCGTCCAGTACTACGATCCCCTCGGACTCCCGCTGCGCACGGCTCGACTTCGCCTTGGGCTTATACGAGCGCGCTTGCCCCGACTCGGGCTGCGCAGACGGGCCTCTCACGTTCCGCTCCAGTCCTTGCACGCGTGCTGCGCCCCATACCCCGCCGCAGCCACCAGCGCGCTTCGGTTCTTGCGCCAGTAATGTTGCCTTCGCCGTGACATGAGCGGCTCGGCCTGCGGGTTGTAAATCTGTCGAGGCTGCAGGCTTCACTTCATGTTGCGGCCCGCGTGCTTGCTCCCCGCTGCGCGGCTTGCGCCGCCTCACGGGCTTTTGACACCCCGCTCGGGCATGGAGTTCTCCCTCCACTGCCTGGGGTCTGCTACCCGGCGCACCGACGCCTACCGGGACGGGACTCTCACCCGTTGGACTGGCGCAGCATGCAGCAGCACTACCTAACCCCTGCGGGTTCAGCCGAGCCTTTGCTTCGTGACGCACCATG
>Ga0315283_10004226_pt1 | contig 12471 bp, 12 predicted proteins | sample YL17G09_0_MG_FD_204541 | JGI IMG/M metagenome (GOLD analysis project Ga0315283, IMG submission 204541) | Sediment microbial communities from Yellowstone Lake, YNP, Wyoming, USA - YL17G09_0 | ecosystem: Environmental > Aquatic > Freshwater > Lake > Sediment | place: USA: Wyoming | collected...
CTTCATCAGCGGGGTCAGCTGCATCTCGCCGAAGAAGAACCACTGGAAGTCGTGGTACGCCTTGGCGAGGCGCGGGAAGCGCGTCAGCAGGCGCTGCGTGCGCGGTGCGTACAGGCGATCCTTGCGTGGCAAGAGCCAGTTCGGCGAGCGCTGGAAGACCGTCAGCCTGGCCACCTGCGGAGCGATCTGCGGCACGAACTGCACCGCGCTCGCGGCGCTGCCGACGACGGCGACACGCTTGCCGGTCAGATCGACAGAGTGATCCCACTGGGCGGAGTGAAACTGCGGGCCGGCGAACGACTCTCGCCCCGCGAAATCCGGGATCGACGGGCGGTTCAGTTGTCCGACTGCCGTCACGACGAAGTCCGCCTCGAGCGTCGCGCCATCGGCGCACGTGAGCGTCCAGGTGTTCGACGCATCGTCGTAGGCGACGCGCGACACCTCGGTGTTGAACCGGCAGTGCGGCAGCAGTCCGTACTTGATTGCGCATTCCGCGGAGTAGGCGAGCAGCTCCGACTGCCACGCGAACCGGCGGCTCCAGTCGGTCTTCTGCGCGAACGAAAAGCTGTACAGGAACGAAGGCGCGTCGCACGACGCTCCGGGGTACGTGTTGTCGCGCCAGGTGCCGCCGAGCGTGGCGCCCTTTTCGAGAATGACGAAATCCTCGATCCGGGCTTCCTTGAGCTTCATGCCCATGCACAGGCCGGAATGCCCGGCGCCGATGATCGCGATCTTGACGCGTCGCGGGGTGTGCGCACTCATGGTGGTCAGTCTCCCATCCGGATGCGAATGCCCAGCATGCGACGGTCAGCGAAACTCCGCCAGATAGGACGTTCCGCCGAGCGCATCCATCTGGCGGACGATCCAGGCCTGGCGGTTGCGGACGTATCGCGACGGCGCCTCGACCTTGAAACGCTTCGGGGCGGGCAGGACCGCCGCGAGGAGGGCGGCGTCCTGGCGCGTCAGGCGACTGGCATCCTTGCCGAAGAAGCGTCGGCTCGCCGCCTGGACGCCGTAGGTGCCGCGGCCGAACTCGGCGACGTTCAGGTAGACCTCGAGGATGCGCCGCTTGCTCCAGAACGTCTCGATCAGCACGGTGATGCCGGCCTCGAGTCCCTTGCGGAACCAGCTCTGCCCCGGCCACAGGAACAGGTTCTTCGCGACCTGCTGTGAAATCGTGCTGGCGCCGCGCACGCGCCGGCCCCGCTCGCGCGCCTCGAGTGCCTTGTCGATCTGCTTGAAGTCGAAGCCGTTGTGCTCCGGGAACATCTGGTCCTCGGATGCGATCACGGCGAGTGCGGCGTACTTCGAGATCTGGTCCCAGTCGCGCCACTCGTGGCGGAACGCGTACGGTTCGCTGGAGAAGAGGGCGCCGATCCGGCTCTGCACCATGAACGCAGTGAAGGGCGGATCGATCCAGCGGAAGGCCGCGACGACGGCGATCGTCACGGCGGCCCACGCGACGACGGCGAGGAGCAACCCACGCAGGAACCTGCGCAAGAGCCCGCGCCGCCGGCTCGCCATGGGGTTTCGGCTCAGCCCTTGGGCGCGATGCGCTTCGCGCTCTTCACGACCACCGGCTCGACCGGCACGTCGTCGTGCATGCCCTTGCGCCCGGTCTTGACCTTCGCGATCGCGTCGACCACCGACATGCCTTCGGTGACGTGGCCGAACACCGCGTAACCCGCGCCGCCGCGGCCCGGGTCGAGGAACGCGTTGTCGACAAGGTTCACGAAGAATTGCGACGTCGCGCTGTGCGGATCGTTGGTGCGCGCCATCGAGAGCGTGCCGCGACGGTTCTTCAGGCCGTTGTCGGCTTCATTCCTGATCGGGCTGCGCGTCGATTTCTGCTTCATGTCGGCGGTCATCCCGCCGCCCTGGATGACGAATCCCGGGATGACGCGATGGAACACCGTGTCGTCGAAGTGACCGGCGTCCACGTAGTCGAGGAAGTTCTTCGACGAAAGCGGGGCTTCCGTCTCGAACAGTTCGATCGTGAAGTCGCCGAGCGAGGTCTCGAATCGGATCATGGGATGAGGCCCTGGAAAGTGTGCGAAACGGGGCGGGAATAGTGAACGCGCGGCGGCCCGATGTCACGCCCCGGCAGCAGGTCCGGGCTGGCGGCCTTCGGTGCAGCGGTCGTGCCCCGCCAGGTCCCGCACCGTGCGTATCTCGGTCAGCCCCGCCTGCTCGAAGAGGGCGCGCACCGCCGGACCCTGGGTGTCGCCGTGCTCGACGATCAGCCACCCGCCCGGGTCGAGGTGATCGGGGGCCTGGGCCACCAGGGTACGGAGGGCCTCGAGGCCCGTCGCTCCGGCATACAAGGCGCCGTGCGGCTCGAAACGGTGCACGGCGGGATCGACGCGCGAATCGTCATTCGCGATGTAGGGCGGGTTGCCGGCAATCAAGGCAAAGCGTTCCCCGGCCACGGGTTCGAACCACGAGCCCTGCCGGAAATGCGCGTTGTCGAGCCCGAGCCGCCCGGCATTGCGACGCGCGACCGCAACGGCGGCTGCCGAGATGTCGGTACCCACCGTCTGCGCCTGCGGCCGCTCGTCTGCAATGGCCAGCGCAATGGCGCCGCTGCCGGTGGCGACGTCCAGCATGCGGGCCGGTGTCCCGGCGGGCAGTCTTGCCAACGCGAGTTCGACGACGAGTTCGGTCTCGGGGCGCGGAATGAGCACCTCCGGACCCACCGTCAGCGGCAGCGACCAGAATTCCTTCTCGCCGAGGATGTACGCGACGGGCTCGCCGTGCGCGCGGCGCGTGACGCTCGCTTCGTAGCGATCGGTTGCCTCGCAGTCCAGGATCCGCTCCTCGGAATGGGCGAGCAGGTACGCGCGCGGTTTCTCCAGGGCCGCCGCAAGCAGGATCTCTGCGTCGCGTCGCGGCTCGTCGCTCGCCCGCGCGATGCGCGCGATGCCTTCTTCGATCAGCTGTGAGATTTCTGTGGTCACGGACCGGTAGCGTACAACAAGAGCCCTCACCCGGCCTGCGGCCGACCTCTCCCGCAAGCGGGAGAGGTAAGAAGCCCTCACCCGGCCTGCGGCCGACCTCTCCCGCAAGCGGGAGAGGTAATCACTCGAGACTGGCGAGCTGTTCGGCCTGCCACTCCTGCTGCAGCGGGCCGATCACGTCGGCGAGCGCGCCCTCCATGATCGAAGGCAGCTGGTAGAGCGTGAGGTTCACGCGGTGGTCGGTGACACGGCCCTGCGGGTAGTTGTAGGTGCGGATGCGCTCCGAGCGATCGCCGGAGCCGACCTGCAGCTTGCGCTCCTGCGCCTGCTGCGCGTTCTGCTTCTGCTGCCGGGCCTCGAGCAGACGCGCGCGCAGCAGCGCCATCGCCCGCGAGCGGTTCTTGTGCTGCGAGCGCTCGTCCTGGCACTCGACCACGACGCCGGTCGGGATGTGCGTGATGCGGATCGCCGAGTCCGTCTTGTTGACGTGCTGCCCGCCGGCGCCCGAGGCGCGGAAGGTGTCGATGCGCAGCTCGGCCGGGTTGATCGGCACGTCGTCGATCTCCTCGAGTTCCGGGAGGATCGCGACGGTACAGGCCGACGTGTGGATGCGGCCCTGCGCCTCGGTCGCGGGCACGCGCTGCACGCGGTGCGCGCCCGACTCGAACTTCAGCTGCGAGTACGCGCCCTTGCCGACCACGCGGCTGATGATTTCCTTGTAGCCGCCGTGCTCGCCGGCGTTCTCGCTCAGCACCTCGACCTTCCAGCCCTGGCGCTCGGCGTAACGCGAGTACATGCGGAAGAGGTCGCCCGCGAAGATCGCGGCTTCGTCGCCGCCGGTCCCCGCACGGATCTCGAGGAAGATGTTGGAGTCGTCGCGCGGATCCTTCGGGACCAGCAGCTTCGTGAGTTCGGCAGCCTCGGCCTCGACGCGCGCATCGAGATCGCGCAGCTCATCCTCGGCGAGCTCGCGCATTTCGGCGTCGCCGCCCTCGGCCATCTCGGCGGCGGACCTGCGTTCGGCCTCCAGCCGGCGGAACTCGTTGAAGCGCGCGGCCACCGGTTCGAGTCGCGCGTACTCCATCGAGAGTTCGCGGAACTGGTTCTGCCGGGAGATCACGCCGGCATCGGCCAGCAGGGCGCCGACTTCCTCGAAACGCTCGACCGTCTTCTCGAGTCGGGCTCGGATGGAATCCTTCATCAATCGTGAGCGTCGAGGTGATAGATCGTCGCGATCGTGTCGATGATCTCGCCGTCGCCGCTCTCGGCTGCGTCCCGCAGGCGCTGGCTCGGCGCGTGGATCAGGCGGTTGGTGAGCGTGTTCGAAATGAACTCGAGGGCTTCCTCGGGCGACTTGCCGTGCGCGATCATCTTCTGCGCCTGCTCGAGCGTGTGGCGCCGCACGCGGTCTGCTTCTTCGCGCAGCTTGCGGATCAGCGGGGCCGCCTCCCGGGTGCGCAGCACGTGCTCGAAGCGCTCGACTTCGGCCTTGACGAGTTCCGACGCTTCGCGGGCCGCCTGGCGCCGGCCTTCCATGTTCTCGTTCACGACCGTCTGCAGGTCGTCGATGGTGAACAGGTACACGTCCTCGAGTTCGGCGACGTCCGCTTCGATGTCGCGCGGCACCGCGATGTCCACCATGAACATGGGCCTGCGCTTGCGCGCACGCAACGCGGCGGCCGTCATCTCACGTGTGATGATCGCGTTCGGGCTCGCGGTCGAGGCGACGACGATGTCGGCCTCGTGCAGGTGGTTCGGGATCTCGTCGAGCGAGATGGCGAAGCCCTGGAACTCGGAAGCCAGCTCGCGGGCGCGGTCGATGCTGCGGTTCGCGACGATCATGCGGCGCAGGCCGTCGGCGTGCAGGTGGCGGGCGGCGAGTGCGATGGTTTCGCCCGCGCCGACCAGCAAGGCCGTCCGATTCTCGAAACTCGCGAACACCGTCCTTGCCGTCGCGACCGCGGCGGAGGCGACCGACACGGCATTCGCGCCGATCTTGGTCTGGGTGCGCACGCGCTTGGCCACGGAGAAGGTGGCCTGGAAGAGGCGGTTCAACACGGGGCCGGTGGTGCCCGTTTCCTGTGCGACGCGGTACGAGTCCTTCAGCTGGCCGAGGATCTGCGGCTCGCCGAGCACCATCGAGTCGAGGCCGGACGCCACGGAGAACGCGTGGGCGACCGCCTTGCCCTCGTTGTGGTGGTACAGGCACTGGTGGATCGACGTGCCGAGCTGGTGGTAGCGCTCGATCCACTGACCGAGGTCGGCGGCGCCGGCCTCGGTCACGCAATAGAGTTCCGTGCGATTGCAGGTCGAGACGATCACCGATTCCTGGATGTCCGGGAGCGACTGCAGCTCGCGCAGGGCATCCGGCACGCGGGCCGGTTCGAAGACCACGCGCTCGCGTACTTCGACCGGGGCTGTGCGGTGGTTGATGCCGACGACGACGAGAGACATCCGGATTCCGGGGGCTGAAGTCGCGAAATTCTGGGTGAACGCGGCAGGCAACACAAGCATCATCGTGCTTCCGCTATAGTGGGCCTGCCATGCCTATCCGCATTTCCCACGCTCGTATTTCGCCGGCTTTCGCCGCGCTCTTGTTCCTGGCCGCTTGCGGCCCATCGGCGGGTGTCCGGCCCGGCGCGGGTGCTGCGCCGTCCGACCCCGACACCTTGCTTGCCGAGGCAGATGCCGCTGCTGCCAGGGGCGACTTGCCTCAGGCTGCCGCGGCGTACCGCCGCGCTGCGGAAGGCTCCAGTGACGAGATCGTCGCCGAGCAGGCGACACGTGCTGCTTACGACAGTTTCCAGTTGAAGGAAGCGGCGCTCGCGGCCGATCGCTGGCTGGCGCTGAATTCAACGAGCGAGCAGGCCCATCGGTATGCGGGCATGGCGGCCCTGCGCCTGCATCGGCTCGACAAGGCCGAGACCGAATTCGCCCAGACGCTGGAGACTGCGTACATCAGCCCGGCGGCGGGATTCCTCGCGCTATTGCCGGTGATCGGCGACGAAGGCATCCCGACCGACGTCACCGAGCTGTTCCGTCGCCTCGTCGCCCGGCATCCGAAGGTGGCCGAAGGGCACTACGCGCTCGGCAATGCCGCGCTGCGTTCCGAGAACTTCGCCCTGGCCTTGAGTTCCGCGCAGCAGGCGACGCAGCTCGCGCCGTACTGGACGCCGGCGAAGCTGTTGCTGGCGCGCGCAACCATTGCCTCCGGCAAGGACGACGAAGGCCTCGCCATCGCGCACGATCTCGTCACCGCGCCGGATTCCGACGTCGCCACGCAGCTCGACTACGCGCTGATGCTCGCGAGCACGGGCCACGACGAGGAAGCCCGCGCGATGCTCACGCCTTATGCCTCGGGCAAGACGGTGATTCCAGGCGCGGTGCGGAGCCTCGGCGCCATGGACCTCGACGCCGGGGCGCTCGATGCCGCCGAGAAGCGTTTCGAGGACCTGCTCTCGACCGGCACGCAGACCTACGAATCGCTGTATTTCCTCGGCATCGTCGCCGAGCGGCGCAAGGACGCGGAACGCGCGCTCAGGTACTACACACGCGTCGTCGGCGGCGACTATGCGATGGCCGCGCAGCAGCGTGTTGCTCGCATCAAGTCCGACCAGTCCGGGCTCGACGCGGGGCTCGCGCATCTCGAGGAGTTCGGACGCTCGCAGCCGCAGAGCGGACCGCAGGTGGTCGCCGCACGGGCGGCGCTCGCCTCCGCCTTCAAGGACGAGAAGCGCGCGCTCGAGATCCTGAACGACGGCATTCGCACGTACCCCGACCTGCTCGACCTGCGCATGTCCCGGGTGTTTCTCTACGAGCGCACCGGCAAGGCCGACGCGGCGATCCGGGACCTGCGTGAGTTGCTGGCGGAACGCCCCGGCGATGCGGCGGTGCAGAACGCGCTCGGCTACACGCTCGCCGACCACGGCAAGCAACTCGACGAGGCGCAGTCGCTGCTGGCGGCGGCGCTCGCGCAGTCACCCGACAGTGCGGCGATCCTCGACAGCATGGGCTGGCTGCTGCATCGGCAGGGCAAGCACGCCGAGGCGCTCACTTACCTGCAGCGTTCGCAGTCGCTCGGCAACGATCCGGAGATCGACCTGCATGTCGGCGAGGCGCAGTGGGCGATGGGCGACCAGGCTGCGGCGCGCAAGACGTGGCAGGCTGCGCTCGAGCGTTACCCCGACAACGCGCAACTGCAGGAGCGTCTCAAGCGGGCAGGCCCCTGATGCGAGCAATCGCGCCGTTCCTGCTGTCAGCCCTGCTGGCCGGCTGTGCCGCCACGCCCGGCGTGGCGACCATGGCGGGCGCCGAGATCGATCCCGCGCGTGTCGTCGACTGGTCCGCCTCCGGTCGCATGGCCATCGCGGTTGAGGAGCAAGGCGGCAGCGGACGTTTCGACTGGACCCAGCGTGCTGCGACGACGGATCTCGAGGTGCGCGGACCGCTCGGCGCCGGCGCGCTGCGCATCGTCACCGATGGCGAGGCGCTTGCCGTAACCGATGGCGACGGTGAGAGCCTGAATGCCGCCGCTGCCCGCGAACAACTGCGCGCCCGCCTCGGCGCGGACCTGCCGCTCGCCGAAATGCGCTTCTGGATGCTCGGATTACCGGCACCGGGCCGGGACGCCCGCGTGTCGGCCGCGGCCTCGGGCTCCGCGCGCGCCATCGAGCAATCGGGCTGGACGGTGACCTGCGAGGCTTTCGCCAATGTGCAGGGCTGGGCCGTACCGACACGCCTGACGGTGGACGGCGGCGGGGCGCGCATCAAGGTCATCGTGGACGAGTGGCGGCTTCCGCCCGGCGGGGGCGCTCCATGAGCGCGCCCGGCGAGACGCTCGGCAGGCCGGAGGCCTGGCCTGCGCCCGGCAAGCTGAACCTCTGCCTGCACATCGTGGGACGGCGCCCGGACGGTTACCACCTGCTGCAGACCGCCTTTCAATTCATCGACTTGTGCGACGAAATTCGATTCTGGCGGCGATCGCCGGGCATCATCGAGCGCATCGGCGACGTGCCCGGCCTGGCTCCGGAGGACGATCTCACCGTGCGCGCCGCCCGGCTGCTGGCGGCGGGACGCGCCGATCTGCCAGGCGTGGCGATCGGGGTGGAGAAAAGACTCCCGATGCAGGGTGGGGTGGGCGGTGGCAGTTCGGATGCTGGCACAGTGCTCGTTGCATTGAACGAGTTGTGGGACCTCGGCCTCGATCTGGGCCAATTGGCGGGGCTTGGTCTGCAACTCGGAGCGGACGTGCCGGTTTTCGTCCGTCAGCACGCCGCCTGGGCCGAGGGCGTGGGGGAAATCCTGACCCCGGCCGACTTCCCGGAGCACCGTTACCTGCTGATTCGGCCCGATGTGGCCGTCGGCACGGCCGAGATCTTCAAAGCCCCTGAATTGACAAGGGATTCACCGGTAATCACAATTCGCGGTTTCCTGATGGACGGCGGCCGCAACGACTGCGAGCCGGCGGTCAGGCGTCGCTATCCGGCGGTGGCCGAAGCGCTCGACTGGGCCGGGCAGTTCGCGCCGGCGCGTCTCACGGGCACGGGATCCTGCGTATTCGCGGCGGTCCCGGACGAGCAGACGGCGCGATCCGCGCTCGAGCGCATGCCCGGGCACTGGCAGGGCTGGTGGGTGCGAGGCCTGAATCGCTCGCCGCTCGCCGACCGCCGGTTGCTCGAGCAGCCGAGCCGGATCGCGGACCGCGGCCGCTGACGTATGCGTTGGGGTGTCGCCAAGCGGTAAGGCAGCGGGTTTTGATCCCGCCATACGGAGGTTCGAATCCTTCCACCCCAGCCAGCCGCGACGGTTGGCCATGATGATCCGGAAATGGGGACATTCTCCATTTCCAGTGGAAATGGAGAATGTCCCCTGATGGACGGCCCGACGATTGCGGTGTTCACCGGCAACGCGAATCCGGCGCTCGCGCAGGACATCGCGCGGTATCTGCAGTTGCCGCTGGGGCGCGCGCACGTCGGCCGCTTCAGCGACGGCGAGGTGACGGTCGAGCTGATGGAGAACGTGCGAGGGCGCGACGTGTTCGTCGTGCAGTCCACGTGCCCGCCGGCGAACGACCACTTGATGGAACTACTGGTGATGGTCGACGCCTGCCGTCGCGCGTCGGCCGGCCGCATCACCGCGGTGATGCCGTATTTCGGCTATGCCCGCCAGGATCGCCGCCCGCGCGCCACGCGCGTCGCGATCACGGCGAAGGTCGTGGCCAACATGCTCGCCGGCGTCGGCGTGCATCGGGTGCTGACGGTGGACCTGCACGCCGACCAGATCCAGGGGTTCTTCGACATCCCCGTGGACAACGTGTATTCCTCGCCGGTGCTGCTCGGCGAGGTGTGGAAGCAGAAGTACGACGACCTCGTGGTCGTCTCGCCGGACGTCGGCGGCGTGGTGCGCGCGCGGGCGATTGCGAAGCGCCTCGACGACGCGGACCTCGCGATCATCGACAAGCGCCGCCCGCGGGCGAACGTGTCCGAGGTGATGAACATCATCGGCGAGGTCGAGGACAAGAGCTGCGTCCTCGTCGACGACATGGTCGATACCGCGGGCACGCTGTGCCAGGCGGCGAAGGCATTGAAGGATCACGGCGCGAAACGCGTCGCGGCGTACATCACGCACGCGGTGCTGTCGGGCCCGGCGGTGGATCGCATCGAGGGGTCGGCGCTCGACGAGCTGGTGGTGACGGACACGATTCCCCTGCGCGAGAACGCGCTGGCGTGCCGCAAGATCCGCCAGCTGACCGTCGCGGGGCTGCTGGCGGAGACGATGCGCCGCATCCGTGACGAGGAGAGCGTGAGCTCGCTCTACCTCGACTGAGGTCCCTCACCTCTCCCGCTTGCGGGAGAGGTCGCGCGCAGCGCGGGTGAGGGCAGTTCACCTCGCCCGCTTGCGGGAGAGGTCGCCCGTCAGGGCGGGTGAGGGTTGGTTTTTTGGGCGCTGTCGGGCTTGGTCGCGGGCCGACGGCATGTTGTTGGCAATTGGAGATCATCATGAAAACTGCATTCGAACTCGCCGCCGAGTTCCGTGACGCCGAGGGCAAAGGTGCGAGCCGCCGCCTGCGTCGCGCGAACAAGGTTCCCGCCATCCTCTATGGTGGCCATCGTGAGCCGCGCGCCCTGTCGCTCGACCACACCAAGCTCCTGCTCATGCTCGACAACGAGCGGTTCTACTCGACCATCCTCAACCTGAAGGTCGGCGAGCTGAACCAGGCGGCGATCCTCAAGGACGTGCAGCGTCACCCGGCGAAGAACGCCGTGCTGCACGTCGACCTGCAGCGGGTCCTCGACAACGAGAAGATCCGCATCACGATTCCGCTGCACTTCAAGGGCGAAGCAGCCTCGCCGGGCGTCAAGGCCGGCGGCGTGGTTTCGCACCTGAAGAACGACGTGGAAGTCACCTGCTTCCCGAAGGACCTGCCGGAGTTCATCGACGTGGACCTGTCGGGCCTCGCGATGAACCAGATGCTGTACTTCTCGGACCTCCAGCTGCCGGAAGGCGTCGAGATTCCCGAACTCACCCACGGCCGCAACTCACCGATCGTCTCGGTGCACCATGCGCGCGCCGAAGAGGTCGAGGCTCCGGCGGCGGAGGCGGCTGCGGGCGCCGTTGCGGCTCCGGCTGCTGCGGCTGCCGCAGCTCCGGCTGCCGCTGCGGCTGGCAAGCCGGCGGCGGACGCCAAGGCCAAGGACGCCAAGAAGTAACCGTCGATACGGTCGCGAAAGACGGGCCGCCCTGCGGGGCGGCCCGGTCTTTTTCGGCCATCGGCGCTTTTCACCGCAGGGTCGTCACCCATGGCTGGCACTCCTTTGCAGATCGTCGTCGGACTGGGCAATCCCGGTCCCGAGCACCGGCTGACGCGTCACAACGCCGGCTTCTGGTTCGTCGATGCGCTCGCGCGGGCGCACGGCGCGCCGTTCCGTCCCCATGCCCGCTACCAGGGCGAGATCGCAAAGGTCACGATTGAAGGCAGTGAGCTCATCCTGCTCAAGCCGCAGACCTACATGAACCGCAGCGGGCTTTCGATCCGCGCGCTCGTCGACTACGTCAAGGCGCCGGTAAGCGAACTGCTGGTCGTGCATGACGAACTCGATCTTCCGGCGGGTGTCGCGCGCCTCAAGTTCGGCGGCGGACACGGCGGACACAATGGCCTGCGCGACACCATCACACACTGCGGACCGGACTTCTGGCGCATGCGCCTCGGCATCGGTCATCCCGGCGACAAGTCGCAGGTCATCGATTACGTACTGCAGCGGGCTTCGGCGACGGACGAGCAGGCCATCATGGCCAGCGTCGAGGCGGCCGTTGACGCGCTCTCCGTGCTTTTGCGCGACGGCGCCGAGCCCGCGATGAAGCAGCTGCACACTCCGGAGAATTAATGGGCATCAAATGCGGCATCGTCGGACTGCCGAACGTCGGCAAGTCCACGCTCTTCAACGCTGTCACGCAGGCCCAGAATGCCGCGGCCGCGAACTATCCTTTCTGCACGATCGATCCGAACGTCGGCGTCGTGCCGGTGCCGGACGTGCGCCTCAAGGCGCTCGCGGACATCGTGAAGCCCGAGAAGATCCTGCCGACGACCGTCGAGTTCGTCGACATCGCCGGCCTGGTCGCCGGCGCGTCGAAGGGCGAGGGGCTCGGCAACAAGTTCCTCGCGCACATCCGCGAGACGGACGCGATCGCGCACGTCGTGCGCTGCTTCGTGAACGACGACATCGTGCATGTCGCGGGGCGCATCGACCCCATCGGCGACATTGAGGTGATCAACACCGAGCTGGCGCTGGCCGATCTCGACACCGTGGAGCGCGGCCATCGTCGCGCCGAGAAGGACGCGAAGGCGGGCGACAAGGACGCGGCCAGGCTGCGCGACCTGCTGAAGCGCATGCGCGAGCACCTCGACTCCGGCAAGCCGGCACGCACGCTGCCGATGGATCCCGCCGAGCGGCCGCTCCTGAAGGAGTTGCACCTCATCACCATGAAGCCGCTGATGTACGTGGCCAACGTCGCGGAGGGCGGCTTCAGGGACAATCCCTATCTCACGGCCGTCGAAAAGCGCGCAGCCGAAGAGGGGGCAGACGTGGTGCCCGTGTGCGCCGCGATCGAGGCGGAAATCGCGCAGCTCGATGAAGGCGATCGTCTCGCGTTCCTCGAGGAACTCGGCCTGCACGAGCCGGGCCTCGATCGCGTCATCCGGGCGGCCTATCACCTGCTGGGGCTGCTGACGTTCTTCACCGCGGGCGTGAAGGAAGTGCGCGCGTGGACGTCGCACATCGGCGCGCTGGCGCCGCAGGCCGCAGGCGAGATCCACACGGACTTCGAGAAGGGCTTCATCCGCGCCGAGGTCATCGCCTACGAGGATTTCATCGCCCTCAAGGGCGAACAGGGCGCGAAGGAAGCCGGAAAGATGCGGCTCGAAGGCAAGGAGTACGTCGTCCGCGAAGGCGACGTCATGCACTTCCGCTTCAACGTCTGACCAAGGAGGTGTCCGGTATTAACCTTTTTAACCTGC
>Ga0315283_10004227_pt1 | contig 12471 bp, 7 predicted proteins | sample YL17G09_0_MG_FD_204541 | JGI IMG/M metagenome (GOLD analysis project Ga0315283, IMG submission 204541) | Sediment microbial communities from Yellowstone Lake, YNP, Wyoming, USA - YL17G09_0 | ecosystem: Environmental > Aquatic > Freshwater > Lake > Sediment | place: USA: Wyoming | collected...
GATCTAGCCGAGCTGATCTACCGGCCCGTCGAAAACTGGATTGCAGTAGGGGTATATTAGCGATGACGGTTCTCTTCCTGCGCCTTTTCGTCGAGCCGCTTCACCTTTCTCTCGATGGCCCTAAGCTCATTTGACACGCCAAAACCTATGCATATCGCGTCCATATTGTGAGTATTTACCTTTATCGGGGATGCGGGTGAATGAGGGCCATAACGTATATTGCGAAAGACTGAGATGCCTCGCGCAATGAAGCTCGTCGTCTGTTCAAGGGAGGATGCGGCAAGCGTCAACATCACGGAGAACCTGCTCGCCTCCGGGGGATGGACCGAAAAGGGAGAGTTCGAAGGGGCTCCCGTCAAATGGAAGCAGGGTGCCGCGGTCGTGACCATTCCCGTCCATCACCTGTTCTATGACGAGATAGATGTGAAGGCAGAGAAGGCCCTTGGAGAGGGGCCATCCATCGTGATATTCGCGTCAAGGCACAAGAGCGCATCCAACATGAGGACGCTCACCGTGCATCCCATCGGCAATTTCAACAAGGCGGAGATGGGGGGGAAGGATGGCGCGCTCGTTCCGGTCGCACCCCATTGCATGACCCATGCCTACAGGGAGCTCAAGAAACGCGGGACGGGTCTGCAGTACGAGGTTTCTTTCGAGGCAACCCATCACGGGCCGTTCCTCTCAACACCGACATTCTATATCGAGATAGGGAGCGACGAGGCGGCCTGGGCCGACAAGGAGCCGGCCCGCGTTATCGCGGCGACCCTTGACGATGTTCTCTTTTCGGATGTGCCCCAATATCCGGTGGCGCTCGGTATTGGAGGAGGACATTACGTCCCCCGGATATCGGATGTCGCCCGCGAGAAGAGGATATCGTTCGGCCACATGTTGCCCTCCTACATTCTCGAGGGCGGGCTCAATACGGCCCACCTCGAGCTGATGCTGAACGCCACACCGGATGCAAAGCTCGTCTACTTCCACAGGAAGGCAATAAAGACCCCGCTCCTGCGCGAGATGGAGAAATGGTTCACGGCCAAGGGGCTCAGGGTCGTGAGCTCCAAGGACCTCGAATGACTGTGCCCAACTGTTTTACATGGATTGGGGGATTCGGGCTATTTTAACGCCCTTTTCGATGCGAGCACCACTTTTAATAAAGCCTTGCCGGAAGGTTTCGGGATAACGCGACCTTCCTTTTTTGCGGCTTTGAGCCAGAGTTCCATTGCCGTCTTGACCTCGCGTAGGGCGGCCTCTTCGTCCGTACCGAACGCTGAGCAACCTGGCAGTTCTGGGACGACCGCAATGAAACCTTCGTCCTCCTCGCTGTAGAAGATCTCGATGGCGTATCTATTCATCGTCCTCACCTTCTTCATGGAGCCCATATTTCTCTATCAGCTTTATGAGCTGGCGGACCTGATAAGGTTTTCCTTTTCCACCAGCGTCCTGGAAATTGAGTATCTCGGGAATTTGCGGATGCACGAAAACGCGGTGACTTCCTTTCCCGCCCCTGAACCGGAAACCAAAGTACTCGGCAATCCTGCAAAGCCGTTCGAACCGGATATTCTTGGGGCTCTCTGTTAATTCAGCGAGCAACTTTTTACTTTTCATCGGCAGATAGTGGGCATGGCCAGGTATTTAAGACCTATTTGGTAGGTACCATTTTTCCAATCAGATGGCCCTGTCCCATTCGTCCTGCAGGATGCCCGCGCCCTTGAGTGCCCGCTCGCCCTCTTTCGTGAAAACGGCGTCGATGGTGTCGAGCAGGGCCTGCTTGTCCTCCGGCAACTTTCCCTGGAGGAGAAGGTAATTCGAGCCATGGCTGTAGATGAGGCAATCGAGCTCGAGGTTCTGGACGAGGAGGCGCGCCTCCTGGAAAATCTCCTTGGGGCCCGAGAGCTTGAACTCGCCCCTTTTGGCCTGCTCGTAAAGGGGCGCTCCCTCCTGCAACATAAGGGTGTGGAGGCGGAGCTCGTTCGGCCCTATCTTGTTCAGGAGCTTCGCCGTCTCCTCGGCATGCTCCTTCCATCGCTCCTTCCCTCCGAGGCCCTGCACGATGGTGGTGGATAGCATGAAGCCCGCCTTTTTCAGCTTGAGGCAGGCGGCCAGCGTGTCCTCGGCCTTGACGCCCTTGCAGATGCGTTCCAAAATGATAGGGTCTCCGGATTCGACGCCCATGTAGAGTTTCGAGAGCCCCGCGTTTCGTATCTTCTTCAGGTCCTCGTCGCTCTTCTTCAGCACGAACTTGGCCCCTGCGTAGGAAGCGATCTGGCGGACCTCCGGGAACGCCTCCTTTATCGCCGTTAGCATCTCCACCTGCTGTTCCGTTCTCATGGCGATGGTGTTGCCGTCGGCGAGGAATATCTTCGCAACATCAGGGCCATAATCCTTGAGGGCTTCGGCAATGTCCGCTTTTATCTCAGCCATCTTCTTTATCTTGAACTTCTTGGTCTTGTATGCGAAGCAGAAGGTGCACTTGTTGTGGGGGCAGCCCAGCGTGGGCTGTAGTATGAGGGAGAAGGCCTCCACCGGCGGCCGGTACAGGGGCATGTCGTATTCGAGCGGCATCGCAATCCGATTGGCGAAGGGTGTATTATCTGTTGTCCCTCTTTGACCGGCGGGGGTCGCTCTTTCTCAGGATGGAAAGGAGTGCCATGGCCATGGCTATGGCTGCGGGTGCGGCGAACGGGGAGACCGGGATGAACCCGGGCTCCGGAGGCTTGGGGGGTTTTGGAGGTGTAGGAGGAGGCGTTGTGTTCGCGTAGGTCGAGACCATGACCGGCTCCGACAGGTTCAGCCGGTTCCCGTTCTCGTCCAGTATGCCGACGGCGAACTGGTAGTCGATGCTCTGATTCGTCGAGAGGCCGGTGACGGTGCAGTTGGCCCTTGCGAACCCTTCGAACGAACCCAGCTTTTGCCAGTAGCTCGTGCCTTTCTTGTATATTGCGATGCTTCCCTTTTCCGGGAATTTGCCGAACCAGGAGAGCCCTATCTGGCCCGTGGTCGTGTACGAATCCGAGGCGGTCGCCACAACCCAGTATGTTTCCTGCGGGGCCGGGGCGGCACCGGTCTCGTCCCTGACGGTGATGTTGACACTGACGTTGACCGCCAGGCCGCCCGAATCGGTCGTTGTGACCGTGACCCTGTGGGTCCCGAACGAGAGAACGGTGGCGAATGATGCGCCCTTGCCCAGTTCGCCCTGGATGTTAGATTTCCACACGACGCTTGCGCCATCGAGGAGACCGTCCTCTTGGTCGTACGCGCTGGCCGACAGCGGGATGGAGTCGCCCACTTCGTACCCCTGGGCAAGGTCCGCCGCATCCGGCGCCGTGACCTCGACCGTGGGCTGCCGGTTGGCCATTGACAGGGCCGGCAGATCCGCGGAAGCGGTGTTGAACCCGTCGGAAACCATCACCCTGACATAGAGCGATTTCCCGTTGAGCCCTGATGGCGTGATGGTGAAATTGGTACCGTTCGTGTCGGTGAGGAGGGCCTTCCAGTTTACTCCGTCCGAGCTAGTGAGAATAGAATAGGTCATGTTGTCGCCGTCGGCATCGGAGCCGTTCCAGCGGACTTCGAACGGCCCGGAAACGCTGCCGGTCGGGCCGCTGATGGTGACCTTGGGCGCATTGACGCTGCGTACCATGCGGACGATTTCGGCCCCCGTCGTCCTGTTGACCATCACGACAGAGGTCAGGCCGGTGGGTCTTGCGGCGCTGAAGGCGAAATACTCCCGGTCACCCACCTTGCAGGGGGTCACGTTGTACGTAGCCAGGGTGTTGTTCGCTGCGTCCCGGAGGACGATGGTAATGTTGCCGGGCACGAGGCCGGAATAATCGGGAGGGGTGTTCAGCTCGTAGAGGGGGAAGAAGGTGGCCCCGTTGCCGGCGTAGCCTGAGATGAGCAGCGACTTGTCTTCGCCCGACGCACGTCCGTGAGCGACCGTGAACCGATTCATCATTCCCTGGTACTGAGTGGTGGATATCCAGGACATGTCACCGGTCGTCGGAATCTCCTGCATCAGGTTGGCAAGGTCGGATGGGTACTCCGTGCCGGATTTGACCCGGTGGCCCCTGACATCGAACCCCTCGATGTCCTTTATCGATTCGTCGTGGTCGTCGTATCCATAGGTGTGCAGGAGCTCGTGGACAGTGATGGGGTCTAGGGACCCTGTCTCAATCAGGGTGACGCGCCAGAAATTGGAGTTGGAAAGACCCTTTGCGCCGTATTTGGAGGTCAACCAGTCCTGCGGAACGATGTAGACTTCCCTTGAATAGGTATCGAAAAGCGCCGCCTTGTGCAGCGCAAAGAACAGCGTACCGAAGTAATAATCCGCATCCGTGCCGCCCGCGGCCGTGAACCCTGAGGCCATCAGGGGCTCGGGCACGACGGAGGTCTGGATGGTCGGCACGGCCCGTCCCACCGGGAGGACATCGCCCACATATCCGTTCTGGGCCGTTGCGAGCGGTATGATGTTGACGGGAAGGGATGCCCAGTACAGGGTCTTGTAGTTTCCCACTCCCAGTGGGGCATAGAAGGTCTCGTACTGCCAGCTCCTTGTCCTCATGCTGACGCACAGTTGCCTGACATTGACAGAGGTTTCGCAGGTGTATGATTCCTGTTTGGCGGTATGCTGCCCGAGGGGAGTGACTGTCACAGACAGGGTGTGCTTTCCGGGATAGTTCACGAAATTCGGATTGTAGAAATTGGCGCTGAGGTCCCCCCGCCATATCGCAGCACCCTTCAGATACCTGGAAGGCTGGTAGTCCTTGCGGGCCATCGAGGATACCTGGACCCCGTCGACCGAGAGAACCACGCTGGCCCCCAGCTTCTTGACTGCGCCCTCCTGAAGGGCCGGCCACGCCGCAAAGACCCGCACCACGGCGGGCTTCTGCTCTATCAGGTCGACATTCTCCGACACCTGGATGGCCTGCATCGTCACGGTCACCTTGGGAAGCGTCGTGAACGAAATAATACGGTCCGTCCCGAGCGTGGATTTGACACCCCGGTTGCATACCAGAGAGGAAATCGAGATGTTGACATGGGTCCCATCCGGCAATATTTGCGCGGGAGTCATCTGCACCGTGAAATTCTTTGAATAGTAATCCACCGTGCAGGGGATGTCATATCGATACCCGATGTTGTCGAGGTAAAACATCTTGAAGGTCTTGTCACTCACGTACCCGGTGTAGAGGTCCTCCGAGAACACTATGGTGGCCGCCGGCTTGACCGTGGTGGTCAGGTCCGTCGGCACGTTGACGTCTCCATGCCGGGGATAGGAGGAGACTATTCGCAGGTCCTCGCCGACGGCGACCTTGTGGTATGCCGTGGGGGCGTTCGGAGGACTGGTCTCCGTTTTCGTAGCATTATTGGCCTTGATGTAGTACCTGAGCGCTCCCGTTTTCTTCTGGGCCGGGATGGTGCCCTTGTATGTCGTGATATCGCCTGAAGTATCGATTACCACCATCGCGACCTGGTTGAAGGCCGTCTCGCATGAGTTGGTGTAGAACAGTGCCGCGTTCACCGGCGGCTTGGACTTGACGGTGGCGGTCAGGTTGGCCGTCTCGTTGGTCTTCATCGATTCGATGGGGACGTGCGTCAGGATGGATTCCTCGACAGGCACGCCATTTGGAGGCAGCATCGCAGCGGCGGCGAGCTCTTGGGCCGTGGCGTTCATCCGGTCCAGACGGGCGGTCAATATCGAACCTGGCAGCTGCGGCACGGTCGCGCATATCTCCTGGTACGACCCGAATGCGAAAAAATACCGGAATCCGCGCGAGGCGTCCATCAGGTCGTCATAGCAGATGCGCTTGTCGACATAGAAATCGCCATAGACCGGTATGTAAAACTCCCAATCCTGGCTGCACCACATACCGCAGGCGGCCCAGCCGGTCTCTCCGGCGTGCTCATGGACGCAATTGCAGAATGGCAGGGTGAATGTCTCCTTTCGCAGGTTCCTTGCGTGGCTGTCATTGATGGGTGTCCGGACCCACGTGTTCTCCACCCGGATTCTTGAAGCGTTCTTCTCGTTGTAGTCCACCTGTCCGGTGGAGATGTTAATTGGCTGGCTCTGGGAGCAGTACAGGGATATTTCCATCAGTCCGCCAGGGTCCTCTGCGTGAATGCCGAGCGTGACCGTCACATATGTCGTGTTGCCGTCCTTTTCGAACTTGTCAGGGGCCGGCGGCCAGGAGGGAACGATTATAGAGGCGGTCAGGGGTCTGGCCTCGGCAACGGGGCTCACTTGAACCATCAGTGAGGTTGTCAGCATTATCAAGACCACGGGAATTGTTAGCCACTTCAGCCGAATCACCAGCACGGAGTGAATGAATAAGTTGTTATTATCAATTTTCATTCTGCCAGATACGCGTCCATCGGGACGCTTTTGCCTGAAATTCAGATAATGGTTGGAGGCAAGAAAAAGATTAATTGAACGCACGTCGTTGGATGCGCATGCTCAACTCCAGTATCATGCGGGCCGCCGGAAAGCTCAAGCGCGTCAAGAGGCAGGGCTGGCTCGACGCTGGCGTGAAGGATGCCGAGAGCGTGGCGGACCACAGCTTCCGGACCGCGTTCATCGTCGCTTTCTTTTCGTATGAGCAAAAAGCACACGGTAAAAAGGGGAAGGGGGGCGGCGGCTTGGATGTCCTGAAAGCGGTGAGGATGGCGCTCATCCACGACCTGGCGGAAGCCGAGGTCGGGGACATCACGCCGCATTCCGGCGTATCCCGCGCTAAGAAGGCGAAGCTGGAGGAGGCCGCAATACGCAGGCTCGGTGACGGCAGGATACTGGCGCTCTGGAAGGAATACGAGGAAGGTGAGACGCCCGAGGCTATTCTGGTAAGGCAGGCGGATGTCCTCGAGAGGGTTGTACAGGCCGGAGAGTATGTTGCCGCTGGGAATCCGCGTCGGAGACTGGCGAAGTTCAGGCTGGGCTGGAGGAGCCGTGTCCGCAACGCTGCCCTCAGAATGCTCGCACGGCCCGGGAGCTGAGATGAAGATAGATATCGACAAATACGAACAGATGCCGCCTGACGAGGCCATTGCCCGGCTAGAGAAGCTGCGGGACAGGCTGCTCGCAGGGCCCAAACGCGCCTTCGTGGACCTCGAGGAATGTGAAAAGGACATCATCTTCGTCGGAGATTTGCACGGGGATATCTTCTCGCTGGCAAGGCTCCTCAAGGCATTTCCGCCGGGTCCGGAGCGGATACTGATTTTCCTGGGCGATTACATAGACAGGACGCCGGACGAGGTTGAGGGTGGCGCGCTGTCGCTGGTGCTGGTGCTGGCCGACCTTACGGAGGAACATCCCGAGACGGTCATGCTAAGAGGGAACCATGACATAGGCGACATAATGCCATGCTCGCCGCACGAATGGCCGACCGAGCTCAGGAGACGTCTGGGCGGGAAGTGGAGCCAGGCCGCCAACCGCTGGAAGGAGATAGCAATGAGCCTGCCCCTAGTGGTCCGAACCTGGAACGGGGTGCTGGCGGCCCACGGTGGCTTCCCGCGAACTCTGCCTTTCGGGAGTTGGAACGAGTTCGAGATGAACGACGAGCGACTGATGATGCACACCCTCTGGGCCGACCCGGGAGGGGATGATTCTGGCAGGGGCTTGCCGCCTGGGACCAATTTTTCCAGAGAGGACCTCGAAAAGGTCCTCAAGGATACCGGCTGCGGCTGCTTCGTCAGGGGCCATGAATCTACGGCAATCGGGACCACGCTGTGGGACCGGAAGGTTCTGACCATAATGACGGCCGGCTACTACGCCGAGCGGGCGCGCAGGAGCATCCTCATAGCACGCTGCCAGCCTGAAACAAGGGTGCATTCGGCTGCCGACATACAGGTATTGGCATTCAACGGCACAATATGGGAGCCGTTCCGGCCCTTCGCCCTGCCCGATGATTGAGCGATGCGGGAAAGGGACGGACCCGGCGCTCGACGAGGCTGCGACCGCGGGAGGAGGGTCGGATTCCGTTTACGGAGCGACACCCTGAAATACCCTCAGGGCGATGCGAAATCCGGTGTGTTCATTGCGCGTCATGAAAACGGTTTCGCTTATCCTGGCCCTTCTGATGATGGCACCCTCGTTCTGCGCCGCCCTCGGGAGCCATGACGGCGGGGAACTACCCTGTGCTCCCTCGGGGAATGAGACGGGGCGGGGGCGCTCTGTATCCTTCACGAATGTCACGGTCGCCGCGGGGCTCGGCGGGCTCGGCGGGACCTTCTTCACATGGGCCGACTACGACAACGACGGCGATGTGGACCTACTGATAGACGGCTGGAGGCTGATGAGGAACGAACTTGTTCCCAGCGGGACAGCCACATTCACGCAGGCTGCATCCATAGGCGGCGGCGGGGTCTGGGCGGACTACGACAATGACGGCGACCTCGACACCTTCGGAAGCAGGCTCTGGAGGAACAACGGGATGGGCGTGCTGTCGGACATCACGGCGACGGCACTCCCCGGCTACGACGGCGGTTTCGTCACAGCCGCTGGATGGGGTGACTACAACCGGGATGGGTATGTCGACCTTTACATAGCGAGGGGGGAGGACTGGAACAACGGCAACCCCAGATACTTTGCCGACGACCTGTGGAGGAACAACGGTAACGGAACCTTCACCAATGTGACGGTGCCGGCCGGAATACAGGCAGTGGAGGGCCCGAACCCCAAGTACGGCAGGGGTGTGGAGTGGGGCGACTACAACAACGATGAATGGCCCGACATTTACATCCCGAATTACAGGCTCACGCAGAGCTATCTCTGGGAGAACCAGGGGAACGGCACATTCAAGGAAGTGGCGAAGGCGCGGAACGTCACCGGAGGGGGAAAGGTCTACGGCGGCGTCACCTACTACGGCCACTCAATTGGCGCCGCCTGGGGGGACATAGACAATGACGGCTTCCTGGATCTCGTCTCCGCAAACCTGGCCCACAAGGACAACCAAGCGCCTCCGGCCAACCGCGGCTTCTTCTGCGACGATTCTAAGGTCTACATCAACCGAGGAGGATGGGGCTGCAACCTTACGGACATCCGTGTCGACGCGGGAATCCCGATAAGGGCCGTTGGAGGCACTGCTGTCGCTCAGGACGGCCAGTCGTACTACAAGGACGAGCTCTGGGCCGGCTCCGCGTTCGGGGACTGCGACAACGACGGCGATTTGGACCTGTTCGTCCCCGAGGTATACGACTTCCCGTGGGGGAATTCGTTCCTTTTCCTGAATAATGGGAATAGAACCTTCACAGATGTCACGGACACCGCCGCGACAAAAGTATTCGACACGTATGGCGGAGCCTGGGCGGACTTCGACAACGATGGGGCCCTTGACCTCATTACCGGCGGGAAATCTTACCCGGGCGGCGGAGGGGAATTGCATCTCCTGAAGAACGGCGGGGCCGCCGGCAGCTATGTTAAGGTCAATCTGATAGGAACCCAGAGCAACCGTGCCGCCATCGGCGCACGCCTCACCGCATCCGTCGGCGGGTCCAGGGTCGTGAGGGAGGTGGAGGGCGGAACGAGTTCACACTCCCAGCAGAACACAATGACCCAGCATATCGGCCTCGGCAATGCCGCGAAAATTGACACGCTCGAGATCAAGTGGCCATCTGGAAGAATCCAGTTCGTCAACGACATTCAGGCGAACTGCACCATCAACATCACCGAGGCCACCTTCCCATTGCCCACGATCTCGTCATTGACATACAGCCCTCAGAATGCCGACGAGGACGCGACCCTCACGTTCACGGCCATGGCCACTCCGGGGGCCGGCGGGACCATTGCGAAATATTTCTGGGACTTCACCGGAGATGGTACGTTCGACCTCAATTCCACGGCCCAGACCGCTCAGTACTCCTACAACAGGTCCGGCCTGTATAGGATGGTTGCCCGCGTGCTAGACACATACGGGTTCGCTGTCGAGAAGGCCCTCTGCGTGAATGTCTCCAACGCAGTGCCCTCGGCGAAGGCCGGCCCCGACAGCACGGTCAACATGGACGAGAATGTCACGCTCGACGGCTCCGGCTCCACGGATACGCCCTCGGATGCCGCTAGAGGGCTCTCATTCCTCTGGAATTTCGGAGACGGCACCTACCGCAACTGGTCCTCGTCGCCGCTCGCCGCTCATGTGTACAACAGCACGGGGGAGTTCAATGCGACCCTGTCTTTGAAAGACGATGACGGGGCCATCGGGACCGATTCTGCCCTCATAACGGTCGCAAATGTTCCGCCAACGGTGAGCGTCATGGCCGACCGGATGGCATACGAGGATGAGAGCGTTCAATTCAACTGTAGCGGGAACGACACCGTATCGGATGTGTGGTCGCTCGTCTTCAAATGGGATTTCGGGGACGGGAATTCCACATCATGGACCGCCAAGGCGAACTCGAGCCACACTTACGTCAGCAGGGGAGCCTACGGCGCCTTGCTGCTGGTCAGGGACAGATGGGGATTGAGCGTCCAGGGAACCGTGAACATCACGGTGCTGAACCCGCTGCCGGCCTGCACCATCGCCCCTGAATTCACAGACCAGAAAATAGACGAGGACATTGCGGTCGGATTCGACGGCACGGGGAGCGACAACCCCTCGGACATTTCGTCACTGCATTACAGCTGGTATTTCGGGGATGGCATTGTCACGGATTGGGCGGCCTCCACCTCAGCGTCGCATGTATACGCATCGGAAGGGACGTTCACTGTCCGGATGAGCGTGCGCGATGACGATAACGATACGGGCATCTCGGAGACGAACATCACCATCCGGAACCCGGTTCCCAGGGCCGAGATAGTCACCTCAGAGCTTTCGGCCAGCGAGGACGACAGGATCGACCTCGACGGGAAGGGAACGGATACAGCCTCGGACCAGCCCTGGCTGATGTTCCGCTGGGATTTCGGGGACGGAAACGAAAGCGCCTGGTCGTCGGAAAGCAGCGCCAACCATTCCTATCCAGCCGCCGGCACGTACAAGCTCAGGCTGACTACACGCGACGACGAGAATGCGAGTGCAAAATCGGAGCCGCTCTATATAACCATCAACAATGTGGTGCCCGTCGCTGTTGCGGACGCGTCCCCGAAGAGCGTTGACGAGGATGCGCCTGTGCTCTTCACGGCCCGAAATTCCACGGACACGCCTTCCGACAGGTCCTCGCTCCTGTATCATTGGTGGTTCGGGGACGGAGACGAAGCGGACGGGATGAATGCCACCCACGTTTACACCAAATCGGGCACGTATAGTGTTACCTTAAGGGTCACGGACAACGGCGGGGCACTCTCGGAGGACAAGGAGCTCAAGATTAAGGTCCGGAACCTCGCACCGGTTGCGACTGCGACAATGGATAAAGCCGGCGCCAAGACCGGCGAAGAGTTCACGTTCACGGGCGACGGCAAAGACACTCCGACGGACAGGCCGCTGCTGAAATATTATTGGTACTTCTCCGACGGCCAGAAGGTGGAGGGCAAGGTCGCGAAGCATTCGTTCACGACCGCAGGAAAGTTCACAGCGCGCTTCGAGGTCTCGGACCCCGAGGGTGACAAGGGAATTGCCGAGCTCTCGGGCGACATCACCGCGAAACCGGTCGTGACGCCGCCCAAACCCGCAGAAGGGCCAGGCATGGCTGTCATAGGTGCGGGAGCGGGTGCCGTCATCGCCGTGGTGGCAATAGTCGCATTCCTCGCCATGCGCCGCAAACCGGCAAAGCCGGCCGCACAGTCTTCCGGAAAAGGCGATGAAGATGGGGCTAAAGTGGAAAAGAAGGAGACAATAGAGGCGGACATAAAAGAGCAAAAAGCGTCAGAGACTGATGGTAAAGAGGAAGTCGCACCCGAGGGTATTTCTAATGAGGAGAAGCCACCACAGGCCGATGAAGAAGAGGAAAAGGAACAAGCCGCTGATGTAAAAGAGAAAAAGGGAACCAAGGCCGATGCTGAGGAAAAAGCACCAGATGTTGAGAAGGAGCCCGACGCTTAGAGCCCGAGTATCTTTGAGAGAAGGTTCTTTTCAAGGCCGGTCTCCTTGAGGAAGCTCAAGGCGTCAGAGATGTTGCCGACATCCTCGATGTTGTCGTGGGTGTCCGTGCCTATCGAGAGCTCGACCTTGGTGCCCTTGAGCTTGTGGTAGAAATCGGCATCGGAGCGGTACAGGGGCCTCTGCAGCCTCATGTGGCGTGCGCTCGGGGTGAGCTCGAGGAACAGGTGGTTGGTCTCCAGGACCGGGATGAGCACGGACGAATCGACCTCGGCGAAGTTGCGGGTGATATCGTTGTGGGCCAGACCCACCGGCGGCTCGATCTCTTTCCTCTTGTCGAACAGCTCCCACAGGCTCATGCCGCCCGCCTCCTCGTCCTGCACGTACTCGAACAGGATGAAATCCATCTTGTTGAGCTGGTTCAGGGGCAGGTAGCCCAGGTCCTCCGTGCGCTCGGGGCAGGTATCTATCTCGACGCCGACGAGGACCCTTATCTTGTCCTTATAATGGAGCG
>Ga0315283_10004229_pt1 | contig 12470 bp, 10 predicted proteins | sample YL17G09_0_MG_FD_204541 | JGI IMG/M metagenome (GOLD analysis project Ga0315283, IMG submission 204541) | Sediment microbial communities from Yellowstone Lake, YNP, Wyoming, USA - YL17G09_0 | ecosystem: Environmental > Aquatic > Freshwater > Lake > Sediment | place: USA: Wyoming | collected...
AGATCTCGATCATGAGCCCCCCGATTTTGGCCATGTCCAGATAGGCCATCCCGCCCCCTCCAACCGGCCTGTCCTGTTGCAGAGCCCCGATCCCCTTCCGGGCGAATCTGTCCAGGGTGGCGCTAAAATCCTGGACCGTAAACTTGATGTGGTGAAGTCCCTCGCCTTTTTCATCCAGGAATTCCTTGTGAATGGTCTTCCCTTTCTGGTATTCGATGAGCTCGAGTTCCACGGCGCCCTGCTGGGATTTGGCAAGTCTCACTTGATAGAAAACCTTTTCCCCGTGTACCGTTGCGGAAGGGTGGGTGACCGTGCGGATCGAAAAAGGCCCCAAGCCTAACGAGGTCAGATATTCTACTGTCTTGTCCAGGTCCTTGACCACCACCCCCACTTGAACGATCTCCTTCTCTTTTCCTTCCAAAACTTCCCCCTGCGGCATGGGTTCCCTCCTTTTGCGCCGGAATTTTGGGCCTGGTGCCGTGACCCGCAATAGTCCTTTTTTAAAACCTCCGGGAGCCCTCACCGGCCCTTTCGGAGGCGCGCCCAACAGAACGGGCATGCATCAAGACGGAAGCAGCATGACCTTCATGGCTTTTCTTTCCTGGCAGGCGCGGAACCCCTGATCCACCTGCTCCAGCGGGAGCCGATGGGTGATCAAGGGAGCGACCCGGATCTGGCCCGAGGCCATGAAGGACAACACTTTATTCCAGGCAAGGCGCGAGGCGCCGTAGACCCCTCGAATGATTTTCATCTCCCTGACCACCCTGCGGGTGAAATCGACAGAGATATTCTCCGGATAAATTCCGAAGCAAACCAGCGTGCCGCCTTTGCGGAGCAATTCCAGGCCCTGGTTGAAAGCCCTGGGAGATCCGCTCACCTCCAGGACTTTCGCCGCCCCCAGCCCTCCGGTCAGGGCTCTTACCTTTTCCACCGGGTCTTCCCTCTCCACGTCGATCGTTACATCCGCCCCAAGGGACTTGGCGATTTCGAGCCGGGCTTTATCCCGGGTCAGGCCGGTTACGATGACCGGGGAGGCGCCGGCAGCTTTCGCCCCTTGGGCAGCGGTTACGGCGATCGGGCCGGCCCCCAAGACCACGACTGGCTCCCCCAGGGAAATTCCGCCCTGTTCCACAATGTGAAGGGCCTCGGCCGTGGGCTGGCTCTGGGCGGCCTCTTCGAAGGAGACCTCGGCGGGAATCTGGGGAAGAAAGTTTTGCCGCACGTTGATCGCCACATATTCGGCCATGCCCCCCTTCTTCTCCAGGCCGATTCTTCCGGCCGCCCTCCGCTGGTCGCAGATGGAATGCCGGGCGGTGATGCAATAGAAACACTGATTGCAGGAGCCGCCCTGGTAGACGACCCGGTCTCCCACTTTGACCCCGGAGACCTGGCTTCCCACCTCGGCCACTTCCCCGGCGAACTCGTGCCCCAATACCATGGGCATGAAATCGGCCAGTTGCTCATATCCCGGGGTCCATTCGTAGATGTGCACATCGGACCCGCATATGCCCACCGCCTTGACCCGGATGAGCACTTCCTCGGGGGAAATCCGGGGGACCGGAAGTTCGCCCACCTGGATCCCCGGCTTGGGCTCCGCCTTGATTGCTGCTTTCATGCTGCCGTTCCTGGCCATGCTCCCTCCCTATTTTTTTGTGGTATCGGAAATTATAAAAATCTTTCTCTGCTCGAAATTTTTCACCGCAGTTGTTCATGTCCCTTCGGGACACCATAAATAATGAAAAGGCGAACTTTTCGGAGCAGAGTACACAGAGGTCGTCCCGCTCCGAGCGGGATCAAATCGTTCAAAGAGAAAATTCTAAAAAAGCCGATTCTTTTTTGCGTCTTCCCATTTTCATTCTTCTCTGCGTTCTCCGCGTTCTCTGCGGTTAATCTTTTATTTTTTATCGACGAAGTGAAGGGGGTAAAGATCGATCCCCCAGATGAAATCCCTCTCGGCCACCCCGGCGATGTTGCTTTTGTAGGGGATGGGATAGATCATCATCATCAGAGGAACCCCGGGGACGTCTTCCATGAATTTTTTCTGGATCTGGTGGTAATACTCGAGCCGTTTCTTTTCGTCCCTCTCTTTCCGGGCTTTTTCAATCAGGTCGTCGATCTTGTCGTACTTGGTAACATTCAGGCCCGGAGAGAAGGCCGATGTATGGTAATGGCGCATCATGGGAAAGTCCGCGTCGGGCTGGAGAGAGGGCAGGATCAGGGTAAAGTCAGTCGTCCCCTTGGAAAGCTTGCCCCACCAGGTGGCCTGGTCCGTGACGACGAGCTTCACGTTGATATTGACCTTGCGCAGCTGCTCCACGAGGGCCGTGGCTAAGGGAAGGTAACTGGGAGACTGGAAGGTGTCCAGGCTCACCTCGAACCCGTTAGGGTACCCGGCCTCGGCCAGGAGCCCCTTGGCCTTTTCCGGGTTGTAGTCATAACGAGGAATTCCCTTCTCGTCATGCCCGAAGAACCCCTTGGGCACAGGGCTGTCCAGGCGCTCGGCCATCCCGCTCAAAACGTGGGTGACCAGGGAGTCTTTGTCGATGGCATGGGCGACGGCCCGCCGCACCCGGACATCGTCAAAAGGCTTCTTTTTGGTATTCATGAAGAGATTCTGGAAAGCAGGACGTTTGCTATACGTGACCTTGCACCCGGAAGCCAGAAGGCGGTCTACCACGGCTTTCTCACGCGGTAACACCCAGATCATGTCGATCTCGCCCTTCTGGAGGGCCAGGACCACGGTATCGGGGTCGGGGATGATCTTGTAAACAATCTTGTCGACCTTGGGCGGGCCTTCCCGCTGCTGAAATTCTTTGTTGGCCACCAGTACGCATTGCTCGCGGGTCCAGGAGTCAAAGATGAAAGGGCCGGTCCCGACGGGGTTCCGGGCATAGTCCTTCCCGAACTTTTCTACCGCTTTCTGGTTGACGATCCCCGTACCCCGCGGGCCCACCAGCTTATGCAGGAAGGGGGCGGAGGGGGCCTGCAGGTGAAACTCGACGGTGAAATCGTCGATGACCTTCACTTCTTTCATGTCCAGGGCGAGTTCGGAGCGGGTCGGGGCGCCGGTCTTGGGGTCCATGATGCGGTCGAATGTGTACTTCACATCCCCTGCGGTGAATTTTCCGAACCCCTTGTGCCATTGCACGTCGTCCCGGAGCTTGAAGGTGTAGACCAGCCCGTCTTTGGAGATGGTCCAGCTCTTGGCCAGTTCCGCCTCGATCTCCGAGGTGTTGAATTTGTAGCGGAGCAGGCTCTGGTAAATGCCCCGGCACATCATGATGTCCTGAGCCATCCCGGTGAAGGGAGGGTCCAGCGTCCTCAGGGTGCTGTAATCCCCGATGGTAATCACTTTCTCTTTGGCCCACCCCGGCGAGACCAAGAGAAAGGAGCCCAGAAAAAAGACCACCCCGGCCACGAGAATCGCTTTGCTCAGATTTTTCATACCGCTTCTCCTTTCCTCATCTTTCTATTTCTTCCCCACAAAATGGAACGGGTAAAAATCCAACCCCCAGATGTAATCCCGTTCCGCAATTCCCGCAAGATAACTCTTGTACGGGATCGGGTAGATCATCATCATCAGGGGGATGGAAGGGACGTCTTCCATCATTTTTTTCTGGATCTGGTAATAGAAATCCAGGCGGTTCTTTTCATTCTTATCCATGCGGGCTTTCTCGATCAGATCGTCGATTCTGTCGTATTTACTCACATTTAATCCGGGAGAGAAAGCTGAGCTGTGATAGTAACGCATCATGGGAAAATCCGCATCCGGCTGCAGGGAGGGTAAGATCAGGGTGAAGTCCGTGGTCGCCTTGGACAGCTTGCCCCACCAGGTGGCCTGGTCCGTCACGACCAGTTTCACGTTGATATTCACCTTGCGCAGCTGATCGGCAATGGAGGTCGCCAGGGGAAGATAGCTCGGGGACTGGAAAGTGTCCAGATTCACTTCGAAGCCGTTCGAGTATCCCGCCTGGGCCAAGAGCTCCTTCGCTTTCCCGGGATCGTAGTCATAGCGGGGGAGCCCCTGCTCGTTGTGTCCGAAAAAGCCCTTGGGGACGTGGCTGTCGAGACGCTCGGCCATGCCGCCGAATACATGTTTGATCAGCGTATCCTTATCGATCGCGTGGGCGATGGCCCGGCGGACCCGGACGTCGTCGAAAGGCTTCTTTTTGACGTTCATCCACAGCTGCTGCCAGGTCGGCCGCTTGCTGGGGGTGATCTTGCAGCCCGAGGCGATGAGCCGGTCGGCGACGGCCTGCTCCCGAGGCATGACCCAGAGGAGGTCGATCTCGCCCTTCTGCAACGCGAGAACGCACGTATCCACGTCGGGGATAATTTTGTAAATCACTTTGTCGACCTTCGGCGGTCCCTCCCGCTGGCTGAACTCCTTGTTGGCCACGACGACACACTGCTCCCGCGTCCAGGAATCAAAGATGAAGGGACCCGTTCCGATGGGGTTGCGGGCAAAATCCTTTCCGAACTTCTCCACGGCCTTCTGGTTCACGATTCCGGTGCCTCTCGGCCCCACCAGCTTGTGCAGGAAGGGGACGCAGACGTATTTCAGGTGGAACTCGACGGTGAAATCATCCACGACGCGAATCTCTTTTATCTCGTGGACGATCTCCGAGCGGCCGGGGGCGCCTACCTTGGGGTCCAGCAGCCGGTCGAAAGTGTACTTCACGTCCAGGGCGGTGAATTTCCCGAACCCTTTGTGCCACTGAACATCGTCGCGCAGCTTGAAGGTGTAAACGAGGCCATCCGGGGACACCGTCCAGCTTTTCGCCAGGTCCCCCTCGATCTCCGCAGTGTTGAATTTATACCGGAGCAGTGACTGGTTAATCGCCCGGCTGATCATGATATCCTGAGAAATCCCCAAGAACGCGGGGTCCAGCGTCCGCAGCGTGCTGTAATCCCCCAGGACGACGACCTTTTCCGCTCCCAGGCCCTCGGGCAGATGAACTGCCGTTGAGCTCAGGAGGAAACCCATGATGAATAAAAAAAAGAGTCTTTGCCCCCGTTCCATTCTTTCCTCCTTTTTGAAAGTTACTGTTGGCCGACAAGATGCAGCGGGTAGAAATCAATGCCTCAGATAAAATCTCTCTCCGGCAACCCGGAGATGTGACTCCGGAAGGCCAGGGGATAGTCCACCATCATTAACGGAATATCCGGGAGAGCCTCCATGAATTTTTTCTGGAATTCGTGATAGTACTGGAATCTTATCTTTTCGTTCCTTTCCTTCCGGGCTTTCTCGATGAGGTCATCCAGCTTATCGATGACCGCCTGATCGCGGGGCAAAACCCATACCACATCGACATCCCCCTTTTGCAGGGCCGTCAAGAGTGTGTCGACATCCGGGACCGCCTTGTAGATCATCTTGTCGATCTTGGGAGGGCCCTCCCTCTGCTGGAATTCCTTGTTCCCGAGCAGTACCACCTGTTCGCGGGTCCAGGAATCGAAGATGAAAGGCCCTGTCCCGATGGGGTTGCGGGCAAAATCTTTGCCAAACTTCTCGACCGCCACCACTTCTCCCCGAAATGGAAAGCGGGTCTCCGGGTCCATGACCCGGTCGAAACTGAACTTTACGTCCTGGGCCGTGACTTTACCGAATCCCTTGTGCCATTTGATGTTGTCCCGCAGCTTGAAAGTATAAACGAGCCTGTCTTTGGAGAGAGTCCAGCTCTTAGCCAGGTCTCCCTCCAACTCGGTGGAATTGAACTTGTACCGAAGGAGACCTTGAAAAAGGTTTCTGGAGAACATGATGTACTGAGATATCACACTGGAGGTCGGGTCCGGGTTGTTCAACGGGCTGTAATCTCCGACGATCAGCACTTTCTCCTTGGCTCCCGCCGGACCCACTGGAATCAAGGAGGCCCCCAGAAGAAGAATCAATCCCCATCCCCAACCCCGCTTTAAGCAATCGTTCATAACCCCTCCTCCTTACCATTCTTATTCTTCGCTTCCCATGCAGGAGGTAACCCCTGATCTCATCCGTACGGAATTCCCTTCACCCCCTTCCCACTTCCCTTTCGCCCTTTAAGCGAGGATCAAAGGCATCGCGGACGGCGTCTCCTACAAAATTGAAGGCCATGACCACCAGTACGATGATGATCCCGGAAAAGGTCGATATCCAGGGAGCATTCTGGAGGTAGGACTTTCCTTCATTTATGATGTTTCCCCAAGTGGGCGTCGGGGGCATAATCCCCAGTCCCAAAAAGCTCAGGCTGGCTTCGGTAATGATTGCCGCCGGAATCCACAAGGTAGCCAATACCAGGATGGGGGAAAATACGTTGGGAAGAATATGGAAGAAAATGATTTTAGCCTTGTTCTGCCCCAGGGCCCGCGCCGCCTCGACGAAATCAGCCTCTTTGACCGAAAGGGTGGAGCCCCGAACAAGCCGGGAGAACCGGGGAACAGTCACGATGGAGATGGCGATGATGACATTCCAAAGGCTCGATCCCATGGCCGCACAAATGGCCAAAGCCAAGAGAAGGGCGGGAAAGGATAGGAGGATATCGGTGAACCGCATGATCACAGCATCGATATACCTCCCCAAATATCCGGAAATGACGCCCATGGTAACCCCGATGAGGGAGCCAATGACCACAGAAAATATCCCTACCAGAAGGGAAATCCTCCCGCCCCAGACAACCCTGGACAGTACATCCCGTCCATAATTGTCGGTACCGAAAAGATGCTCGGCACTGGGGGGCTTCAGCCGGTTGGGCAGGTTCTGGTGCAAGGGATCCTGGAGGGGAAGAAAGGGAACCAGGATGGAGGCCAAGACGCTGACCAAAATCACCACCGCCCCGGACAGGGCCAGCGGATTCTGTTTGAGGAAGCGGAAAATAACCTTTCCCATACCCTTCTTTTTTTTCTTCTGTTTCAATATTTCTTTATGGGTCATCGCTGCACCCTATAGCTTAATCCTTGGATCCAGGAAACGATAGATCAGGTCCACGATCACGTTCACCAGAATGACCGCAGAGGCGAAGATCAGGACGGTTCCTTGCACCTGGGGATAGTCCCGGGCAAAGATGGCATCCATCAACAACTTGCCCACGCCTTGCCGGGCAAAGACCGTCTCCGTCAGGATCGCTCCCCCCAGAAGCTGCCCCATGTAAAGTCCCACCACGGTGACGATGGGCAACAGGGCGTTTTTCAGGGCATGGACCAGGATGACGGTGTTTTCGGCCAACCCTTTGGCCCTGGCCGTCCGGACATAATCCTGTCCCAGAACCTCCAGCATGCAGGATCGGGTCAGGCGCATGATCAGAACGGCCATGCTGATCCCAATGGTGATAGCGGGAAGCACGAGATGGTACAACAGGCTCCGCCAGCTGGAAGTATCCCCCACGCCGATGATGGGAAACCACCCCAGATGGTAGGAGAAGATCCAGAGGAGAATGATGGCCAAGAAGAAAACGGGAACGGAAATACCGGAGATGGAGGCGGCCCTCATGAAATAATCGAGAAAGGTGTTCCGGCGAATGGCGGAGATCACTCCGATGGGGATGCCCACGAGGAGAGAGATGAGCACTCCCGCTAAAGCCAACTGAATGGTGTAGGGAAAGGGCCGGAGCGTTTCAAGCAAGACGGGCTGTTCCGTAACCAGGGATCTCCCGAGATCCCCCTTCAATAAATTTCCCAAGAACTTCAGGTATTGCAGGTGCAGGGGTTGGTCCAGCCCCAGGTTTTTCCTGAGGTCCAGGATGGAGTCGGCCGTGGCGTGAGGGCCCAGAATGGCCAATGCCGGGTCCCCGGGAGTCAGATGGATCAGGAAGAATACGATGGTGACCACGCCGAAGAGCGTGGGAATAATCGTGACCAGAACCTTTAGCCAATACCTGCCCATGAAATTCTTACCCCCTTGCCGACTTAGAAAGAAACTTTCTTACAAATATTTAACCCCCACGCTGGGATCAAAGTCCGGAGGATGCTGGATGAGCTTGATGATGAATCCACCCATTTTCGCCGAGTCCAGATGGGCCAGCCCGACCACATGGGGGCGTTGATAACAGAGATAATGCACCATAAACAGGGGAACGGCAGGTAAGTCTTCCATGAGCTTCTTTTGAATTTCGTGGTACAACTTCTTTCGTCTTTTGGGATCCGCCTCACTCCGGGCTTCGTCAATCTCCCGGTCGAGCCGGTTTTACCGCATCAGGTTGGTTCCGGGCGAAAAGCCCGCACTGTGAAAAACATTGGTTAGTGGAATGTCAGCGTCCGGAACCCGCACTGGCATGTAGATGGAGCTCTCGGCGGTGGCATTCCCGATCTTCTTCACGAAAGAGGGTTGGTCGGTGACTTCCAGCTTCAATTTGATTCCCGCCTTTTCCATCTGGCCCTGCAAAACGGTGGCAATGGGGAGATAGAGCATGGAATTCCATGTATCCATCGTTACCTCAAAACCCTGGGGATATCCAGCCTCGGCCAGAAGCCCCTTGGCCTTCTTGAGATCGAATTCATGCCTTGGAAGACCCTCTTCAGTGTGGCCAAAATACCCTTTTGGAACCAAACTGTCAAGATTTTCCCCAAAACCTCCCAGGACATGTTCGATGATTGCCCTCTTGTCGATGGCATGGGCTATGGCCTTTCGGACCCGAACGTCACTCAGGGGCTTCACCTTGGGACAGGACTTTGGGGTCAGACTTAAAGATTGAGTTGTGCGGTTGTGTAAAAGGGGTCGCCTATTGAATCATAAAAATTTACTTGGCCAATATTTAAAATCCATTCTCTTTGGCAATTCGTTCTGAGATTTCTTGAATTACTTTTTGAGCGAGGGGTCGTCAAAGTCCTGCTAACCAGCGGTTAGTTTGACAAAGGGGTCAAATGACAAAGGGGTCAGACTTAAAGACTTCAATTCAGACATAAGGAATGAACCTCAGGAAAGGCAGAAAGGAAGGGGTAACCGAGGAGTGGGAATAGGCAAAATGGTAAAATATTATGGTTTTATATATTTTTTTCTTGACAAATAACACATAATATATATAATAGGTGTTATGAATCTAAAGAGGATCTCTTTCCACCGAAAGAAGGTGGATATTTTAAGGTGGAAGAGGAACAGACTGGAGCAAATCGCCATGGGGCGCTCGCCCATGGTAGCGGGTTCCTTTCTGTCACGCCGATTCAGGCCTGGAGGTCCAATCGCGTGCTATCTGTCGGCCTCGATTCGAGGCGCAAGTCGACATCGGTATGTTCGCAAGGGGGAGGTGGCCTATTGGCGCCAGCGGGCTCAGGCCTGGCAAAGATTCCAGCAGGCGGTGGCTTCCTGGGTGAAGGTCAATAAGGAGATTGAAAAGGAGTTAAGGGAGATCGGCAGGCAGCGGTGTGAGTCCTTGCCTGGGGGGCGGCGGAAGGAAAAGCGATAGATGGATCAGGTGATCATTTTCCAGGAGAATAAGGTTGAGGTTCGCCGGAGGTTGAAGGATGGGAGGATTGACTATTTGGATCTGACCTCCTGGAGTTTTCAGGATCGGCTTTTGGGGTTTCTGATCGAGGAGAGGTTTTTTGAGTGGTGTGGGAGCAGTTATCCTACGCCTCGGGAGAGGGAGAATATTCCGGTATGGTTTCTCTTGGGGTGTGCCATTCAGATGAAACTTCATCGGACAGCGGCTTTTCAGAGGCTGGAATATATTTTGCGGTCGGGTTCGATTCTGACGCGGGTGAAGTTTAATGTGGGGTTAAAGGGAGGGGGATTTAACCATAAGAACCGGGAAGGTCGAGAGATTCCGATCGATCCGGATACGGCCCGGAAGTTCTTTACGGATACGCAGGCTGGGGAGGTGGAGGAGTGGCATAACACCGATGTGCAGAAGTGGCTCCGGAGGCATCGGGGATATTCGGACAAGGAGGGGATTTTTATCTTAGACCCCACTCTGATTCCCCTTCCGGACAATCCTAATTATAAGGAAGCGGCTCTGTTGCCCTTGGATGCGGAAGGGAACTATGGGGAGGTGGAGAAGATGTCTCCGGCCGAGAGGAAGAGGTTTAAATACACGCGGGCGTACAAACTCACGCTGTTGCTTCATTACAGTCGGCCAGATGAATATTTTCTGTTTGCGGGTGGGCATTTGGGCCGGGGGGATGAATCGGGGTTGAAGCGAGGGGAGGAGCTGGTCGATCAATTTGTCTCCCAAATGGGCAAAGGGGTGATCCAGCTTCTGATCATGGACCGGGAGTTTATTGATGGGGCGATGATCAGTCGTTTCAAGAAAAAATACGGGATCGACTGCTTAGTGCCGTTGAAGTCGAACATGCATGCCCTGATTGATGCTTTGGGGATTTCCAAGTTAGGGGGGGTCCCGTGGGTGGTTTATGACGAAGTGAAAGATGAGACGGGCAAGGTGGTGGAGGTGGAGGAGGTGGCCGGGGTGGGGGAGATCGAATCCTGGGAGAGTTGTGAAGTGCCTTTATTCATTGTGTTGGTGCGGACCCGGAAGGTAGACGGGACTGAGGAGATCTGGGCTTTGGCATGTACCCGGAGTTTTGCGGATCCCCGGGAAGCTCGGAAGCTTTACACGGGTCGGATGCAGATCGAGGAGCGGATCGATCAGATTAAGAACGGCTGGTGGGTGGGGTCGTTTACCACCCCCAATTTCAATGCCGACGCCGTCCATGTCTTCTTTGTCTTGCTCACCTACAGTTTGATTCAACTTTACCTGAAAGCCACTCATAATGAGGAGTTGGCGACCCAGACCATCGAGAGTTTAAGGCAAGAGGAGAGATTGGGAAAAGATGCGGTGATTGTCTATGCCGGGAAATATTTTGGGGTCTTTGACGTGGATGAGTATACGGACATTCTGGTTCATTTACGAGAAGCGGCCCGACTGAGGATGTGCCGCTGGATTAAACGGTTTCGCAGGCAGAAGATCCGGGCACCCTGAAAATAAGGCTTTTTCAGAAGGCTCCTCCGCTTCCTGTCTTTCTTCTAAAGGCCCGCCTCTTTTTCCCAGGTAGGGAAGGGATCCTTTTTCTTTCCATCCCCTTCTTCTTTAATCTTTCTCGCTATCGCATGCCAGAAAGGCACCTTACTTGACCCCCTGATAGGGGCTCTCAGGACGAAATCTTGTTCCCAGGGAGGCATGGGGTCTGCCCCCCCTGTTATGTCTGATTTGAACTTTCTTGAAAAGATAATTGACATTTAGACGGCCTTATGATAATCATATTTTCATGATTGAACGGCCTTACTGGGTCAATTGTCTCCGCACCGCCTGGCAAAAGCGACCCATTATCTGGCTGGCGGGCGTCCGTCGTGTGGGCAAGACCACCCTGGCGCGAATGCTGCCGGATACGGTTTACATGAACTGCGACCTCCCTTCCGTGGTGCGCCGCCTGGAAGATCCGGAGCTTTTCTTCCAGTCACAGCCTCCGGACACCGTCATCGTGCTGGATGAAGTGCACCGGCTGGCCGATCCCAGCAGGACCCTCAAGATCGCGGCGGATGCTTTCCCGAAGTTAAGGCTCCTGGCCACCGGTTCTTCCACCCTGGCCGCAACCCGCAAGTTTCGGGACACGCTGACGGGCCGGAAGATCGTCCTCATCCTTCCACCTGTGTTGTGGACGGAATGCGAGGAGGCGTTTCAAATTCTCGAATTGGACCGTCGGCTCCTGCACGGCGGCCTTCCCGAGCCTTTGTTGAGTTCAACCAAGGAGGATGCGTTCTTTGCCGAATGGATGGACAGTTTTTATGCGCGCGATATCCAGGAGCTATTCGGCATTCGCGAGCGCACAGGGTTTCTCAATCTGTTACGCCTGATGCTGCGCCAGAGCGGAGGATTGGTGGACTACTCAGCGCTCTCCCGTGAATGTGATATCAGCCGTCCCACGGTCAAGGCCTATCTCGAAGCCCTGACTGTGTCCTGCGCGCTTTTCGCCCTGCCTCCGTTCCATGGCGGCGGACGCCGTGAGATGGTGCGTCGTCCCAAAGCCTACGGGTTCGACACCGGATTTGTCACCTTCGTCCGAGGGTGGCGCGACATTCGCGACGACGATCGTGGCCTGCTTTGGGAACACCTGGTGCTGGATGTGCTGCGAAGTGCGCTGGGCGCAGAGAGCCTGTTTTACTGGCGCGACAAATCGGGGCGGGAAGTGGACTTCGTGGTACGTCGGGGCCGCGATACCCACGCTGTCGAATGCAAGATCAACCCTGACCGCTTTGATCCCGAATCCTTGAAGGTTTTCCGCGGCCTCTATCCGCAAGGTCCAAATTATCTCGTCTGCCCGGGCGTTAAGGAGCCCTACGAACGCCGGATTGGCAATCTGATTCTTCGCGTCGCTGGCTGCCGGGATCTCCTGCGCGAGCTCGGAACGGGTAACGCACGAATCCATAACCGCAAGATACCGCGCCACGTTCGGTGAGGCGACCTTATCCACGAACCGGATTCAGAGGGACTGGACAAATCCCAGGTTACAGCTTTCTAAGAATATCCGCCGGCTTCATTCTGGCCGTCCGCCTTCCCATAAAATAACTC
>Ga0315283_10004230_pt1 | contig 12469 bp, 9 predicted proteins | sample YL17G09_0_MG_FD_204541 | JGI IMG/M metagenome (GOLD analysis project Ga0315283, IMG submission 204541) | Sediment microbial communities from Yellowstone Lake, YNP, Wyoming, USA - YL17G09_0 | ecosystem: Environmental > Aquatic > Freshwater > Lake > Sediment | place: USA: Wyoming | collected...
CTTTTTGGCTTCAAAGCAAGATCAGCAAGTGTGAGCGAACGAAGGTGTTTTGAGGATGCTGGAAGCGGTGGCAGCTTGCGCACCTCCGGTAGTGGTGTCCCTATTTGCTCTGCCAGAAATCTTTTCCAATATGCGCCATACACCAGATATGGTGTCCCGGATTTATTCAGAATTGATGCTGGTTCGGAAAGAAGCGAACCATTGAAGCTACAGACTTCAACGCCATATTTCTTAAGAGTCCGTATTATTTTCTCGTCGCGTTTACGCGCGGCTGGCTCATAAAGCACGTTCCAATAGACCGCACTGGCGTTGCTCAACTTAAGAACATCTAACAACGAAGGCAGCGCCTCGCCCTTGCGCAGAATAAGCCCAGACCCCGCTACCTCCAAAGATTCCCGCAAACTTTTCAGTGAATCATGAAGCCACCAGCGGGACGCTGCCCCAGGCGCCCATTCACCGTCGTCATCGGGGGCCCAAATGTACAAGGGCACAAGACGCTTATGCGTTCGAGCCGCCGCGGCCAAAGCCGGCTGGTCGCCCATCCGCAAATCTTGTCTTAGCCAAACTACAGCTGTGTCTTTCTCAGTCAAACATTCCTCGGCTCGTCCACTTGGATCAAGTGAAATGATTACTTGGGGGCCTGCCACGTAATTTCCCAACCACAATGGTACCAGAACGGCACCCAACTAGAATCTGCTGATCTCGAGGACAATCTGGGGCCCGCCGATACAGCACCGCCAATGCCGCCTTAACCCACTGAATCAATGCCAAAAAAACTGACAAGGCGAATTCCCTTAAGTATTCCACTGCTCCAGCCGATAAGAAATGACCAGAGAATTCGCCTGAGGAGATTTTATGCCACGTAGAACCAAAGTCGCAGCACTCGTAACGTCGTTGCTGCTTACCACAGTAGTCGGCTGCAGCGGCAGCAAGTTCGGCGACTCAACAAAGCAAAATGCCAATTATGGAGCCAATGCTGATGCTACTCCTGCGGGCAATGGCAACGGCACTGGCAACGACGGAGGCACAGGAAATTCATCGGTTGATGATGCCCAGGCTGGCGGCCCAGGTGGCTCCGGGAATGCCGGTGGAGCTGGTGGAGCAGGTGGACCTGGCGGATTAGGTGGGCTTAATGATGCCCGCGATGCAAACGGCAACATCACCAATCAAGGCGACGCCAGTGGCGGCCTAATTGGCACGGCTCAGGGTAACTGCTTAAAGAAATCCTCACTTTACAACATCGTAATGGTCTTCGATGTTTCTGGCTCACAAGCACAAACCGACCCGGATAAACTGCGGGTCACCGGGGCCAAGGATTTCCTGAACAAACTTTCCGCCTTCGCCGATGTAACTCCGACCAGCAAGTTTAACGTCTCGATCACCGGCTTCGCGAGAACCGCCACTTTCGGAGCGAACGGTTGGAAGGCCTTAAATAAAACAACCCTAGGCGATCTCTCCAGTGATATTAATACGATCACTGCACCTTTGTCCGCCGGCACCTTTTACCTTTCAGGGCTCCACGCTGCTGATAAGCTTCTGCTCCAGCAAAATGCTACCGATTCCAACAAAGCAGCACGCAACTTCGTTATTTTTATGACCGACGGTGAGCCGAATGGCAGGGACACTATCGCGCAGATCAACGGCGCTGCTGCGGATCTGGCGAATAACCGTGGTGCAGCCATGATTATGTTAGGCACCGGCACTGGCGTTTCGGCCAAGGGCGAAGGTATATTGCAGAACATGGCCCTGCCCAAAACTGGCATCGTCAATGCCCAGCACACTGGGAAATATTTCCGCGTGGCGACCGAGGCGCAGATGGCAAAGATTGGTGACATATTGACTGGCGCTGTAGCGGGATGCGAATAAGGACACCATGTCGCAACAATAATGATCGATACCAATCCTAGGCGGCGCCTCTCAATGGCACTGAGATCAAGGGCTTGTTAGCCTGGCGCAAAGACGTGATAATACCGGGGACCGTACCACGCTCAACTTGGCGCAGCAGAGCGTTAAAAGCATTGGTTGGAAACGTGGGGGTGACATGGCTACGAGATTCGTTGGCGCAGGCGGCATCGCGGCTGTCGATTAGCTCATCGCGATCGTCTGGGTCTTTTAGACTTAAGTGGCGCGCAAACTCCCAAGAGTGCTCGCGTAGACCAGGTCCGTAGGTGCCAAGTAGCGTGGCTTTGTCCTTGCCCATAGCCTTTAGGATGCTTTGGAACAATGGCCAGTCCTTGCTCAAATCGTCGTAGCTCTCGCTGTAAAGTGAGTCAAATATATTACTGAGCCGCTGGTAGTCTAAATGAAATTTGTTCAGTTCACCGCGCCCGAGGGCGGTGGCCATGGCGACACCGCAGTCGATGCCGACATGGGCCTGATAGGAAACAAGGAGGTTCGTTGCCACTGTTGCGGTGCGGCCTTCGGCACAGCGAAAGGCCGCTTGCCAGGCGTAGCTCATGCTGCGCCGTTGGTCCCAGGCCCGCACTGCGGACAGGTAACGGTTGATAGATAGCACATGCAGCTGCTCGACCTTGTCTGGGTACTGAAACAGGCCATCCTTTAGGCCCTGGGTAACCAGGCTAGTGGCTCGCCATAAAATCGCAGCAAAATAGCCGCGCCGGTCGTTTTGGGCGACTGAGCGATCGAGGGCTAGGCCGAGTTGATTGGTGACGCCACCTATGGTCTTTGCCAGCATCAGGAGCTCCTTGCTACTAGAGACCGCTACCTGACGCTAGGGCCCAAAGGCCCATGCAGTTGATGCCAGGCCACTCATTTAGGTCCTGGTACGACTTCAAGCACGGGATTCATAGTTTAGCTAAGGCGACAGTGAGAGTAAATGCTGACTTTCACTTCGGCGCCTCTAATCAAACTTCCTAAAATTTTTAAGTATAATGCCAAAAGAAATTGGCCGGAACCCGAGGTTCGCGGCCAATTGATTTGCTCATCCTTGGAAGGCGGGACGCAGTTACAGGAGCTCAAACCTGGGCCCTACTGCGAAGCGCTCAAGATTCACCATCATCGCATCGAAGCCAAGATTCACTTGGGAGCGGCGGGAGCGGCGGGAGCTTTGGGAGCGGCCGTGGCAATCGTGTACTGAAACTTGATCGTGGCTGTGGCGATATCCGTGACCGTCGTTTTCGCAATATCGGCGAAGCCATGATCGTCGGCGGCTATCTGCGAGACGGTCAGCAAATAACCGACGCCACCGATATCGAAGCTCGCGGTGAGGAGCTGATAGTCCTTCATCGTCTCGATACTCTTTTTAATCTGCGAGGTATACATGTAGTAGCCGTTGCCAAAATTATACTGATCGACCTGGGTGATGTAATCAGTCTTGATAGTCACAATGGCGACCTTCTTGCTCGACGCATTTTGCATGGTCCAACCGCGGACCCAACCCTTGTCGGCGTTACTTGCTACTGGCGTTGCAGTGACCTTACCTGGAGTGTCGCCCACATTTTTGATCAACTGGATGGCATTTTCGGCGCTGCCTTGGCCGATAGCGGCATCCCATTCAGCTTTAGAATTGATTGGCAACTTGATCCCGACACCGAATAAGGCGGTGACCGTGCCACCTGCGGCGGCAATTGGATTGATCATCTGCAGAGCCGGTGACCCCGTACCCGAATATGCTGTCTTAACCAAAGTGGTGGCGAGGAGTTCCGTAGCCTTGCCGCCAACGCAGAGCAGGCCAAAGGCTTTCGCCATACCGGCTGACTTGACGATGGCGGTCTGGCCCGCTGCAGCACACCAACCACTAGCCGATGTAGCATTGCCGCCAACCGCAACGGTGGCTGCGGCCTTAGGATCAACCTTGGTTTGTGTCGCTCCAGCCGCGGCAGCGGTGCCTTCTGTGCTAGCGGCGGTGCCATCTGTGTTAGCGGCGGCCCCTGCAGCTCCAGTGCCACCATCGTTGACTGCTGCAGGCTGCTTACCAACCCCAGCATTAGGAGTCCCAGCTTTAGGCTCTGTGCTACATGCTGATACTGATGCTAGTACCAACAGAAGCGGGGCTATCAATAGGCTTATTTTGCTAACCATGCTAGAGCCTCCGAGTAAAAACAGGGCCATAGTGGCCTGCAGCATAAATTGCTGATGTCTGTCTTATCGGAAGCTTTTACAAAAAACTTTAGCACTGCCGAGAATCGCGGAATTTGATCAATTATATCAGAAATTTATCAATAGCGACGCGAACTCCGTCCGGCGCAACCCAGCAGCAAGGGCGGATAGGCGCGAAAAATCGAGGAGGACACCGAGGGCGAAAAATCGGCTGTCCAGCAGGGAATGTGGTAGGGGCACACAGATTCGAACTGTGGACCTATACGGTGTAAACGTATCGCTCTAACCAACTGAGCTATACCCCCATACCAATTCTGGCGATCTTTGCTTGTCGCAAAGACCACCCCATCTGTCAATTGCTACTTTGCAATACACCGCTGATGGCCTCGCGGTAGGGCGCCTTCAGGACCCCCTTTTCGGTGATTAAGCCGCTGATCAGCAGCGCCGGCGTGACGTCGAAGGACGGATTGTAGACTGCCGCATTTAGGGGCGTCATTTGTCGCCCAGCGGTGAAGCGAATCTCGTCGGCTGAACGCTCCTCAACCGGGATCTCGGCGCCACCGTTCAAGGTCGCATCGAAGGTTGCAAGCGGAGCCGCGACGTAAAATGGAATACCGTGGTATTGGCATTGTACCGCGAGAGCATAAGTGCCGATCTTATTGGCGGTATCACCATTGGCAGCGATACGGTCCGCGCCGACGATAACCCAGTCGACCTGCTTTTGTTGCATCAGGTAGGCGGCGGCGGAATCGGCAATGACTTTATAGGGAATACCCTCAGAATCCAACTCGAATGCTGTCAAGCGCGAACCTTGGAGGTAGGGCCTGGTCTCATCGACGTAGACCAGCTCGACTTGCCCAGCCGCATGCAAGGCCCTAACCACGCCCAAAGCGGTGCCGTAACCTGCTGTCGCCAGACTACCGGTATTGCAGTGGGTTAAAATGCGCAGCTTGCGCCCTTCCGCAAGCTTAGCACCATGAGCACCGATCGCCTTGCAGGTGTCGATATCGTCATTAGCTAAGTCTTCGGCCAGTTTAATCAGGTCATCTGCCGCTTGGGCGATGGGCCGAACCGCGGCCTGAATGGCGCCAAGCTCACGCATATGATCCAAGGCATAGAACAGATTGACCGCAGTGGGGCGGGTCCGGGCGAGTCGAGCGATGCTGGTATGAAAACGCGCCTTGTAGTCGTCCCAAGTGCCGCCGCTTCGGCTTGCCACGAGGGCATCTAGGGCCAGGCCGTAGGCCGCAGCACAGCCGATGGCAGGTGCGCCGCGAATGACCATATCTTCGATCGCCACAGCGACGGCCTCCAAGTCGCGACATTCCAGCCAGATTTCCTCTTGCGGGAGGCGGCGTTGATCGATCAATAATAAGGTACTCTTGGCGAACTTCATGGCTGAAAACAAATGGATACCCGCGCTTTCCCCCGCCGCATCAAAAACCCCGCGAGGGCTGCAGTATAATCAATAGTGTACGGGGAGCAAGCCGCTTGTGAAGATCTAGGTAGCCTAAACGGCCTCGTCGTCATCCACATCCAGCCCTAGAGGTTCTGCGCCCTCACTATGCAGCGTCTCCGGTGGATTGCGCCCCTTCTTTGCCGGGCGCGAGGCCTGTTTACTAAGCAGTAGGCTAGAAGCGGTGTCGCCGCTGACCGAGCGCGGCAGGCTGCTCATCAGCGTTGCCGGCAGGCTCGTATTGACCGTGCCATCGCCTTCTTCCTCGGCAAAGTTGCTGTATTGGTGCGCCGCCCGGCGACGGCGTATCCACACTAGGACGAAGATAACAGCCAATGCCGCACCAGCTGCTACTGCGCCGTAGGTGATGATAGAAAAGCGCCCTGGGGTTGGTGCGCCGAGCTGCACCGAAATCATGGCATCCCAGGCCTCGGTTAAGAACTGTTTGGCGGCATCACTTTCGAAATGCTCGGCGACATCGGTAAACGTCATCAAGTAATGACGATCTGCTGAGGACACAAGGATGTGAGCCTGCATCAAAGCGACACTATCGAGACTAAAATCACTGTAAAAAAGCAGCCCCTGCCGACCATCCGCCATGTCGATCACCATGTGGTTGCGGATGCGGTAGCCATCGACGGCGGCTGAAGTGGCGGAAAATTTTCGCGTGATGACTTCCTCGTATTCTTTCGCCGTTGTTTCGTCGATGTAGCGAGGTCTAGCAAAGCTGGCAACCTGGATGGTGCGCTGGTATTTCAAGCCACTTTGGTGCGGCATCTGCATCAGTAACGTTAGATCGTTTAGATGCTCGTAGACCTCCCAACCGTTGGGTGGGATCATCGAGAAGTCGCCGTCGCGCACTACGACCCGCTCGCCAGTGCCGATACGGTCGGGCTTGCCGGTCATTTCGCCGCCGAGGCTGCCTGCGGAGGCTGGCCCCGGGCCATTGCTGCCTGTATCACCCGCGCTAGTGCTGACTCCTTGGGTGTGCTCTGCGGCGTCGACAGCACCTGGCTGCGCTGCATCTGCGGGAGCGGCTATAGCCGCAGGTTCTGCGGGTGCGGCGTCGACAGCACCTGGCTGCGCTGCATCTGCGGGAGCGGCTATAGCCGCAGGTTCTGCGGGTGCGGCGTCAACCTCTGGTGCTGCAAGCCCTGTATCAGCAGCGTTTTCCACCGGTGCTGTATCAGCTGCCGACTCAACTTTCACCTCCGGTTCGCCCGCAGGCAGTTCCGTCGCTTCAGCAACGGCCTCAGGCGCAGCAGCTTCGGGCTCACCTTGTATATGCGTCGGGTTGCCGTTACTAGCATCGGTTTGAGCAAAACCGTGAGCGCCGAGTGCCCACCAGGTCAATGCGGCAATATTTGACAAGATCCAACCAGCATTACGCATAGCATTTCCTCCTTAGGCCGTAGGGCGGCGACTCGACTCGGAGCCGCGCCGACGTTCGATCAAATCTTCGCGATTCATCCGCACTGCGTCTTCAATGATATCGATTGCATAATTATCGAGTTCGTAAACACCGTAGCTAATATGCTGATCACGGCGTCTCATGCGCAGGCTTTTTTGCGTCGGTGACTTCGCCGTCGGTTCCCCCTGGGTTTGAATATCTACCGGCAGACCATCGGCAAGCCGCGTCACTAGGCGCAGCGCGCTGTGGTAGCCGTAAGTCGGGTGCCAGATCGGATCACCGTCCAAAGTATAGATAGCAACGATGCGCCACTGGGCATGATCCTGCGAGTCGGACTTGGTGGTCGTCGCAAAGAAGCAGAAATCTCCAGACTTCGGTTCCGGGCCCATCGGCCTAAGCAGGCGGTCGATGCTAGCGACCGGGCTCGTAAGCAGTTCGTTGTAACGGCGTGGCGACAAGTTGACCAGCCATTTGCGCGTCATGCGGGGGATAGTTAACGCCGGGTCGAGCTCCTCGCCGCGCATCTCCTCTTCGGCATCAGCTAGCTGTAGGCTGACGTGGGAGGTTGGTAAGCCAGCGACTTTAAGCAGCGCAACCGAACGCTTCAGCCAGGCGGTCGCGGCTTTGAGATCGCCGAGTTTGGCCAGAGTGTGACCGAGTAGCCCGGAGACTTCCGGGTCGTCATCACCATGCTTTTTGACCACAGCCTGCAGGATCTGCCGGGCCTGCGGATAATCTTTGTCCTCGTATAAAGCATAGGCCCAGAAATAAGCATAATCCAAGGTGTCGGGATACAACTCGACAAGTTGTGCCGCAGCGATACTGGCGTCCTGAAAGTCGCCATGGTCGAGCCGCGTGTGGTAATCAAACAAATAGGGCAATACCGCATCCCGGCACTGCTCGCGCAGCGTCAACTGGAGACGAGCCAGCGCTGCTTGATGCTCGCCAATTAGCAGGCCGCGGGCCAGCGTTTGCCAGTGAAAATAATCTGTCAGCGGTACTGGGCTGCGTGCTAGCGCGGGTTCGATGTGATCTGGCGAGCGGCTTTCGATCAGTTGGACAAGCTCGAGATTGTACGGGGTGATCGCATCCCCTTGCACAGCGCGCCCAAGCAGCCGCGCTGCGCCCAGCTCATCGCACTCGAAGTGCACGATGCCGCGCAATGCAGCAAAGCTGGCTTGCACCTCTGCGTCTTCTTGACCTAGACGTAGGAGATGCTGCCCCAACTGTTTAAGTCCAGCCTTGTCTTGCTGCTCGGCGAGGGCTTCAATCCACAGGCGATAGGAGGCGCAGCGCTGGGCGGCCGGGACATCCTCAGCGGCCAAGGCTGCCGCAACCGTAGCTGCGGCCTCGCCGTGGTCTCCCGCCCACATCAAACGCAGAGCCTCGCCGTAGGCGCCGTAGCCACTAGCGTAGGCCTGGGCGGGGCTCAATAAGGAGCGTTTGCTGCTGGCACATAGATTTTGGACACTGGTGAGCAGATTCCCTGGCATGGGAGAGGACCCTCCAAGACTGGTTAGCGCTAATAGCGGAACGTCTGGAGGGTACTTCGACCAATATCGTCAAAACTTTAGACGGTGGCACTTGGCTAAAATGGCAATCACTCGGCAACTAGATGTTGCTTCAGTGGCTTGCCATGTTCCAGTTTTAGCTCAACTGGCCTTGCGCACTTTGGCTCTTGCGGGGGATTGGACCTTTGTCGCACCCGAGGATTGCACCGCGGCGCTACCGCTGAGGGCCTCGGCGACATCGCTAACGCGATCGATCAAGGTCTCGCGTAGCTCGTTGTAGCATTCGTCGCACATCGGTTGGTCGACGGCGGCGGCTTGCACTTCGTTCCAGATAACTAAGACGGTCCATGCTTCAACACTAAATTCACGCTTGCGGCACTTAGTTTCGACCGTGCAGTTGCAACACATCTGGGACAGACTTTGCATGGCGTTAGATCCCCCGACCCGTTCGATTTTGAACCTCACAACATCACCCCTGTTAGTGGTCGTTTTGGCACAACCAACGCGGGCAGCGTTAGTCATGAACTGCGCCTACTACGGCTGCCGTTATCGGCCTGTTCGACCACTAACTTTAGGCTCCACAAGGACTAGAAGGAAGCCCCCGAATACATCGGCAGAATCCAACGCAACCCCAACGGCTTACCTGGCAACCATGCTTAGCAATAAATTATGTTCGTCTTAGCTCGAGACCTATTCTCCATAAAATGCGCAACGCGTCAATGTTTTTCTCATTGAACACATGAGTTTTTCCTTACCAAAACAGACAGGTACGAATGTTCAAGGGAGGGGGGGCGCAAAAAAAGCCCCCATGTTCAGGAGGCATGAAGCGGCTCAGTTCGCCTTTAGATATGGCGAACCCTCGAAATAAAACTTCAAAATGTCTTGCTTAATAGTGTGAAAACGCAAGCTTTCGCTGACGGTTGCAAGCAGCGGCTTCCACACCTTATTAGCAAGCTCGCGGCTGCCATTGCGGTAGTGCAGCAGTCCATGCAAATAACGCGCTTCCAAACTCGCCTCCGGAGGCAGCTCACCAAGTACGGCGGTAGCCTGGCGAATCAAACCAGCCTTGAGATAACAATGGGCGACCACCTCGAGGTGTGCCTGGCTACGCTCCGCCGTCAGGTCCATCGCCGACTTGGCAAATTCGACGGCCTTTTCCAGATTTTTGCCGCGCCAGGCGAAACAATCAGCCAGCTCCAAATAGGCCTTCGCTTGATCTTGGATGGGCAGCGAAGGGTACAGCAACATCTGCTCAAACCACACTGTCGCCGTTTCCAGCTGCCACAGCTCCTTGAACAAAATCCCAAGCGCCCAATAGATATCTGGACTATCAAAATTTGTGTTTAGAAGACGCATAAAGTCGTAAGTGGCACGCCCCGCATCGTACTTGCAAGCGACCTGCACCAGCGCGAGTAGCGGCGCAGGAGCCCCATTCGCATAGAGGTAGCGCAGCTTAGACCGAGCGTAGACTAGCTCATAGGCATGCTGGTCAAGCATGAGTTTGGTGCGCTGGTCAAAATCCAGCCAAGACTCTGGCGTTTCATTGCCTGTGCTCAGACCAGCAAGAACGGTATCGGCCGACCTTAATTCAAGAGCAAGGGGGGCTAATTGCTGTAGACTTATGATTTCAGTCAGCAGGTAAGCGACGTTCCACGGGTCCATGGCCTGAGCTTTGCGCAGCAGCTGCAGCGCCATAAAGTGGTCTTGCTGTTGCGCATAAAATGTTGACTTAAGAGAGTAGATCTCGACTTTGCTAGCGGGTGGCAGATCGTCAATTGAGCCGATTTGACTAAGGACCTCCATTGCCAATGCGGCACTCTTATTCTGCATCATGAAGGCGGCGTACTTTAAAGCAGAGGTACGGTTGCCACGATCGAGCTTGTACATCGTCTCATAGTGCTTAGCGGCGCGGTCTATATTACCCAAGCGCAAGTAGACATCGGCAATATGACCCTGCACATCGCCATCGCCAGCAAATTTCGCCAGCAGGCTATGTAAAAGGGCTAGGGTCTCAACCTTATCGCCGCTGTTCTCGATCAGTTGCCGCAACCTTTCGCGTCCGATTAAATACTCCTCAACGTTGACGCCAGCAACCTTGAGATTGGCGACCAGGAGGCAGAAGCGTACATCCGGATTCTCTGGATGCGACTGGTAGGCCTCGGCGAACATGGCTTGCGCCAACGGGTGTTCACCCAGACCGAGGAGCTGGCTACCGATCTTCTGCACCACTGCTTGCGACGCACCCTTGCCATTGAGGATGCGCTGATAAAATGGTAGGGCTGCCGTCAGACCTTCGAAATCCTCAGAAACCTTGGCGATAAAGTAAAGCACGTTTTCCTTCGTCTCGACGTCATCTAACGCACCACCCGCTAAGGCATGGGCACGGCTTTTTTGGATCTCGCAATGGACGTGATCGCCCTGCGCCGATTGAATCCGCGCCATGGCCAGCAATTCATAGATTTGGATCTCCAAAGGACATGATCCTTTATGCTCGATCCACCATGCCGACAAGGCCTGGATCGCGGACTCAGACTCGAGGTAGCGCTCGCGCTGTAAAAACTCCAGCGAAAGTTGCCGGTGCGTCTCGAAATTGCCGTAGACATTGTAAGGAGCGGCCTGCTCGAACATATAGAAGAAATGGTCACCTCGGCGCTCATCACCGATCTGGTAGTGGACCTGGCTAAGGCCGAAATAGGAGAGGAACCATTCTGGATCGAGGCTTAGCGCCTGTTGGTAGTTGTAGATCGCCCGCTCGTGGTTACCCTGCTGCTCCATGCAGCAGCCGATGCCGTAATATGCTGGCGCACTCGCACCGTGGCGCCGTAGAATGTCTTGAAAAACACTGGCGGCCTCGCTCGGCGTGATCATCTCGCTCTGCAGTTCGACAAAGGCTAAGCAAAGTTCTACAGACCCGTCATCGCGCTCAGCTTGCATAAGCTGCAGGTAATAGGTGCGCAATTTACTGAGATTCTTCAGCATAGAGCCAAGCTCGATCCGGCGCAAATGCACGAGCATCTCCGCGCCGCCGTCTGCCGCGCTTAAGATCTGATCAAGCAGCTTCTCCGCCTCACCGTAGCGCTTGACGAAGATCAGCTTATTCGCCTCTGCTAATTTTTGTGCAACGACCTTTAACATCCGACTCCCATAACGGGAGCATCACTAGCAGCCCCCTGTGATCAAGGTATCGGGCGCAAGCAGTAAAACCTTACCCAAAACGTCACAGGAAGGCCGTGGGACAAAGCCATCCCCATCAAATATAGCCAATGATTATAGCTGATTATCAGTTAACCCCAAAAGCTTGTTTGCCAACGATCTCGGCACCCATAATCAATAGATGGATATCGTTGGTACCCTCGTAGGTGAAAACAGTCTCTAGATTGCACATGTGGCGCATTGCCTTATATTCGACCATGATGCCGTTGCCACCCAGGATGTCGCGGCAGGTACGCGCGGTTTCCAGCGCCATCTCAACGTTATTTTGCTTGCCCATGCTGACCTGAGCAAAGTGGAGCTGACCCGCGTTTTTCAGCTGGCCAAGGCGCAAGGCCAAGAGCTTACCCTGGGTGATGCGTGACAACATGATAGCCAACTTACGCTGAACCAGCTGAGTATGGCCAATCGGGCGGCCGAATGTGACGCGGTCGCTGGCATAGGCAACCGCCTCGTCAAAACAGGCCTCGGCAGCGCCAAGTACCCCCCAAGCAATGCCATAGCGGGCCTGCGTCAAACAACTAAGCGGCGATTTTAGCCCACTAGACAGCGGGAGCACCGCGTCCTTTGGCAATTTCATTTGATCAAAGTACAGCTCAGAGGTGACTGAGGCGCGCAGCGACAACTTGCCCTCCATCTTGCGAGCGGTAAAACCGGCGGTCTTCGTCGGGACGACAAAGCCGCGAATTCCATCCTTCGTAGCCGCCCAAATCACCGCGACCGCGGCAAGGTTACCGTTGGTGATCCACATCTTCGAACCATTGATCAGCCAGTGGTCGCCCTTATCTTCAGCGCGTGTCTGCATCGCTCCCGGGTCGGAGC
>Ga0315283_10004234_pt1 | contig 12464 bp, 9 predicted proteins | sample YL17G09_0_MG_FD_204541 | JGI IMG/M metagenome (GOLD analysis project Ga0315283, IMG submission 204541) | Sediment microbial communities from Yellowstone Lake, YNP, Wyoming, USA - YL17G09_0 | ecosystem: Environmental > Aquatic > Freshwater > Lake > Sediment | place: USA: Wyoming | collected...
GCCCCCGGGCCACGATTGTTTTTGCCGGGCCCTTGCGGCCCCCCGGGTCCGCCCATGCATTCATTCACCACCACCGGGTGGAACGTCACTGCCATAGTGCGCCTGTGGGACGGGTGGCCCCGCCATGCCCCCGGGGCCGGGCGGGCTGCCTGTGGGCCGACGCGAGAGGAAGCCGGGCCCGCGCGGGCGCGCCCCTGCTAGCCGCCAGCAAGTGTTTTGCAATGCGGGGGGCGTTCATGGGGAGGAGGGGAGGTAACCGCGGTTCTATCCCTCCACAAAGGCATCTGGCTTTGCCTAAATGCCATCGCACGGGCGCCGGCGGCGGGCGGAGGCCGGGAAGGCGCCCCAGAAAGAAGGGCCTCTCTCTATCTCCCTCGTCCGCGGGTCGTGCGCCGATGCGAGAGCGAGAGAACAATATGCACTATCCTTCCGGTCGCCGTCTTCACCCATTGCCTCGGCCTCTCCCTAGAAGGAGAAACAGAATAGCTTGTGTCCATGCTGGGTGGCGGCGAGCGGCGATCGCGGGGCCCGGCCCCGCACACGCGCGCCGGCGAGGGACGCTCAGTGTCACACGTTTTCTCGCCCCTATTTTTTCTCTCTCCCCCTTTCTCCTCACCTGCAGCTTGTTGGCCAAGTCCAGGCAGGTCTCCTCCGCGGCGACGGCGCCGAAGGCCAGGGCCAGCAGGGCAAAGACAAAGACGGCGCGCATGGTGGTGGTGAAAGAGCGGGAGGGAGGAAGAGGGAGGGGGGCGATTTGTCAGGGGGGATGATGGTGTGGTTAGTGAGTGGAGCAGCCCCTCCCTCTCGCTCTTGTTTCAGTTGCCCAATTGTGCGCGTCCTCTCCTGCTCACCATGACCCCCTCCACCTCGGCCTACGCCCGCCTGGCCACCTCCCTCAAGCGGGCGCTCGGCCCCGCCGGCGCGGACGGCCGCCTGGCCACCGACGCGGCGGCCGCGGCGAGGCGGCTGGCGGGCGTGGGTGCCGTCCGCGACCCACCTGCGGGCGGCGGCGGCGGCGGGGAGGGCGCGGCCTCCACTTCCACCACCACCCCTGCCGGCCCGCCCCTGTCCCCTGCCGCCGCTGCCGCCCTGGCCCGGGACTGGTCCCGGCTGGTGGACGCGGTGCGGGTGCACCAGGTGCGTGCGTGCGGTGAAGAATGTGGAGAGGTGAGAGGTGGGGAGGGCGTGCAGGTGGGTCCGCCTCTCTCACGCGCACACGCTGTCTCCTCTTTCCTCTTCTGTCACAGGACCTCCTCACCTCGTACAACATCGGTGTAGACCGAGATTCTAGGTGCGCATGGGGCTGGGGGAGGGGGGGAGGGCAGGAGGCAAGAGAGTGCGTGTGTGTGTGCCCACCCTTTTTTCTCTCTTCCTTCTTGTCTCCCAGGCGCGGGCAACTCCCTCTCTCTCGAAAACACTCTCACCCTCTCCCTCTTTTTTGCATATCTTCTCCTCTCATCAGGCAGCTCGAGGACGTCCGCAAGTCCGCCGCCCGGGTGGGCCTGCGCCTGCCGCCGGCGGAGGAGGAATGAGAGAGGCGGTGGAGAGGCTGGGGCACCAAAAAAAAAAAAACGAACAACAACTTTGCAAAACAATTTTTCTTTTCTCTCTCGGACCTTCTCTCCTTCTCATCTCAATGAAACACGCGCAGCCGCCCCTCCTTGGTCCCGTACGCCAACCCCCCTCCCGGCACAGGGCAGAAAACGGCGGCATTCACCTCGTCCCGGTCGGAGGCCAGCGAGGAGACACGGGCCAGGGAGGGAGCGGAAAAGACATCCAGGACTGTGTGGCGGGGCGGCGGGAGGGCGGTGGAAGGCAACGCGCCGCCGCCACTGCGGCCGCCGTCCGCCGCCACCAGCAGTGCCGGGTGCCGCCGGCCGTAGGCGACCAGCACGTGCTCCCCCGTGGGAGAGAATTGGATGGAGGTGAGGCACTGCGGGGCGGCCAGCGGGCGGGCCGCCAGGACAGCGCCCCAGGCGCGCCCGGGGGCGGTGCAAAACAGGCGCAGCTCATGGCGGTGCTGCTGCCCCCCGCCGCCCCCGCCGCCGCCCTCCACCGCCACGCAGGCGGCCAGGGTGTGGCCGTCGGGCGAGAAGTGGGCGCCCATTTCTGAGCAGAGGACGGCGTACGGGATGGTGAGCAGGGGGGCGGCGGACGAGGGGAAGGGCGGGGGTGGGGGCGGGTGGGCCTGGCCGGCCGTCGCTGCGGCACACGCGGCCGCCCCGCCCGGGCCGGCCCACCCAGCGCCCGCCCAGTCCGCCCGCCACAGGCGAATGCGGACATGGCAGGGCGCTTCCGCGCCAATGATGCCCGCGGCGGCGGCGGCGGCGGCGGCGGCGGCGGCGGCGGCGGCGGTGGCGGCGGCGGCGGCAGCTGCAGCGGCGGTGGTGGCGGCCGCGGCGGCGGCGACCTCGGGCACGCCCCCACCTCCACCACCACTCCGGCCGCTCAGCCCGGCTGGAGGCGGGGCGGCGGGGCTGGGAGGGGCCGGGGCGGCCGGAGGGGCGGGCACTGTTCCTCCTCCCACTCCTGCAGCGGCTGAGGGTGGCCACGCGCTGGAGGAGGGTGGAGGGGGGCGCGGCGCGGCGGCGGCCGCGGCCGCAGCCGTCGCAAGGGCGCCCGCCGCGGACGCGACGCCCTCCGCCGCGGCGGCGGTCGCCACCCACCACGGCCCGTCCGACACCTCTGCCGTCAGCAGAATGGGCGCCCCGCCCGGGTGGAATTGGACGGCGCGCAGGGAGCGGCGGGCCCGCAGCAGGGCAACGGGCGGGGGTGGGGGGAGCAAGAGGGGTGGGAGGGCAGCCGGCGGCGGCGGCTCCGTTGGTGCGGCCGCCGCCGCCTCGCCACCCCACCAGCTCCCGTCCGCGCCACCATCCAGGGGCGAGGCGGGTGAGCGGGCCCGGGCACGAGATGCCGCCCCGAAACCCCGCCCTCGCCCGCCAGCAGCGACGGCCGCGGCAGCAGCGGCCGCGGCCGCGGCCTCGCGCGCGGCGACCGCGCCCGCCACCGCCCCGCCCACGCCCCACCAGTACAGGCGGTGCCCCGCCGCGACGGCCAGGGCCTGGCCGCCGGGGGCCCAGGCCAGGGAGGCGACGGGCCGGCCAAAGGCGTGGCGGGCCAGGGTGGGCGTGGCGGGCGCGAGGGCGGCCGGCAGGGCTGCCGCTTGTGGGCCACCCCCACCCCCACCCCCACCGGCCGCGTGGTCCGCGCCGGCCGCTTTCGGGCCGGCCGCGCAGTCCCAGATGCGCACCTCATGGTCCAGCGACCCTGAAGCCAGCACGCCGCCCACGTCCGGGTGGAAGCGCACCGCCCAGGGCGTGCGGCGGTGACCGGCAAGGACGCGGAGGAGCGGGGAGGGTTGGCAGGCCGGCGGCGGCGAGGCCGGCCCTCCCTCCCCTGCTCCCTCCACCTCGCCTGCACCCCACCCGGCCGCCCGCACGACTTTGACAGTGTGGTCGCCATGCGTGGACGCTAGGAGCTCGCCGTCCGGGGAGAAGGAAGCCGCGATGGTGGACCGCGGGGGCGGGTCCGAGAGGCGGGCGTAGCGGCCCCGGGACGCCAGGGCGGGCGGGGTCAGGCTGGCCGCTTCCGCCGCGGAACGCAGCAGGGCGGCTGGCGGCGCGCCGAACCGCCGGCCGCTGGTGGAGGGGACGGGCGGTGAATGGTCGTCCACCCCCTCACCATCCTGCCCGCTCCCGACGTGGGCGGCGGTGTTCGCGACCCCAGGGCCGGGCGGGGGCGGGCAGGCGGCGGGCAGCACGTTCCCAACAGGGGCGCCGGCCCCAGCGGGCCCTGCCGTTTGTCGGGCGCGTAAGGCGTGGATGAAGGCGGCGGTCATGACGCGTGACACACAGGTGCCTGGTGGCCCACCGCGTTTCAGACGCCGCGCGTTCCACGCGGTGCCGGCCGCGGTCGATAGATGTGAAACAGAGGGGCATGCACCTTTTTCGGCCGGGCCGGGCCGCGCTCGCTCGTGTCCATTGTTCACTTTTTTTCCCTTCGCGCACGCGCCACCGCCCCACCCTTCCGCCAATCCCCGGATTACCACACCAGCGAGAGCCCAGATCGTTACTGACGCAAACTGACGGCAAGCCGAAAAAAAAATGGACACAACCGCGCTCCCGGCGGCCACCAACCCACAGCGCGCACACGCCGCCGACCGTGCTCCTCCCCACCAGGCAGCGCCCCCTCCGCCTCCAACCTCCGCCAGCCCGCCCACCGGCCCGCCCCCCGACTTTGCCCGCCAGCGCCCGCAGACCCTCCCTTCCGGCGCCTCCTACACGCTGTCCACGACGCCCGCCCACGACGGCGCGCACCTGGCCTCAATCTATTGCGTCGCGCTCTTCCCGTCCGCGCCGCCCTCCCTCGTCTTCGACCTCCTCACCCACCCGGGCGCGTGCGCGGCGGGGGTGTGGCGGGATGTGAAGGCCCTGAACGAGCGCCTGGTCGAGAGCGAGGCCGCGCCCGGCGCCGGGGGCGACCCGCCCGGCTCCCGGGGCGTGCGGTCGGTGCTAGTGACCCAGGTGGGCGAGGTCCGCCTCGCGATCAAGACGCTCCGCTTCGAGACGCACCTGCGGGTGGTGGAGGACGGCCGCGGGGCGGGCGCGGGCGCCTATGCCACCCACTTCTCGCTGGCCCGCCCGGGCGGCGCCTTGCGCCGCTTTCACGGGACGTGGGCGCTGGCAGCGGACGAGGCGGGCACCGGCACCGCTGCGCTGCTCACTCAGGAGGTCTGCCCCGCAGGCGTGCCGCCGGGCCTGAACAACGTGCCGGTCATCGGGCGCCTGGTGCGTGGGGCGTGCAGCCGGGCGGTGCGGCGGATGGTGGAGGACCTGGCGGGCGCGCTGGATGGCGTGGAGAAGGGGGCGGGCGGGGTGGATGCCTGGATTGAGAGCAGGACGACGATGTGAAAGAGAGGGAGGCAGAGAGAGAGAGAGAGACAAGCCGGCACCTACGCCGCGCCACCCCTGGCTGGCGGGTATCGCTACGTCGGCTTCAAGTGGTGTCCGAGGAGGCTGACGCGTGAAAAGGAATGCAATAACGAAACATTTACCTGCCTACTCTCTCTCTCTCTCCCTCTCTTTTGTCACACCCCTGATTCCTCCACGACGGCGCCCGCTTTCTCAGCCAGCGACGCCGCCAGGGCTGCTGCGGCAGGGGAACCCGCCCAGGCTGGGTCGGCGAGACGGGCGGTCTCCAGGGCGGCCGCCGCCCCGGCATGGTCGCCCGCCGCGGCGCGCGCCTCGGCCTGCCGCACGGCCGCGCTGGTGCCCGCGGACGACGGCACGGGCAGCGCTGCCGCCGCTTCGACGGCGGCATCCCCATCCGCCACCGCACCAGCAACGTCGCCCAGCGCCAGGCGGGCTGCCGACCGGTTGGCGTGCAGGGAGGCCGTCGCGAAGGCACCGGCAGACGGGATGGAGAGGCCCCTCGTGAAACAGGCGGCCGCGCCCGCCCAGTCGCCCGCCCTGGCGGCAGCGTTGCCCGCCAGGCGCGCAGAGGTAGCCGGCAGCAAGCCGGTTGGAAGGTCCACGTCCGACGCCAGGGCTAGGATCTCGATCAGGCGGGCGGGCGTGCCCAAGCCCGCCACGACCACGCCCGCGGGCAGGACGGCCACGTTGGGCCCCGCCCCGCACCGGCCCAGGCAGCCCGATTCGGTCACGGTCAGGCCAGGGAGGGCCAGGTCGCGCGCTAGCTTGGCCATGGCGGTCGCCCCCTGGCGTCGGCAGGTCTTGTTGGTGCAGAACCGGAGCTCGACGGGGAGGGGTGGGGGTGGGGGTCGGAGGGGCGGGGGGGCAGGTTCATCGCTGGCGGCGGCGGAAGCCGGTCTGGTGGTGGAGCGGCGCCCGGCCTGGTGCGCGTGTGGACGCACACGTGCGCCCACGGGGGACATGGTGTGCGTTATCTCACTTAGGGCGAGGCATGCGTGCCGGGCAGGGTGTGCAGGGGGCTGCCGAATGAGAGAGAAAGTGGGACTGCAGACGTTCATCTCCGCATCTGTTTAGATCTCCTCTGTCTCGTGGCCTCGCACACACTCCCCAGGCTTCAATGCGTGCAGATGCTGGCCACTGGGTAAGTGTGTCACGCGGATGGGCATCTGCGCGCGCGGCAGAGAAGAGAAGAGAGCAAACACTGCGAGTGGTCTGGTCTCTCATCAACCATCCAACCTCCATTCCTTCCCCAACAGAATTGATGACGCCGCCCACCCCGTACTTCATCGCGGTGCACGCGGGTGCGGGCGCCTTCTCAACGGACCCCACCCGGACGGCGGAGCTCAAGGCCGCCATGGCGGCCGCCTGTGAAGCGGGGGCGGCAGTGCTGCTGGCCACCGGCAACACCACGCCCCCTCTGCCAGGCGACCCGGCGCTGGCGGCGGCGGCCGCGGCGGTCGCCTGCCTGGAGGACTGGCCGGGCGCAAATGCGGGGCTCGGGTCCAGCCTGACGGAGAGCGGCACCGTGGAGTGCGACGCGTCGGCCATGGCGGGCGACGGGGCGTGGGGCGGGGTGGGCGCCGCGCGGGGCGTGGCCCACCCGGCCACCGTCGCGGCCGCGCTGGCTGCCGAATCCCGCCTGCCCATGCCTTTGGGGCGGGTGAGGCCCATCATGCTGGCGGGCGCGGGCGTGCGCGCCTGGGCGGAGAGGCGGGGCCTGGGCGTGCTGGCCCTGGCGGACGAACAGCCCTCGCCCCGGGCGCTCGGCTGGCAGGTGACGCCCCGCGCCCGGGAGCAGTGGGGCCGGTGGTCCGCGATGGCGGCCGCGCAGGCGTGCGTGGAGGAGGCGGACGCGGGTGGCGGCGGTGGCCCCGCTGCCAAAAGACGCCGCCCCAACGGCCGGGCCGGCCTACCCGGCCACCTCAGCCCCCCGCCTGGGCCCCCGCCCGCGGATGGACTAGGTGAGGACGACGACCCCCCTCCCCACGACACGGTCGGCGCGGTCGTCGTGTGCGGGCGGACCGGCACCGTCGCGGCGGCCGTGTCCTCGGGCGGGCTCGCCCTCAAAGCCCCCGGGCGGGTCGGGGAGGCGGCGGTCTTTGGGGCCGGCTGCTGGGCGGCGGACGGGCGGCGGGGTGCGTCCACTCCGGCCACCACCAGCCCGCCCCCCGCCCTCCCCCCCGGCGTGGCGGGCGTGGCGGCGTCCGTGTCGGGCGTGGGTGAGGCGGTCATTCGGTCTATGCTGGCCCGCCGGGCCGCGGCCGCGGTGGGCGACGGTGCGGGCGGCCACGACGGCGCGGCCGCCTCCCTGGCCGCGGCCGTCGCAGACGCCGCCACGGCGGGCGTGGGCGTGCAGCCGGGCGCCCCCGTCGACTGTGGCGCCCTGGCTGTGCGGGCTGTGTGCGAGGAGGCAGGCGGCTCGGCGCCCCTCACCATTTCTGGCGTGGAAGCCGCTGTCGCCGCACAGGCGGACGGCATGGCGTTTGCTTACCGGTGGGAGGGAGGTGGGGGAGGGGGGTCGGGCGAGGAATTGCTGCGTAGAGGGCGGAAGCAGACGCTCGGCTTCAGCGTCTGCGTGTCCCTGGTGGGCGGTCGAAGAAATGGAGCGCGCCTCGTGCGCCTCGACACTGTTTAGTATTTTTCCTTCCGCGTTCGCTACTCATACACACAGACACGCACACGCACACACGCACACAGACACACTCACATGCGCTCAGACGTGGGTGCCGCCCTGGCCTTGCTGCTGGTGGCGGCATCGGTGGCGTCCGCGGCGACAACCCCCGCTGCAGCGGGGCCTGGCGGCCCCCGGGGCGCTCCCCCGCCACCCGCCCTGCCCGCTCCACTGGCAGCAGCCGGCCCACCCACCCCGCCCTCCGCCTGCTGCGCGATGCTTGCCGCCGCTGGCTTCACACGCTCAGTAGGCGTGCCTGTTGTCCTCATCGACACCGCCGCCGGCCTCCCCACCCGCACCAAGCAGAACGCAACGCTCTGCACGTGCGGGGCGGGCGAGGTCGGGGTACCGGGGGCGGGCGGGCAGGCCATAGGTGACTGGGCGGGGCCCATCAAGCTCAAGGTTCGGGGCGGGACGAACACACGTAAGCATGACAGGAATGGGAGGGGGAGACGGTGGGTGGTCACCAGCTCGCGCGGCCAACCTCAGCATGCTCTCTTTTTTCCATTTCTTTTACACAGAGCGCTACAACCCCATCCGCCAGTACGCGGCCTACCTGTCCAAATCCGATGCGCGGCCCTTTGTCCTGGGCTTGGACGGCGACCACCTGGTTTTCCTAGGCCAGGTCAACGACACGGGCGGCGTCAAGGAAAGCTTGGGGCGCGACCTGGCCCGGGCGATGGGGGGCGCGCCCCCGCTCACGCCTCTGCCGTCCTCGCCGTACGCGACCTGGTCGGCCCCGCGCGGTCCGCTGGGCTGGGTCCCCCGCACCGTGCATGTCGAGCTCTTTTTGGCGGACGATGGCAGGCCGCCCGCGTCCGAGCCCGCCCACTACCGGGGACTGTACCTAGCGAGCGAGCACATCAGCCGGGGGAAGTTCAAGCTGGACCTACCCAAGCCCAAGGACGGGGACGCACGCACCGCCGCCATCGCAACCTTTTTACACGGCGAGAAGGACCCGGTGCGTGAGGGCGAGAGAGAGAGAGAGAGAGCACCACACAGGAGCACGTGCGGGCTCCCCTTCACCCGCTCGCTCACGCTCTCTTTGTTTTTTTTGCACAGGACGCGACGACCATCACGGGCGGGTCGACTGGCAAGGAGTGGCAAGTCAAGTGGCCGGACAAGGCCGAGCTCACCCGTGCGCAGGCCGCCTCCCTGGCCGCTGAATTGGGTGCCTTTGAGTCGGCGCTGTTTGAGGGGCCGGCGCCGGGCGCCAACTCGACGGCGGCCGGCTGGCGGGCGCACATGGATGAGGCCTCCTTCATCGACTGGTTCCTAGTCACAGAGCTTTGGAAGGTCGCCAAGAAGTCGTACCATTCGGCCTCGTTCCTCCACAAGCCCGCGCCTGGCGCACGCCTTAAGATGGGGCCCGTCTGGGCGCAGCTCCAGGGCGCGGGCACGTGCTGCGGCTACAACTTCATCTCCCAGCCCTCCGGCTTCAACGGCCCCGGCCGCAGCGGTGGCAGCGGGGTCAGCAGCTCCGGCTGGCTCTTCTCCATCTGCCGGGAGCGGGCGCCCGACGGCCGGCCCCGGTGCACGCCCCTGGACGGCCCGGACGGGCGCAGCGGGTACGACGTCGGCAACGGCCTGGCCGTCTGGTTTGGGGAAGCGTTCCTCGGGGACCCGGCCTTTGCGCCCGCCGCCGCGGCCCGGTGGGTGCAACTGCGGTCCGGGCCGTGGTCAAATGAGGGTGTGGCCGGCATGGTCCGCACAAAGCGGGCCCTCCTGACGGGCGGCCCCCTGGAACGCACGCTCGCCCGGTGGCCCCAATTCGCCAAGCCCTGGCTGGGAGACAGCGCAGCGCAGACGGCCGCCGTGTTTGGCGGCGTCGCCACCTGGACGGCGGCGCGCCTGGCCTGGATGGACGGCGCGTTTGCGCAGGCGGCCGACCCGGCCTCCCGGGGCGACCCGTACCCGGCGTTGTATTGAGAGGCTTTGCCCGGCCGTGCCCGCTCTAGGGGCCTGGGCGGTCGCCGCCCCGCCCGGCCAGCGTGGGCGGGATGGCGCGCGGTTTGAGATGATTGTGGTGGGTGGGGTGGTTGGAGAAGGCGGGGATGCAAAAAAAATGACAACCACCCAAACAGGCCCCCCCTCCCGTTTTAGGATAGGCCTCCCAGGCGACGCCACAGACCCGGATCCACAGCCTCCCTCTCCCTCACGCCGCCTGCGCTCCTGCTCCTGTCGCTGCCCCCTCCCACCTCCCACCCCCACCCTCCGGCGGCACCACCCCGACCGCGTCAAAGAGGCCCGCCCGCTTGGGCGGCGGCGCGGCCGGCCGGGGCACCGCCCGCCCGCGCCCGGCCAGCCAGCCCGGCCTCAACAGGGCCCGCAGGTTGAGGGCGTTGTAATAGACCCGCGTCACGGTGCCGCCCGCCCCCTCCACCGCCGCCCGGGCGGCCGGCGAAATGGCGGAGACCTCCAACTGGAGCGGCGTCGCCAGGTCGGCCGCGCCCCGGCCCAGGACCTTGACGCCGTGCCTTGTCTTTTTGGAGACCGCGCCCGCGGCCACCAGGTCGCGCATCGTCACCGGCCGGGCCGGGTCCAGGCGGCCCGCCTCCACCAGCGCCTGCAGCCGCCCTACGTTCACGGGCGTGTAGGTGACCGTGGTCGGCGAGACGAAGCCCCGCTTCGGGAGGCGTTTGGCGAGGGGCGTCTGCCCGCCCTCGAAGCCCAGCTTGGGTGTGGCCCCGGACCGGGCCTTCTGGCCCTTGTGCCCTCGCCCGGAGGTCTTGCCCCGCCCGGACCCGATGCCCCGCCCGACACGCTTGGCGGGGCGGGTGGACCCAGGTGCCGGGGCCAGGGAGTTGAGGCGGACAAAGGAGGGCGAGCGCGGGGGAGGGGAGGTTGACGACTGGCCGTCCGCTGAGGGCGGGCCGCTCGTATGGATGGAGCGGTGCGAGCCCGCGGTCGCCGTCCATGCTCTCAGTAGCGAGGACATGGTGGGCGTCCTGGATGTGTTGGCGCCGGAGCCAGCGGCGCCCAGGGCCAAAAGCGGCGGCGCGGTGGACAGGGGCCAGCGGCCCATCGCGGCGCCGCCGCCGCCGCCGGCCGACAGCGCGCGGGTCGCTGCAAAACCAGCCGACCGGGCGGCAGCGCCGGTGCGTCCGCTGGTTGAGGTGGCTGGTTCAGCCAGCAGGCTGGCCGCCCGGTGGGCGAGCCGGGCACAGGCGGACCGCATGGCTAAGGGAGCTCCCCACACAGAAAAAAGGGTAATGGAGGCAGAGCTAAATTGCCGAGGCGAGGCTGGCCTTTCAACACACACACAACACACACACAAAAAGCCATCGGGCAGGTGCGCGTTTTTTCTCTCGCGGCTCCTTCTACAAATGGCGGACCTCCTCGAGTTCATCGACTTCAGGGGGCTGGAGGCCCTCAACGTCAAGCCTGAGAGAGGCGTGGAGAATGCGCTCAAGCAGGTGAATCCCGAAAGGGGCGGCACCGGGGGGGGGGGGGCGCCGACGCCGCGGCCCGCGCCGAGCGCCGCGCGCCGTTCACAACCTCGTCTGCCCCTGACTCCTTCTTTCCCCCACAGGGCCCCCGCGACGACGCCCGCCTGTTCACGGAATCCGACTGCGATGAGCAGCTGCTCCTCAACATACCGTTCAACCAGGCCGTCCGGCTGACGGGGCTGTCCCTGGCCGGGCCCGGCGCGGACGCGGCGGGCGCCGACCCGGGCGCGCTCCCCCGGCAGGTCCGCCTGTTTGTCAACCGCCCCTCCCTGGGCTTTGCCGAGGCCGAGGCCGACCCGGCCACCCAGGAGGTTGAGCTGACGTTAGATACGCTGGGCAGCCTCATCCCGCTGAAGGCGGCCCGCTTCAAGGGCGTGACGTCCCTCGCGGTCGTGATCCTGACCAACGCCGGCGGCGTGGACACCACCCAGGTCGGCTGCCTGAAACTGTTTGGGTCCGCGGGCGAGACGTTTGACGTGAGCGCAATCAAGAAGGCGGGCGAGGAAGGGGCGTGAGTGGGGGTGGGCATGGACACAGAGAGCCAGAGGTGTGTGGGCGGGCGCGACGGGGTGCGCCTGGGAGAGCAGGTTGCACACACACACACACACACACAAAAAAAAAAAAAAAAAAAAAAACGGATTGCTATGGCTCACAATTCCATTTGTTTCCTGCACACGCACGCCCGTGCCCCGCGCCCGCGCGCCCGTGGTCGACATGCAGGGCCTCCTGGGAGAGTATGCAACGTCCTCGTCATCGTCAGACGATGAGGCGGCGGGCGTGCCGCCACCGCGCGCGCCCCCGGCGGAGGGGCCGGGAGCGCCGCCCCTGGCGGCCGCGCTCCCCGACCCGTTTGACCTGCTCAACGCGCCCGCGCCCGCCGGCCCGCATGGCGCGCACCCGCCCCGACCGAGCCGTCCCTCCCTGACGGGCTCCAAACGCCGGGCGGATGGCCCCCCAATGCGGCCGCCTGCGAGCGAGCCCGCGCGCGCCCTGCCTGGGGTGGCAAAGGCGGCCGACCGCCTGTCGCTGGAGGCAGGCCCCGCCCCGCCAGCCCTCCTCTTACCCCCACAACTGGCTGCGGGGAGGAGGAATGTGGTGACGACGGACTTGGACGGGCTTGGGCTGGCCCAGCCGGGGAGCGCGAGGCGGCGAAGCAGCGGCAGCGGCGGTGGGGGTGGCGGGCGGTAGCGCGCGGGCGGGCGGGAAGGGTAAGGAGGTGTGTGTGAATGAGAGGGGCCCGCGCGCGCGGGGCCAGCCGTGACGCAGTCTAATTTTCATTGCCCTTTATGTCAAGGAGGGCGCGCACATGCAAGCACGCACGCACGCACCGCTCCACTCTCGCAAAAAAATAGCAGTACGGTGTTTGAGGTCAGCGAAGGGCGAAGGGCGCGCGGGGGCTGTGTGTGTCGTTCG
>Ga0315283_10004235_pt1 | contig 12464 bp, 9 predicted proteins | sample YL17G09_0_MG_FD_204541 | JGI IMG/M metagenome (GOLD analysis project Ga0315283, IMG submission 204541) | Sediment microbial communities from Yellowstone Lake, YNP, Wyoming, USA - YL17G09_0 | ecosystem: Environmental > Aquatic > Freshwater > Lake > Sediment | place: USA: Wyoming | collected...
GGCGGCCTCCGGATCAACCGTATATTCCTTGGGGATATAGGAAAAGTTTTTGTCCTCCGATGAGGCAATGACCCGGACGTCCAGGCCCAGGATCTTGGCCTCCTTAATCGCCTTGGTGGACCAGGTCCCCGTATTGATGTAGTCCACCGGTTTCCCCGGCAAAGCCAGGTTCAAGGGGATCAGGCAGAACTGCATGCTGGCCCCGCCCTGTAGGAAGAGGACCTGAAAGTCATCCCCCAGGCTCAGCAATCGTTTGGTACGCTCCACCGCTTCGTTGATCACCGCGTCGAAAGGCTTGGAGCGATGGCTGATTTCCGTTATCGACATGCCCGTGCCCTTATAGTCTAAAAATTCCGCCTGAATTTCTTCTAAGACGGACAGCGGTAAGGCGGCGGGGCCGGCATTGAAGTTAAAAACTCTCTTTCCCATGATTGGACCTCCTTCTATAAATGAAATAATTATTGTCTTGTCCCAGCAATCCTGAGGACGTTTGCGTATCCATCAACGAGCTGTTTCCCCCATTGTTATCACAGGCAAGGACTCCTTGTGTAGTATTTTTTTAATTTAGCTTGAAATTATTGAAAAAATTGATTAAAGGAGTAAGAGAACTCCTGTTGCTTTACGGGAGTCCAACCTACTGGAACCGACCTTGCAACCATTATGCGGCGACCCGTTTTCCGGTCAACAAAAAGTTTAGTCATCCCTCTGGTTTCCGCAATCTTCTTTTTGCTTGCCTGCTCGAGCGGCCAAGCCTTCCAGGATCCCCGGATTGAATTGGAAAGCCTCCGGGTCTCCCGGACCTACCAAGATGCCTTTGACCTGGAAGGGACCTTAAAGATTTTCAACCCGAATGACGTCGGCGCCAAGGTTTCCGGTTACCGCTACCGATTGGAGGTGGAAGGCCGACGCCTTATGGGGGGGGAATCGCGCCTGCCTTTTGAAATCCCTCCCCTGAAGGCCTTTCGGGTGCAGGTCCCGGGGACGGTTTATTACCAGGATCTCCTGGCGGCGGGGGACCGGGCGCTTTCCGGGCAGACCTTCCGCTACACCCTTTCCGGCACTCTTTTTTTGGACACCTTCATCGGTCCCTATTCCGTGCCTTTCAGTCAGGAAGGCGCTTTGAACCTCTCCGAGATCCTGCAGGAAAAAACGCGTCAATTATTTCAAGGTCTCCTGGATGGAAATTCCCCCTGAGCCTTCTTCCACCACCCAGGTAGCCAGGTCCGCCGGTTCGGTAGGGATCGCGGTTTTTTGCAGCCGTATCCTGGGCTTGATCCGGGAGCAGGTCATGGCCGTCCTTTTTGGGGCCGGCTATGCCATGGACGCCTTCGTGGTGGCCTTCCGCATTCCCAATCTGCTGCGCGACTTATTCGCCGAGGGCGCCCTTTCGGCGGCCTTCGTCACGGTCTTTACCGATTATGGCCAGACCAAAGGCCGGGAGGCCACCTGGCGTCTGGCCAACAATGTCCTGGTTACCCTGACCCTGCTTTTGACCCTGATTACCCTCCTGGGAATGTTCTTCTCCGAAGAAATCATCCGGATTATGGCCCCGGATTTTGGACGGGTCGCCGGCAAGATCGACCTGACCCGGCTGCTGACCAACATCATGTTTCCCTTCCTGGTGTTGATCTCGATAGCGGCGGTGGTCATGGGCATCCTGAACACCCGGGGGGTTTTCTTTATCCCGGCCATGGCCTCCACTTTTTTCAATCTGGGCTCCATCCTCGGCGGGGTGCTCTGCGCCTGGTATGCCCCGGTCTTCGGCCAGCCGCGCATCGTCGGCATGGCCGTGGGCACCTTGATCGGGGGGCTGCTCCAGTTGCTCATCCAGATGCCCGCTTTAGATAAAACCGGATTTGAATGGCGGCCCGTTTTCAACCCCTGGGATCCGGGGTTGCGGCGGATTATGATCCTGATGATCCCGGCGGTGATCGGCCTGTCCGCCACTCAGATCAACATTTTCATCAATACCAATTTTGCCGCCAGTTGCGCCGAGGGCAGCGTCTCCTGGCTCAACTACGCTTTTCGCCTGGTGCAGTTTCCCATCGGCGTTTTCGGGGTGGCCATTTCCATCGCCACCCTGCCCCTGGTCTCCCGCCAGGCCTCCCGGGGCGATATGGCCTCCTTGAAAGCCACCTACGTCTCCTCCCTGACCATGGCCTTCCTGCTGACCGTCCCGGCTTCCTTCGGGCTGGCCTTCCTGGCCGAGCCCATCATCCGGCTCATTTTTGAACACGGCCGCTTTACCGCGCTGGACACCCGGCACACCGCCGAGGCCCTGGCCTATTACGCCGTCGGGCTGTTTGCCTATGCGTCGGTCAAGATCACCGTCCCCATTTTTTACGCCTTAAAGGACACCAAGTACCCAGTCATCGCCAGCTTCATTTCCGTGATCACCAACATCGTTTTTATTTCCCTGACCCTGGAAACGTTCCAGCACAAGGCCATCGCCTTTTCCACCTCCATCACCATGATTTTTAACTTTGTTTTTTTGGGCGCTATTCTCTACCGGAAGGTGGGGGGCTTCGACCTCCGGCATTTATTAAAATCGTTGTCTAAAATCACCGGGGCCTCCCTGGCCATGGGCGGATTGGCCTATGCCCTGAACCTGGGGTTGGGAAACCTTTGGGGAAAACCCCGCCTGGCAGGCCAGATGGCCATCCTGGCCCTGGTGATCACCGTCGCCGGGTTGTTTTATTTCGGGCTGGTCCGCTGGTTGGGGATTCGGGAATTCAGAGAAATCCTGGACAAACTGAAGGAACGCTTGTGCCGCCCCCGCCAACTTTCACCTTGACAATTTTTGATAAATAAACAATAAAAACTATGGGTGCCTGGGTGGCGGAATAGGTAGACGCAAGGGACTTAAAATCCCTCGGTCCTCGTGGCTGTACCGGTTCGATTCCGGTCCCAGGCACCATATTTTATTAGGTTTTCAGGAAATAGGGACTTCGGTCCCTTTTTTGTTTTGGTAGTCCCTCGGTTATTTGTCCCCACTCTGTCCCCACTTTAGAAAATACGGTGGCTTGTCCCCACTCCCCCGGACCCCGCACAAGAAAAGGCCGGTCAGGTTTCCCCAACCGGCTTTAATAAGCCAGCGTTCAAGAATGCAATGCCCAGATTTTTGAACGTTAAAATGAACTTTCCCTTGACACCCTTTTTATTCTTGTTAATATTATCCAGGCGACATTAGCGGAAGGGTTTGAAAACGCCTTCAAAAAAAATTGGTCCATCGGCGAACTACAATTCACAAGAGGTTATTCTAATGCAATCAATTCGTCTTCTCGTGTTTGTTCTCATCGGAACGGTGATCCTTGGCGGCGCCCTCCTGATGATTGGCTGCAATTCCTCGGGAGGTACCGACACTGGTTACAGTTTAGATTGCATATTTACCAATGTTCAGAACATACCTCAGTGCGATTCTCTTGCCTCCAGAAACTATTGTCAAAACCCTTCCACGTATGATCCAAAGTCTAACACCTGTTATACGAATGCCTGCTACTCCTGCTCAAAATAGCTAAGAAAAAGCCTCACCCTTACCCATAGCAGCCAAAACCGGACCCGCCGGGCCAGATCAAACCCCTTACAATGGCTTCCGGTGCGGCCCGGGGTGGGACGTTCGGCCCGGACCCCTGGTCATGGTATGGCAAAAAAAAAGCGGCCAGGGAGGGGGAGAGGACCCCGCCCCGGCCTCCCGGTCCCAATACTCGTGAGATGCCGGACCGGCCATGCACAAGTTATCTTCTCATAACTTTCTTGATTTTTTCGTGAAGTTTTCCCAATTCCCAATCAGTTTGCTCAGCCGACGGTATCAACATAATCGGGTCAACCGATTTCGGTAATGGCCTCTCGCCGCTGATTTCCATAAAAACGTCAATGGAAGGAATCGCGTCTTTGATTGCTTGGATTCGCTGAAGGCCCACTTCCGGTAATAATTTCATTTCCTGAAGTGTCGCAATTGCGGCCCCGCAATAGTCCAGGCAACTCAAGACGGCGCGTCGATTGCTTTCAACGGTCGTTTCTTTCTGCATTAGGAAAACGTTTGTGGCGGCGCCGGTTCGGTTTGATGAAATTCGGCCAGGCGTCCTTTACCATTCCAGCTTTTTTTGGAAAAACTCAATGGCCTCGTCAATTTCCTTCGGTGCGCTTTCTCTTAAAATTTCCTCTAGTCGGCCGATTGCATTGGAAAAATTGTAGCTCTCGGCCGTTAATTCATTTTTTTTGAGTCCCTCACTGAACGGTGTACATTCCAGTTGCTTTCCGGTATAATTGGAACCTTAAAAAAATCATTTTGTTGTGTTAAGTACTTTATTTAACTTGAAATCGTATTCTGGGATAAAGGATGATAATGATACAAGTAAGCTGGAAGATTTTTCCCATCATTTTCATTTTCATGATTTTATTGGTTTTGATATCGGGATCGATCGACACCACAGACACGAAACCCGACATCCTGGTCATCTGAGGGGATGACATCGGCATGTGGAAATCAGGAATATAATTTTGTGGAGGAATATTTCGAATGAAGACTATTACTGCGGCAGCATTTCTTCTTCTCACCGCAACAGTACTTCTGGCTCAGACCGCAGACAAGCCCAACACAAGCGCTTCCACCAAAGTGACCGGTGATGCGGTCAAAACCGCTTCAGGCCTGCAATACTGGGACATCAATATCGGTACCGGCGCCGAGGCCAAGCCGGGTAGCCTAGTCACCGTACACTACACCGGTTGGCTCACCACAGGAAAGAAATTCGACAGTTCCGCTGACGCCGGTAAACCTTTTAATTTCACGATCGGACGAGGTCAGGTTATCAAGGGATGGGATGAGGGCGTCGCTGGAATGAAGGTTGGAGGCAAACGCCAATTGCGCATTCCGGCCGATTTGGCTTACGGTGAGAAGGGCTATCCCGGGGTCATACCTGCCAACGCCACGTTAATTTTCGATGTGCAACTGCTGTCGGTGAAGTAGAAGTTTAACCACCTGTTTTAAAATGGGTCGGGTCTGCTCGGGGGGCTTTCCTGATTAAAAGGATGTCGGGGAAGGGTCCAGAAATGGCCCTGCTTTTTTTGCAAATTATCTTAACCAACTGAATTGCTTCCTGAAATCGGTTAAAATGACAATTCTTAGAAACGGCAGAGTACAAACAGTAAGTAGTGACCAACCTTTCCTAATTATTGGTGCTAATCCAAGGGAAAATTCTCCTGTTTACTTTTCTAAAATCCATGTACAATCAAAGGCAAAGGCTATTTAACCAAGAAAGCCCATCTTCCAGCAACGCCACTTTGCCCTAAGAGGGAGGCAAGCCAATGGAGGAATTTAGGAAACCCCGTTTCTCAAATGAGAGGTGGGGTTTTTAGTTTCTAATGAAAATGGTGATTCTTTGAACCTTATCGGAGACTTCGTTGAACACGATATTTACAATTACGGAGGTTAACAATGCCTAATCCTTTAGATTTGAATAAGACTTTTTATCTCATTATGGAACGAATGATCGCCACCGGGAAGGCCCCAGACTACATAGAAATAGCTACCAGCCTGGGTGTACAACCTTTGGAGGGGAAAACGGCCCTTCGCAAACTTTTTAAAGGCATAGGTTTTCCCGGTTGGTTTAAACCAAAGACCGATACTATCATGTCATTCGCCCCTTTTATGAATGTCCCTAATAATTACCGATTAACGATTGACGGTGAACAGAAATGGTTTGGTCAGTGAGCCTTTGAATCGCTGGCAGTTTGCTGGCTCTTTCCGGGAAAGACGGTACGGATTGATTCTGTGTGTCTCGATTGTGGCGAGCCTATTCGGGTCGAAGTGAAAGGTGGCAAGATCGATGTGATGGAGCCCACTGGACTGATCGGTTATGTCTCCGTTCCCATAGGGAAGTGGATATTTTACATGCCCTATTCTTGAAGTACGATGAATTTCTTCCGTTCGGAGGAACATCTTCGTAAGTGGCAAGGTTTCCAGGAGAAAAAGAAAGGGGGGATCATAGCGATAAGTGACTTGATGCGTCTTTTTTCAGGCCCTTACTTCGTTAACCGAAGAAATCCAGATTATTATTCTCACATGGGTGAGTACCTTGCTGACATGATCTCTCAATTGGACACACTTAAAGAAGCTGGATCTTACTGGAGAATGAAGTGGTTTGAAAAACTTGGAGTCTCTCTTGGGATAAAATTGGGCTTGGTTTAATTTTGATTATGTCTTCCTGAAGTCTTGTTTTTGATGAAATGGCAATTCTGGAAGATTTCTAACCAAAATTATTGCTTCCCTTCCCCTGAACTATTGCTCCCGAAGGCCCAAATCTACCCTATTTACTATTCCCAAAATAGGCGTATAATTCTTTATTAATTTCAAGGCCAGATCAATAAGGCAACCCGTCTTTCAGTTTCGCCACCACACCGGTAGAGAGGCAGGAGTATGGAGGAATTCATAACCCCGTTTCTCGGATGAGAGAGGGGGTTTCTTTATTTGGGGGTTACTATGATTTGTCCTAAGTGTCAAACCGACCTTCCTGAAGGGGCCAAGTTCTGCAAAGAATGCGGCCAAAAGATCGAGACGGCCTGTCCCGAGTGCGGCAAAGGCATACCTCCGGACAGCAAGTTCTGTCTTGAATGTGGCCACGAACTGAGTAAATCGAAGGAACGCCCCGCCTTCGACTACCGGCAACCCCAATCCTACACCCCTAAACACCTGGCCGACAAGATCCTGACCACCCGCAGTACCATCGAAGGCGAGCGCAAGCTGGTCACGGTCATGTTTGCTGACGTAGCCGGGTTCACGGCCATGTCTGAAAAACTGGACCCGGAGGACGTCCACCGGATCATGGACGGCTGCTTCCATATCCTGATGGAGGAGATCCACAAATACGAGGGCACGGTCAATGAGTTCAGGGGCGACGGCCTGATGGCCCTCTTCGGCGCTCCGATTGCCCATGAAGACCATGCCCAGCGGGCCTGCTACGCCGCGCTTAACATCCAAAAAGCCCTGGCCGCTTACCAGGAAAAACTGCAACAGGCTTACGCCATTGTCTTTAAAATGCGAATCGGCCTTAACTCGGGGACCCTGGTGGTAGGGACCATCGGCGATGATTTGCGGATGGACTATACGGCCCTGGGTGATACCGCCAATCTCGCGGCGCGCATTGAGACCCTATCCGCCCCTGGTAGTGTTCTCTTGTCAAGCAACACCTTCAGGCTGGTCCGGGATTATTTCGAGTGCCTCGCCAAGGAAAAGACCCTGGTAAAGGGGAAGGAGGAACCCCAGGAATCGTATGAACTGCTTCGGGCCAAGGAAATCGAAACCCGTCTGGAGGCCTCCGCCGCCCGGGGGCTGACCGAACTCGTCGGCCGTCATCCGGAGATGGAATTCCTGCGGGCGGCCTTCGCGCGGGTAAAAGACGGGGAGGCCCAGATCGTCGACCTTGTGGGTGAAGCGGGCGTAGGGAAGAGCCGTCTGATGTACGAGTTCCTAAAATCCCTGGGAGACCGGGTCACCTTTATTACGGGCCGCTGCGTCAACTACGGCCGTAATGTCAACTACCTTCCCGTCACCGATCTCTTTAAGGCCTTTTTTGGGGTTAAAGAGGACTTAAATGAAGCCGAAATCGGGGACCGGATTGCCCGGAATACGCCAAAAGGGCTGGAGGCTGCGATACCCTTCATTCGAAATCTGCTCTCACTCAAGGTGGAGGACTCTGCCTTCACCATGCTGGATGCCGAAGGACGCAAGTATGCCACCTTTGAAGCGGTCAAAGACCTCCTGATTCATCTGAGCAACGCCAAGCCGCTGGTCGTTTTTCTGGAGGACGTCCACTGGATGGACCGGATCTCCGAAGACCTCTTCTCGTTCTTTTCACGCTGCCTGCACGGCCAGCGGATTCTGATGCTCTCCGCCTACCGTCCCGAAGGATCTCCGAGATGGGCCAGAGGGGCGCAGAATTACCACCGACTGGTCCTCGAAACGCTGAGTTCGGGGTCATCGGTCCAGCTCGTGCGCAATCTCCTCGGCGGGCTGCCCCTGGACCAGGCCTTGGAGCAGAGGATCGTGAAAAAAACCGGGGGCAATCCCTTTTTTGTGGAGGAAATTGTCCGGGAATTGATTGACCGGGGAGATATAGCCCGCATCGGGGACTCGTATAAAAGCAACCAGTCGATAGAGGCTCTGCGAATTCCCGACACGGTCCAGGGTGTCTTAGCCGCTCGGATGGACCGCTTAAACGAAGACCTCAAGCGGACCATGCAAGTAGCCAGCGTGATCGGCCGGGATTTTGCCTTCCGGATTCTTAAGAGCATCATGGAACTGGGAGAAGACTTGAGGGTCCAACTAACGAACCTGGTGGGAATGGAAATCATATATGAGAAGGCCCTCTATCCCGAGCTGGAATACATCTTTAAACACGCCCTCACCCAGGAAGTGGCCTACGATAGCCTGCTCAAACAAAGACGGCAGGAGATCCACGGCCGAATCGCGCAGACCATCGAACAGATCTACGGAGATCGTTTGGAGGAACATTATGAGATCCTGGCCCACCACTATGAGCGAAGCGCGAGCCACCCGAAAGCAATAGAATACCTCATCTTGGCTGCGGAAAAATCCAACCGGAAGGGAGCGGTTCAGACCACACGGGAATTCGCCCAACGGGCCATCGACCTCGCTCAGGGCTCCGGACTTCAGTTGGAGACCGCGATTCAGGCTACGTTGTACGACCTGCAGGCCCGCGCCAGCCTCCACATGGGGGACCTGGACTCAGCTATCGAAGGATTCGAAGCGCTCCTTGAAATCAGCAGACGCCACGGCATGTTGAAGCAGGAAAAGAGGGCGCTGAAAGGGATTGCGGATATAGTCGTTTTTGATGGTGTCACCGATAGAACATTCCAAAGGCTAAATGAAATCCGAACCTGGGCACGGGACCACGACGACAAGGCTTTGGAGAGCATCGCGGTGACGAACATAGGTTTTGGATGGAGTTTGTTGGGTGACCTTGATAGAGGTCTTCAGATCGTCAACGAGTCAGAGCAGTTGGCTATGCAGACCGGAAAACCGGGGCCCATCTTCTACGCCCGCCTTATACGTGCAATCATGGAGAGATGGCTCGGCAGACCTGATAAGACGATCGAGTTGACCGAGGGTGTGGTGGAACTCCTCCGCCTGCGTTTCGGCTTATCTGCGCTCCCGGCCGCCATACAGGTTCGAGGTATCGCGCTTGCGGAAGTCGGCCGCGTTGAAGAGGCTATGGCTGTCATCCGGACCGGAATTGACCTATGTGAGAAATACGGGGCAGCGTATCGGCTGGGAGCTCTCTACAATTGTCTGGGTTACTGCTATGGGGAACTGTATCTCCCCGACCGCGCCTGGGGATACAATGTGCGCGGGGAAGAGGTTGCTCGACGACTTTTCCTGAAATCAAATATGGGCAGCCCGCACCATGCGGAAATGATGTCTCACGCGGTTGTCAATACCATACAGAACTTCTTAGAGCAGGGTGAGACAGGCAAAGCGTGGGATCGTCTGGAAACCTTTCAAAAAGAATCAAGAGCTCCGATTTATCACGCAGCCCGCTGGAACTGGGAATCACGGATGAATTACTTAGCCGCCCGGATTTTTTTTCAACGTAATGAGGTGGACCGGGCGGAAAGTTTAATTCTTGAAACTTTGGAAAAAGTAAGACAAACCCAATCCAGGAAGAGGGAAGGAAGCCTATTGCGATTACTTGGCGAGGTGAACCTCAGACGCAACAACCATGATCAGGCCACAGCCTATATAGGCGAAGCGATTGAGATCCTCCAAAAAGTAGGCAATCCCCGCCAACTCTGGGAAGCCCAAGCAGCCCTCGGCCGGACATTCGAACAGCTTGGACGCAACAGCGAGGCCAAAGAGCAGTGGGGTGCCGCGGGAGCGACCATTCAGAGGGTGACTAACGGTCTATCCGATCAAGAACTTAAAAAAAGTTTTCTAAACGCCCAGCCCGTTCGGGAAATCCTGGCCCGGGCGGAACGGTAATCGGCGAAGAAAGGTGTTTTTGCCGGATGGCATCTCAACTCCAACAAAGACTGCCGTTACACGGTAATGCTTTCCACGGAGGTTGGGATTGTAATCGGGGGACATAAAATATTTTACTTTTTCTGAAAGACCAACGTGGGGCCAAAAATGGCACTACCTTTGGTTGTGAATATTTCAAACGCAAGTTGGTAATTTTAGGAAGTTTGATTGTTGCGGATTTGTAGGTGGAAGCGGTGAGAACCCATTTAACGGGTCTTTGAAAGGGTGCCGAAAACACCAGAATTTGCTGGAAGGGTAGATCGATCCAACGGATGAATCTCCACGACGTCCAGCCTGGCCGGCCAGCTTAGACACTTTTTCGATGATTACGATGCCGGGGAATAAAACGCCGGAAGGAGTTTCTTGATTATTTGGGCTGCAATGGGGTAGGTTTGGTCCAGACCCGCCTTCCGGGGATTGAATTCGGTCAGGTCCAGCCCGGCCAGCTTCACTCCTCTATCCAATACTTCCCTCAGATATCCAATCAGTCGAAAAAGCTGCGGTTCGTTGAGGCCCTGGCGGTCCAGGAAGCGGACGCCCTCGAGGGCATTGCGGGCCCCGATATCCATATCCACCGAAACGTAGAGGTAAGGCGTCTTAATCCCCTCCAGGATTCGGCGAACCCGAGAGGGCGAACTCAATAGTTCGTCCTTGGTAACCAGGGTCACCCCGGCATTCTTCAGTTCCCGATAAAAATGGACGTAATTTTTTACCCGCGCATCTTTCAGACGAAAGGCCTGCTTGGGGGGATAGTCGCTGATCCCCAGGAGGTAAAGGTTTCGGGGAAAGACGACCCCTTCGACTAGAAGGTTATAAATGAAGGAGCCGGCGTTATAGGAATCGGGCCGATCGTATAGAAGAGGGTCTTCAGGATCATGCACCGAATCAGGGTTATTTTCCGCATCATACTGGATGGCGGGGGCCAGGATACTCATGGGCACGGCATCGATGTGGGAATCCAGGACGACCAGGGCCGTTTCCTCCGGGGCGTGGCTTTTCGCCACCCGACGATAGACTTCTCCCGTTAGGCAATGATCCACGGCAATGAGGCAGGGGATATGGGGGAAAACCTCTTCTTCAACAAACCGGCCTACTTCCTCGGCCGTCTCCCGGCAGCCGTTCCGGTCAATAAAGGCGATGATCTCGGAGGAGGTCAATTGCGGTTTGCTGGAATCCGGCGGAAGAGGGTGAAGCCAGTCCGGGATCGGGATCAGCCCCTTGGATTTCCAACGGTTGGGGTCCATTTCCTGGGTGACCAGGGAAAGGACGGCTTGATAAGGGTCGAGGAAGGTTTCCCCCCGGTCTATCGAAGCGAGCTTCTCCTGAAGGGCATCGAAGCGTTCGTCGCTGTCCAAGAGACAGCCGAAAAAAACCACTTTTTTATCGATGGGGTGCGTCACGGTATCCAGATTCGAAATCCGGGAAAAAAGATAAAGACAATCTCTCGCAGAGCGCGCAGAGGACGCAGAGAATACTTATTTTTTCATTGCCGGTGAGGGGCCGGCAATGAAAAACAGGCTCGGCGCTGTCGCGCACCCACGGCCGAAGGCCTGAGGAAGTTTTTGGCTGTCCCGCGGGCCGCGGAACAGCCAAAAAAAGAATTTTCACTGGGATCTCTGCGGGCTCAAGCGAGCGGGCGAGAGACCAAGGGATTACCGTTACTTATTTAATGGTGATCAGCTCCTTAATCTTGCCGAACTTGCCTTCTTTGATCCCTTTCACCTTCATCACATCCTCGATTTTGGTGTAAGGCCGTCCGTCGATAATGGCCTGGGCCAGGACCGGTCCTATTTCCGGCAGGGCTTCCAGCGTGGCCTTGTCGGCCGAGTTGAGGTTCACCTTTTGACCGGGCGCCAGTTTGGGTGCCGCCGGGGCTTTTTCTTTGCCGGCAGGTTCCTTGGCTGCTTTCTCCTTGGCCACTGGCTCTTTGGCGGCTTTTTCTTTGGGGGCCGGGGTTTCTTTAGCCGGGGCAGCGGGAGCGGCGGCCTTGGTGGGGGCCGGGGCGGCCGCTGCCGGGCCCGCCATCACCAGGGGCTTCAGCGCTTCAACGGCCTTTTCGTTTAAACCGGCTTTTTTTAACTCATCCGTCGATTTGTAAGGGCGACCGGCCACAATCTTCTTGGCCGTAGCCGGGCCCACGCCCGGGAGCGCTTCGAGGTCCTTTTCGGAGGCGCTGTTCAGATCAACAAGGGGTTTCTTCACCTGGCCCAGAGCGGGGTTGGAGTTTAGAAGCAAGCCGGTCGCCAGGACCAGGGTGAGGAAGAAAAACCAATTGAAACGTCCAAAAACCAGACCATTTTTTTTCATAATATTCCTCCTTTTCATAATTGTATTGACACGGGGTGTACTATTTATCTCTCGCCCGCTTCGCTCGAGTTCGCAGAGGGCGCAGAGAAAGACGAATTTACTTTTTGAAAAATCGCTGAGA
>Ga0315283_10004236_pt1 | contig 12463 bp, 7 predicted proteins | sample YL17G09_0_MG_FD_204541 | JGI IMG/M metagenome (GOLD analysis project Ga0315283, IMG submission 204541) | Sediment microbial communities from Yellowstone Lake, YNP, Wyoming, USA - YL17G09_0 | ecosystem: Environmental > Aquatic > Freshwater > Lake > Sediment | place: USA: Wyoming | collected...
ATCCGCGGCGCCTTCGGCCCGCCGCCTGCGGTCGGCTACAACACGTCGTTCCTGTACCCGGAGCCCGGCCTCGATGCGCTCGCGCGTGCGCTCGCTGCGCCGTCGACAATCCACTACGGCAAGCGCGTCGAGAAGATCGACGCCACGCGCCGCGAAGTTCATTTCGCCGACGGCTCGCAGCTCGGCTACGAGCGCCTGCTCTCGACACTGCCGCTCTCGCGCATGCTCGAGATGAGCGGCCTCTCGCTGCCGGACCCCGCCCATCCGAGCAGCGCCGTGCTGGTGCTCAACATCGGCGCGCGCAAGGGACCGCGCTGCCCGGACGACCATTGGCTCTACATCCCCACCTCGCGCGCCGGCTTCCACCGCGTCGGCTTCTACTCGAACGTCGACGCTTCGTTCCTGCCCCGCAGCTCCCGGCGGAATGCGGACCGTGTCGGCATCTACGTCGAGCGCGCGTTGCAGGCGCCCCTCGAAGACCGCGCGCTCGCCGCCTACTGCGACGATGTCGCGCGCGAGCTGCAGCAATGGGGAATGATCGGCGACGTCGACGTGCAAGACCCCACCTGGATCGACGTGGCCTACACCTGGGCGTGGCCCGGCTCGCGCTGGCGCGACGCCGCGATCGCCGCACTCGAAAGCCACGGGATCCTGCAGATCGGTCGCTACGGCCGTTGGACCTTCCAGGGCATCGCCGACTCCGTGCGCGACGGCCTCTACGCGGGCGCCGCGCACCGATCGCGGTGACGGCCCCTGCGCGCGCGCACGATGCGGTCGCGACGATCGACGCGGCGATCGTCGCCTACGAACGCAAGGCGCTGGTCTTCGAGACGCTGCCGTTGTTGCTCGCCTGCCCGCAGATCCGCCGCGTGATCGTCGTCGACAACGCGTCGGCCGACGGCCTGGCGCGCGAAGGTCCTGCGTTGTTCCCGCAGGTGCATTGGATTCCGCTCGCGCACAATGAAGGCTGCACCGCATGGAACCACGCCGCTGCGCACGCCGACGCGCCGTTTCTGCTGATCCTCGACGACGACTGCGTCCCGGATCTGACGTCGCTCGCCGCCGCGCAGCGGCGCATGGACCGCGAGCCCGACGTCGGGCTTGCCGTCTTCAACGTCATCGACGAACGGACCGGCGCCTCCGAGTGGGGCCGCTTCGAAGACGTGGACGGCCGGAGCGGTTGGGCCAACGCGATCGGTGCCTGCATGCTGGCGCGACTCGACGCGTTTCGCGCGGTCGGCGGGTACAAGGATTTCTTCCTCTGCTTCAATGACCTCGATCTCGTGCTCTCGCTTTGGGAGACCGGTTTTCGCGTCGTATACGATGCGAGCTGGCGCGCGCTGCACAAAAAAAAGGGCGGGTCGAAACGACGGCTCTACTTTGAAATGCGTAACTTCACCGCGACTGTGCTCGGGCATCTCGCGTGGTTGCCGGGTCTCGCCGTGATCGCGAACTTCGCAGTGCGCGCGCTGGCCGACGTGCACCGGCGCGCCGATCTCCGCGACGTCGCGCGCGGCTTGCGCCACGGCTTCGCGATGGGCATGCGCCAACGCCGCAGTCGCAGCGGTCGAATTCCCGGTCCCGTGCTAACCCTTTTCTACGCGAACTTCCTGTTCGGTCGCGGCTGGGCCGATCGCGCCCACCAGCCGCGTGCGACGCGCCCATGAGCGAGCCGCGCATCGCCGCTGCGATCGTCACGATGAACAAGCGCGACGCAGTGCTCGCATTGCTCGCCCGACTCGACGAAGAGAAGATCCCTGCCTTCGTCACGACCAACGCTTGCAGCGACAGCACGCCCGACGCCGTGCGCGTCGCGTTCCCCGCCGTCACCGTGCTCGAGAGCGCCGACAATCTCGGCGGCACCGGCGGCTTCAACTGCGCAATGCTCGCTGCTCTCGCGGTGAATCCACGCTATCTCGCGTTGATCGATGACGATGCGCTCCCCGACCGTGGGTGTCTCGCGCAACTCGCAGACTTCCTCGATGCGCATCCCGATCACGCGTTCGCCGTACCCGCGATCCACATCGCGAGCCGCCCCGAATGGCTGCAAGAGACCGGCGGTGACGTTCGCTTCGACCGCGAAGTGGCCGTCGAGTCGTGGAATCGCTTCCACGAGAACGAAGGGCTGCCCGAGCACTTCGAGATCGGGTACGGGAGCGCGTGTACGATGCTGGTCCGCGCCGATGCGGTGCGGCGCGTGGGCGTGATGGACTGGAACTACTTTCTGTTCTGCGACGACGTCGACTGGTGTCTGCGCCTGCGCGAGCGCGCCGGCAAGGCCGCTTGTCTGACGACCGCGCGTGCGCTCCACGACTTTCCTTGGGGCAAGCCGCTCTCGCTGTCGCGGCTCTACTACTTCCAGCGCAACAACCTGCTGCTGCTCTCGCGCTGGCGACCGGCCGAGCGGTCGCTGCGGGCGCTTCGGCTGCCGATCGGACGACTCGTGCGCGACTGGCTGCTCGCCGCGGCGGCTGGCGACGCCGACCTGCGCGATACCTTCGCCGCCGCGCTGCGCGACGCCTGGCGCGGTCGCTTCGGGAAGTGGCAGGGCGAGCGCAGCTTCCCGGCGGGCCGACCGCGCGTCGATGTCGCGGACTTCCGCGCGGGAGGCATTTCGCGTGTTCTCGTCAACATCAAGAACGAGCAGCTGCTCGCGGAGCTGGTCGCCGAACTCCGTCGGCTCGGCGGCGACGGGCTCGTCATCGACGCGCTCGGCGATGCGCACCGGGTCGAAGCGCTGCGCGGGTTCGGCATCTTCGGCAACGTCGTCGGCCGCGATGTGCGGCGACGCGCGGTCCCGGCACAGCTTCTCGCGTTGCGTCGCTGCCGCTACGACGTGGTCGTGACCGATGCTTCGATGGAGCCGCGCTTCGCCTTCGACGCGGTGGGTGGTGCCGCGATGTTCTACCACGCCGGGTCGCTCTTCCAGGCGCCGCAGCGGCCCGTGCGTCTGTTGATTGCAAGTTTTCTCGCACCCACGCTCGGCGGCGTCGCGGCCTGGCTACTCGCGTGGCGCTTCGCAGCGCGACCCGCGCTGGGCGCGCCGCCCGCCGAGGCGCAGCCGCTACTCGAGAAGCTCGGCATCGACCCGCGCGTCGGCCATCCGTGGGGAAGCCGTTGAATTCTCGGGGAAACAGTTGCGAAGCGACGCCCGTCGATCCCGAGCGGCCGCGCTTCGGCTACGCGGCCGAAGGTCCGACGCCGCCCGCGGTCTCGATCGTGACGCCTTTCCATGACGCGGGCGCAGAGTTCGACGAAACGGCTGACAGCGTGCTCCGGCAATCCCTACAGAGCTTCGAGTGGATCCTCGTCGATGACGCGTCGAGTGATCCGCGCTCGAGCGCTCTTATCGACGAGCTGGCCGCGCGCGATGCGCGCGTCCGGGTGCTGCGACACGACCGCAACCGCGGTCGCAGCGCCGCGCGCAATACGGGATTCCGCGCGGCGGCGAGCGCGTTCGTCTACGTCCTCGACCAAGACGATCTGCTCGAACCGACCGCGCTCGAGAAGTGTCTCTGGGCGCTGCTCTCCCATCCCGAGTGGGGCTTCGTCAACGGCTGGTCGATGGGCTTCGGCGCGCAGCGCTATCGCTGGGAACGTGGCTTCGAGCGCGGCGCCGGCTTTCTCGAAGAGAACGGCGTCGCGGGACGTGCGCTGATCCGGCGCGCCGTCTTCGACGAGGTCAATGGCTACGACGAGAGTCTGCGCGAAGGATTCGAGGACTGGGATTTCTGGCTGCGCTGCGCGGCGCGCGGAATCTGGGGCGGCACGATCCCCGAAGTGCTCGATTGGTTCCGTCGCAAGGATCCTCCCGCAGCGTGGGAGTTGCCCGAACGTGTCGCGGCGATGGGACGCGAGCTGCGGAGGCGCCACGTGACACTGAACGCTGCGAGCTTTCCTGTTCCGCAAGCGCCAGCGGCGCAGAGCAACGCGGAGGTTCCGGAAGAGATCCCGTTCGCAAACCCTTTGCGCAAGGATCGGCCGCGTCTGCTCCTCGTGGTTCCGTGGTTGACTCTCGGCGGAGCCGATCGCTGGAACCTCGATCTCACGACGCAGCTCGCCGCGCGCGGCTGGGAAGTGACGATCGCCACCACGCTCGAGGGCGATCACTCGTGGGAGCCCGCCTTCACGCGCGTGACACCCGACGTCTTCGCGCTTCCGCGGCTCGTGCGCCTGGCCGATCGGCCGCGCCTGTTGCGATCCCTCGTCGAATCGCGCCGCCCCGAGGTCGTGCTGGTGAGCAACAGCGAACTCGGCTACCGGCTGCTCCCGTACCTCCGCGCCCGCTGCCCCGAGCCCGTGTATGTCGACTACTGCCACATGGAGCAGGAGGATTGGAAGAGCGGCGGCTATCCGCGCCTCTCCATGCTGACGCACGGAACGCTCGATCGCAGCGGTGTTTCCAGCCACTACTTGAAGGAGTGGATGGTCTCGCGGGGCGCGGAGCAAGCCGCGATCGAGGTCGTTCCGACCAACATCGACGTTGGCTACTGGTGTCGCGACCCGCACGTACGCGCGCGGCTCCGGCACGCGTGGGGGGCGCGCGAAGACGAACCCGTAATCGTGTATGCAGCGCGACTCTGCGAACAGAAACGACCGCTGGCGCTGCTCCACACGCTGCTCGCCCTCGCGCGCGGCGGCGTGGAAACCCGCGCAGTGATCGCCGGCGAAGGCGAGTTGCGGCCGCAGATCGAAGCCTTCGTACGCGAACACGATCTCGGTCGGCGTGTGCTGCTGCTCGGTGCCGTCGCGCCGGGTACGATGCGCGACGTCCTCGCCGCCGCCGACATCGCCTTTCTCCCGACGCGCTGGGAGGGCATTGCCCTCGCGCTCTTCGAGGCGATGGCGATGGAGCTCGCCGTCGTCGCCTCCGACGTGGGCGGCCAGCGGGAGTTGGTTACAGCGGATTGTGGCGTGTTGCTGCCGGCGCCGGCCGACGAGCGCGATGTCGCGGGCTGGGTCGCCGCCCTCGAGCCGCTGCTTCGCGACCCAGCGCGGCGTCGCGAGCTGGGCCGCCGCGCGCGCACACGCGTTGTGTCACAATTCCGGATCGAGCAGATGGCGGACGCCATGGTCGCTCTCTTCCAGGCGGCGCGCGCGGCGCGAAGTTGCTCGGATGCTCCGCGCCTTCCCGACCCGCTCGCGTTTGCGTGGGCGGTGCAGGCGATCGAGTGTATGAGGCTCGAGGCAGAGCTGCATGGGGCGCGGCTGGCGGCGGACCAGAGTGTGAAGCGCGCGCACACCAGCGAGGCGCGGCTGCGCTGGATCGAAACGAGCCGTAGTTGGCGGCTGGTGGTCGCGGTGAAGCGTACAGTCGTGTATCGGTCCTTCGCGCGCCTGCGCCACGGACGCGACTGGCAACGTCACTCGCCCTAGCTCGCCAGCGGTTCCCCGTCGCGATCGAGCGCTTCGAGGTAGATCTCTTCTATCTGCGCCACGTGGGCGGGGAAACTCGGCAGCGGAGCTGCCGCGTGGATTTCGCGCGGACTCGCGATGGTCACGTCGCCCCGCACCAGGCGTGTGATGCACTGCGCGAGTTGCTCGGGATGGCCGGCCGCGTAGAGCAGGCCGGTGACTCGCGAGTCCAACCAATCGGCTGGACCTCCGAGGCGCGAGCTCACGACGAACTTGCCGCCGTGGAGATGCTCGAGCATCACGAGAGGGAGATTGTCGAACCAGACGTGACACAGGATTCCGACGTCGTACTCACCCCAAGCGGCCAGAAGCTGCAGCGCGTCGTAGCCGCCCGTGAACTGCACCTCGGGGTAAGGGCTCGCGAGTTTGCGGAAGGGCCAGTCCCAGCCGGCTGCACGGATCACGAACTGACAACGCCGCCGCACGTCCGGATCGAGCAGCGGGATCGCGCGCAGCAACCAAAGCAGCCCCTTGTTGTTACGCGTCGTGCCGTGGAAGGCGAAGCGAAGCGGGCGCCGCGCGTCGTGTGGATCCCATGGCCGCATCTCGTAAAACGGGCTTCCCTGCGCGCGGCGGTGCAGGCGATCGAAGTGGGGTGCGCCGTACGGAACCGTCCGCAGCCGCCGCTCTTCGACGCCCATCGCGGCGTGCGCGCGCCGCAGGAAGTCGCTCGGCGCGAGGATCGCAGACGCCTGGTTGAGCGCCGCCACGCCCGCCCGCCGCCGCGCGCCGTACTCGTTCTCGACGCGCGTGTGGTGCTTCGCGGCGAGGAAGCGCTCGTTCTGGTCAATCGGACACGCGCCGAGCTCGGCAGGCTCCTCTCCCGGGAGAAGCCCGAGTCCGTATTCGAATACTCCGTCGCTGTGCGGTGTGAAGCCGGCGAAGAGATCGCTCGGGCCGGCGTCGGGAGCGGCGGGCACCGTCGCCGCGCCGCGGAACCGCGCGCGCAGCACCGCGATCCTCGTACGTATGGCGGGCACGAAGCCCGCTCCGACGACGCGCTCGAGGGTCTGTCGCAGCGCGCGACGGCGGCGCGCACTCGCGGGTTCGCGGCAGGCAACGCAACTCGGGCAGCGCAGGCCTCCTTCGAAGTCGTCGCACAGCGCGCTTTCCCTGTGGAGCAGATCCACTTGCGGGCACAGGTACCAATAGTTGTGCGGCGTGACGACGACCGCCCGCCCGCTCGCGCGGATCGCCCCGACGAGATCGAGGGAGAAGCCCTCGAGCGAGTGCACGTGCACGAGTTCGGCACGCACGCGATCCAGCCACGCGAGGACGGCTGCGGTCTGCGCCGGCGAATCGGCTTCCGCGCGCATGTTCCTGAAGTTGGATGCCGCGGGCGAGAGGTTGGGGCTGTTGAAGAGGTGGTCGCAGCAGACGCCGCGCCATACCTCGCAATGTTGCACGTGCAACGGGCGTCCGATCGAATAGTCGAGACGGGAGCGCAGATAGAACAGCTCGTGGCCGTGCTGCGCGAGGCCCGCCGCCAACTCCGAGGCGTAGAGGTTGTATCCGGTTCCCTGGCGTTCCTGCAGCGAGAGCTGCGCCCATCCGAGGAACGCGATGCGCAACCGACGATGCGGGCGCGATTCCGCGTTGTCGGCTGCGGGCGACGGAGCGTTGGATGCCATGGCGGCACCCTACCAGCTGACCTCGCTAGCGGCGAGGCGGTTGCGTCGTGTTTGCAACGCAGAGCTCCCTGTCCCTACCTTGGCGCGCATGCCTTCCTTCATCGAGCGATTCGCGGCACACCGCGCGGCTCGCACGGCCGCAACGGCGGAGTCATCTGCTAACTCTCACTGGGACGCGCTGCTGCGCGACGCGAGCGGCCAGATCTTTCGCGTGCCCAGCGACGCGGATGTCGCGGCGTGCCGCCGCGTTGCCGACGCGTATCGCCCGATCCTCGACGGCTATGGCATCCCGCACGAAGAGTTCTTCGGCGGCAGCATCAAGGATCAAGACGCCGCGGCGATCTACGCGATCGTGCGCGAGCGGCGTCCGCGGCGCGCGTATCAGGTCGGGACCTTTGTCGGCTACTCCGCGCTCGTGATCGCGTCTGCGCTGCGCGAGAACGGCGAAGGCGTCGTCGTGTGCTGCGATCCCGAGATCCCCCATCGTACCTTCATCAACCCGGTGGACGTGGCGCGCGACATGGCGCGGGAGTTGGGGCTCGAGGAGCATGTTCGCTTCGAGCGCGGCTGGCATGCAGTCCCAATCGGGGACGACTTCTCGCAGTCTTTCTCGCGCGAGATCCCGGTGCGCGGGCCCGACGCGCTGCGCACCCTTGGCGAAGTCGAGTTCGCGTTCGTCGACGGAGACCACTCGCTCTCCGCGACGATCTGCGATCTGATGCTGATCCAGCAGCATCTGGCGGTTGGTGGCGTCGCGGTGTTCCACGACGTGAAGTCGTGGCCGAGCGTTGCGCACGCGCTGCACGCCTTCCGCAGCGACATCTACTTCTATCGCGAGGGTACGCGGGCCTTCTTCGACTTCGACGCCTTCGACGGTCCGGATGGACTCGTCGCGATCGAGCGCCGCAAGGCGGTGTGCAAACCGCTGCTCTGCCTGCGCGTCGTCGCACCGGACGGGCGTCCGATCGTGCAGGCGGAAGTCGCGTTGCCCGAGCGCAGCTTCTCCGCGCGAACGGGTCGTGACGGTCGCGTGTTCTACTTCGGCGACGCCAATGAGGCGACTAGGCTACGCGTGGCGAGCCCCGGTTTCGAGCCCGCTGACGACGCGCTTGGCGTATGTACCGCAGGCGACTACGCGGAGCGCACCGTCCGGCTCGCGCCGCGCACGTAGATCGTAGCGAGCGCGGCACAAGCGACCGCGAGCGATGCAGCCGTGTCTGGTTCCGGCGCGAAGCGCACCGCAATGTCACCGGTGAACGGCGGCATCGCGACCTGCAACACCCCGCCGCTGGCAACCGTTATCGAGAGTGACGCGAGCGCTGCGGCGCCGCTGCCCGGGTGCCAAAACTCAACAATGTAGGGACCGCCCGGGGTGATGCCCTGGATCTGGAGCTCCCCGTCGCTGACGGTTCCCGCCGCGGGATGGGGCGGGTTGTCGTCCTGCAGCACGTACGCGATGCCCTGCGATCCGTCGCTCGTGCCCCACGCGAGCAGCGTCTTCTGCGAAGCGCTCGTCGCGGCGATCTTCCCGAGCAGCGTGTGCGCGGCGAAGTGTGCGAGATCGAAGCGATCCCACGACAGGAACGCGGAGATTGCGGTCTCGACATCGCGCATCGCCGGCGTCAGCTCGTTGCGTTGGCCCACCGCCCCGCCGGCGAGTTCGTAGCTCGTGATGCGGAGCCCGGCGCCGGCCTGTCCGCCCGCGAGACCCGACCACGTCACAGTCCGATAGATCGCCTCGTCCACCGGCTGCGTGAATGAGCCGCCGTAGCCGACGGTCCCGCCGCCACACTTGAAGGACGTGAGACCCCACTCGCCGTTGAGCAACGGACGCGCGTCGCTTCGATGCGTTGTCCAGTAGCTCGACAGCAGGCCGCTCTCGAACGCCGGACGAACCGACTTGTTGGCATCGGGATTGTTGAAGGGTTCCTCGGAGGAGTTGGTGTAATAGTGCGGCGCGAGCACATCGAGCGAGCGGTCGTAGAAGAGGGCGCGCGCGACCGGCCCGCGCGGATCGCGGACGGTCGTGCTGGAGAGGACGAGCCGATCCGGGTCGCTCTTTCGCAGGTAGTCGTCGATGAGGTGCATGAACTGCGCGCGCAATCTCATCTCGGTCTCGGAGCCAGGCTCGCAGACCGGGAAGCAGTTCCACGTCCACTCGACCGAGTCCCACTCGTTCACGCCTTCCCAACCGAGCACGCGATCCCGGTTGGGACTATTCTTCACCCACTCGACTACCTTGGCGAGGCGCGCCTGCACGATCGCGTAGATTCCCGGGTTCTGATAGAAGTCGTTGATGTCGCCGAGAGGACCGCAACCGTTCGGTCCACAATTGCCGCTGTAGTACGGCGTCTCCTGCGTGAAGACCTCGTCCCACGGAAAGGTCTCGTGAGGACTGAGGATCAGATACATGTCGTGCGCAGCGGCTTCCGCGAGCGCGTTCTCGAGGAAGCCGTGCATGGATTCGTTGTATACGCCCTTCGGATACTCGATCCAGTAGCGGCCGATCGGCATCGCGGGCGGCGAAGGCGCTCCGAAGTTCTGGCCGAGATTCTCGAGGAACACGCGCAACACCTTCACGCCCTTGGTCTCCAGGTTCGCGAAGTGCGGGCCAGCCGTTCCCTCGAAGGACGGCGCGTCATGGAAGTTGTAGAAGGTGGAGCCGAAACCCGACCACACGTCGCCCGGATAGAGGTTGCGGAAGTACGGCCAGGAGAGACCCACGTGCTCTCCGATCACCGAGAACGGATCGCCGTTCTCGAAGATCAGCGTCGGAGCATCCGGCGACGGGATGATGCGGCCGCGATCCCCCGCGCTCGCCGATCCCGTGGTGGTGACGGTCGCGTCGTTCGAGAGATCGCCTAGGTGGTCGACCGCGTCGCGCGCGCGCACGGCGACGTGGTAGCTGGTGGAGGGAGAGAGACCGGCGATGCGCAGCGTCTCGGGAAGTCCGGCGAGTCGGGGTACGTAGGTGTTCGCGAGCGGTGTCGCCGCGTTCCAGGCCGTGTTGTTCGTAATCGGCGTAGTGGCGTAGCGGATCTCGTAGCTCGAGGCGCTACCCGCGCCGCCCACCGTACCGGTCGGAGCGGAGAACGTGAGGCGCGCGCCGAACGCCGACGCGCCACTCGCGGCGAGGTCCGCGATCGCCGCGGGCTTCGCGCTCGCCGCAGGATCGACGAACATCGCGACCGCATAGTCGACCGGTCCGTGGATGCCCGACTGGCTCCCGCTGTAGCTGCTGTGCGCGCCCTGCACGTGATCGTCGACGAACGCGGGTGTCTGGATGCGCGTCACCGCGCTGTTGCAGTCGTTGCGGTTGTCGACGAAGTCGCGAATTCCCCCGTTGTTGTCGAAGATCACGTCGAAATTCATGCCGATCGTCGTTCCATGGGCCGGTGCGCTCATGTTGAGCGCATTCCACGGCAGGAAGATCTCGTTGACCCAGCCGGTGTCGCGATCGGCGCCGTTGTTGACCGTGCCCGAGATCGACGACGCCCAGAGCGCTCCGACCGGAGGATCGCCGCCGGGCAATGCGTCGAAGAGGCCGAAGTTGACCGCGAGATTGCCGGTACCCTTTACGTAGTACCAGCGGCGCACCTTGCCGCCGCCGGTCAGCGGATCGCCCATCGCGCCGAGGTTCACGCCGAACGCGCGATCGCCGTCTTGGATGACTTCCTCGCGGCTCTCGTTGGGATCGAAGAAGAACGCGACGGAATCGTCGTGCTGCACGTCGTAGCGTTGGCCGCTGCCGCCGCCGTTTCCGTCGGCCAAGGCGTTCGCGTCGGCCACTTCGGTCGCGAGGTAGAGGCCCTGCGCGGACCACATCGCGCGGATCCGGATCGGCCCGTCGCTGCGCCACGCCTGGCTGCGCTCGATCACGAGCGCGTTCTGCCAGGCAGCCTCGAGTGCGCCGTCGATCGTGGCGCTGCCGGGTGGAATCGCCCAGAGCGGATGATCGGGCGCGATCGGGTCACACGGTGGTGTACCAAGCGTCTCGGGGCACATGGCGCGGCTGGCGCTCGCGGGTGCGAGCAGGAGGGCGACGAGAACGAGTGCGGTTGCCGGAAGCGACGGCCTCATGAGTGTTCTCCCCGATCGCGTTCAGGGGGCGATCACGCGCTCGATAGCACGAAGAATGCCTCGCAGCAGCTTCGAAAGCGGCTGCGGCAGCGACTCGAGTACGGCGTGCATCGCGCGCGAAAAGCGCACGGACGGCTTCGCCTCGTAGCTCTCGCGCACGCGGACGACCTCCTCGGCAAGTGCTGCGGCGTCCCGGAGCACTGCATCGCGCTGCGCCGCGACCGCAGTCGCTTCGCGCTCGGCAGCGTCGCGCTGCGCGACCAGCCCCGCGCGCTCCGCCTCGAGCTGCGCAACCCACGCGCGCCGAGTGCGCACGTGGATCGGCCCGTAGTCCTCGTCGAGCCACGTCGCGTCGGAGTGGTGCAGCATCTCGAGTGCGCGCTCGATGATCGGGAGGGCGTGTTCGCGATAGAGGTCGGCATGACGCGCGAGAATGTGCGCCACGTTTCCTTCGTAGCAGTCGAGCGCCTCGTAGAGCAGTGACTTGGTGTGGAAGCGCCGCCACACGAAGACGGGCTTCTCGACGCGCACGCCGCGCAGGCGTAGCTCTACACAGCGGATCCAGAACTCCCAATCCTCGTGACCCTGTCGCATCGCTTCGTCGAAGCCGCCGGCGCGCTCGAAGACGTCGCGGCGCACGAGCGCGGTGACGGGGTGCAAGTTGGTGATCAGCTCCCGCACCGGATCCCACGGCGGGACCTTCCAGACCAGCTCGTAGATGCCCGTCACCTGCTCCTGTCCGTAGGCGTGCGATACGTCGCTGCGTCCGGCTTCGATCTCGGCTTCGATTGCGGCCGCTAGATCGCGCGCGAAGTTCGGGAGCAGCAGGTCGTCGGCGTCGAGGAAGGCGAGGTACTCGGTCCGCGCACCCGCGGCGCCGCGGTTGCGGGCCGCCGAGAGGCCTCCATTGGCTTGATGGATCACCGTGGCCCCGAAGGCCTTGCACTCGTCGCAGCGGGCGGGCGATGTGCCGTCGTCCGAGCCGTCGTCGACGACCACCACCTCGACGCCCGCGTCCTCGAGGGCGAACGCGGACAGGGCGGCCTCGCGGACATAGCTGCCGTGGTTGAAACAGGGAATGACGACGCGGACGCTCGGCTTTCCCATGCTCCCCACTGGGGCCTCGGAGCAGGTTCCGAGGGCATCGCAACCGGAACGGGCGAATTTATCGGATCGCCGCCCCGGGGTCTCCCCCGATTCCTCGCCGGGTTGTTATTCCCACGTTACTAGCTCCCCCATCCTCTCGCGGCTTCAAGGATTCCCCCCCGCTTTCCGATGGCACACGAGTGAATCCGTCCCGATTTTCGGGGCAGGAAAGGGGACCGGTGCGGCCGACG
>Ga0315283_10004237_pt1 | contig 12463 bp, 11 predicted proteins | sample YL17G09_0_MG_FD_204541 | JGI IMG/M metagenome (GOLD analysis project Ga0315283, IMG submission 204541) | Sediment microbial communities from Yellowstone Lake, YNP, Wyoming, USA - YL17G09_0 | ecosystem: Environmental > Aquatic > Freshwater > Lake > Sediment | place: USA: Wyoming | collected...
CGCTGAACGAAATCAAGGAAGTGCTGCAGTCGATGGGCCTCTCGCTCGGCATGAAGCTCGAGGGCTTCCCGACGCGCAAGGACCTCGAGAAGTTCAAGGAGCGCGAGGCCTAGGCCATGCGACATCGCAACTACGGTGGAAAGCTGGGACGCACGAGCGCCCATCGAAAGGCGCTGCTGCGCAATTTGGTCACGGCACTGCTCGACCACGAGCGCATCGAGACGACCGATGCCAAGGCGCGGGAGCTGAAGCGGATGGCCGACCGCATGATCACGCTCGGCAAGCGGGGAGACCTGCACGCGCGGCGTCAGGCGCTGGCGGTGATCCGTAGCCGCGAGGTGACGGGCAAGGTCTTCGGCGACCTGGCCGAGCGTTTCCGGAATCGCCCCGGTGGCTACACCCGCGTGCTCAAGGTCCGGGTTCGCGTGGGCGACGCCGCGCCGCTCTCCCTGGTGGAGCTGGTGGAAGGCAAGAAGGCCGAGGCGAAGCCGGCGAAGAGCGACAAGGCCGCGAAGGCCGCTGCGAAGGCATCCGGTGCGAAGGCGGAAAATAAGACCGGCCGCGCGCCCCGCAAGAGGGCCGGCTCGAAAGCGAGCTGAGCGTGCGCTCGTCGGTCGGCATGGTCCTGGTGGCCGTATTCCTCGCGGTCGGGGCCAGCCTGGTGCTCTTCTCCCGGGACTCGACGCAGCCGCCCCTGACGGCAGGACAGTCTGCCGCGGCGTTCGATCTGCCTGCACTTGCGGGCGAGGCCAGGGTTCGCCTCTCGGACCTGCGCGGCAAGGTGGTCCTGATCAGCTTCTGGGCCACCTGGTGCAAGCCTTGCGAGGATGAGATGCCGTCCATGGAGCGTCTTCACCGCCGTCTCGAAGGACAGCCATTTGCCGTGCTTGCGGTCTCCGTGGACACGGACATGGAGCAACTCAAGAGCTTCCGCGATCGCCTCGGTCTCACCCTGCCGATCCTGCTCGACCCGGAGAAGAAGGTGGCCAGCGCCTACCAGGCTTTCCGCTATCCCGAGACCGTGCTGATCGATGCGAAGGGTGAGGTTGCGGGGCGTTTCATCGGCCCGCGAGACTGGGACTCCCAGACCTACGTGGAGAAGATCCAGGCTCTGGTCGACCAGGCGAACGGCGGCTAGAGCCCCCCCTCGGATCTGGTATGTTGAAGGCGCGCCTTCGCGATCGGGGGAAACGTGAGGCGGCTCTGGCTCATTCCGCTCGTGGTACTGATCGCGCTCGGCTACGCGCTCTTCGATGCACGCTCGGGCCTCGGTCAGGCGCGACGGCTGCAGGTCGATCTTGATGCCGCCCACGCCCGGATCGACGCGTTGCGGACCAAGAACGAGCGTCTTCGCGAAGAGGCCAGGGATCTGCGCGAGGATCCGTTCGCCCGAGAGCGCGCTCTGCGTGAGGATCTCGGGCTCGCGCGACCCGGCGAGATTCTCGTGCGGATCCCGCGCGAAGAGAGCCAAAGCCCGCGGATTCCTTGACGCTCTGCGGCGTGCGGGCGAGACTTCCGCCCCATGAAGGAGCGTCTCTCTGCCGCGCTGGCCGAGATCCTGCGGCGAGAGCTCGAGGCCGCTGGCGATACGAGTGCGCTGCCGCTCTTCAGCCTCGACGTTCCGCGCCAGCCTGAGCACGGCGACTTCTCGACCAATGCGGCGCTCGTGCTCTCGAAGCGTCTGCGACGGCCTCCCCGCGAGCTGGCCGAGTCGTTGGCCCTGGCTCTCGCCGGGGAGAAGGACTTCGTCTCGCGTGTGGAGGTGGCAGGCCCGGGCTTCGTGAACGTCTGGCTGGCGGGGGAGCGCTGGCACGATCTGCTCCGCGAGATCTTGCGGGCCGGCGTAGCGTTCGGCCGAAATCCGGCGGCCCACCGCGAGCGCGTGCAGGTCGAGTTCGTCTCCGCGAACCCGACGGGGCCGCTCACCCTCGGCCATGGCCGGCAGGCCGTCCTCGGTGACACGCTGGCGCGTCTGATCGAGCTTCGCGGCCACGACGTCACGCGGGAGTACTACTTCAACGACGGAGGACGCCAGATGCGCGTTCTCGGTGACTCGGTGAAGGCCCGCTATCTGGAGTTGCTCGGAAGAGCGGCTCCGCCGCCGCCGGATGCGCTCGCCGACGCCTCGCTGCCCTGGCCTGCCGAGATCGACGGCCTCCCCCTGGCGTTCCCGCGCGATGGATACCAGGGCGGCTACATCCAGGAGATCGCCGCGTCGCTGCACGAGGCGCACGGAGACACGCTGCTGGACGAGCCGGGGGAGGGACTGTTCCGCGAGGCTGCTCAGGGCAGGATTTTCGAGGAGATCAAGCTCACGCTGCGCAACCTCGGGATCTCGTTCGATGTCTACTATGACGAGACCTCGCTCTATGCAACGGGAAAGCTCGAGGAGACCAAGGAGGCGCTCCGTGCGAAGGGCCTGGTATATGAAGCCGAAGGCGCCACCTGGCTCCGCGCGACTGCGCTCGGCCTCGACCGCGACCGCGTGATCGTGAAGCGCACGGGCGAGCCGACCTATCTCTTGCCCGACATCGCCTACCACCGCGACAAGTTTGCGCGCGGCTTCGAGCGCGTGATCGACGTGCAGGGGGCAGACCACATCGAGCAGTTTCCCTTCGTGCGGGCTGCGGCCGCTGCGCTCGGCTGCGATGCCGATCGCATCGAACTCGTGATGCACCAGTTCGTGACGCTCACGCGCGGGGGCGCGCAGGTGAAGCAGAGTACGCGCCGGGCCACCTACGTGACGGTCGATGAGCTGCTGGCCGAGGTCGGGTGCGACGTGTTCCGCTTCTTCATGATCCAGCGCAAGGCCGACGGGCACCTGGACTTCGACGTGGATCTGGCGCGAGATCATGACTGGAAGAAGAACCCCGCCTACTACGTGCAGTACGCCCATGCGCGCACCTTCGGCATCGCGCGCAAGGCGGGAGAGCAGGGCATCGCCCTGCCATCGGCGGATGAGATCGACGCCTCGCGCCTCGCCCTTCCCGCAGAGCTCGATCTGCTGAGGAAGCTGCGCGAGTGGCCGGATGTGGTTGCACGCGCCGCAGATTCGCGCGAGCCCCACCACGCCGCCTACTATTTGCGCGAGCTTGCCGCCCTCTGGCATCCCTACCTGCAGGACGGGGTGCGACACCGCGTGCTGTCGGAGGATGCCGGGCTCACGGCGGCCCGCCTCGGGCTGGTGCTGGCCGTGCGCAGCGTGCTCGCCGGGGGGCTCACGCTCCTCGGGCTTTCTGCGCCGGAGCTGATGTGAGAGACGAAGAAGAGGAAGACGAAGTCCGCGGCGGTTCCGGCTGGATCGCGACGCTCTTCGGAGCGGCGCTGCTGCTCGCGGCGGGCTTTTCGGTCGGAGTCGTCGTCGGAGCTGTGCGCGAGGAGCCCGGGATGTTGCTCCGCTACGTGACGGGGAGGAGCGCGGACCTGCCGGCGCCTCCCGCGAGGCCGGCCGCAGCGATGGCTCCCTCCCTGCCGGAGACGGCATCGCCGCGCCCGGTGCAGCCGGTGATCGCCCCTGCGGCACCGAGCGAGCCTGCGCCCCAGGTTGCCTCGGCGCCGCGTACCCGCTTTGTCGTGCAGGTGGGCGCCTTTGCGCAATCGCTGGAGGCGGAGAAGCTGGAAGCGCAGCTGAGGCGCAAGGGTCTTCCTGCCTACGTGCAGCCTGCCACCGGCGAGCGCGATTCGCGCTGGCGTGTGCGCGTTGGTCCGCTTGCGACGCGCGACGAAGCAGACAGAGTGGCCGCGAAGCTCAAGACGCAGGAGAAGCTTCCGGTCTGGGTCTTCGAAGAAAGTGGTTGAGCCCGAGTTTTCGATGCGCTGGATGATCACGGGATCCAGGGGGCAGCTCGGACGCTGGCTCGTGCGGCTGCTCGAGGCCAGCCCGGAGCATCGGCTGGTGGCGGCCCATGACCTGCCGGACTTCGACGTCACGGATCGGGCGGCCGTGGTCGCGGCCCTCGATGCAGCCCGCCCCGACGTGGTCGCGAACGCGGCAGCCTTCACCTTTGTGGACGACTGCGAGACGCAGCCGGAGCTGGCGTGGCGCGTGAATGCCGAGGCGCCGGGCCTGCTGGCCGCGGAGTGCGCAGCGCGCGGCATCCGCCTCGTACACGTCTCCACCGACTACGTATTCGACGGCCAGGGGAGCCGGCCCTACACCGAGGAGGATCTGACGGCGCCGCGCTCCGAGTACGGCCGCAGCAAGCTGGAAGGGGAGCGGCAGGTGCGGGCGGCATTGCCCGCGGCGCTGATCGTTCGGACGAGCTGGCTGTTCGGCCCGGGGCGCAACTTCATCGCGACCATGCTGGGCTTCGCGCAGAAGCGACGGGCGGAGGCGGATGCCTCGCCGCTGCGTGTGGTGGACGACCAGTTCGGCTGCCCGACCTACGCCGAGGACCTCGCCGGCTGGATCCTGCAGCTGGTGGAGAGGAACGCCCGCGGCCTCTATCATCTCACGAATCGTGGCGTCGCCACCTGGTGGGAGGTGGCGAGAGAGACCCTCGATCTCGGGGGCTTCGGCGACATCCAGATCGAGCGGGTCGCCAGCAGCGAGTTCCTGCGGCCCGCGCCACGGCCGGCCTACTCGGCGCTCGACGGCTCGAAGGCGGAGGCCGCGGGAGTCTGCCGCCGCGAGTGGCGGGAAGCACTGGCCGCCTACATGGCATCTGACGATTTACCGCAGAAGGCAAGCGAGGAGAAGAAATGACATTGGGACCCTGGCCGAAGCGAGTCCTGGTTACCGGCGGTGCGGGCTTCATCGGCTCGCACCTTTGCGAGAGACTGCTCGAGGCGGGCAGCGAGGTGCTCGTCTTCGACAATCTGCTCACGGGCCGAATGGACAATATCGCTCACCTGCTTGGCCATCCGCGCTTCTCTTTCGACCACTACGACGTCACGAACTACCTCTACGTGTCGGGGGATCTCGACGCGATCCTGCACTTCGCGTCCCCGGCGAGTCCGGCCGACTTCGAGCGGCTCCCGATCCAGATCCTGAAGGTCGGTTCGCTCGGCACGCATAAGGCCCTCGGCCTCGCCAAGGCGAAGCGCGCTCGCTTCCTGTTGGCCAGCACCTCGGAGTGCTACGGCGATCCCGAGGTGAACCCCCAGCCCGAGACCTATTGGGGGAACGTGAATCCGATCGGCATCCGCGGCGTCTACGACGAGGCCAAGCGATTCGCCGAGGCCATGACCATGGCCTACCACCGTCATCACGGGGTCGAAGCGCGCATCGTCCGTATCTTCAACACCTTTGGTCCTCGCATGCAGATCCGCGACGGGCGTGCGATCCCGAACTTCTTTTACCAGGCAATTCGGGGCGAACCGATTACGGTGTATGGCGATGGCTCCCAGACACGATCGTTCTGCTTCGTCGACGATCTGGTGGAAGGCATCTTGCGGCTTCTGCGCTGCAACTACGTCGGGCCCGTGAACATCGGCAACCCGAACGAGATGTCCCTGCTCGACATGGCGAAGAAGATCATCGCGATCACCGACAGCAAGAGCGAGCTCGTCTACCGGCCTCTCCCCCCCGATGATCCCAAGGTCCGGCGGCCCGACATCGCGTTGGCAAGGCGCGTCCTCGAGAACTGGGAGCCAAAGATTTCGGTCTCGGACGGCCTCGTCCGTACGCGGGACTACTTCGTGGAGACCCTGGAGCGGGAGGCGAAGGCCAAGGCGTGACCGATCCTCGCCGCATCCGGAACTTCTGCATCATCGCGCACATCGACCACGGCAAGAGCACGCTGGCCGACCGGATGCTCGAAGCCACCAAGTCGATCACGGCGCGCGAGATGCGGGCACAATTCTTGGACAAGATGGATCTCGAGCGCGAGCGCGGGATCACCATCAAGGCGCAGACGGCACGCATGCGCTGGACCGCCCGCGACGGCCACGAGTACGTGCTCAACCTCATCGACACCCCCGGGCACGTGGACTTCTCTTACGAGGTCTCGCGCGCACTGGTGGCCTGCGAGGGGGCCGTGCTGGTGGTGGATGCATCCCAGGGCATCGAGGCGCAGACCCTCGCCAACGCCTACCTGGCCGTCGACGCCGGGCTCGAGATCCTGCCGGTCTGCAACAAGATCGACCTCCCCTCCGCCGACCCCGAGGGCGTCGCGCAGGAAGTGGAGGACGTGATCGGACTACCGGCCGAGGACGTGCTCCCGATCTCCGCCAAGGAGGGCACGAACGTCCTCGAGCTTCTCGAACGGATCGTGGAGCGGGTGCCGTCCCCCGAAGGCAAGGCCGAGGGCCCGCTGCGGGCGCTCGTCTTCGACGCCTGGTTCGACCCCTACGTCGGAGTGGCGGCGCTCGTTCGCGTGAAGGACGGCGAGCTTCGTACGGGCATGCGCATCCGATTCATGGCCACGAAGCAGGACCACGAAATTACCGAGCTCGATGTGATCGATCCCCATCCGAGGAAGATCGAATCCCTGGGCATGGGCGAGGTCGGCATCGTGATCGCCGGCGTGAAATCGCTGGTCGACATCAAGATCGGCGACACCATCACCGAGACCGCGCGACAGGCGACCACGGCCCTGCCGGGCTTCCGCGAGGTGAAGCCCATGGTGTTCTCGGGGCTCTACCCGGTGGATGCCGAGGACTACGAGGGCCTCAAGACCGCCCTCGAGAAGCTCAAGCTCAACGATGCATCGTTCACCTACGAGCCGGAATCAAGCGTCGCCCTGGGCTTCGGCTTTCGCTGCGGATTCTTGGGATTCCTTCACGCCGAGATCATTCAGGAGCGGCTCGAACGCGAATACATTCTCTCCCTCATCACGACGGCGCCGACCGTTCGGTACCGGGTACTCAGGACCGACGGTGTGACGCTCGAGATCGAGACGCCCGCTGCACTGCCGTCTCCGACGGAGATCGAGAGGATCGAGGAGCCGATGATCATTGCCACGATCCACGTACCGGCGGAGTTCGTGGGCGCCGTGCTGGCTTTGTGTCAGGACCGGCGCGGCGTCCAGAGGGACATGGCGCAGCACGGTGCGCGCGTGCAGGTGCGCTATGAGCTGCCGCTGAACGAGGTCGTCGTGGACTTCCACGACCGCCTCAAGTCGGCGACGAAGGGCTATGGCTCCTTCGATTACGAGCTCCTGGGCTACCGTCCGGCCCAGCTCGTGAAGCTCGACATCCTCGTGAACGGCGACCCGGTGGACGCGCTTTCGCTCATCGTGCACCGTGACAGGGCGCACACACGCGGAAACGAGTTGGCGTCGAAGCTCAAGGAGTTCATTCCGCGCCAGATGTTTGACGTCGCGATCCAGGCCGCCATTGGCTCGAAGATCGTTGCACGCACCACCGTGAAGGCCCTGCGCAAGAACGTGACCGCCAAATGCTACGGTGGGGACATCACGCGAAAACGCAAGCTCCTCGAGAAGCAAAAGGAAGGGAAGAAGCGCATGAAACGCGTGGGCTCCGTCGAGATCCCGCAGGAGGCCTTTCTGGCCGCGCTGCGGCTGGGGGATAGTTGAGCGCGAGGCCGAGCGGAAGCGCGAGTCGCAGGCAGGACGAGCGGCAGGAGGCGCCGGCGCCGAGCTGGCTCCGCGTCGCGTGGGACCAGGGCGGGACGCTGCTGGTGGCGATCCTGCTCGCGCTCGGGATCCGGGCCTGCGTGATCGAGCCGTTCAGGATCCCGTCCAGCTCGATGTTCCCCACGCTGCTCATCGGGGACCATCTCTTCGTGAACAAGCTTGCCTACGGCGCCCGAATTCCGTTCACGGACCTGCACCTGCCGGCCCTGCGCGACCCGAGGCGCGGGGACGTCGTGGTCTTCGACGTGGCACGCAACGGCTCCGGCATCGTGCCAGCGGATCGCAGGCCCGATCTTCCCCGCGATACCTTCATCAAGCGCATCGTCGGAATGCCCGGTGACAGCGTCGAGGTGCGGGGCGGCGTGCTCAGCATCGACGGCCAGGTGGTGCCAACGAAGCCTACCGACGAGAAGTTCATCGACGAGAGCGGCCGCCGGCTCGACGAGGCGGTCGAGGACCTGGGGGGTATCAAACACGGCGTTCTCGATATTCCGGGTGCGCTGGGTCTAGATCTGCGCCCTTTCACGGTGGAGCCCGGCCGTTATCTGATGATGGGCGACAACCGCGACAACTCTCGGGACAGCCGTGAGTGGGGAACGATCACGCGGGGCGAGATGCGCGGTCCGGCCATGTTCCTCTACTGGTCCTGGGACTCCGAGAATAGGAGTTGGCTGCAGATGCTCAGCCCGCTCACGTGGTGGGATCTGCTGGTAAACCGCATGCGCTGGGACCGCCTCGGTGACTGGGTGGGCTGAGAGGGTCCGGGGCTCTCGCTTGACGCTCGTGCAGGCTGACGCGTCCCTAAAGCCCCGTGCAGGAGGTCGATCCACCATGTCTTTCGAGCGGCCTAAACCGAAACAAGAAGAACGTCGTGACGGCCCTGCTGACCGCCTCGCTCGGCGCGTAGGCGAAAGCGCGTAGGCGAAAGAAGCGGGCGTTTTCCGCTCTGTCCGGTAAGCAACAATCTGACAGATATCCCCCGGGGGGATAACCTGGCCTCCAATGGCGGCCAGAGTGAGTCCTCTCCCCGCACCCCCCATTCGAGGGGAGATCCCGTAGGGACCCTGCGCGGTTGCGCCGCGGCCCTGCGCGGAGGCCCTTGCGGCAGGGAATCTGCAGTTTCTCGGAAGTGTGCCGACACATGCCCACCGGCCGGACCACATACCCATTGAGGCCGGAGTGCGTTCGACCGGGGGTGCCCCCACGGCGGCGCGAATCGGCTCCGAAGGAGCGCCCGATGCAGCCGCCTCTCGCCCGATCCGTCTTACCCAGCCTGCCGCGCCTCGCCGCGGCCCTTGCCCTTGCCGCCGCCATGCTCGCGCCGCTCGCCGCCTCGGCCGTCGTGATCGACTGGGTGACGGTCGGTGCGCCGGGCAATGCCGCGAATACCGACCCCGTGAACTGCGGCCCCTTGAACGCCTCGCCCTGCGGCGCTGTGGCGACTGTCTACAAGATTGGGAAGTACGAGGTCACGAACGCGCAGTACGCGGAGTTCCTGAACAAGGTGGCGGCGACCGACACCAACGAACTCTACAGCACCTACATGGACGGTGAGACGTGGGGCGGGATCAGCCGCAGCGGCAGCTCCGGCAGCTACAGCTACGCGGTCAAGTCCGGCTTCGAGAGCAAGCCGGTCACGTTCGTCTCCTTCTGGGACGCGGCGCGCTTTTCCAACTGGCTCCAGAATGGCCAGCCCGCGGGCCTGCAGACGTCTCTCACGACCGAGGACGGCGCCTATACGCTCACGCCCGCAGCGATCGCGGCCAACTCGGTGCTGCGCAACCCGACCGCGAGCGTTTTCCTGCCGAGCGAGAACGAGTGGTACAAGGCGGCCTACTACGACCCGATCGCGGGGGGGCTCTACTACGACTACCCGACGGGGACCGACACGATGATCGGCTGCGTCGCGCCGGGGAGCGACACCGGCAACTCGGCGAACTGCTGGCCTGCGACGTCACCGAGCGGGGCGCTCACGGACGTGGGCGCGTACTCCCTCTCCGACAGCCCGAGCGGCACCTTTGATCAGGGCGGGAACCTCTATGAGTGGCACGAACAGATCAAGCTCGGCTCGTACCGCGGATTCCGGGGCGGGGCCTGGGGCTACTCCGCGGGCAACCTCGCGGCCGGCGTCTCGAACTACAACACCCCGACGTACGTGAACTTCACCATTGGCTTTCGCGTCGCGAGTATCCCCGAGCAGTGTGAGGTCGATCTCGGCCAGTGCGGCAGTGACCTCTTCACCTGCGAGGCGGCGAAGAGCGAATGCATAGCGGATCTCATCGTCGTAAACGCCGCATGGGGCCAAACCGGGACCTTGCTGGATCAATGCACCGTCAACGAGAAGCATTGCCAAGCTGCGCTCGCTCTCGTAACCCAGGAACGCGACGCAGCAGAGGCGAAGATCAGTAGGCTGAACGAGGAAGTCCAATTCCTGCGGACTCGCCTTGATATGTGCGAAGGCCACCCGCCCAACCTTGCGTGCCAAGCAGATCTGAGCGGCGATGGGATCGTCAACTTCAAGGACTTGGGGCTGTTCAAGTCCGTCTTCTTCAAGAAGTGCGAGCCGACGCCCTAGCGGAGACAGGGGCAGGCTGTCCGTGCGGTTCCCGCGGGACTCTCTACCGGGCTTGTGTCGAGCCCTTCGATTGTGCACGTAACTGACGCGGGTCCCCGGAACACCGATCGCCGCCTATCACCAAGAAGGAGAGCGATGCGTTACCAGATTCGTACTGCGTTGGTCGCCATCACGGCGGGGATGCTGCTGGGGAGCGGTTCTGCCCTCGCCGCGAGCAACGCCTGCAAGGCCGACCTGAACGGGGATCTCGTCGTGAACTTCGGCGATCTTGCCGTGCTCAAGTCCGTCTTCTTCCAGCGTTGCAACGATCCCGGTCCTACGTGCGGGAATGCGGTGGCGCAAGGCCCCACGGAGCAGTGCGACGATGGGAACCTTCTCGACGGCGACGGCTGCTCGGCAACCTGCACGCTAGAACCCGCACGCCACTTCCCGGCGCCGGGGCAGACGACGTGCTGGAACAGCGGGGGCGACATCGTCTCCTGCACGGGCACGGGGCACGACGGCGAGATCCAGGCCGGCGCGACTCTCGCCTACGTGGACAATAGCGACGGGACGATCACCGACACCAACACGGGTCTGATGTGGGAGAAGCTGTCGGATGACGGGACGATTCACGACTGGAACAATACGTACGCATGGGACGACGCGTTTGCGGTGAAGGTCGCGACGCTCAACGGGGGCGGCGGCTTCGCGGGGCATATCGACTGGCGGGTGCCCAACATCAAGGAACTGCAGAGCATCGTCAATTTCCAGAACATCGCTCCCGCGGTGAGCGCCGCGTTCAACACGGGCTGCACGCCTGGCTGTACCGTCACGAGCTGTAGCTGCACGCAGCCGGCCTTCTATTGGTCTTCCTCGAGTGGCGCGGGCTTCCCGAGCCTCGCCTGGGGCGTGGCCTTCGGCTACGGCTACGGCCTCGTGGACGGCAAGCCGTACAGCCTCTCCGTTCGGGCAGTCCGTGGCGGCTCGTAATCGGCCCTGATCTCTTTTGCCCTCTCCGACCTCTGGCGGCACTACCACGCTGTTCGAGATCCTGACGCCGCGGCAACCGCCCAAGCGCGTGCACCGCGGCAATCTCCCGCGCGGACGCGGCGCTCAGGTACACCTCGTTGTCGGCCGCGCGAAACAGCGCTCGGGCCCGCCTCGAGAGGGCCGCGCGTCGGCCACGATCCACAGGAGCGTGCACATGTCGAGCACGAGTTTCATGACGTACTCGTCCGCTCCGTCTTGCGCGTCTTGTCAGTCGCGCGTTCCATCCGCAGGGGACGCGGACCGTTCAGCCACCTGGGGCAGCCCGGCCCCGCGCGAGGTCGACCGGCCGCGGTTCGGTGCGCACCGACTCCACAACCCGGCGTTCGGCGATGGGCCGGTTCCGCTTGCAGATCAGCACCCGCTCGCCCCGCGCGGCCAGATCCAGGCACTCCGACAACTTCGTCTTGGCCTCGCCACAAATACTCTTATCGTTTAGACGTGATCATCGGCGAAGCTAGCAGCTCGGTGACGCTGCCATCCACGTTGTTGAGGTTCTTGACCAGACCCAATCCACTGACCGTCCAAACGGTCGCATGGTCCGTCGACGAGCCAACGCCAAATCCTTCGCCGCAGGTCGATTCGGCGAATGCCGTCCGATCAAAGTTGAACCGGCACGCCGCGAAGGTCCCCGCCGGGACGGTGACCGATTCGACACTGACGAACGTATAGGCTGCCTGCTGTGTGCCGCTCAGGGGCGCCGTGCAGGAATACGGCCCGACAGAAATGGTGATGGTGCCCGATAGCGTCGCGCTGATACTTTGTGTTTCACCGGGCTGCATCGGCAGATTGAGTGCCTGCGAAGCGGCTTGGTCGTGGACGACGTGCAGCTCCGGCCCTGTGATCTCTGTTCGGCTCGAGTTCCACGTCAGCCGTTTGCCGCCATTCTGCGTCGAGGCGACCTGGTACTGCGTTGCCGATACTGTCGTGGTCCCCTCCGAAACGAGGGTAAAGGTTTCCACCGACGCGCTCGCCGATCCCGTCGTCGCGATTCGGTATCTGTCGCTGGCCTTGTTGGATATCCGGTAGTCGCCTGAAAAGCCGGGGACGGGAATCATGCAGTTGGCAGAAGTCGTTCCGGGCGCTGTACCCACGGGCCCGCAACTCACCTTGACATTGGTGACATCGGCGTTGTTGACCGTGCCGCTGCCGCCGTCCACGATGCAGGTCTGGTCGGGGCCGGTGGGTTGCGCCGACACCGTGACGTTGTAGCGGGCGCCAGTGACGGCGCCCGTATCCTTTTCAAGGAAGGCAAAAATTCCGTTGGCGTCCAAAATGAGGGAGGCGGTAGCGCCGCTGTCGCCGCTGTAGATGAGAACGA
>Ga0315283_10004239_pt1 | contig 12460 bp, 13 predicted proteins | sample YL17G09_0_MG_FD_204541 | JGI IMG/M metagenome (GOLD analysis project Ga0315283, IMG submission 204541) | Sediment microbial communities from Yellowstone Lake, YNP, Wyoming, USA - YL17G09_0 | ecosystem: Environmental > Aquatic > Freshwater > Lake > Sediment | place: USA: Wyoming | collected...
CTTCGGTCGCGCCATCGCGAGACACTGCGTCGCCAGCACGTCGCGCACCTGGCTGGTGCCGATCCCGAACGCGACCGCGCCGAACGCGCCGTGCGTGGAGGTGTGGGAGTCGCCGCACGCGATCGTCATGCCCGGCTGCGTGAGGCCCAGCTCCGGCCCGATCACGTGCACGATGCCCTGATGGCCGCTCTCGGGGCCGAAGAAGGTGATGCCGTGCTCGGCGCAGTTGCGCTCGAGGTGCTGGAACATCTCCTCGGCCAACGAATCGCCGAGCGGCCGGACCTGCGAGTCGGTCGGGATGATGTGGTCCACCGTCGCGAAGGTGCGCTGCGGGTAGGGCACCCGGAGCTTGGCTTCCCGCAACGCCGCGAACGCCTGCGGGCTCGTGACCTCGTGGATCAGGTGGAGCCCGATGAGGAGCTGCGTCTGCCCACTCGGCAGCTCGCGAACGCTGTGCGCGTCCCAGACTTTGTCCAACAGCGTTTTCGGATTGGCCATGGTCGGAAGGAATAGCGCTCGGGTCGCGCCGGAGGCTAGGTTGCGCGCCATGAAGCTACTTCACGCAGCACATGTCCCCGAGGGCGACGGGCCGTTCCCGACGATCATCGCAATCCACGGTTGGGGCGCGAACGCGCTCGATCTGCTCGGCCTCGCGCCGATCCTGCACGGCGGCCGCGCGCTGGTGCTGTGTCCGCAGGGACCGCTCGGCCTCGCCGATCCCCAGTCGCGCATCGTGATCGGCCACGGCTGGTTTCAGATGACGTCGGGTCGACCGCCCGATCCGCTCGAGTTTGCGACCGCGGCGGGCGAGCTGCGCGCGTGGCTCGATGAAGCGCTCGCGAAGTACCCGGTCGATCGCAGCCACGTCGTGCTGCTCGGCTTCAGCCAGGGCGGCGCGATGGCCTACGACCTGTTCCTGCGCGATCCCGCGCGTTTCGCGGGTCTCGCGGCGCTTTCGGCGTGGCTGCCGCCGGAGGTCGCCGACGCGGTCCGGCCGAGTGAGGCGATGACCGGTCGCCCGGTGCTCGTGATGCATGGCACGAACGACCCGATGGTGCCCGCGGAGAGCGCGCGCGAGGCGCGCGATCAGCTGCTGCCGCTCGGACTCGCCGTCACGCTGCGCGAGTTCGAGATGGGCCACGAGATCTCGCCCGAGGCGCTGCGCGCGCTGCTCGAATGGTTCGAGGACAAGGTATTCGGGATGATCCGGCCGAGCTTGATCATTCCCGGGAGCTAGAGTCGAAGCGCTCCACGATCGATCGGGGTGTAGCTCAGCGGCTAGAGCCTGAACTTTGGGGGTTCAGCGTCGTGGGTTCGAATCCCACCACCCCGACCATTGTTTGGAGTATCGCGTGGTTACGGCGCCAATATCTTGTTGCTGGCTTGTTGCTGACCCGCCTGCCCGAGGTCAGCGCTCTCTGCGGAACGGCACCACGCGATCCTCTCGGCGCTGCCGCTCCTCGAGTTCTTCCCGCGCCCGCTGCGTCTCGCCGCGCGACGGCCCGAACTCCTCGATGTAGCCGAGCGTCGTCTTCGGATCGCTGTGGCGGCCCATCCGCTGAAGCGCCAGCAGGTCCCAGCCCGCACGCGCGAGTTCGCTGTAAGTCGTGTGTTTCGACGCCGCATAAGGCGACACGTATGGCACGCCCGCCTCCTCACAAGCGCGGCGCCAGATCTTCGCGAGCGTGGCGTCACGGTACGGATGCCCTGTCGTGGGATGCGCGAAGAGCGGGGCCTCGCGGTCGAAGCGGCTCTCGGGCGGGAAGCGCCACTCGAGCCATGCCGCGAGGGCTGCCGACACCGGGTACCACGCGTTCGCGTCGGTCTTCGTCTCCTTGCGCTCGCTCGACGCTGCACCCGACTTCATGGCCCAGCCGACGAAGAGCTCGCGGCGGCGGAAGTCGTAGTCGCCCCATCGCAGCGCCCGCGCCTCGCCGTTGCGCAGCGTGAGATGCGCCATCGTGTAGAAGATGCCGCGGTGTTCCGCGGGCACGCGTTCGATCACGTCCGCCTGCGTAGCCAGCGAGCCCATCGTCCGTCGCTTCGTCTTCACTACGGCAACGCTCGGCCACTCCGGAGTGGGGAGACTCCGGTACTGCTCATGCCGGCGCAGCCACTTGAAGAACCCGCGGAACGCAGTCAATACATTCAGGCGGCTCTTCGCCCCGATTCCCACGCGCTCGGCGCCCGGGCGCTGGTAGTCCTTTGCCAACCAGAGCAGCCACACGCGCAAGTTCTCCCAGTTGATTTCGTAAACGTTCCGCAACTCCCACCACGCGAGCGGTCCGCCGTCGACGACATAGCCGCGATAGCGCGCAAACGTACTGGGCGCGTAGTCGTCTTCGACATCCGCGATCCACGCGCGCAACTTCTGACCGATGCGGTTCGGACGATCCAGCGGACGGCGGTACTGCTCGACTGCTTCCGCGGCGGGAAACCGGAGAGCATCGTGGCGGACCATCGCCAGAACGGCCTCGGCGTGCTCCTCGCTCTCGAACGAGTGACCGCGATCCCCCCACAAGAATCGCTGCTGTCCTCGCAGCGCCGGATGGAAGTCCAGGAACCACGCATCGCGGCCCGACTGCGTACGGCGCTGGCGCACTTTCCCGAGACTTGCCATCTCCCGCCACCGTGCCACGGCGGGTGCGGCCTGGGCAAGAGAATTGGGTTGCGACGCGAGCATGAGTGCACCGCGAAAGAGCAAGCGATGTGCCCGCCCAGGCAGCCACGTTCGCGTCGCGAGGCGCGACTACACGCTCGAAATCAGCCGACTTGGCGAGGCTTGGTGAACTCTCAGCGACCACATCGGTCGGCGTCCACGCGGTTGCCCAGCTCGCAGAACGCGCACCCCGTTGGACACGCCGCGTGCAAGGTTCGTTGAAAGAAACTCGCCGATTTCGGCGTGGAGCGTGTCCGTTACACGGCGCGGGCGCGGAGGTCGATCGGGCGAGTGGTGGCTCGCCGCCTCTCGCTATGGCTGCGAAGTCAGTGAGGTGGGGTCGGTTGTCGAAGAAGCCACTTCGCGAAAGCAAGATAAAGGGGGGAGGGATTCTCAGAAGTCTCTGCGCATCCTCAGGAATCCGACGGAGTATCCAAGCTGCGGCGGAGGGATCCTCCGCCAACAGGCGCGGCGGCCGGCAGCGCCGATGCGCGCCGGATTCGACGCCGACAGCGAGCTGGTTGCCCGTGCCGACGGCCTGCTCGGTAGGCGTTCGCCGCGTTCCCGACTCGGTGTCATATGCGCGGAATCTTCGTCGGCGAACTTGTTCGCGGGCGGCGCTCCCAATGGAGCGAGGTGGCGCTCGACCTGTCGTGGATCGGCGGCACACGCTGCTCCGCGCTGTGCAGTCGATCGGTCAGGAAGGAATCCGTTTCGGAAGGATCTCGACACCCACACTGCAGATCCGCTGCAAGGGACCAGTCCGCCCAAGGTCGGACAGCTTGCCAGTTGCAGTGCAGGAACAGGCGTCAAGAGCCGTGGGCCACTCTGGCCCACACGAATCGAGATGGGCCAAGGATTCGTCAATGATTCCAGTCGACTCCAGAAGAATGGCCCGCCTTTATCTTGCTTTCGCATCATTCCGCTGGGCGCATCTCCTCCGGCGTCCTCGCGGTCACACGGGCCACCGTCCGCTGCCGTGCAGATGCAGCGCTCATCAGCTCGTGCTGACGGATGCGTTCGATCTGCCGAGGAGGGTGGTCCCCCGGCGCCGCAGTCGCTGCCCGTGTTCGGGTCTTGCGACGATCTCGCGGCGCGCGCGGTTAGCGTCTGCGTCTGCGGTTCCGCTCACGCCCGAGGTCGTGGAGCGCTCCCGACGAGGTCGCAACCATGGGCGCTGTGAACGGGCGCCCGCGAGCGGAAGGTGAACGGGCGGCCTCCGACCGGCCGGGTAGCGCGTTCTCGAGCGCGTTCGAAGCGACTGCGGGCCGGTACGACGCTGGCAGCCGTCGGCCGGGGTGGACTCGCAATCACTTCCGGCTTCCCATCCCCATGGCGCTGCCCGTCGCGGTGCAGACCGGCGCTATGCGCGCCGCAAGCCCGAAGCGAGCGACCTCTACCAGATCGTGCAGCAGGAACTCGAGAGCTTCCTGGCTGCCGCGTCCGCGCGCGAGCGGCCGGTGCCCCGCTTCGTCGCGCGCGAGCTTCGCGCCTTCCTCCGCTGCGGGATCCTTGCGAATGGCTTCGTGCGCGTGCACTGCGACGGCTGCGGGCTCGATCGCGTCGTCGCCTTCTCGTGCAAGGGCCGCGGCTTCTGCCCTTCGTGCGGCGGGCGCCGCATGGCCGACACCGCTGCGCATCTCGTCGATCGCGTGCTGCCCGAGGTGCCGGTGCGGCAGTGGGTGCTCTCGCTGCCCTTTGCGCTCCGCTACCGGCTTGCCTACGACGCGCCGCTCGTGCGCGACGTGCTCGACGTCTTCGTGCGCTGCGTCTTCGCGTCGCTGCGGCGCCGCGCCCGGAAGCAGGGGGCGATCGCGCGCGGGCATTGCGGAGCCGTCACCTTCGTGCAGCGCTTCGGCGACGCGCTGAACCTGAACGTCCACTTCCACTCGCTGCTGCTCGACGGCGTCTACGCGCGGTCCGCCGAAGGAACGCTGCGCTTCCACCCGCTCTCGCCACCCGACGACACCGAGGTGGAACGCGTGGCGGGGCAGGTCGCACGGCGCCTGGCGCGCCTGCTCGAGCGTCGTGGGCTCGGCGACGACACACCCGACGACGACACGTTGGCGACGGAAGAGCCGCTGCTCGCGTCGCTCTACGCCGCCTCGGTCACGAGCCGCATCGCGACGGGTTCCCGCAGCGGCCAGCGTGTGCTCCGCGTGGGCGACCGCATCGACGCCGACGATCTCCCGGTTCTCCAAGGCGAGCGCTGCGCGAGCGTCGGCGGCGTGAGCGTGCACGCGAACGTCTCGGTCCCGGCGCGCGACCGGCGCCGCCTCGAGCGCCTGTGCCGCTACGGCGCGCGCCCGCCGATCGCGACCGAACGCCTCTCACGACTCGAAGACGGCCGTCTTCTCTATCGCCTGAAGCACCGCTGGCGCGACGGCACGACGCACGTCGTCTTCACGCCGCAGGAACTGGTCGAGAAGCTCGCCGCGCTCGTTCCGCCGCCCCGCTTCCATCTCGTCCGCTACCACGGCGTGCTCGGCCCGTGCGCGAGCGAGCGCGATCGGATCGTGCCGGCGGGGGAGGGTGCGCGGCCAATTCAGTCCTCTTCGAGTCCCGAATCCGCTTCAACACCGTCGCGAGTCGATGGCGATCCCGCGAGCGCAGCGTCTGCTACGCCGCCGGACCTCGCCTCGAGCGAGAGGCTCGAATCAGCACGAGTTGCTGGCCACGGCCTTCCCGAAGGAGCACCGCGTGCAGCAGGGAGAAGTCGTCGAGAACGAGCGGCTCTCGGCTGCGCTCGACTTCATCAAGGAGCAGCAGCGCGAGCGCACCGAAGTGAAGGTCGCGAAGCCGTCCACGACCCGGCGGGACGCCCGTCTGCTGCGCGCCGGAACGCCGCGGCGCGCCGCAACGGCCTGCTCCGCAGAGACCCGGCCGTGACTGATTGAAAAGGGAAAACCGGACATTTCTACTTTGGAGAAAACCGGACATCTGTACTTTGCGCCGACAAAATCCCGCTTGTATCGCTTATGCTCCTGCTCTACGTCGTCTACGTGCGGCCGGAAGATGCCGACCGCGCGGCGGAGGCACTCGGGGTCTGAGCGCGGCGGCGCCTTCTCAGGGCACCGAGCAGCGGCAGCAGCAGTGCCAGCTCCCCCCCAAGCCCACAGCCGGGCTTCTCGCTCGTCCCCCACGGCTTGCCCACGCATTGCGGATCGGGATCTCCGACCGCGGGCGTGCCGGGGTTGAAGACGGCGTCGACGAAACCGTCGCCGTCCAGGTCGAGCGAGGTGCCGCCGTCGAAGTCGATGCCGGCCTGGCCGTCGTTGTCGAGGCCGTCCTGGCATTGCGGGTTCTCGCGAACCGACAGCGCGTCGCGGCAGCCGGGATCAGCCACATCGACGTGGCCGTCGGCGTCGTCGTCGAGGCCGTCACTGCAACGAGTCACCTCCACCGCTCCGATGTCGCAGCCGCCGCCCTGCGGTCGCCACGCGCCGCGCTGGTCGCTGCGGAGCGGCACTTCCGGCGTCTCGGGGTCGCCGTCGTCGTCCCAGGTGCAATCGGCCGCGGGGATCGCGTCGATCGCGGGACTGCCCGGGAGCAGCGCGTGCGTCGCGGTCGGGCCGCCGTTGTCCTGCAACGGCCCGAGCATGGGATCGGTGCTCGGGAGGTCGGTCGGGTCGGTGAGGTTGCAGGTGCCGTCGGTCCCGATGTTGTGACCGCCCGACGTCAGGGAAGGGATGGCGCATGAACCGACGATGATCGAGCGATCGAGCGTCGTCGGGGCAAATGGGAGGAAGAGCTCGCGGATCGTGAGCGTGCTGCTGACGACGCTGGTGACATTGCCGCAATCGGGTCCAAATAGGCCGCCATAGCCGATGTCCACGTAGTCACCACTCACCGTGGTGTTCTCCAGCGAGAGCGTTCCCATCACGCAGGGCTTGCACGACAGCTTGCACTCCAAATAGCCAACGCTCACAAGACCGAAGTCGTTTCCAACGATCAGCGACTGCTCGATGCGCAGGTGCCCCGCGTCGCCCTGGAACACGCCCACGCTGTTCCCCGTGATTGCGACTCCAGAGAGCCGGACATTGGACGCAAGAGCCCCGACGCCGTACCGACTACCGGTGATCGCGAACCCGGTGAGCACTACCGGGCCGGCTCCCTCGCCGATGGGACCCACAGACAGCGCGAAGTCCTCGGTCTGAGCCGCTCGATTTCTTCTCCAGGCCCGCGTTGGACTGACTCGCAGCCACCGAGCCGACCGACTACGGCGCCGGCTTCTTCTTCGGATCGACCGCGGCATCTCCGCCACTCGAGGGCGGCGACGCGGGGGCCGGCTCGCGGGATACGCTCCATTGCGTATCGCTCTTCGTCATCACGCTTCTCGCGCCATCGACCCCAGGGCCCTTCCGCTCCACGACCACGTGACGTGCGCAGCTCGCAGCGAGGAGAGAGCAGATCGCCAGCGCGCAGATCCCAGCCTTCATCTCGTCGTCTCCTGGGCGAGCCGGATCGCCGGCAGCGGCGTGGCGTCGCGCGAGCCGAGCTGCGGGTAGCGGTCCATCAGCTCCACGATCGCGCGCACCATCTCCTCGAGCACCGCCTGCGTCGCCCGGTCGAGCGCCGTGTGGAAGGGCTGCGAGGTCGAAACCACCCCGGCCTTCCAGCCCTTCACGAAGAAGCTGCGCTCCGCCGCGAGCCCCGTCTGCGTCGTCGCGTGGAGCTTTATCGCGAGATCGGCCTCGAGGCTTCCCGACCAGAATCCAATCACGGGCTCGACGAAGATCTTGAGCAAGGTACCGTCGACGCGAAGCGCGCCCGGGCGGTGCTCGGCGTCCGCACCGAGGACGGTGAAGCCGGTTGCACGCAGCTCGTCGGCGAGCAGCTTCGCGATCCAGGCATCCGGCGCGCTCTGACACACCGCGTCGGCAGTGTCCATGTTGTAGCCGTTCTTCTGCATGCCGCAGCGATCGCGGACCGCGCGCTCGTCGGCGAAGGGCTGCACGACGATCACCTGCCGGCCGCGACCGCCGGCGACCGTCTGATCGAGGCCCCGCGTCGGGAGCGTCAGCGGGATGTTCGTGAACGCGCACCCGCTCGACAGCAGGATGAGCGCGGCAGCAAAGCCAGATCCAAGGCGTCTTCGATCCATCGTGACCCTCCCCGCCTGCGGTCTCTCACCCTACACTGGTTCGCACTATGTACCCGTCTCCCAACAGGGTCAAGCGCCGATTCCGGTCGAGCATAGTCAGTCCAAGCGGGCTTCTGCCCGCTTCTTCTTCCTACGCGCACGCGCAGATGTACATCACGAGCGGTTGGCTGCGCGCGAGTCGCCGCGCCCTGTCGCCCGAGTCCACCGAGCTGAAGCCGGTGCAGACGCACCTCGAAGCCGACGCCGCGCCGCTGCCGGCGGGTGAATGGACGCCGGTGCGCGTCGAGATCTACCCGTTCGCGCAGGCGCTCCGCACCGGCTCGCGGCTGCGCGTCGCCGTCGCGACGCCGGGCTCCAACAAGGGGCGCTGGCAGTTCGACGTGCTGCAACTCGGGCCCGGCGCGACCGTCGCCGTCGCGCACGACGCCGATCACCCGTCGAGCCTCGCGCTGCCCGTGATCCCGGGCATCGCGGTTCCGACACCGCTGCCGCCTTGCCCGAGCCTGCGCTCGCAGCCGTGCCGTGTGCACCAGGCGCAGGTGAATACGCCTTTCCCGGAGTAGCGCCGAGCAGGTCTGCTCAGGGGCTCTTCACGGTCGCGCGGAGCTTCTGGAACATCTTCCGGAGCTGCGACTCCAGGACCTCGCTCCCGATCGAGCGTTTCATGCCGCCGCCGAAGCCGGTGACCTGATCGGTCGAGGTGCGGTTCGCGTAGAGCACGATCGTGCCGCTGCTGGTCGGGAGGAACGCAGCGACCGCCTGCTCGCAGTTGTAGCCGGTGCTCACGTAGAACTGGCGCTGCACCGCCAGGAACGCGTCGCCATCCGGCATGAAGAGCCCCTGGGAGAGGGCGATCGTCGGCGTGCCGTGCGCGTCGAACTGGGTCCAGCGGAAGCTCTCCTCGAGTCCGGGCGGCTTGCCGGCGGGGTAGTCGAGGAGGAGCTGGTAGGCCGCCGGCGCATAGGTCCGGAGCGGCTTCGCGGCCTGCGTCGCGATGCGGAGTTCGTCGGCCACCGAGCGGACGCCGCTGCCGCGAACGTAGGGCGCGATCCCGGCGAGCCCCTGCGCGCGATAGGACTGCACACGTGCGAGCAGCGCCGCGCGCACCTGCGCTTCCACGCTTGCGACGCCGCTCAGCGCGCCGAAGCTCGCGATCTCCTGGGACGAGAGGTTGAGATCGCTGGACCCGCTGGTGTAGGCGGCGGCGCGCGCGTCCGCATTCGGCGCGAGCCCGAGCGCTGCGAAGTCGGCGAGCGTTCCGTTGCCGTGGATCTCGCCCGCCTTCCTCACGGTCGGGTCGACGCGTCCGAGCAGGCCCGCGCGCAGGTCCTGACTCAGCTTCGCCGGCGACGCAGCGACCTGGAACGCGAAGCCGACGGTCAGCTCGCGCGGCGATGCGGGCGCGATCGTCCCGGTGACGAGCTGACCGGCCTGGACCTGCGCGATCTCGTCGGGTCCGTAGCCGAGATCGGCGAGCAGCGTCGCCGCATCGGGAAGTGCGAACGCACTCCGCGACGCGAACGTCACCAGCGCAAGTGTCAGTCCCAGGGTCCTGGAAATGGATGACGACACGGCTCCTCCTGGATTTCGCGAGCGGCGCGGGCGGCCGCCGCAAGGAGCCGTCGAGGATACGCGAATCGGAGCCTCCCGCGCGGGCCACACCGCGAGAATCGCCCGCTAGAGTCGCCCCGCCGAACCGCCCGTTGGAGGATCCATGAGCAGCCCCGCCCTCCCCACGATCGCCGACGTCCAGCCGCTCCTCGCCGCCGCCGAGACGCTGCTCGCCGGCGCGCTCGCACGCGCCACCGAGATCACGAAGAAGGGCGCGGCGATCGACGATCACCAGGTGCTCGCCGAACGCGTCGCGTACGCCGCGACCGAAGCGCGCGCCGCCCGTGAAGTGCTCGACTCCGCGCAGAGCGTCCGCAGCGAAGGCCGCGGCGACGCGTGGCTCGAGGCCACCGCCGCCGCCGGCGCCGCCGGCGCCGCCGACCTGATCGCGAGCCCGTTGGGTTCTCGTTGGGTTCTCGCGCTGATCTGAGAGTTGCCATAAAGGTCATTCTCGGACAAGAAGCCCCGCTTGTACGTACGATGCTCTGCTCCTGCTCCCGCTCACCGACGAGACGACCGGCCTCCCGTACGAAGCCCACGAGTCCCAGCTCCACACCGAGGGCAGACACAGCTTCAATCTCAGCATCGAGCGCGGCATCGTGCGGACCGAGGGCCGGAACGAGAACGAGGCCTTCGTCGACCACGACGGGGCGAGCTCCAATCCAGTGGACACGTGAACATCGCTGCAGCTGTTTGCAGCGCGGGCGTGCCCGGTCCTTCGGACGCTGGTACGCTTTCTCGATGACCTCGCAAATGAACGAAGTGATCTTCCTTGTCGAACAGGCACCCGAGGGCGGGTACGTCGCTCGTGCGCTCGGCCTCTCGATCTTCGTCGAAGCCGAGACGCTCGATGCCATCCATGCCCAGGTCCGGGACGCTGTACGCTGTCACTTTGACGAGGGCCAGGCGCCCAAGGTGATCCGCTTACACTTCGCGCGGGACGAGGTGATCTCCGCTTGAAGCTGCCGCGTGACGTGTCGGGCGCCGAGCTGGCCCGCGCGCTGCAAACGGTCGGATACCGCGTCACCCGACAGACCGGCAGCCACATGCGACTCACCACCAGCGAGCGGGGCGAACACCACGTGACGATCCCTGCCCACGACTCGCTGCGCATCGGCACGCTCGCGAGCATTCTCGGCGACGTCGCGGCCCATCTGAACATCACACGTGACGCTCTCGCGAGCCGGCTCTTTGGCCGCTGAAGTCGGTCTTCGGCGCCGGACGAACGCGGGAAGCAGGGCAGGTCGGGGCTGGGTTCTTCAAGGTCTCCACAGCCGGCTAGAGCGGGCCGGAGAGCTTTGAGACGGCATTGCCGATGAGCGCGAAGCGCTCGCGCTGACTCATGAGCAGCGCGAAGACCTCGAGTGGCGGCTGGTCGAGGCGGGCGCGGATCCCTCGGACGGTTCGCCCTGGGAGGAAGTGCGCGAGCGAATCCGGCATCGGCGTTGGTGACGCTCCCGATTCGGGGTCCGCGCCGCGCCGAGCTCGACATCGACGAGCCCTTCGCTTGGTACGAGCTGCGCGCCGAGGGTCTAGGCGACTCCTCTTCGTCGCGCCCCGACACAGAGCGGTCGCTATCGACGGGGAGTCGAGATGTCGCCTCCGCTGCTCCATTTGTCGCCAACTTGTCGCCAAGCCCGATCCGCCCGCGCAGCTAGCTGAAATTGCTACTTCTTCTTTCTGTGCCCCCTGGTTCGAATCCAGGCGGACCCACCAGCAGGTTGCTAAAAGTTTGGTCGCCGAGAGCTGCCCGTCGACTCGGCCTTGCGAGCCGCAGCACCTCGATCAGCAGCAACAACGTGACCCACCTGACGCTCCTGAGGCCAGCGGTAAGCGCGAGCTCGGCGAGCGGATCTGGTTCTCGAGCACACGTGCTGTCGCTGTGCGAGCTGTAGCTGGTTTGTAGCTGGCCAACGGTTCGCGACTCCAAACCCCGATCGCAGCTACACTTTTTCTCTTAGCCGTGGGTTCGAATCCCACCACCCCGACCATAGATTGCCAAGCGTGTCGAGAGGTCAGGGAGCCCAGGCGCCTTCTTGCCGGGCTGTCTCCGATCGGTGTCTCCGATGTCCGCGCCCGCTGCCGGGTACCGCGCGATTCTCGCGACGCATCGGCTCCTGCGTCGTCGCGCGACCGCGACGGGATCGCCAGCTGAGACGGAGCCCTGTGGACGGGCGCCCGCGAACGGAAGGTGAACGGGCGGTCCCGGACCACCCGGGTAGGGCGTTCTCGAGCGCACCCGGAGCGCCTGCACGGAGGTCGGAGCAGGGCACGAAGCTGGCAACCACCCCCTCGGGTTGGAATCGCAATCCCTTCCGGCTCCTCGCCATTCGCACGGCATTCCTCGCCGTTTGGTGGAGCAAGCCTACGCGCGGCGCCGCCCCGAGGAGAGCGTCCTCTACGGCGTCGTGCAGCAGGAGCTCGAGACCTTCCTGGCCGGCGCTGCCGCGCGCGAGCGACCGGTGCCCCGCTTCGTCGCGCGCGAGCTTTGCGTCTTCCTGCGCTGCGGAATCCTTGCCCACGGATTCTTGCGCGTTCACTGCGACGCCTGTGGTCTCGCTCGCGTCGTCGCCTTCTCGTGCAAGGGCCGCGGCTTCTGCCGGTCGTGCGGCGGCCGCCGGATGGCCGACACCGCTGCGCACCTGGTCGATCGCGTGCTGCCCGAGGTGCCCGTGCGGCAGTGGGTGCTCTCGCTGCCCTTCGCGTTGCGCTACCGCCTTGCCTACGACGCGCCGCTGGTGCGCGACGTGCTCGCGATCTTCGTGCAGTCCGTGTTCACCTCGCTGCGGCGCCGCGCCCGGAAGCAGTGGGCGACCCTGCGCGGGCACGGCGGTGCCGTCACCTTCGTGCAGCGCTTCGGCGACGCGCTCAACCTGAACGTCCACTTCCACTCGCTGGTGCTCGACGGCGTCTACGCGCGGTCCGCCGAGGGAAGGCTGCGCTTCCACCCGCTCCCGCCACCCGACGACGCCGAGGTGGAGCGCGTGGCACGGCAGGTCGCGCGGCGCCTTTCGCGCCTGCTCGAGCGTCTCGGGCTCGGCGACGACACGCCCGAGGGCGACACCCTGGCGACGGAAGAGCCTCTA
>Ga0315283_10004241_pt1 | contig 12459 bp, 9 predicted proteins | sample YL17G09_0_MG_FD_204541 | JGI IMG/M metagenome (GOLD analysis project Ga0315283, IMG submission 204541) | Sediment microbial communities from Yellowstone Lake, YNP, Wyoming, USA - YL17G09_0 | ecosystem: Environmental > Aquatic > Freshwater > Lake > Sediment | place: USA: Wyoming | collected...
GTCGAACGCGCGGATTGCACGCCCGCTCTCCGTGACGTCGATCCTCGGCGTGGATCGACCAATGGCCCCCTGACTCATACCACTCCCCTCCCTCGTGTCCCCAGGTCGCACCGCTTCACATCACTTCGTGTTCATGTTGTACTCAGCCCGGGATGATTGCGCAAGATGCAATTGGAGAAAATGCCCTCTACCGCCAGATCGGGGGGGGCGTTCCCGTCAAATCGGGGGGGCGTTCTCGTCAAATCGGGGGGCGTCCAGTTCCGACAGTACAATGCGCGCGTAATGCCGCAGGCGCCGTCGGAACTCCGTAGCTATGCCACCGTTCTGCGCAGGCAGTCCTGGTTGATCGTGCTCATGATCGTGGTCACGGTGGCAGCAGCCGTGGGCCTCACGGCGCTCCAGCCACCCGTCTACGAGGCGAAGTCAAAAGTTGTCGTCGGCCAGGGAGCCGGGCTCTTCCAGCCCCAGTTCGGAAGCGCCGTCGACCCGTTCACCCAGACGATGGCCGACCTCTTCAAGAGCCAGGTCGTTGCCACGCGTGTGATCAAGAAGCTCAACCTCTCGACGACGCCGGAGAAGTTGCTCTCCCACCTGCATGTCCAGACGGCCCCGAACAGCGGGGTGCTGTTGGTGAGCTATCAGGACGGCGACAAGCAGCAGTCGGTGCGCGTGCTGCGGGAGGTCTCCAAGGAGTTCACCACCCTCGTACAGGACAAGCTCGGGAAGGGCAACGGCGCCGCGCGGATTACCGCGACGATCTTCGACGACCCACATGCTCTCCCTGATCCAATCTCGCCGAAGGTTCCCCGGACGCTCGCGGTCGCCGCTTTCCTCGGACTCGGACTCGGACTCCTGTTGGCGTTCCTGCGAAGCGGCGTCGACAGCCGCATCCGCACGAAGGGTGACGCCGAAGACTGGTTTGACGCGCCGGTCATCGGCGCGCTTCCAAAGGGCAGTCGCGGCAGACGGCCGTTGGCCGCCCGCCCGGGTCGTCCCTCGGCCGCCGATGCGCGCATCATCGATGCGATCCAGATGCTGCGTGCCAACCTCCAGTTCTCGGGCACCCTGCAGGGCAAGGCGTTCGTCGTCACGAGCGCCATGCCGGACGAGGGCAAGAGCACTGTCACCGCCAATCTCGGGGTCGCGCTGGCCCAGGCCGGCCGTGACGTCGTTATCGTAGAGGCCGACCTGCGACGGCCGATGCTGATGCGGTACCTGGATCTGCTCGATGAGAGGCCCGGGCTCGCCGAGGTTCTCGAAGGAAAGGTGAGCGTGGGTGACGCACTCCGGACCGTGCCGATCGCAACGCCTCTACGGCAGAAACGAAAATCGGCTGCACTCCCCGAGACGGTCGGAAACAGCCCGCAGACGTCCGGACGCCTGCGGGCACTCCCGAGCGGTGGCGTTAGCGGGAATCCGGGGGACATCACGAGCTCCGATCGTTTCGCGGCGCTCATCAAGCAACTCAAGTCGGATGCCGAGTACGTACTGTTCGATGCGCCGCCGGTGCTCCTCGTCGGTGACGCATTCCCGCTGATCCGGGATTGCGACGGCGTCATCCTCGTTGCGAGGAACGGTCGGACGACCCGCGGGGCCGCGGAGTCGGTTCGCTCAGCGCTCAAGGCTCTCGGTGCGAAGAGCACCGGGGTCGTGATCACCGACTGGACGCATGCCCAAGACGACTACGGCTACGACGGGCAGTACGGGTACGACTCGACTCGAACGCAGGCGCAGCCCGTTTCTCGGCGTGGTGCCGAGGTCGACCTAGATCGAGCGGCGGACAGCTAACCAACTCCGCGTCCGTCGAGCCAGTCGCGGTACCGGTGCAGCGACCTCGGCTCCTGCGATGATGCACCTCGGCGCGTGCTGGATTGCTGTGACGAGCACAGGGGCGACCGACGTGTCGTTGCCGAGCACGCGGTCGGCGAGCGAGAGGTACGCTCCCAGGCGCTGTCCGACACGATGGGCGTCGCTCGCGACGACATGGGCGAGGCGCGCCTCAACCAGACCGAGCGCCGATTTTCGCGCCTGGCCTCCCAGCTCCCCGAGCAGTGATGCAGCATTCACCTGCATGCGTGCCCCACGCTCGACAAGGTGCACCACAGCCTCGGCAGACGACAGCGCGGCGCTGCGCTCCGGATGGGCGAGGAGCGGCCGAAAGCCCCGGCGCACGAGGTCGTCGACTGCGGCCACTACCTCGGTAAGACTCCCGTGGAACGGTGATTCCAGGAGGATCCACCTGCTCGGCCCACCAAGCGAGACGAGAATCAGTTCGTCGTCCGTGAGGCTGCCGATCCTGCCGATCGCGACTTCGCCGCCTGGAAGGATCTCGACGGGGATACCTTCCATGACGAGGAGACGGTTGAGGATCCTGACCCGCGCCAGAATCTCGACGATGTCGACGCCGTGGACGTTGTCGATGTGTGGCGTCGCCACGATCGTGGTGACGCCCGCGGCTCCAGCGGCGCTCGCGATCGCGAGCGCCTCGTCATCGCTCCGGGCACCATCATCGAGACCCGGAAGAATGTGGCAGTGCAGATCGATCACACGGAATGGCTCGTCGTCCGTCGCCGGCGCTTCGCGCGCCGACGACGGACCACGGGGATCGATCGGTTAGTCGTTCGCTGACCGACGCCGAAGCACGAAGCCCACGACGACCAGGCCAAGTGCGACCAGGACGATGAGTGCGACATTCGTGCCGGTGAACGGCAGGCCGGTTGCGGTAGTGGTGCCGCCAACCTGCCCCTGCGTCCCCGCAGCCGTTCCGCCGTATGCCCCGACGGTCGTCGAACCTGAGCCTGCCAGCGCAGTGCCGACCAGGAACAGGCTGAGGCTTGCACTTAGCGAGGCAATGATGGATTTTCGTTTCAACTGCGCTCCTCCCCCCTTTATCAGTATTCCAGTTCCCACTTTAGTGCAGGAATCCGAAAGAGTAAACCCTCGATGAGACATCATACCGGCCGACTTTCTCACGATTGAGCACCCGGGGCCCACGCGGCTCTCGAGAGATGCGGGTTCCCTCTCTAGAAATGTGGGTTTCCCCCGAGCCTCCGGTTCAGCTCCTTGAGGTAGAGCGCATTTATCGCCTCCGGGTCAGGCGTCCCGCCCGCACGCAGCTGCTTCCTCGCGGCTCGCAGGATCGTATCGGCCGGATTCAGCGCCTGAGCCCGGTCGAGATGCTCGGCCGCCTGCTGCCGCCGTCCGGCCAGCACGTCGGCCAACCCGAGTTGCATCCACGCGTACCAGTTGAGCGGCTCGCGTGCTAGCGCCGACCGGAGGGCCGTGTCGGCGCGAGGGAGGTCATGGCGTCGCAGGGCGATCGAGCCCTCGAGCAGGAACGGCCGCGCACCAACCCGGTCGAGGTCGGCTGAACGCTCGAAGAGAGCGTACGCCCTTGCCGGGTTCGTCCGCCAGGTCGCAAGCCCGGCCTCGGCGTAGCGCTCCGCGGCCCAGCAGACGCCGAGCACGGCGAGCAGCCCGACGACCAGCATCGCGGCGACGACGGTGAGCGCCGGAGCAATCCGATGGTCGGCGGGTGGCCGTGCCTCGGTGACGCCGACGTCGTCCGCGCCGCCGTCGCCCCGGAGACTCGCGCCCACTCCGAGCAGCGCGAACGCCGGCGCAGCGAGTGCCGGGATCTCCCACAACCAGTCGATCGAACCGTGGAGCAACCAGTACCCGAACACCGTCAGGCAGACGCCGACGACGCCGCCGCCAACGACGTCGAGCCGCCTTCTGCGCCGGAGTGCGAGCAGCACCGCAAGCCCGACTGCAAGCGAGAAGAGCACTGTCCCGACAAGGCCGAGCTGGCTCAGCAGCCTGAGAGGCGTCGAGTGCGGGTAGCGGGCGTCGATGTAGTCGGTGTTCCGCATGAGCGTGTAGGGAACCGCATAGTTGTCGGATCCGATCCCGATGAGTGGGTGGTCACGGAACTCGGATACCGCAACTCTCCACTGCAGGTACCGGTCGGTCCCAAGTGATCCGGTGAAACGCAGCTGGCCCTCGTGATCGACGGGATACCCGCGGGTGAAATCAGCCCAGTGCTGGTCAACCCACCGCTGCGGGTGACCATCGATCGACCGCTCGAGCATGACGCCGCCAGCGGCGAAGGTGAGCACGAGCGCGGCCATACCGGCGAAGCCGAGCAGCCGGTGCACCCTGGCGGGAACGGTCGTGCGACGGTCGACGAGCGCCCACGCAAGCCCGGCGAGCGCTGCACCCGCTGTGGAGACCCAGACTGCGGCGGCGGCCGAGTCGAGGGCCGCGCCAACGGGCTCCCCGCGATCCGCGACCTCATAGACCCTGAGGAGCGGGCCGACGACCGCGACGCATGCGAGCAACGGCAACGCCATGCCCAACGTGACGCGCATTCGCTGCCGCGCGGTCAGGAGGAACAGGCCGACGGCGAGCGGTGTCAGAAAGAACCAGCCCCTGCTCTCGCCGAGCAGCGACAGTTCGAGCAGGAGAGCGGCGCACGCGATCATCGACGCGCGGATTACCGTGGGTACGCGCCTCAGGCTTCCGATCAGCACCGCAGGCCAGAAGCCCATCATCCAGAGCGCGACATTCGCGTTGACGTAGCCGATCGGAGGCAATGGGCGCCCGTCCTGGAGGTACGCGCGGGCAGACCCCGAGCCGATCGTCGCGTGGGCAAGCTCTACCGCACCGATCGCGCTCACCCCGAGCACGAACAGGCCGAGGAACACGAGTGCGTCGTTCGCTCGCCAGGGCCAGAGCCACGGCAAGAGGAAGCACACGGCGTAGACAGCTGTCTTGTTGGACCCGATCAACGCGTCCGAGGGCACGTCAGCCCACTGAAGCGAGAGGTAGTTCCAAGCCACGAACGCGACGAGTGCCACGAGCACGACAGTTCGGATGCGGCGCTCGCCCGAGGGGCCGCCGAGCGTGACGGGCGGCCTGGCGATCGTGAGCACAAGCAGGAGAGCGGCCAGAAGGGCGCCCCAGGAGACGACGGAGTCGATACCGAACCCGCCTCCGTCCCTGCCCCAGACGAGGACGACAACGAGCAGGCCCGCACCCCCGAGGCCGATCCCGCGCAGACGATGAACCCATGAGCGCACGGCCACGCTCACGGCGGTCCCGGTGGGACGCGACCGGCTGCGACGAACGAGGCGACGCGCGCACCCTCATGCTCGAGCGTCAGCGCCCGCGCCCGCGCCAGGCCTGCCTCAGCGAGCCGGTCACGCTCGACCGGATCCTCCAGCAGCCGTTCGATCGCAGTGACGAGCGGTGCGAGCTCGCCCGGTGGCACGAGGAGGGCCGCCTCGCCTCTCCCTACCGCGGCCGCGACGCCTCCAACGTCCGTCGCGACCACCGGCAGACCGGTGGCGAAGGCCTCGATCAGCACCTGCGGCACTCCCTCGGTGAGGGACACGTGCACGAACATGTTGGACGATCTGTAGAGCGCGAGCAACTCCTCCCCGAACGGCACGTAGCCGGCCAGCGTGACGCTGTCTTCGAGGCCGAGGTCGCGTACGCGGGCGAGGACGTCCTCTTCCAGCGGCCCGCGGCCCGCCCACGTGAGATGCAGTCTCCCCGGCTGCCGGCTCTCGAGCTCCCGGATAGCGTCGAGCAGGAGCGACGGGTTCTTCTCCGGATCGATGCGGCCGACTGTGAGGAGCTCGATCTTCCCTGTCCAGTCGCGTTCCGGCGGGGTTGCGACGACTTGGTCAGCGCGGATGAGCGTGACCGTCATCGCGAGCACGTTCGGCCCATCGCCGTACGCCCGCGCGATCTCCTCACCGACGACTGCGATCGGCAGCCGGCGGGCAAGCAACCGATAGGCGCGGTCGAGCATCCACGTGAGCATGAGGGCGGGCTTCCAGGCACGGCTGCGCACACGGCTGCGGTAGTAGCTCAACGTGTCTTGACGCACACCGAGCACGACGCGGCGGCGGCGCAGCGCTGCGAGCATGACGAGCACGAGGCCGAATGGATGCGGCCCGAATACCCACACCGTGTCGACGCCGGCGAGCCCACTCCACATGGCTCGCGCGGTTCCCGGCAGCGCGCGCAGAACCGCACCGATCTCGGTCAAGGAGGGATACGGCGGCAAGGCGACGATCCGGGTTGCTTCGGGCAACACGTGCTCGAACGGCTCATCGGACTGCTCGACCCTGCCGAACAACGTGAGACCTCCGCGATGGCCCGCTACCTCCAGAGCGAAGAGAACGAACGGCCGATCGCTCGAAAGCGCCGGGCGGCCGGCGGTGAGCGTCTCCCGGTAGATGTCGTCCACGTAGACGCCGAGGCGGTGGGGAGCGGGCACGCGCGGAAGCTTACGGACAGTGGAGGAGGTCGGAGCGCTCTTTCGAATACCCTGTCTCGATGGCTGACGATATTTCCTGGTCCGGTCGCCGCGCTCTCGTAACGGGTGCAGGCGGCTTCATCGGCTCGACGCTCGTCGAGCATCTCGTCAAGCGAGGAGCCTCGGTTCGCGCCTTCGTCCGCTACAACTCGCGCAACGATTTCGGCCGGCTCGAAGACGTCGAGGATGCCGTTCGCGACGAGGTCGACGTCTACACCGGCGACCTCACGAACCCCGAAGCAGTGGTCCTCGCGACGGAGGGCTGCGACGTGGTGCTCCACCTCGGCGCCCTGATCCCGATCCCGTACTCGTTCAAGCATCCCCGCGAATACGTCGCCGCGAATATCGAGGGCACGATCAACGTGCTCGAGGCGGCACGGCGATGGGACGTGCAACGCGTCGTGCAGGTCTCATCGAGCGAGGTGTACGGAACCGCCCAGATCGTCCCGATCCCGGAGTCACACCCCCTCCATCCACAGTCGCCGTATGCGGCGACGAAGGTCGGCGCCGACCAGCTGGCCCTGTCGTACTGGCATGCCTTCCGGCTCCCCGTCGTGTTGGCCCGGCCGTTCAACACGTACGGCCCACGGCAGTCCGCGCGTGCAGTCATCCCAACGGTGATCACCCAGGCACTCGGGCGGAACCGGATCGAGCTCGGAGCCACGAGCACGACGCGCGACTTCATGTTCGTCGAGGACACTGCCCGGGCGCTCGCGCGCTGCGCCGAGGTAGACGGGGTCGAGGGCGAGACGTTCAATTTCGGCACCGGCAAGGAATACTCGATCGACGAGACCGTCGCGAAGATCCTGCAGCAGATCGGTGTCGAGGTTCCGGTCGAATCGACGGAGGCCCGGCAGCGACCGGGCAGCAGCGAGGTCGAGCGTCTCGTGTGCGATCCGACGCGCGCCCACGAGATCCTCGGCTGGCATCACCAGATCGAGCTCGACGAGGGTCTCGCGCGCACCATCGAATGGGTGCGATCACATCTCGACGTGTTCAAGCCCGACGTGTACAACGTGTAGATGGACGACACCGCTTCACCGTGGCGCGTCACGCTCGCCGACGTCTCGATCAACGACGACGATCGCCGCGCCGTGATGGAGGTGCTCGATTCGGGCTGGCTCAGCATGGGCCCGGTGACGGCACGGTTCGAGGATGACCTGGCCGCCTTCCTCGGCACCGAGCACGCCCTCGCGGTAACGAACGGCACCGCGGCTCTGCACCTCGCCGCTGCAGCCCTCGGTCTCGGGCCGGGCGACGAGGTCATCTGTCCGAGCCTCACGTTCGTAGCGAGCGCCGCCGCGATGCGCCAGACGGGGGCAACGGTCAGGCTCGCGGACGCCGTCTCCACCGACGATTTCTCGCTCGACCCGGCCGAGGTGACACGCCTGCTCACCCCGCGGACGAAGGCGATCGTGGTCTTGCACTACGGCGGCTACCCGGCGCCGATGGACGAGCTCGTGAGCCTCGCCCGAGAGCACGGCCTGCTGGTGATCGAGGACGCTTGCCACGCGCCCGGCGCGCGTCTCGACGGCGCCTCGCTCGGGACGATCGGCGACGCCGGCTGCTTTAGCTTCTTCCCGAACAAGAACATGACGACCGGCGAGGGTGGCGCCGTCGTCTTCCGCGAGAAGGAGCACGCCGAGCGCGCGCGACTCCTGCGCTCGCATGCGATGACGACGCTGACCTGGGACCGTCATCGAGGACACGCCACGAGCTACGACGTCCTCGACGTCGGGTTCAACTACCGCATCGACGAGATCCGCGCAGCGCTCGGGGTGAGCCAGCTCGCCCGCGTGCCCGAGTTCAACCGGGCGCGCAAGCTTCTCGCAGACCGGTACCGGGAGCGCCTGGCAGAGCATGCCGGTCTGCACGTTCCCTATGAAGCGGCCCGCGGGGCCTCGTCCTATCACCTCGCCCCGGTCCTGGCACGCTCGCTCGAGGCACGCGAGGCGCTTCGCGAGGCGCTGCGGCTCGAGCGGATCCAGACGAGCGTGCACTATCCGCCGATCCATCGGTTCACGAGCTACGCCGGCGCAGGCAGCCTGCCGGTCACCGACGAGATCGCAGACCGTGTGCTGACGCTCCCGCTCCATCCCGGACTCACCCCCGAGACCGTGGACGAGGTCTGCGATCTCCTCCTCCACCTCGTGGGCGCCGATGGCAACCTCCGCTGAGGCAAGGCCGCACGCTCGCAACGCCTGGCTGCGACGATCAACCCTCTGGCTCGGCACCCTGCTGATCGTCGCAGGCTGCGCCGGTCTTGCCTGGGCCGCGGCGATTACCCTCAGGCAAGACCCGTTCACTGCGCTCTATGCGAAGCGTGCGCAGATGCAGCTGTCATCGGCATACGACGAACGCGTCCGCGAGATCCGTCCGCAGTTGGCAGCGCCCACGGCGAAGAAGACGCCCCTCGCGACGGTGGCGCGCCGTTACCGCAACACGACGTCCACGGGAGACGCGGTCGGCAAGCTCCGCATTCCCGCCATGGGTCTCAGCACCGTCCTCGTGCAGGGCACCGACCACGAATCGCTCAAGAAGGGCCCGGGCGTCGATGAGCGCACCCACATGCCCGGCGAAGGCCAACTCGTCTACATCGCCGGCCACCGCACGACCTACCTGGCGCCGTTCTCGCACATCGACCGGCTCGAGCGCGGCGACGCCGTCAGCCTGTCCACGCCCTATGCAACGTTCGACTATCGCGTCACGAACCATGTGATCGTCCCGGCCTCGGACATCGGGAGACTGAAGTCCCGAGGGCACGAGGAGCTGGCCCTACAGGCCTGCCATCCACGATTCTTCGCGACCGAGCGCTACATCGTCTACGCCCGACTCGTGGGCGTCCACCGCGCCGGCGCGTGATCGCGCGGGTCCGGGACGAGGTGCGGGGACAACTCGTCCCCGACCGGGGCCGTTGGGCCGGCGGCGGCCGCTGCTGACCCGGAAGACCAGACTGAAGGCTGTCGGCCGACCGCTACGGAGCGCGGCCCAGCAGGACGCAGCCGTTGTGGCCGCCGAGGCCCATCGCGTTCGAGAGGGCGACGTCGAGGTCGACCTTGCGCGCCTCGTTCGGCACGTAGTCGAGGTCGAGCTCGGGATCGGGGTTCCGGTAGTTGATCGTCGGCGGCAGCGTCTGGTGGTACAGCGCCCGCGCGCACATCATCGCCTCGACCGCTCCGGCGGCGCCGAAGCAGTGCCCCGTCACCGACTTCGTCGACGAGACGGCGAGATCGTAGGCGTGCTTGCCGAACACCTGGCGCAGCGCACGCGTCTCGGCGAGATCGCCCAGCGGGGTCGACGTGCCGTGCGCGTTGACGTATCCCACGCGCTCGGGGGCGATGCCCGCCGACGCAAGCGCCGCGGCGATCATCGCTGCGACCCCGGTCGCCTCGGGCTCCGGCTGCGCGAGGTGGTGGGCGTCGTTCGAGGCGCCGTAGCCGAGCACCTCGGCGTAGATCGTAGCGCCGCGCGCCCGGGCCGCCTCGAGCTCCTCGAGCACGAGGATGCACGCCCCCTCTCCCATCACGAAGCCGGCGCGCGTCGCGTCGAACGGGCGCATCGCCAGGGTCGGGTCGACCTCTTCCGCCACGAGCCCGCGCATCGCGCAGAAGCCGGCCAGGATGAGCGGGGTGACCGCCGCCTCGGTACCACCGGCGAGGACGATGTCCGCCTGGCCACGCCTGATCGTCGCTGCGCCCTCGCCGATCGCGGTCGAGCCGGTCGCGCACGCCGACACCGGTGCGAAGTTCGGGCCGGTGAGCCCGAGCTGGATCGCGATCTGGCCGCTCGCGGTGTCGACGAGCGCCGAGGGGATGAAGAACGGCGACACCCGGTCGGCGCCCCGTTCGAGGAAGATCTTCTGCTGCTCGGCGATCGTCGCGATCCCGCCGATCGCGGAACCGACGAGGATCCCCACCCGGGCCGGGTCGTACTCCTGCACCGCGGCCTCGTCCCACGCCTCCTGGGCGGCGGCGACCGCCATGAGGACGTTGCGGTCCATGCGGCGCGCCTCCTTCGCCGGAATCAGCGCGGACGGGTCGAAGCCCTTCACCTCGCCGGCGATCGTGACCGGGAACTCGCTCGCGTCGAAGGCCTCGATGAAGCCGATGCCGCTGCGGCCCGCCACCGCGGCCTCCCAGGTGGAAGGGGCATCGGGGCCGATCGGGGTGACAGCTCCGAAACCTGTGATTGCAACTCTTCGCATCCGCCGCAGCCTACAAGCGAGCGCCGTGCTGACGAGGCGAAAGGCGCCTACCGTCGGGTGGAGTATGATCACGAACTGATCGGTCTGGCGAACGACACACCTCGGCCGATCGGAGCGGGGCTAGCAGCGTGCCCGACCAAGGGGAGGATCGGAAGGGATAGGGATGCAGCGTCGAAGGGCCCACCCGAGAAGGACACACAGCTCGTCGCCAAGTGCGGCTTTGGTCCTTGGAGCGCTGATCGCCGTTGCAGCCGTCTCGCTACCCGCAGGAAGCGCGAGCATCCATTCCACTACCGGGACGACGGCCGCTCTGACGTATACCGCTGAAGTGCTCGTCGACGCGCCGCGCGGCTACTGGCGCCTCAGCGAGCTCAGCGGCACGCGGGCCAACGACTCGAGCCCGAGCGCGATCCCCGGTACCTACCGCGGCGGGGTGCAACTCGGCGTTCCGGGAGCACTCACAGCGGATGCGAACACCGCTGTGCACCTCGACGGCGTGGACGACCGCGTGACGATGGGAAGCCCGAGCAACGGCGTACTGGAGTTCGGGACGGGCGACTTCTCCGTCGAGGCATGGGTGAGCACGACCAGCGCCGCGGAGAGGGCGATCGTCTCGAAGCGAGCTGCTCAGCGTTACTGGGTCGTGTCCGTCACGGACGACCCCGGGAAGGTGGGGCGCATCGCGGCGGCAATCGGCGACAAGAGCGGCGGCGTCGTGGCGTACAGCACCGCCCGCGTCGACGACGGCCGCTGGCACCACGTCGTCTCGGTTTTCGATCGCGACGTCGGCATCACCGTCTACGTCGATGGGGTGTCAACGGCCACCCCGGGCCCGATGACACGGGACATCAGCAACAGCGCGAACCTCACCGTGGGTCAGGCCTCCGGGTACGCGAACGCACTCGGAGAGATCGACGAGGTTGCCGTCTACGCGAGCGCGCTGCCCGCGTCACGTGTCGACGCGCACCGGTTGGCGGGATCCGCCGACGGGGTCGCTCCGCAGCCGACGTTGACCCAGCCGGCCAACGGCAGCAGCAGCAACGACACGACACCGACGTTCGCGGGTGTCGCAGGCACCGCAGCCGGCGACGGCACCACCGTCACCGTCAAGGTCTATACGGGCAGCAGCGCCAGCGGCACCCCGGCACGAACCCTGACCGCGACCGCCGGCGGCGGCGGCGCCTACACCGTCGACGCCTCCCCCGCCCTCCCCGACGGCCAGTACACCGCCCAAACCACACAAACCGACAGCAGCGGCAACACCGGCCTCAGCAACCCCACCACCTTCACGATCACCTCATCCCCAGCTCCCCAGGACTATAGGAGCATGGTTCTCGGGGACGGTGCGGTCAATTACTGGCGCCTCGGTGAGACCTCCGGCCTTGCGGCCGCCAACGATGCGGGATCTGCATCGGGGACATACGTCGGGGGTGTCACCCTCGGGCAGACCGGCGTGATCGCGGGCGACCCCAACAAGGCGGCATCGTTCGACGGCACGAACGACTACGTCGTCGTCTCCGACGCCGATTCTCTCGACCTGACGACGGGCGCGACGATCGAAGCGTGGATCAAGCGAACCCGGTCCGGCGCCTGGCAGGTGATCGCCGGCAAGCCGGGAGACGGCCAATCGCGGTACGAGAACTACGCACTCTGGCTGGACACGTCGAACCGGCCGACGGCGTTCTTCGGCAACGGTTCGGCATTCGTAGTCGTGACTGCGGCGGCGGTCGACACGAACTGGCACCACATCGCCGGCACCTACGACAACGCGACCGCGAAGATCTACGTGGACGGCGTCCTCCGCCAGTCGGCGGCGTCGACCGTGCTGCTCGGCGCCAACACCGGCACCTTGAACATCGGGCGTGCGTCTACCAACAGCTATTTCTTCGCCGGGTTGATCGACGAAGTCGCCGTCTATCCCACCGCC
>Ga0315283_10004242_pt1 | contig 12456 bp, 9 predicted proteins | sample YL17G09_0_MG_FD_204541 | JGI IMG/M metagenome (GOLD analysis project Ga0315283, IMG submission 204541) | Sediment microbial communities from Yellowstone Lake, YNP, Wyoming, USA - YL17G09_0 | ecosystem: Environmental > Aquatic > Freshwater > Lake > Sediment | place: USA: Wyoming | collected...
GCCGTGCCGATCATCAAGGTGCTGCGCGAGTCGCTGGTCGCCGCCGAGGTGCGGACGATCTTCGGCATCGTCAACGGCACGACCAACTACATGCTGAGCGCGATGACCGAGACCGGCGCCGACTACGCCGACGTGCTTGCCGAGGCGCAGCGCCTGGGCTACGCCGAGGCCGACCCTACCGACGACGTCGGCGGCAAGGACGCGGCCGCCAAGATGGCGATCATGGCTTCGATCGCCTTCCACAGCCGCGTCAACCTCGCCGACGTCGCCTTCGAGGGCATCACCAAGGTCACCGCCGTCGACATCGCCCACGGGCGACGCCTCGGCCTCGTCTGCAAGCTGCTCGGCGTCGCCCGCCTCATCGACGGCGCCATGAACGTGCGCGTGTACCCGGCCTTCATCCCGGCGTCGCACCCGCTCGCCGGCGTGTCCGGGGCCTACAACGCCGTCTTCCTCGAGAGCGAGGCCTTCGACAAGATCATGCTCTACGGCCCCGGCGCCGGCAGCGTGCCGACCGCCTCGGCCGTGATCGGCGACGTCATCTCGGTCGTGAACACGGCCAAGGGCAGCTTCACGCACAACTGCCTGTGCTACAAGGACCTGCCCTTCTTCCCGAGTGACGGCGTGGCCTCGCGCTTCTTCTTGCGCATCCACGTCGTCGACCGCCCCGGCGTGCTCGCGCGCGTGGCGGCGGTGTTCGGCGACGAGGGCGTGAGCATCCGCTCGATGGTGCAGGAGGGCGGCGGCGACGCCGCCGAGCTCGTCTTTCTGCTGCATCGGGCGCCAGAGGCGCGCTTCTTCGCCGCGCTGAGGCGGCTGCTGGCCCTGGACGAGGTCCAGGGCGACCCCGGGGTCATCCGGGTCGAGGAGTAGGAGGACGGCATGGGCAAGAAGGGACGCATCGGCATCCTGACCGGCGGCGGCGACGTCCCCGGTCTGAACCCCGCGATCCGGGCCGTCACGGTGCGCGCCCTGAGCGAGGGGTACGACGTCGTCGGCATCCGGCGCGGCTGGGCCGGGCTGGTGGAGCTGGTGCGCGAGGACGGCGCCGACAACAGCGAGTGGGTCCTGCCGCTGACGAGAGAGCTGGTCGAGCGCGAGGCGTACACGGGGGGGACGTTCCTCCACTCATCTCGGACGCGGCCCAGCGCGGTGCCGCTCACGGAGGTGCCGGCGCACGCCCGCGACCGGTACTCAGCGGAGAAGAACGACCTCACGCCCGAGGTCCTCGCGAGCCTCGAGTACCTCGGCGTCGACGCTTTGGTGCCGATGGGCGGCGACGACACTCTCAGCTACGGAGTTGAGCTCGGGCGCGCCGGCTTCCCGGTCGTGGCCCTGCCCAAGACCATGGACAATGACGTGCCCGGCACCGACTACTGCATGGGGTTCGGCACCTGCGTGAGCCGCACGATCCAGCTGGCGCGCCAGGTGGTGTCGTCGGCCGCCTCGCACGAGCGCATCGTGGTGCTCGAGGTGTTCGGCCGCTACGCCGGGTTCACGGCGCTGCTGCCGACGTTCGCCGGCGCGGCGCAACGCTGTGTCATCCCCGAGCATCCCTTCTCCATCGAGCGGCTCGCGGAACTGCTGGTCGCCGACCGCAACGCCAACCCTGACCGGCTGGCGGTCTGCCTGGTGAGCGAGGGCGCCGCTCCCGAGGGCGGCGAGATGTCGTTCGCGGGCGGCGAGAGGGACCAGTACGGCCACGCCAAGCTCGGCGGCATCGGCGACCAGGTGAGCAAGGCCGTGAAGGAGCTCTCGCCGCGCTTCAACGACGGTCGCAAGATCGACATGATCAGCATGAACCTCGGCTATCTGGTGCGCAGCGGCGCACCCGACGCGATCGACTGCATCGTCCCGACGGCGTACGGCAACCTCGCGGTCGACCTGCTCCTGCGCGGCGAGACCGGGCGCATGGTGGCCCTGCGCGACGGCCGCTACGGCTCGGTGCCGATCGACGAGGTGATCGCCACGAAGAAGGTCGTCGACGTCAAGCGCTACTACGACACCGAACGGTATCGTCCCCGGTACACGGCCCTCGAGCTCTCGCCGATGCTCGTGCTCGGCGGGGTGAGCTGAGGTCGGTCCGGTGGCCGGTGCAGACGGGGCCGGGGCGCCCGGACGAGCCGTGAAGCGCGTGCTGCTCGTACCCGACGGCATGGCCGACGAGCCGCTCGCCGAGCTCGGCGGGCGCACGCCCCTGGCGGTCGCCGACACGCCGGCGATGGACGCGCTGGCGCGGAGCGGCACCGTCGGACTGGTCCGGACCGTGCCGCCCGGCATGTCGCCGGGCAGCGACGTGGGCAACCTCTCGGTGCTCGGCTACGACGCCGCCGCCGTGTACAGCGGCCGCAGCCCGCTCGAGGCGGTGAACATCGTGGACCTCGGCCCGGACGACGTCTCGTACCGCTGCAACCTCGTCACGGTGGCCGGGGGCGTCATGAAGGACAACACCGCCGGCCACATCGGCAACGACGAGGCGCATCGCTGCTTCGCGGCGCTCAGCGAGGGGCTCGACGGCGACGGCTTCGAGTTCTACGCCGGCGTGACCTACCGCGGGCTCCTGGTCTGGCGCGGCGGCGAGCTCGTCGCGTGCACGCCGCCGCACGACATCCTCGACCAGTCAGTCGCCGGTCACCTGCCCGGCGAGGAGGCCGGTGAGGCCGCCTCGCCCGCGGCCCGGCGGCTCGCCGAGCTGCAGCGCCGCGCCGACGAGATCCTGGCCGGCGTCCGCCCGGCGACCATGGCGTGGTTCTGGGGCGAGGGCAGGGCGCCGCGCATGCCGCGCTTCGCCGACCTGTACGGTCTGCGCGGCGCGGTCGTCGGCGCCGTCGACCTGGTGCGCGGCATCGGTCGCTGCGCCGGCTTCGACGTCATCGACGTCCCCGGCGCGACCGGCGACCTCGACACCGACTACGGCGCCAAGGCCCGCGCCGCCGCCGAGGCGCTCCGCGACCACGACCTCGTCTGGGTCCACGTCGAGGCCCCCGACGAGGCGGCGCACATGGGCAGTCTCTCGGAGAAGATCAAGGCGATCGAGCGCGTCGATCACGAGGTCCTGGCGCCGCTCGTGGCGAGCGCCCTGGCCCCGGCCGTCCTCGTCTTGCCCGATCATCGGACGCCGCTGCGGACGCGGACCCACGACGGCTCTCCGGTACCCTTCGTCTTCGCCCGCGGCGACGGCGCCCTGCTCGCCTCGGCGTTCCCCGCGCCCGCCTTCAGCGAGCTCGAAGCCGAGCGCACCGACGTCCTCGTCGACGACGGTCCTTCCCTGATGCGGCAGTTCCTCGCCGCGACGCGGTAGGGAGGCCCCATCTTGCCCCCGACCCGGAGAGCAGAGCTGTGACCGACCAGTCCAAGGGCGGCCAGAGGGACGCACCGGTCACGACGACCGCGGAGCGCTACGTCATGAGCGGCAGCCGCGCCGCGCGCCTGGTCGCGATGGAGGGCGAGCTTCTGCTCTACACCAATCCCCTCGGCCACGCGCCGGGGAGCGACAACTCCGTGCTCGGCCTCTACTACCGCGACACCCGCCATCTGAGCCGCATGGAGCTGCTGCTCGGCGGTCGGCAGCCCGTGGTGCTGACCTCGTCCGCCGAGCGCGGCTACAGCGAGACGATCGAGCTCACGAACCTGGAGCTGCGCGCCGCCGACGGCCGCGTGGTGCCCCAGGCCGCGGTCCACGTGCGGCGCACGCGGGTGCTGGCCGACAAGCTCTACGAGCTCGTGCGCGTGAAGAACTACCATCGAAGCGAGGTCGACCTCGTGCTCGACCTGCACTTCGAGGCCGACTTCGCCGACCTCTTCGAGGTCCGCGGCCTGCGCCGCCGCCGGCGCGGCCGGCTCCGGTCGCCGGAGGCGGCGGGCTCGACCCTCACGTTCTCGTACGAGGGTCTCGACGACGTCGTCCGCACCACGGTCGTGACCTTGCATGACCAGCCGACGTCGCTGCGGGGGGGGAGGGTACGGTACCGCCTGCGCCTGAGCCCGGGCGAACGCGTCCTGCTGCGCTTCGACGTCGCGGTGAGCCCGGACCCGCCGACGCTTCCTGCGGCGGCTGAAGCGGGGCCCGGGGGCGACCTGAACCAGGCTCTCGGCTCGGTGCGCCGCGAACACGACCGTTGGGCCGCCGAGGCGACGGACATCTACACCGACAACGAGCAGCTGACTGCCGTGCTGCGGCGCGCCCAGGAGGACCTCCGGGTGCTGACGATGAAGGCCGAGGACGGGCGCGTGACACTTGCCGGCGTGCCGTGGTTCGTGGCCCCGTTCGGCCGCGCGATGCTCCTCGTAGGCCTCGAGACCCTGCTCCTCGACTTGCGCTTCGCGCGCTCCGGGGTGCGCTTTCTGGCACGGCGCCAGGGGCGCGTCAACTCCGCCTTCCGCGAGGAGCAGCCGGGCAAGATCATGCACGAGCTGCGACGCGGCGAGCTCGCCAACCTGCGCACCATCCCGCACACGCCCTACTACGGCGCCGTCGACACGACGCCGCTGTGGCTGCTCGCCCTCAGCGAGCTCACGATGTGGACGGGCGACCTCGAGGGCTTCGATCTGCTGCACGAGGCGGTCGAGGCGGCGGTGAGGTGGCTGGCGATCGACGGCGACGCCGATGGGGACGGCTTCGTCGAGTACGAACGGCGTTCCCGCGCCGGTCTCCTCAACGAGGGGTGGCGCGACGCGGGCGACTCGGTCGTCCACGCCGACGGCTCGAAGGCGCGAGGCCCGATCGCCCTCGCCGAGGTCCAGGGCTACGTCTACTACGCCAAGCGCCGGCTGGCGGCGATCTACGGGCAGCTCGGCGACGTCGAGCGGGCGGAGCGGATGGCACAGGAGGCGCGCGACCTCAAGAAACGGTTCAACGAGCGCTTCTGGATGGAGGACGAGCAGTTCTTCGCCATGGCTCTCGACGGCGAGAAGCGCCAGGTGAAGACGGTGTGCTCGACGATCGGCCACTGCCTGTGGTCGCGGATCGTCGCCGACGAGCACGTCGACGCGGTCGCGAAGCGCCTGCTCGCCCCCGACATGTTCACCGGCTGGGGTGTGCGCACGGTCAGCCAGGAGAGCGTCGCCTACAACCCGATGAGCTTCTACAACGGGGGCGTCTGGCCCTTCGACTCGGCGATCGCCGCCAACGGCCTCAAGAAGCACGGCTATGCCCAGGAATCCAACCGCATCGCGCTGGGTCTCTTCGACACGGCGCTCGCGTACGAGCACCTACGGCTGCCCGAGCTCTTCTGCGGCTTCAGCCGGCAGTCGAGCCCGCGGCCGGTGTCCTTCCCCATGGCCTGCTGGCCGCACGCCGCGGCCAGCGGCGCGCTCTTCCTCGTGCTGCAGTCGATGCTGGGGATCTACGCGCAGGCGGACGAGAACGTCGTCTACGTCCACAACCCGGTGCTGCCGAAGTGGGTCGGCGAGCTGGGCCTGCGCAACCTGCGCATCGGCCGCACGACGATGGACCTCGTGTTCCGGCGCAGCGGCAGCCAGACGGGCTTCTCGGTGCGCGACAAGCAGGGGCCGGGGCGGATCGTCGTCGTCGTGTGTGGGCGGCGCGGGGCCGCCCCCCCGCCGCCCTCACTCGACCCGCGCCTGGCCCCGGCCCACGCCGCGGGGGTACCATTGCGCTGCCCGCGAAGCTCGGTCGAGTCCGACGAAGGGGGAGAGGTGAGCGACACTCCTGCGGCGGCGCAGCCCACGGGGGCGCCGGCGGAGGCGCCGAAGGCGCCGGGGCCGGCGCGCCTCACCATCGTCCACATCTCGGACCTGCACGCCGGCTCCCCGTACTTCGTCCCCAGCCTCATGGACCGCACGGTCATCGAGCTCAACGAGCTGCGCCCCGACCTCGTCCTGTGCACCGGCGACCTCACCGAGATGGGCTTTCGCCAGGACTACCTGATGGCGAAGGAGTACCTCGAGCGCATCGAGTGCCCGCAGCTGGTCGTGATCCCCGGCAACCACGACGCGCGCAACGTCGGCTACGTGCACTTCGAGGAGCTCTTCGGCCCGCGCTCGCGCTCCCTGCGCCACGAGGACGTCACGATCGTCGCCGTCGACTCGAGCGAGCCCGACCTTGACGTCGGTCAGATCGGGCGCGCGCGCTACGACTGGCTGCTCGACGAGTTCGCCGCCCCGGCGCGCCTGCGCCTCTTCATGCTGCACCACCACCTGCTGCCGATCCCCGGGACGGGGCGCGAGCGCAACATCGTCTACGACGCCGGCGACGTCCTCGAGGTGCTGCAGGCGTGCGGCGTCAACCTGGTCCTCTCCGGCCACAAGCACGTGCCCTACGCCTGGCGCCTCGAGACCCTTTTCGTGGTCAACGCCGGGACGTGCTGCTCGCTGCGCCTGCGCGGCACGACGCGGCCCTGCTACAACCTGATCACGCTCGACGGCGACAGCGTGACCGTGGAGCGCCGGTACCCCTTCCACGGGGGCGAGACGCTGATCGAGTTCGTGCCCTCGACGGCGTCGTTCGAGAAGTACATCTGCCCGCGGCCGGCGGAGCCGGCGTGAGCCGGGCGGACAGACCCCGCGCCCTCGTCGTCGTCGACGGGGAGCACTACCCGCCGGTCGTGCGCGCCGCCCTCGACGGGCTGCGCGACCGCTACGAGGTCGTGGGCGGGCTGTTCGCCGGCGGGCGCGAGAAGCTGCGCGCCGGCGACGCCGGCGACGCCGGCGCGCCCGGCCTCGCGGCCGAGCTCGGCCTGCCCTCGATCACTCCTGTCGACCCGCGCTCCGGCGGTCCGGCCGCCGTGGCGGCCGCCGTCGCCGTCGCCGTCCGTGCGGCCGCCGCCGAGGTCGTCGTCGATCTCTCGGACGAGCCTGTCCTCGGTTACCGCGAGCGTCTCATGCTGGTGAGCGCCGCGCTGGCGGCCGGGGCCGCCTACCGCGGCGCCGACTTCGCCTTCGATCCGCCACCGCGCCTCCCGCTGCGCGCGATGCCCTCGCTCAACGTCATCGGCACCGGCAAGCGCGTCGGCAAGACGGCCGTCGCCGGCCACCTGGCGCGGCTCCTCGACCGACGCCTGCTCGGAGAGGGCGGCGTGGTGGTCGTGGCCATGGGTCGCGGAGGCCCACCCGAGCCCGAGGTCGTCGCCGGGCGCGACGAGCTCGGCGCCGCCGACCTGCTGACGGCCTCGCGGGCCGGCCGGCATGCGGCGTCGGACTGCTACGAAGACGCGGTCTTCGCCCGCGTGCCGACCATCGGCTGCCGCCGCTGCGGCGGCGGCATGGCGGGCGCCGCGTTCGACACCAACGTGGCCGCCGCGCTGCCGCTGGTCGAGAGCTCCGGCGCCGCCCTGGCGATCTTCGAGGGCAGCGGCGCGGTGGCGCCTCCGGTGGCCGCCGACGCGACGCTCTGCGTCGCCGGGGCGGCCCAGCCGCCCGAGTACGTGACCGGCTACCTCGGCACGTTCCGCCTGCTGATGTCCGACCTCGTCATCCTGACGATGTGCGAGCCGCCGTTCGCGACCGGCGCCGAGGTCAGCGACCTCGTCGCCGGCGTGCGCGCGGTCAAGCCGGACCTCCAGGTCGTGCCGACGGTGTTCCGGCCGCGGCCGGCCCGGCCGATCCGCGGCCGGCGCGTCGCCTACTTCACCACCGCGCCGGCTGCGGCCCTGCCGGCGCTCGCCGCGGCCCTCGCCGACGAGCACGACGCCGAGGTCGTCCTGGCCTCGTCTGACCTTGCCGACCGGGCGGCGCTCGCCGGTTCCGTCGCGCGCGCCGCCGCCGACGCCGAGGTCTTTCTCACCGAGATCAAGGCGGCGGCGATCGACGTCGTCGCGGAAGCCGCCGCCGCGGCTGGGCGCGAGCTCGTCTTCTGCGACAACGAGCCGCGCGTCGTCGACGTCGCCGCGCCGGCCGCGGCCGCCTCCGGCGCCGCGCCTCCCCCGGGCCGGCTCGACGACGTGCTTCTCGTCCTCGCCGACAGGGCACGGGCGCGGTTCACGGAGCGGGCGGATGATTGACGTTCGCGAGACGCACGGAAGGGAGCGCATTCATGGCTGATGACCGTGAGCTCGTCGCCCTCGACGCGGTCGGCGGCGCGCCTTACTCCAAAGGCCTCATCGCGCAGACGCTCATGGCCACAGGGCTCTCGCCGACGCGCGCGTACGACATGGCGGCGGCGATCGCGCGCGAGCTCGAGAGCGACGAGGAGAACGCGCTGAGCCTCGGTCGCCTGCGCGCCATCGCCCGCGAGACGCTGGGTGAGGACGAGGGAGACGAGGTCATCGCGCGCTACCGCCAGCGGCAGTCGCTGCGCCGCCTGGAGGTGCCGCTGGTGATCCTCATCGGCGGCGCCACCGGGGTCGGCAAGAGCACGCTCGCCACCGAGGTGGCGCACCGGCTCTTCATCACGCGGGTCGCCTCCACCGACATGATCCGTCAGGTCATGCGGGCGTTCTTCTCGATCGACCTCATGCCGGCGATCCACTACTCGTCGTTCGAGGCGGGGGCGTCGGTGCGCGTACCGCTGCCGCGGGAGACCGATCTGAGCCGCGCGGGGTTCACCGAGCAGACCAAGGCGGTCGCGGTCGGCATCTCGTCGCTCATCGAACGGGCGATCACCGAGTCGCAGAGCATCATCGTCGAGGGGGTGCATCTGGTGCCGGGCTTCCTCGACCGCAGACGCTGGAAGGAGGCTCTGGTGCTGGAGTTCGTCGTCGCCGTGAGCGACAGGGACCGGCACCGGCAGCACTTCGCCGTGCGCGACTGGGAGACGGGAGGCATCCGTCCGCTGCTGCGGTACACGGAAGGCTTTCCGCACATCCGCCGCATCCAGAAGTACATCCTCTCGCAGGCGACGGCGCACGACGTGCCGGTGATCGACAACGTCGCCATCGACGACACCGTCAAGCAGGTGATGCGCATGACGTTGGACGCGGTCGGCCGTCACATGCACCTCGACGAGGCGGATGCGGCGGGCTGAGGCCCTCCGCGTCCGCCGCTCAAGTCCTGGCGGGGGACTCCGATATACTGAGCGTCCCCTCCCTCGCGCGTCCGACGCGTGACCCCCGCAGGACGTCGCCGCGCACGAGATCCTTCTTGACAAGTGGGAATTCGAGGTCCGGTGTGCAATACTGCACCAACGGAGACCGTACGGACTCCGCCACCACGTGCCCGCGCGACAGCGTCGTGCATCCCGCCGACAAGTCCCGAGTCTGCCCGCGCGAGTGCACGCAGGGCGTCACGCCACACGGCGAACGCCCGGGGGAGCATCATCCGGCACACCTATTCGAGCAAGGCGCCCGGCCCCGCCGAAGGCGCGAACCCGCAGTGGAGGCCCGTGGGCACCTATCCTCATGAGCACTGAAGACATGACAGACCAAGCGACAGTGACGACCGACCTCGTTCCGGCCGAGGCACCGACGGCCACGACCGAGGCGCCGGTTCCGGCCGAAGCGCCTCCGGCCCCATCCGCCGAGGCCGCTCCCGAAGCGCCTCCAGCCCCGGCCGGCGACGCGCCGACGGCCGACGCCCCGGCCACCGACGCCCCGGCTCCCGATGACGTCGGCCCCACGACCGACGCGCAGCCCGGCCAACGCCCGCCCCGCCAGGATCAGCAGCAGGGCGGCCAGCGCGGCGATCGCCAGCGTCAGGGCCGCGGCCGCGACCGCGGCCGCGGCAAGGGCCAGGACCGCGGCGAGCGCCCGGAACGGCCGCCGCGACCCGAGGCGCCGCCGGTCGAGTGCAGGGGCATCCTCGACGTGCTGCCCGACGGCTTCGGCTTCCTGCGCACCAACGGCTACACGCAGGGCGACAACGACGTCTACGTGTCGCTCTCGCAGATCCGCCGTTTCAGCCTTCGCCGCGGCGACGAGATCCTCGGCCAGGTCCGCGAGCCCAAGGACAACGAGAAGTACAACGCCCTGCTCAAGATCGACACGGTCAACGGCATGGACCCCGAGACGGCCCGCCGCCGTCCGGTCTTCGAGCAGCTCACCCCGCTCTTCCCCGAGGAGCGCATGCGCCTCGAGACGCCCGAGCACGACACGGCGGCGCGCATCATGGACCTGCTCTGCCCCATCGGCAAGGGCCAGCGCGGCCTCATCGTCTCGCCGCCCAAGGCCGGCAAGACCACGATCCTCAAGAAGCTCGCCAACTCGATCGCCACCAACAACCCCGAGATCGACCTCTTCGTGCTGCTCGTCGACGAGCGCCCGGAAGAGGTCACCGACATGCAACGCTCGGTCAAGGGTACGGTCGTGGCCAGCACGTTCGACCAGCCCAGCGAGAACCACGTGCAGGTCACCGAGCTCCTGCTCGACCGCGTCAAGCGCCTGGTCGAGACCGGCCGCGACGTCGTCGTGCTGCTCGACTCGATCACCCGTATGGCGCGCGCCTTCAACCTCAACACGCCGGCCTCAGGGCGTATCCTCTCGGGCGGCGTCGACTCGACCGCGCTCTACCCGCCGAAGAAGTTCTTCGGCGCGGCGCGCAACATCGAGCAGGGCGGCTCGCTGACCATTCTCGCCACCGCCCTGGTCGACACCGGGTCGCGCATGGACGAGGTCATCTTCGAGGAGTTCAAGGGCACCGGCAACATGGAGATCCGCCTCGACCGCAAGCTGGCCGACAAGCGCATCTTCCCGGCGATCGACATCGAGATGACGGGCACCCGCAAGGAAGAGCTGCTCATGGAGGCCGCCGAGGCGGCCGCCGTCTGGAAGCTCCGCGGCGTGCTGCACTCGCTCGAGCCCGCGGCCGCCATCGAGCTCCTCATCAAGAAGATCCGCGAGACGCAGAGCAACGCCGACTTCCTCAACGCGCTGCAGAAGAACTCGCGGTAAGGCTCCTCGAGAGGCCGAGCTTGGCGACGTGGTCGCCGCCTGTCGTTTCGCGTCAGCATCCGCCTCGAGGGGACGTTGCCTACCTTGACGTGCGGGCCGACATGATCAAGGTTGTCCGGTAACCTTGAGCATGGAGCCGAAGGCCCAGCCTCCGCAGCCTCGGACACCGAGTGACGCCACCTTGGGGCGGGATGGTGAGTCAGCATGACGGCCAAGCGAACACCCTCTGCGGAACCGGCGCCACGCGTTCGCGGTCGTGACCGCGCCAAGAGGGACCGATTCAGCGGCGCACGGTGGGCGGCGGTCGGCGTACTCGCACTCCTCGTGCTGACCCTCACCGTGCTGAGCGCTGGCGCTTGCGGCGTTTCCGGGGCGGAGTGGACGCAGGCCGAAGAGTACACCGGCGTGCGCATCGGTGACTGGCCTTCCCCGCCGATGAAGCTGCACGCTGGACCCGTGAAGGTCAGCGGCACGGTGACGTACGACCGTGCGCGAGAGAAGGTCTTCGGGCTCACGCTTGCGCCCAAGGAGCCGATGGGTCCGAACAGGCCCTACGGTTTCGAGATGGTTTTTCGTCCGACCGACGACGCGCACACCGAGGCTTTCTCGGGCTCGGTGCATCACGTCGAGGCGGGTGAGTACTGGCTGATGACGATGTTCGGGCCGGGCACTTGTGACGTGACCGTGTACCAGAAGGGCGGCGGCTAGACTCTGGTGCGGCCATGCGTAGCACGGGAGTTGGTCACCGAGACTGCGGCGGGTCTTCCAGGAGGAGCTGACGGTCGTTCGCCCGCGGCCGGTCGTGCTGCCGTGCGTCTTCGCGCCGCGGGCCCTTCGCTCGCGCCGCCCTGAGCACATCCGGTCTCTCAGAAGGGATCTTCCGCGATGAAGAAGGACATCCATCCGCAGTACGTCGAGGCGACGGTGCACTGCTCCTGCGGCAACACGTTCACGACGCGCAGCACGACGAATGGGCCGTGGCGCGGCGCTACATGAGCGTCGACTCGCTGGCGGCGCTCACCGCACCGCCGAGCGCACTCGAGACAGCTGACGAGGAGGAGGTCATGCCGGTACTGGTGGCGGCAGCCGGCTGAAGATCAGGCGAGGAGGAGCGAGCTCCTTCGTACGGATGAAAGTCAGACTCTGGACCGCCTCCGTCCCCTGTGGCATAGTGCTTACAAGGGCGGCTTCCGCGCCGCGCGCTCCGCGGCCTCTTCATGCCGGGGTCGTGACGGGTGCGCCGGGCTTAGCTGCTCGTGAATGTTGGCGGTGTTACCTTGGAAAAGGGGGAGTGATGAGTGAACTCGACCGCATGGTGGACGCCGTCCGCGCGGGGCGCCTGAGCCGGCGCCAGTTCCTTCAGCGAGGCTTGGCCCTCGGGCTCTCGGTGAGCGCTGTCGGCACGCTGCTTGCGGCGTGCGGCGGGGGCGAGGAGGAGCCCGCCCCGATGAACACGACGCTCCCCGAGTCGATCACCTTCTTCAACTGGTCCGATTACCTCGACCCCACTCTCAAGAAGAAGTTCGAGACCGAGAGCGGCATCACGGTCAACGAGACCTACTTCGACACCAACGACGACCTGCTCGCCAAGATGCGCGCCGGCGCCACGGGCTATGACGTGATCTGTCCCGGCGGCTACATCGCCTCGATCATGCAGAAGTCCGGCATGCTG
>Ga0315283_10004244_pt1 | contig 12455 bp, 14 predicted proteins | sample YL17G09_0_MG_FD_204541 | JGI IMG/M metagenome (GOLD analysis project Ga0315283, IMG submission 204541) | Sediment microbial communities from Yellowstone Lake, YNP, Wyoming, USA - YL17G09_0 | ecosystem: Environmental > Aquatic > Freshwater > Lake > Sediment | place: USA: Wyoming | collected...
CCCCACCCCACCCCACCCCACACACCCACCCACCCACAAAAAAAACTTTTCCTCTCTTTCTTATGCGTATCAGAGGCGAGAGAATAAATAACAAACAAAAAAGAAGATAATTCCAACTTTTATTTTTTCTTTACTTCCCATCTTCCTCCTCCTCTCCGTCTCTTCCCTCCTCCCAGTTTCTCCTCCCTTCCCCGCCGTTCCCGATCCTCCCGTCTCAGGCCAGTCGTGGAATGTTTTCCACGGATGACTTCTCGATTTTCCTCTTTTAAACATCTCGTTTTCGCCACTCGCGATTTTGGAATTTAGTAAAAGGAAGAATGATTTTCACAAACCCTAAAAAGTTTTTAGGGTTCTTGCTGGAAAAAACATACCATGAAACAAAAGCGTTCTTTTTCCCCACAGACTTTTTGCTTTCCGCGATTTTTCTTTCACAGTTCGCTCCCAAAAAACGTTCGCTTAATTCTCGTTTTGCCTTTTCTCAGCAGCGCGTCGGAATTTGAAACGGAGAAAAAACAGAAGCAAGAAAAAGGGATAGGGCTTTTTATTTCTTTGTTCAATTTTTTTCTCTCTCATTTTCTCTCGTCCTTTCACTTTCCCTCCTGCACCGACGACAGCGCGCGAGCTAGAGATCTTTCCTCACCCTGGACTTCTAGGATGTCACGACCCCCATCGAGCTGATGGTGCTCAGGATCGTGCTCATTGGCTGTTGCACCTGCAGCTGTTGCTGCTGCTGCTGCTGCGCCGACGACGAGCCGCCCTCGACAGCGGCGCCGCGGGTCGCGGCGACGGCGACTGAGGCAAACACGGCGGTCGCTGGAGCCGGCGTCTTGGGTTCCGCGCCGCTCCCTGCGGGCTTCGAGGCCTCCACTGCCTCCCTCTTTGAGCTCTTAGCAGCAGCAGCAGCAGCAGCAGCAGCAGCAGCAGCGGGAAAATTGTGTGCATCTTGTAACAACCCCAGCCGTCTCGCGAAATACTTGAACCACTTCGAGGGCGAGCAAACGAGCGCGCAAGCTCGCTTCCTTGACCCCGAACAACTGCTGGTACGATTTATACCCGCGAAAAGGGCGATGGAAAAGATGACTGTAGAAAAAAAAATCGGAAATGATGTTGGCTCAACTTTTACTGAACCCCAATAAAGGGTTGAGGTCGTCAAGTCGAAAAACGTTATAATTTTTTTCTCACGTCAAACTGAAAGTCGATTTTTTTTTTACAACGGAAGGAACTCCTCGACGGTGTGAAAGTATAGTGAAACGCTATCGCAATTTTGGCTCGAATAAAGTCGCTTTTGAAAAGGAAACACGCAAAAAAACAGATGATCGCTCGCGCGTCGACGCTTGTGAACAAACAAGGACTTATTATCAACAAGCCCCTCGAGCAGATACTGAGGACAATAAACAGTGAGGCAGCGGCGCCGCTTGACGCAACGTCGCCATCGCCAGCGTCGGCACCGTCGCCGATGAGCTCGGCAACGTCGCCCACGACATCATCACGCGCGCCCTTCTTTCTGTCTCCTGCCGCTGGACGACCGGCACGGCTCGTCGACTTTTCTTTTTCAAGTCCCCCACTTTTTTTCTTTTCCTTAAGAGCACTTGTCAGCGAGCGCGCTTTTATCGGACAGTTAGTTATGTATTGATACAGGAGAGGGCTCAGGGCCAGACTTGCTGCGATCTACTGATAGAAAAGGACTCGAGAGCGTTTGTAAGAAACTGAAGCAGGCGGGCTCTGGCTGACCGCTCCCGAGACCGAGGTAAGAAGAGCTCTAGGTTAGAAACTTCTATAAAAAACAACACAACTTGCTTCCGTTTTCAAAGTACTAGCTTTCTTCGAAGCCTATCCTTTCTCCTCTGTCGCATCAGAAAGACTCCTTTCTGTCGCATCAGAGAGATTCTTTTACAAACTTTCTGTTCGAAAACCAAAGAGTTCGCCCCAAATCCTCACCCGCCTTGGTCTTCCCGTTCTCCTGACGCATCAGGAAAGAAGAAAAACGGTTGCTGATTGATGCGGAACGAGAATCCAGAGGCTCGAGAGAGAGCCTTTTGTAATTACAACTCTTTCTCCCGTTCGAAAAGTCAACAGTTGTCCCGAGTGCTCCTCGGAGCCATGAGAATCCCCTCTTTTCCCATCAGAAATTTCAAAGGTGCTCCCGCGGAGTCGAATATATATATATATATATTACGGAAATTGAGAGAAGAAAAAAAAGGTTGATGAAGTTGTCGAGAAAGAGACGAAAGGAGATATGAGAAAGACAACCATTTTTTTCTTTTCTTGTCTCGGTCACCAAAGAGAGAGGCGAGAACAAGGTTTCTTTTTTTCGGCATTGTTGATGTTGTGCGAATTATTGATGTTGTCTGATCGGCATACGTGTGTTGTTTGTTATTTGTTATTATTTTTATTTGTAATTATTTGTTGTTTGTCATTGTTTCTTGTTTGTCAATTCAGAGAGGGGTGGCCATCGGGCGGTCACGTTTTTGTTTTAAGTGACGGCAACCACGGCTGCGTAATCAACGTTGGTCGTTTGTCAGCGCCAGCAGCTATGATCTCTGGATTCGGTAAAAGGTTCACTGGTCAAAAAGATTCAAAAGAAGATCATGTACGAAAAAGAACATGATCAAGTATTTTTCGTGCTGTGTTTCTTTTTTCTTTCCTTGCCGCGATTTTAATATTTTAATAAAAAGACAATGCTCGCTCGCTCGCTCGCTGGTTCTCCCGCTCGTTCGCGCACTCGTTCACTCGCTCGCTCGTTCTCTCGCTCGAGTCATCCTTGCGCTATCATTCGGAAATATCTGCGGCGGCCATGAAGATCTCCTCGTCGACGTCCTCCCACTTCCCCGTGGCCCTCGACTCCCAGTACCCTCCCTTGTACCTGTACCTCAGGGCCTGCGTCCCAGCCTTGAGCAGCAGCGACCCGGGGCTGCGCTCCTCAAACCACCTCGGCGCGGGGGACGACGCGTCGTCGCACGACGACGGCGAAATTTTCTTCTTCTTCTTGGCCTCTGCCGCCGTCGCCGTCACCCTCTTTTCGTGCTCATTGACGCGGGCCACGAGCGCGTTCTCGAGCCGCATCTTGAGGACGTATGCGTCGTCGAACCGGCCCTCCTCGAGAGCCCAGAGGTCGGGCCTGCGACGGGAGTCCGTGGGTGGCAGCGTGGCGTCGAGCGCGGCGTCGCGGGCGTTGAGGCGCACAGCAAAGGGGCTCATGTAGAAGCGAGGCTCGAGCTTTTTCTTCTCGCCGTCGAGGTCGACATTCCACAGCAGGTTTTTTTCTTTTGGGGCTTTTCCCACCTCCGTGTCGCCGGCGTCGTGCTGCCAGAGCCCTTCGTGCCACTGGCCCCTGAGGATCGGTGCGCCCGGGATTGGAGACCACTCGCCGCTGCCGATGTCTGCCTCTTGGTAATACTCGTCGTCGTCAACGATGGCAGAGTCGTCGCAGCCTGCTGCTGCTGCTCCTCCTCTTCTTCCTGCTTCTCCTCCTCCTGCTCCTCCTCCTCCATGTTTTCGCACAAAAACGCCTTTGACCTCGTGCTCGACCGTCGCCGAGACATTCGACGACCCCCGCATCGTCATCATCGAAGCAAGCTTCGAAAAGCCCCCTCCGGGCTCCTCGAGGAACTCGAGGTCGACGCCTATTCCCTTGGAAGACCGCAGCGACAGCATGCCCCTGTGCGTCAACGTGTGGCTTTTGGACAGCAGATTGCCCAAGACGCTCGTCGGCTTCATGTACGCAAACGCTTCGCCGTCCGCAAACGTGATGAGATCGCGCCAGTTCAGGTGCAAGTCGAGGTGCGTTCCCTTGAAGCCGACGACGGGCTGGTCGTCGGATTCGACCGTCCAGAGAGGACGAGAAGAGCAACAAAGAGAAGAAGAAGAAGAACAACATGAACAAGAACCAGAAGCGGACCCGACGACGATCGTCGTGCTTTCGGCGACGAGCGCGTGCCTGATCGTCTGCTCCCTGAAAGACGTGAACACGGCCTCGCCCATCGCCCTATACTTCCCGTGAGGGTCGACGACGTCAAACGTCTCGCCGTGCATCGCCATGAAGGGCCTACGGAGCCTGACGGCCGCGGCGTTGTGAGAGAGCGCGAAAGCCGCGACGCGAGCCGCGCGCTCGACCGACCCTGGGGCGCACGCCGCGGCCTCGTCGAGAAGCGAAGCGTACTCGAGATTCTCGAGGCGAAACTGCACCTCGGTCAGAGGCAGGTAAAACCCGATGGGCAGGGGCAGTGCAAAGAGCTGCTTGCCTGCCGCATCCTTGAGAAAGGACCACAGCGAAAATGGGCGGGGCTCGCCCTCCGGCGCCGGGAGGGCGTCGCGAGCGGCGAGGGGAGCGAGAGGGAGGGTCTCGGAGAAAGTGATCGATTTCGTCGACATTGTCGTTTCTTTCGCCATGGAAGATGTCTTTGACACCGTCTTATCTTTCACCACGGTGGTCAATTTTGTCGACATTGTCGTTTCTTTGGCCTTGGTGATATATTTCGTCGACATCGTCGTCTCGTGAGCCTGCGCCGATTTCATGTCCGTGCCATTGACGGGCAGCAAGTGTGAGGGCTCGTCGATTTAAAGACGCTGGCAGAGTACTCAAGACGCTGGCAGAGTATTTTAGACATGCAATAATGAGGGAGTTACTGTGCGGTACCTCACGAGCAGTGGGCTCCAGATAGCCCCCAGAGATGCGATAGAGCGAGAATGTCAAGACTTTGGGAGTCTTGGGACAGCTTTTTGCCTACTGGGACAGCGTTACACAAACGGTGATGAGTTGTCATTACAAAAGCTTTCTCGAGTAACGTTTTTTCCCCTTCAAATCTCAGAGTCCTGCAATGAACAAAAACGAACGATCAACGACGAAAAAAACAGTTCCTCGCGAGCGACACCACCGCAAATTCCGCGGAGCGTTCGCTCTTGGGAATACCGACGGCCACTTCTTGCACAAGCCCGCAAATCATTTGCTCCGGTGCCTGCGTCGACCCGACGACGTCGACGGCAAACTGTGGGGCTTGTGGAAGGGCCTGTCCGTCGGGGAACACGTGCAGCGCCGGGAACTGTGTTGTTTCCTGCACGAGCCCGCAGATCCTTTGCTCCGGTGTTTGCGTCGACCCGACGACGTCGACGGCAAACTGTGGGGCTTGCGGGAAAGCTTGCGCATCTGGAAACACGTGCGTCGCGGGATCGTGCATCGTCCCGACGGTGCCGGGTGTCCTCGTATCATCAAATGATCCAGACCTTGCCATCCTGTCTTGCGATCCAAAATCGGTCACAATCAGCGGTCCCAAGGCTGTGCAATCATCGGTCCCAACGAGAGCCATGCCAGTTGTAGGCATGGCTCTCGTTCGTAACGCAGTTGCTCTCGCGGCGGTCCTTACCCTGACGTTATTATTTCAGGGCGCCGTCGGTACCACGATCCTCAGCAACTCCACGAGCATTGCACACACTGCCGCCACCACGGCAGCAGCAGCGATTGACAGTACGAGAACAGCAAGCGCCAGCCTGCCCCGAAGATTCCTCCTCGGCGTGCCCCCTTGCACCCTCGGGTACATACCGGGGTGTATCGAGCCCACGCGCACCGTCTTCGGAAATATTGTCAATGGTGGCGGAGCGACCGTCTTTCTACACGGCACGCCCCTTCGCGGGACAGCCCTCCCCGGCTCCTACAACCTCTCGACGGTGGCCTTGCTCAACGGGGACTATGAATTTATCGGGATTTATCGGGGGACGTACGATATCGTGCCCGCCAACCAGGCCGGATTCACGTTTACGCCGAGCTCGGTGAAAGTCGAAATCGCCGGGGCAGACGCGAGAGCGCCGAGTATGACGAGGACTCCGTGAGAAGTAAGAAGAGATTGTGATATCTTTCTTGAGGTCGTGGCAAGCTCTTTCGCAGAGGGCCAGCGTCTCGCTCACAAAAAATGTTTGTGACGAGGCTCCCCTCCCCTCCCATTTGACCTTGACTTGAAGCTGAATCGCTCCAGCGCTCAGTGGAATCACCTTTATTTCTGCGAACCGATTCACAAATATAAGAAGAGACGTGAACATGAGCTTTTGTGCCCGAAAACTAATAATCGTTCGCGAACGCTTCTGACCGAGCGCGTGCCGTTTATTTTCCGACGCGTTTTTTTTTCCCCAATTCTCACATGCATCACGGGCTGCAAAATCATCTTGACTTGGCACGGGGTTTTTCTCTTCCTCGGTTACAAAAAAACGTAATGGTTTGTGGCTTTTTTTTTCACTTACACACATTTCCCATTAACGCACGTACTATTGTTATAACAGGAGTTGAAGCATCCGCCACAGTTACTTGGGTCATTGCTGACGTCCAGGCATCGATACGGACCCTGAAGACTGAAGACACTCACGTTGCAGCAGATTTTCGGGCTCTGGCAGACCCCGCACGCGCTTCCCGTCGAAACACCGAGAAGAAACGGAATCCCCAAGAGTTTCCTGGCAGACTTGTCGAGTGCTGAAGAAGAAACTTTATCGCCACGGGCCTGTTTGTGCGTCGCCGTGGGCAGACCATAAAGCTTCCTCCCCGTCATATTCATGGGGAGGCCGCTGAGAGAACGGCCGCTGGAGGCCTGTATTTTTTTTTTTTGAAATGGTGGAGATTATTTTTTCCTCTTTTTTCGTATGGCGAAAAAATACACAAGGGCGCAAGACTAATAGAAGAAAGAAGTTTGGACAGGGAGCAGTGGAGCCAGGGCGATCAAGAACGCGGGGAGAGGAGGAGAGGAATATCTGGGCGAGCGAGCACGTGGAAGAGGGGGAGGAGAGGAATGCCAAGGCGAGCAAGCGCGTTGGAAGGAGGAGGAGAGAAGTGCTTGAGGGAGAAAGTGCATGGGGAGGGGAAGGGCAGGTGACGGCAAACGCGTAGGCGAGAAAAACTGTAACAGCTGCTGCCCTAGTGGTCGTTTCTCATTTGTCCCCCAAGGGAACATAAAATGTGGCGAAAAGAGCGCCTCTTCCCTCGCTGGTCCCGGCGGGGCAACTCGAACGGGGACGTTGCCTCTCTGAGAGGAGAGGAAAGACGTTTCTGACGTCCCCCTCACCCTCTTTTCATTTCGCTCTCTCTCGCTCCCTCTCCAAACCTCACCAGCCCGCCCTGCGCAAGGAGCGCGAGGGAGATGACGGCCGCGAAGGCGGCAGAGCGGATTCGAGTCATGATGCCTCAAGGGACAGTGCGATGAGGCAGGGAAACAGATACAATAAGAAAGATATGTGTGAGAGGAGCACAAAAAAACGCCATCATTCTATTGGGCAGTGACAAATATGTAACAGTTGGGGCATTAACAGAGCGTTTTTAAAAAGAGCGTTGCTCTCTTTAACCGCAACAGCCCAGGCCCCGCCCCCTCCTCCTCGACGTAAAAGTTTCTTTTACTTTTATTAGATACGTTGGCATAAACAAATTATCGCCGATCCTTTTCCATACTGCAAAGGATCGCACAGTTTCTGGCCCTTCAAGAAACTTTAAAAACGGCTTAAAGAGCAGATATTTGTTACCAGAGCAGCACCGGTGAGAAACAAAAATAAGATATTGAAAGAGTTTGAACTGGAGCAGCACCGTGGAGAAACACAAATAAGATATTGAAAGAATTCAATATTGAAAGAGCTAGAACGAGAGCAGCCACAGAAAGCTGTGAGCTCTCGCTTGTTGTGAGAGCATAGCTCGCGACCATGAGCTCGCAATTACCAGCGCAAGATCCTTATTTGTCCGTGCTTGAGGACGACGACGTGTTCGACGCGTTTTTAGTCGAGTTTACGGGAGGCACTATTTTGACCTCACGAGATTCGAGAGAGAACCCGTCGACGTCGACGTCGGCATTTGGTTTTGAAATAGATAGCGACGGCGGTCGTCAGAGAAGCCGTTCGAATGTGTCTGCAGCAGGTGCTTCGTCGTGCTTTGTCGTCACCGGGGTGCAGATTTGCGTTGGGGAAGAGTCCAACATAGGAGAGAGGGAAGGAAGAGGAGAAGAGGACAAGGGAGAGGTGGCCGACAGTGAGGATGAGGAGGCGGAGGACAAGGGAGAGGTGGCCGACGGCGGGGAGGAGGAAGAGAAGGACAAGGGAGAGGCGATGAACCGAATATATTCCGTCTCTCCCCATTCAATGGCGTCGACTGAGAACCTTGCCGTCCTATCCACATGCCCCAGTCGCAGCGCCACCGACGCCGAGCATCCAGCGTGCCGCGACTCCGAGCCTGCAACCGACAAGGTCGAAACCGCCGTCATCGATCTTGCCGTGACCTCCGACTCGTTCTCCGTAAAAAGAATTATCTCGCACACATCCGTGCGCAGGCTCTCAAACGCGACCTACCTGCGGAGGCTAAACCTGAGCAGAGAAGACGCGTTGCATTTGTTCCCGCGAGCGTGGAAGACATTGGACCCGGCATCTGCAAAGGAATCGAGGCAGATCGATTCTTCTTCGAGGAAAGTCTGCAAGAGAATCTGCACTCTCGGCATCCAATGTCCAGAGGGAAAACAGTGGCATGTCATCCTCGAGTGCTTGTTTACGTCTGGTCAGCGGCACGTAAGGCTCACCAAGGGGTGGGACGAGATGTGCAGCGCCAATGGAGTCTCCGTCGGCAATATTTTACGGTTTGATCGGTGGGAGCAAGCGTCGCCGTCGTCGTCGCGGGAGGCGATCGTGACAGTCTCGATCGTGTAAAATGCAATGACATCATTTTCTCCTCCTGGCTTTCGTTTAGTTGTGCCACTCCTGACAGCGAAACAGCAAAGACTGTTACAGAATTGCCAACTGTTACATCATTTGGTAGAAAGTCGTTCACAATCCGCGTGATTGAAAAGGTTGTAAAACTGTTACAGATTTCTCCGCACAAAGAACGATTTTATCTTGTCTCACAATCTCGTTCTCTGAGAAACCCTTCCTGTCTCTCTCGCTCTGTGCGCCCGCCCCCTTCTTTTTGCCTTTTTTTCTTCTCCATGACTCGCCGTCGTCGTGGTGCTGCTTCTGCTGCTGCCGCCCTCGCAGCCGTCCTCGCCTTGGCTCTTTTCTCTCAGGGCGTCGTCGCCAGCACGGCAGCTTCCACCGCCAGCAGCGTTATCGGAGGCATTGCCGCCACCACCACAACGGCGACAGCGCCGATGAGCGGCACGAGCACGAACGCCAACATTCTCACCCGCAGGCTCCTCCGCGGCATTCCCGCCTGCACCCTCGAGTACCTCCCGGGTTGTCCTGAAGTGCTCCGGACAGTTTCGGGGAAAATAGTCAATGGCGGCGGGGCGACCGTCTTCCTGCGCGGCACGCCATTTCGCCAGACAGCCCTCCCCGGTTCCTACAACCTCTCGACGGTGGCTTCTGCCAACGGAGACTACGCGTTCTCTGGCATCTATCGAGGCAGGTACGACATCGAGCCCACACAGGCCGGGTTTAGTTTTACGCCGAGCTCCGTGACAGTCGAGGTCGCTGGGGCAGACGCGACGGCGCCGAGCATAACGAGGAACCCATTATGAGAGAGAGAGACATAGATACAGAGAAAGAGAGAATACATGTACGTTACATGATGAGCAGCTTTCGCCACGCACATAGCCTTGGTGAAGCGGCCCAGGTTCAGTCAAGAGCGAAGGTCGGTGAAAGCCGATCTTTGAGAGAGTGGTGTAAATTGGTTAACCACAACTGATCAAAATCCGGTGTCTTGTCCCGTCGCCCCGGCGAGGGGGGTAAATTCCCCCCTTCCCAGCGGTCTTCTCTGAGAGTGGAGTGATCCGCTTTAGCTTTAATTCCCGTTCTTTGTCGCAGGAGGAAAAAAGAAAACATCATCATCATCATTGTCGTCGTCACTCCGATACGCCAATTATTTTTCTATTATAGAAAACAGTCGTCATATTTGGCCGTGGAAAAGAAAGGAACAGAAGGGGGAAAAATCGACCATATTTGTGTGGGTTTTTTACTATATTTGCGTGACTCGAGGGACCACCCTCGAGTCACCGAGGGGGGGAAGGGTTTGAAAACTCTTCCCCCCTCAATTCACGCCACTGTGACAAGCTGCAGCCCCGCCTCGGTCACCGACCCCATAAAGAGTCTCTTCCCGTCCGGGGACAGTCTCGCAGAGCTCGCCCGCGCCACCACATGCCCCGAAGGGTCCTGCAGCGACTCCACCACTCTGCCGCTCGCGTCCACACGAAAGACGAGCCCTTAAGCTGGGGCGACGAGCTCGACGCCCTGCTGCGGCGCGCGAGCGAGGACCCAGCGGAGCTGCGGCGACGCGGTGATGGCCGTGGCCGCGATGGCAGTCTGCTTGGTGTTGATAGCGACGTAGTAGGTCCCGACGGTGCCAGCTGCCGTGGCTGCCGGGGAATCAGGGACACGGAAGACGTCATCGCAGTAGCCCGGGAGTGCCGACGCGAAAGGTTGGACTGCGCCCGCGGATGATCCGCCGCCTGCCAGACGTTGGTCTTTCTTTCTCTCGTCTTTCTTCGACCTCTTAAAAGAAGTACATGAAGAGAATGGGAGTTGATTTTCTCCCCAATCCGTCTCTCTCGTCTTTGTTACTCTTATCTTTCTTCTACCTCTTAAAAAGAGAAGAAGAAGGGAAAGAGAGCGAGCTTTCTTCCCCGTCAGTAAATTCGCTCGTCTTTCTTCGACCTCTCAAAAAGAAAAGAAGAGGAGAAGGAGAGTTGATTTTCTCCCTAATGGTGCGAGGCAGGCAGGCGTCGAGGGAAAGCACGTGCGATAACGAGGGAGTCACAAAGAGGCGACGAAGGTATGTTTCCGAAGAGATGAGGCGCGTCACCGAGCTCGCAAGAGATGATGCCGGCGGGAAAGAGGGCCGCGGACGCTTTTGGCGCGCGCGTGGAGGAGAAGATAACGAAGAAGAAGAATGATGCCAGCGCGTCCGACGCGTTGAACCTCGCCTGGTCGGCCGTAAACTCGCAGGGCAGCAGGATCGTGTTCTCGTCCCTCCAGATGCAGCCGGGGACGACCCTCTCGTAACGATCGCCAAAATAAAAGTCGTTCAGCAGCGCGATGAGGACGGGGGCAGCGGAGGTGGAGACGGCAGGAGGCATCCTCGTCATCGACCTACTCATCGTCGTCGTCCTCAAGATCGTCGCTCCCTTTGCCGCCGTCGTCCCCTTCGCCGCCGTTGTCCCCTCCACCGCCGCCGTCGTCCCCTTTGCCGCCGTCGTCCCCTTTGCCGCCGTTGCCGTCGCCCCTTGTGCCGCCGTCGTCGAGTACTTTTCCCTGACTTCGACGAGCGAGCGCGTGTATCGGCCGCGTCTTGACGACGTGTTGAACAGCAACAAGATGGTCAGAAGGACGGCCAAACTCGCTGCGGCGGCGGCGGCACCGCCGCCGCGGCGGCGGCAGCTGATGTCAGCGAAGAAACTCCTGCTGCCAAAGACTGCCGCAAGGCCGCAACAGTCAGAAAGCACTGTTCCGTCGCCGTCATAGCCGTCACAGCCGTAAAACGCTCCGAAGCAACAACAGCGTCTTTTTCGCCTGCACCCGCGCGAAGGAGCCGCGGAAGCAGAATCAGAAGCGTAATCGCTCAACGAAGCGTCGGGCGACCACCGCGAGCAGATGCCGCCCCTCTCGACACCTCCGTTGTCGTTGTCCCCGCTGCTGCGAGTGAGCCGCTTTTGCCGGTGCATCTACTTCTACTTTCTTTCCCCCGTCTCCTTCTTAGCGTACTTTCGATATTTGCTTGTTCATGATTTCTACCTCGTCACTTACGACTGGGAAACAAAAGGGCGCAAGCGAGGGAGAAAACAGAAAGAGCTAGCTGCGAAAAAAGAGAGAGGGAGCGGCAGAAGAAAAAAACAAAAAATGGCAAAAAAACATATTTTGCCAGATACTTAAAAACCCGGGAGGATTTCCTTACGCGATCTCGTGCTGGTCATCGTAATGAGGGAAGAAAACGAGGTGGCCACAGTCAAGCACCGACAGTCAAGCACCGACAGTCAAGCACCGAAGTCATACGATAGCAGCACAAGACGCACCAGCTTGCAAAAAAGAGGGACGAGAACTTTGCGAGTCGAGCCTTGATGCCAAAATAAGAATCCAGTAAGTAAACGATAGAATCTCGCCTGGAGTTCTCCTCAAAGCTTTTTTTTTACACATCCGGCATCTCCTCGATGGCCTTTATCACGTCGCCGTACAGCAGCTGCATCATCTTGGACTTGCAGTCCCCCTGGAAGTGGGCCCCGGCAAAGGGCTCAAAGGACCCTCCGCCGCCGCCGGGGACCCCGCTGCTGCTGCCGTTCATGCGCGCCAACTGGCTAGTTATGCTGATCTTAAAGTGCGCGTCGAACAAAGCTTGGTTGAGGCAGAGCCACGTTGAGGCAGACCCAGTTGCCACGTGTGTGGCAACTGGGTCACATAGCGCATGTTGACCATCAGCGTGAAGTAGTTGTTGTATTTCTCGACGCTGGGGTTCCAGTAGTACACGTAGGGAGGGAGGACGGGGGTGGTGCTTGGGGTGCTTTGGTCGTCGACCGCGGCTCCTA
>Ga0315283_10004245_pt1 | contig 12455 bp, 10 predicted proteins | sample YL17G09_0_MG_FD_204541 | JGI IMG/M metagenome (GOLD analysis project Ga0315283, IMG submission 204541) | Sediment microbial communities from Yellowstone Lake, YNP, Wyoming, USA - YL17G09_0 | ecosystem: Environmental > Aquatic > Freshwater > Lake > Sediment | place: USA: Wyoming | collected...
GACGTGCTACATGTGAGCGTGAAAATGGGGGTGGAGAGATACGCGGAAGAGGTCGAAATGGAGGCGTGGGGAAACTCGACGGCGATCTGTTTGAGGTTGGACGAACATGCGAAGAAGAAAAAACTCCTCTTTCAGACGCCTCTTTCAGACGTTTCTCAACCCCGACCAACCCAACCCCTCTCAACGACGACCACAACAGCTGCAGCAGCACCATCGCACGGCTCGAGCGGGTGGACGCCGACGAGCTCTTTGTGTCCCCGCTGACTCTGCAGAGCTTCACTTGTGAGTCTTCTACGAAAGCAGTCGGAAATCTTCTCTGGAGAGAACTTTTTTATCAACCCTCAATTCTTGTTTTTAATCATCACATAACTCTCCAAACAAAAAACAAAACTAGCCGAGGCCGCGCTCGAACAAAACACAAAGCAGGCCTACGCTCGGCTCATGGCGATACCACAGGGCGTGCTGGCGGGGGCTGGGAGGACGGGGTAAGGGATTCAGAGAGAGAGAAAGAGAGAGAGAGAAAACCTTTTTTCATTTTTCGTTTCTTTGTAAAAATACACTCGAGAACCAAATACTCTAGTAGCTCCCCTAGAGGCGAGAGGAGGGCGACGCCCCCGTGGCGACCTCTCGGCGGAGCAGCTCTCGCCGGAAGAGCGACGACAGGAGCGCCGCGGTAGACAACGACGACGGCGCTTCCCGCGGCAGCACCGCGGGCGGCAGCGCGACGACCGAGGGGGAAAAAGAGGGGCCCGAGTAGCACTCGGCGACCTCGGAGACCGCGGCGAGAGCTCGCCCAGCGTCGTCGGAGCTCGTCGCTCCCTCTCCTCCTCCTCCTTCTCCCGCGGCGGCGACGACCGGGACGACGCGGATCCCCCTGGATGCCGCCGCCTCCGCCAGCCTCGCGAGCGCCCTCCTGTCTCCGGCGCTGCGGCGGGAACGAGAAGGAGAGGACAGGAGGGGCGCTCCGTGGACGACGAAGAGCGCGTCCGGGGGGGGGAACGGCGAGGAAGGAGAAGAGAGAGCAGAGGAGGGACCGGTTCCGAGTTTGCGCCACCACTGCAGGAGCGAGCTGCCAAGGGGGCTTCTGCTGCCTCGCATCTCGTGTTCTTCCTCTCCTTCGTCGCCGTCGAAATTCTCCATCGAGGCGCACGCCGCGGCGACCTGGTCCTGGAAGGGCACCGGGGGAGGGAGGGAAGGAGAAGCCTCAGTAGTTCCGCCTTCGTTTCCTCGTTGCCCCGCGCTTGCGGCCGAGGCAGCCGGGACGACAGCGACGCCGTCGGAAGAGACGACGACACCGCTCCCTCCTCGACCTCTCCGCCCAGCAGCAGCCGCCAACGCCCGGAGGGCCCCGGCCTCTGCCCCGGGAGGCGAGCCCAGCAGCCACACGGAGGGGAGGCGCAGCGCGACGGGCAGGGCGGCCTCGCGGAAGTCGGAGCGTAGCCAGAGGGTGAGCGGCGTCCGCGAGGTGCCTTCGTCGTCGCTTTGTTCGCCGGCTTTCGCAGTTCCGGTCGCCGCGGCAGCGGCCCGGGCGGTCGCGAGAGGGAGGCGCGCGATGACGCTGAGGTGCGAGGAGGAAGAGGAAGGCGGCCGATGCGCAGGAGCGGAAGAAACCGCGGTCGCCGCCGTCCAAGACCCCAGGGCCCGCAGCCTCGCACCTCGCACGCCCGAGAGCCCCGAGCCGCGGACGGCGATGCGGAGCGCCACCATGGAGGCCGCCGCTGCTGCTGCTGCTGCGGTGGCGCCCGACGCCGCTGCTTTTGTTGTCGCCACCGCCGCCGCAGCAGGCACGGCCGCACCTCCGCCGCCGCTGACGGCCCGCGCCGCGCCGCGGCGGACCGCGGACCAGTAGGACGAGGGAGCCGCGGCCTCGGCCGCCGCCGCCGTCGAGGGAGCGCCGCCGCCGGCGAGCCCGCTGCTGCCGTTTCTCGCGGGGTCCCTCGCCGTCGCCGCCAACGGCGGCAGCGGGGGCATCCGCGCCGAGGCCACGGCCGCCACGAGCGGCGGCGCGAGCGTCGTCGAGAGCCGGACAGCATCAGAGGAAGGCGAAGGCGAAGGAGAAAAAGGCGTCGCTCCTCCCACCTCGTCCTCCCCCTCCTCTCCCCCTCCCCCTCCCTTTCTCCTCCTGCCCTCCCCCCAGGCCCTCGCCGAGATCGCGAGCAGCCGGTCGCGGTAGGTCGAGAGCCTGTGGGGCGTCAGGCTCGGCACGCGCAGCGAAAAGGTCGGGAGGGCCAGGTCGCCGAGCAGCGCCGCCGGGAGCAGCGACGGGGGGAGGCTGACGCTCGGCAGGGCCGAGGCCGCGAGCGCCGCGAGGCGGGAGGCGGCCGCGGTTGCCGCCGTGGTTGCTGTCGACGCCGCTGTCGAGGTCGGGGTTGCTCCTCCCGCGCCGTTGTCCCTCTTTTTCTTCCTTTCCTCGCGCGGCGAAGCCGCCACTGCCACCGCAGGTCCCGCTTCTCCTCCCTCCCTCCCTCCTCCTCCTCCTCCTCCTCCTCCTCCTCCTCCGGCTTCTTTTCCAGCGAGCAGCTCCGGGGAATGGTGCGTCCCCAAGTGCGTGTAGGAGGGCATCGCGGGCAGGCGCGCTGCCGCGGCCGCCGCGGCGGAGCGGGCGGCTCCCGCCACGGCCCCGGCGACGGCGCCGGCGGCTTTGGACGCCGCCGCCGTCGTCGCCGGGACGCTCCATCTCGACGACGGCGCCGGCGAAGAAGCAATATCGTCTTCTTTCGCAGTCAGCGGAGTGTGGGAGACGACGGCGGGGGCGACAGCAGCGGCGGCGTCGGCGGCAGCAGCGGAAGAGGCTTCGTCGTCGTTCGCCGCCGATGCCTCGCGCGCTCCCGCCGCGTCCGCAGCAGAGGCTGCGGCCGCCCCTCCCCCCCCCCGTTGCCTCAAGCCCGCATCGATCTCGGCCAGCATCCGCGGAACAGGGTCGTCCTGGTAGGTCAAAGAGTAGAAGAGCGGTCTCCACTTCTTGCGCTCGACGAGGTGAGCGAGCGCGGCGTTGCCAAGCGCCGGCGGGGCAAACGCCACGCACGAGACGGGCAGGTGGCGCGAAGGAGAAGACGGGTACTGGCCGTTCTTCCTCCTCCTCCTCCTGCTCTGCTCCTTCTCCTCCCTGTCCCGCAGGAGCAGCAGCCTGAGCGTCGCGAGCTGCGCGACGGCGCCGCCCAAAGAGTGGCCGCAGAGCAGGAGGCGCTCGCACCCGGCGAGCTCCGAGGCCGCGTGCTCAGCGAGCTGCTCTATCGGGACCGCCGCGGCGCGCTCGAGGAAGCCTCGGTGGGCGGCCGGGGAAGAAGAAGAAAAGCGGCCGTTGTCTTCTCTGCTTCTTCTTCCTTCGACTTGGTCGGTTTCGCCGTCGCCATCGTCGTCGTCGTCATCATCGTCCGACGGCTCCCAGTCAGGCAGCGCGTCCTGGAGCAGGTTCACGTCGGCCCAGAGGTCCCTCGCGTCCGTGGTCCCGGCGAATCCCACAACCAGCGTCCTGCCGTCTCCCGTGAGGGCTAGCACGTAGCGGTGCCTGACGTGCGGCAAGCTCGGCTGGAGGGCGACGACGCCGACGAGCCCGCGGTCGCCGCTGGTTTCGTTGCCGTCGCCGAGACCTTCTCTCTTGTTGCCGCCGCTGCCGTTGTTGGCCGCGGCGGCCACGGAAGAGGCTGTCGCCGCGGCGGCATGCGGCCCGAGCTCGTGCGCGGCGTAGGCAGCCTCGGAGACCGCCAGGGCGTTCATGACGTCCTAAAGGTGAGAGCGAGCGAGAGAGAGAAAGAGGAAGAGAGGTAGGGGAGGAGGTCAGCGACGCCCGAGAAAACCTCGTCGTTATGCTTTGGTCCGAGCTCCTTCTCTCTCTCTCTCTCTCTCCTTCCCTCTCTCTCTCTCTCTCTCTCTAACTCTCTTTCCATCCCATCCTACCTGCGCTCCCTCAAAGCTCTCGACGCGCAGAGCGTCGCAAAGGGCGGCCTCTCCTTCAAAAGTCCACCCCGAGCGAGCAGCTGCCTGCGAACGAGGAGGCATCGATTTGACGTCGCCGCCATCGGCAACGGCACCTGCTCCGAGTCCCGACGCCAGCCAGCCGGCGACGCGGTCGTGGAGGGCGTGGATGTAGTCGGAAGCCATCAGAGGCCGGCCTCCCTCTCGCTCTTTGCGATGGTGGGCGTGGCGCCGTGCCCGCTGGCGCGCGGGAGAAGAAGAAGCAGAGCGAAAGAGAGTTGAGTTTTGATGCTTTCTCTTTTTCTTTCTTTTCCTTCCGCACTTTTCTCTCGAGTCCGATCGAAGAAGGCTCGGCGAAAATCGTCGGTGCACTTCGTTCTGCGCCCCTCCGATAGAGACGCTTCCGCTCCTTCAATCTGTCCCAAATTCAGATGCCAGCCGCGAGAGAGCTTCCACCGGGAGGCTCCATCGAGGGCTCGGCAGGCAACGCCGTCGCCAGTGGCGCCAAAACAGCCTCCGCTGTCGGCGCCAACGGAGATGCTGCTGCTGCTGCCGTTTCCCCGACCTCGACCTCCCCCTCCGACCCGCACCTCGACCGAGACTACGAGCGCGTCCTCTCCCAGCTCGGAACGCTCATCTCCGGGCGCTCCCGCGGCGACGGCAGGGCCTGGGAGTGGGAGCACGCGATGGAGGTGATGGCTCTGTGCCTGGAGAGGGCCGGGTTGGTGGTCGCTGAAGAAGAGCAAGGCGGCGCGAGCACAGCAGACAACGGCGGCGCTTGCCCTTCTTCTTCTCCTTCCTCGCCCTCTCCCTCTTCCCGCTCCGTCTCCAAAAATCAGCTCAACAAGCTCCGCATCATCCACGTCACCGGAACAAAGGGCAAAGGATCCACCTGCGCCATGACCGAGTCGATCCTGCGGAGCTCGGGCTACTCCACGGGCCTCTTCACGTCGCCGCACCTGTGGGACGTCCGCGAGCGGATCCGGGTCAACGGCAGGCCCGTCGACAAGCGCGTTTTCATCACCGCTTTCGACGATCTCTGGGCAAAGCTGGAAGCCACGGCGGACGAGAGGGTGGGCGTGCCTGCTTATTTCAAGTTCCTGACGCTTCTGGGCCTGAAGATTTTCGTGGAAGCCGGCCTCGACGTCGTGGTGCTCGAGGTCGGGATCGGCGGCCGACTCGACGCGACAAACTGCGTTCCTCCGCCCGTCGCTGCCGGGTTCACCCCGCTGGGATTCGACCATTTGGAGCTCCTGGGGAACACTCTCCCGCTGATCGCCACGGAGAAGTCCGGGATCATCAAAGCGGGCAGCTCGGCGTGCCTCGTGGTGGCCGGGCAGCCGCCGGACGCCGGCGCCGTCTTGGTCCTTGCCGCGGCCAAGACGGGCGTGCCCTTTGCGCTCGCGCCCCCGCTGACGGACTACAAGGTCGAAAGTGGAGCGGAGAAAGGTGCTGCTGCCGGTGCTGCTGCTGGTGGCGCTGTCGCTCTGTCCCTGTCGGGAGAGCACCAGAGGGTCAACGCGTCGCTGGCCGTGGCGCTGTCGGGGGCGTTTGACTCGTGGGTGGCGTCTCTTTTGGAAAAGGCCAAGGTCGACAACGTCGAGGGCGAAAGCGACGACGCGGAAACTTTCCACGCGCGCCACTTTAGCAACGCCTTCTCTTCGAGCTCCTCTTCCTCCGCCTCCGCCTCCGCATCAGCAGCAGCAGCAACGTCGTCTTCGCGCACCGCGGCACTGCGCTCCGGGACGCTCCCTTCCTCGTACGCTCAGGGGCTCCAGTGCTGCGTTTGGCACGGCCGCGCCCAGGTCGTCGTCGACGAGAGCGTCCAGGCCCCTTCGTCGCTGTCGTTCTACCTCGACGGGGCGCACACGCCCGAGTCCTCGGCGACGTGCGCGAACTGGTTTGCGGAGGCGGTCGGCAGCTCTTCTTCTTCTGCTGCTGCTGCCGCCGCTCCTCCTTCGTCTCCTGCCGCGCCCGGCGAGCTCCGCCTTCTGCTCTTCAACTGCATGCACGAACGCGAGCCCCTGCGGCTGCTGGCCCCGCTCTCGCAGACGCTCGCGTCCAAGGGCCTGCCGCTGGCCGGGGCCGTCTTCGTGCCCCCGGACTCGACGTACGCGAAGCTGGGCCCCTCGGAGGAGTCGGCCTCGGCCGTCGACCTGAGCTGGCAGCAGGGGCTCGCGCATCTGTGGAGGGAGAACTTTGCCGTTGCCGCCGCGGGGAAGGAGGCGAGAGGCAGCAGCAGCAGCAGCGGAGCTGCTGCAACCGAGTCGGCTGCAGCTTCAGCAGCAGCATCAGCAGCAAAGCTCCTGCCGCCTCTCTCGACAGCAGCAGGGGCAGGGGCAGCAAACGCTGCCGCTCCCACCGGCGCTGTCGCGCCCTCGGTCCGCTCGGCGCTCGAGTGGCTCCGCTCGGCGACGCGCGCCTCTCCGGGGCTCAAGATGCGCGTGCTCGTGACCGGCTCGCTCTATTTGGTCGGGGACGTGCTGCGCCACCTAGGCAAGAACGAAGACTGAAGTAAAGAAAGAGTTTTTTTTTGGAAAAAATTCCCCTCTTCAACTCGGGTTGATTTTCACAAAAAAACGTCAACGGCACCAGGTCTCTCTCTCTCTCTCTCTCGCGCGCGCGCGCGCACGATTTCTTTAAGCAATTATTTTGGTCTCTCTTTCTCTCTCGCGCGCGCGATTTCTATATGAATTTATGTTGGTTACCGCGCGCGCGCGCACGCACGAAAAAGTAGCGCGAAGCGGCAAAAGAGGAGGCTATTCTTTTTTTAAAAAAAGGCAACGAAAATAGACTTTCGGCCTGGTGATTTTATCACTCAAAATCACAGCCGGAACCTCGGCCTGGTCGAAGGGTAGACCCTCTTGAGCACGCGAGACACGGGGCCCATCACCACAAACGACTGCCACAGCACCTGGCACGCCAGGTTGCCCGCGAGCAAGAAAAACAGGCCCAGCCTGAACTTGAACGGCATCCCGGGAGAGGCCGCGCCACCGGCCTCCTGATAAGCAATCCAGGCCGGCGACGTCGGGGTCGTGTCGTTGAACTCTTGCGATGCGATGTGGAACACGAAAGTCAGGTAGTTGTCCGTGGTGAGCAACAGGACCACGCCCAGGGCCGCCAAGGAAACGTAGACAAACATCAGCGCCCAGTTGCGCGTGACGTTTCGAGTGAACCCGGAGCCGAAGCTGAAGACGACTGCCGAGGTGATGAACTGGAACAAGGTGCAGAAGAAAAGTATGGTCGCCTCCCAGTTGTCCCCCAGGGTCCACCAGTCCTTGCCCGCGGCGTACTTCGCGGGCCAGGGGACGAACTCGGGCGACTTGCGCATGTACTCGAGGGCTCCCGACGTGAAGGCCGTGTTGATCACCCACAAACCGAGCACGGAAGCCATGGTGATGGACGAGAGCAAGCCGTGCGTCGGCCTCTTTTGGCGCAGAACCTTGGCCGGGAGGGCGAGCGTCATCGTGTACGGCAGGCAGATGATGGCGATGCCCTCGATGAGCATGTAGGCAGCCTGTTTTGGCGTTGAGGAGGGGGGCGGAAAGGTGAGTTTCGGTCGAGAACCCGTCGTCATTAGGTCGAAGTTGACCGACCTTGCCCCGAAATCGGGTCGACGCGCGCCCGGTTGGTCTGAAGACCCCGGAAATTCGATTTCGTAAACGGCATCTGTTGCGGAATCCAACCCCACCACGCGATTCTAGAGCGCAAATGAGGCACCTCGGCGGGTTCAGCTAGAGCAGAGAGTCGCGTCTTCGGGGGTGGAAAGGCGATGCGCAGTTTTTGCCACTCGGTCGCGGCGGAGTCAGCGTCGTTTCTCCCCTCTCCCCCCAAAACTCGACCCTCACCTGGCACATAATCACTCCGTAGTAGTAGCACGCGAGCTTCAGCACGGAGAAGAGCAGCCCGTAGGTGATGAGGAACTTGTAGGAGGCGATGGAGGTGTGCAGAGCGGCTCGCCCTTCGCGCAAAAGCTCCTCGACGGCGGCGACCTGGTTGGTTGTTTGTTTTTCAGAGAGCAAAAAATCAAGAGGGTTGGTTTCCGCTTCTTCGAGCTCCCAAGCAGCCGCAACAGCACGAAACGACAGAGGAGAATGCGCTCGGCACGCCTACGCAACTCACCGACTTGATCTTGGAGGTGAAGGGCGACACCATCGAGGCCTCGGCCTCGGACAGAGCGACGCCCGTGTGCGCCGTGCGCAGCGCTCCACAGTCATTTCCACCATCGCCGCACATGCCCACGACGACGCCCGACGCGATGAACGCGTCGATAACACGGATCTGTTGGTGTTTTGGGTGGATGCGACGCACGTTAGAGTGAGAACGAACACGCGAAACACCGGAATGCGGAGATTGAAAAAGACGTGCGCATCTCGACAGACTCGAATTCGCCGCGAGCGCATCTAGACAGACTCACCTTTCCCTCGGGCTTGACGCGTGCGAACACGCGCGTGCAGTAAAGCAGCTCCGGCGCCCTGCCCATCAGCTGCAGGATCTTGAAGGCCGAGCCAGTGACGGCGAGCTCGACCTCGCCAGATTTGAGTTTGCTCCCGTGCTGTAAAGTGCGTAGTTTTTGACGAGTGTGGCGCAATGTAAGCTTGAGGCAAATACATGCGACGCATTGTAGCGCAACTGCGACGCAACCAGCGCTGCTTACCTTGGCGAGGAGCTCGTCGGTCGTCAGGTTGGCCTCCCTCCCTTCGTCATCGGCGCTCATCTCGTGCCACACGACCGTGCCTTGCTTGGAATCGAACTCCCCGAGGAAGATGGGCGTCGACTGGCCCGTCAGGCCGCACTCGCGGGCGATGTGGACGCCGCATTGCGGACTGTCTCCCGTGATCATGACGACGCGGATGTCTCCAGCCTGTGTTTGTGCGGTGTTTTTGAAGATGCGGCGCATCATTTTGTTACTGTTAAAGTCATGCGACGCACTGTTGCGACTCCTGCGGAGAATGCGCTATTGAAAAGCCGCAAACACCCCCCCACGCGTACCTTGAGCTTGGCGATCGTCGCCGCACTGTCATCCCGGAGCTCGTTGCGGAAGATGATGAGCCCCTGGAACGTCAAGTCACGCTCCATATCGTCGCGGTCCATGGGCATGTTGAGCGGAGATCTCTGCCGCGGTGAGAGTGAAAATTTTGATGTTATTGAAGTTGAGGTGATTTCGGTGAGCGTGCCGTTTCTATGCGTCGCAGCGCGGCGTCGGCCTCGCAATCCGCGCGAGCATTTGTCCGCACGTAACAAAAATACAATGCGACGCACCTGCGTCCCCAAGACGCGCTTGGCGAGCGCCAAAACGTAACATCCGGCGAGTGCGTGCCGCTGCGCGACGCGGGCGTAGTCAGCAGGCAGCGTCTCTTGTTTGCAGAAAGCAGCCACCGTCTCGAACGAGCCCTTCACGTAGATCTCCTTGACGCCGCAGGGCTTCTCGACGATCACGCTCTGCGTCATCCGCGAGTGGCAGAAGTCGTTCCTCTGATGGACGACGTGCGCCCTCCCTTCGCCGCAAGTCAGCACGACGGGCGAGACGCCGTCGCTCGACGTAAACTTCCACCCGGTCGCCTGGAACATTTTGTACTCGACCTCGTTGGCCACGATCATGTCCCCTACTTTCTCGGCGTTGTTGCACGTCGCGAGGCCCACGAGGTGGTCGGCGTGGGAGTCGGCAGCGGAGAGCAAGGGGCCCATCTTGGTGCCGTCGGCAGCCTGAGCGAGAGTGGTGAGTTTTTTTTCGCGAGTGGGGGTGCCAGTGAGCAACTTTGGCGCTTCGTATCTCCCAACCGACGCAATGCCAAGCCCTGCCTTCGCGGGGCATTCACTCAGCACACCGTGCGCTATCGTTTGTGGGGGTCGGAGGTGGACAAGGGCGACTCGAATTTTCGTGTCTCCGGAAGCACCTCGCGTCGTTGTCGGCAGCGGCGACCAAGGGGGGCTCCTTTGACCCCGGGCGCTCGAGGGTGCCGCTCGAGGTCGAAAAATCGCAAAACGCCTCTATTTCCCTCATGCAGCTGAGCGTTCGATAGCACTGTGCGTTCGATGATCATGGGGCACGTATCAACGCAAGCGGAAGCTCAAAAGCGAGCGGAACGAGGCCGAAAACGCCTTCATAGTTAGCAAAAAAAAAGGCATTTTCGGGCCAATTTTCACCATTTTGAACACTTTGAGGGCCTCGTCGACCTCTTCCGGTCTGCTTTCCGCTTTCGTTTGGCCTGCACACGATGTCGATGAGCACAAGGCACCTCTAGCAGCCCGACGTGTGTACAAAGCAAGCGCGGAAGCCTGTCAAAAAGCCCGGAAATGCGGGTTTGGACCGCCTTTCGACGGTTTCTGGGCTTTCTCGACCCTTGCTGCTCGCCCTTATGCCTTCGAGCGTGCTAGCCTTGAAAGGAAGCATCTAGACGCGTCGAATGAACCCCGAATCAAGCAAAGATAATGCGCAAAAGGCTGTCAAACTGACCGCAAAAGTCGGATTTTTGAGGAGGCTGCTTTGGGCTCTCGTTCGCTCGCGAGCGGGGAGTTGCTCAGCTTGGACTGCCTTACTGCCTCCGCCCCAAAGTGCCCCTTCCGCTCCAAATCAAAGCCTCCCGCCACGCGCATCAGACGCAGCACGCACTCTCGAGCCGAACAGAGTCAGTTTGGGGCCCGCTCCGAATTTTCCGCGTCTCTGGGGAAAAAGCTGGCTCTGTTTCTCGCGCGACGCTTTGTATTTCTCCAAGCACCACAAAAAGAAAAAAGAAAGAAACTCACCGGCGGCTGGAACCCGACAAAGTCGAGCCCCTCCTTGGTCAGCGTCCCCGTCTTGTCGAAGCAGAACACGCGGATCTTGCCGCTGATCATGATGCGCTTGGGCTGCAGGCAGTTGATCCCGTGGCGCTTGAGGCGCTCCATTGACTGTTTTTTGTTTTTGTTTTTTCGAGTGAGAAAGTTGAGCGTGGGGGGAAAAAAACGCAACGAAAAAAACAAAAAACCTCAGCCCCGTCAAAAAACAAAATCCTCAAGGAAAGAAAACTCACGTGGATCTGCCCGACCTCCAGGGCCACGGGGAGCAGCGGCGACAGCACCTGGTTGACGATCGCCGTCGCGTACATCCACTTTGTGACCCAGTCCGAGAGGTTGCCGGCCATCTGCTGGAACACGATCGACAGCACAAAGCAGACCGACGCGTAGAGCAGCAGCATCGTGATGACGACCGTCAGCTCCTCGTCGTACTTGAAGATCATCGACGCCGGGAAGAGGATGACCGAGAGCAGGTCGCCCTTGGAGGTGTCCATGCCCGTGGCGACGGCGACGGCGGTGACGAAGTTTTCCTGCTGTTCGTCGTCGGCCGCGGCCGCGCCTTTCCCACCAGCAAGAACGCTCCCCGATCCGCCTCCTCCCGACCCGGCCTGCTTGATCGTCGTCCCCGAGAACAGCGTGTGCCTGGGGATGGGCTGCCTCACGTCGTAAACCGTAACAGAAGAGGGCGCGGCAGACTTCACGCAGGGCATCGACTCGCCCGTGAGCGAGCTCTCGTCGACGACACAGCTGCCCGCAACGACAATCAGGTCGCACGGCACGTGCGCCCCGGCGCCGAGCCTCACGACGTCGCCCGGGACCACCTCCCTGGAGTCGATCTCGACCCACGGGCCCCTCTCTCGCCGCACGCTCACAAAGCTGTGCACGTGCGCCACCTCGGCGATCGCCAACTGCGCCCTGTGCACCAGGAACATCGCGACGGCGCCCGAGAGCAGCACGACGACGGTCATGATGACGGCCACGAAGAGGTAGCTGAACCAGTACCAGAGGATGTACTGGACGAGCTGGTAGACGTGGAACATCGTGAACCACTCGTCGACGATGAGCTCGCCAAAGGTGGAGGGGCGGAAGGGGCAGGCGTTCTCGCCGACGACGGACTTGCGACGCGCGACCTCGGCATGGGAGAGCCCGCCGGCGGCGGCGACGGCGTGGAAGTCGGCGGTGGTGGTCCCGACGGTGAGCCTGGCCCTGCGGACCCTGGCCGATAGGTCGTCCGCGACGAAGCGGATCCCCTGGAAGACGAAGTAGCGGTTGGGGATGTCGTCCTCGTGGTCGTCGCCGTCGGGAGCCGTTGGAACGGCGGCGGAGGGAGCAGGGGAAAGAGAGGCGGCGGCGGCGAGCGCGGCGACGCCTTCGTCGTCGAGGCCGCTCGAGTGCCGGCCGATGCTTTCGCGGTTGATCCGCAGAGGGTTGAAGACGCTCCCGGAGGATGCGGCTGCATCGAGAGCTGCTGCCGCTGGCGGGAGCTTGACGCCGCCGATCTTAGCGCATCCTCCCTCGACCGCAGCGCGGACGGCGGCCTCCCTGGCCTCCTCCTGGCCCTTGACCCCGGGAGGAGGCCCGCCGACGATCGCGACCGTCTTGAAGTGGCCCCTATGCGACTCCGGGGTCAGCGCGTGCTTCATCCTCCTGAACACGGCGACGACGGGAGAAGCGTAGCTGGAGACGACCTCAACGGCAGCGGGGGCGCGGACGTGCATGTGCGTGGCCTCGGGTAAAACACAGGGGACGCGGAACCAGTTGAC
>Ga0315283_10004247_pt1 | contig 12452 bp, 9 predicted proteins | sample YL17G09_0_MG_FD_204541 | JGI IMG/M metagenome (GOLD analysis project Ga0315283, IMG submission 204541) | Sediment microbial communities from Yellowstone Lake, YNP, Wyoming, USA - YL17G09_0 | ecosystem: Environmental > Aquatic > Freshwater > Lake > Sediment | place: USA: Wyoming | collected...
GATGCTCTGGAGGGCGGCCCGGGTTTTCCCGTCCTCTGTCTGCTCTAGCAGCAACTCGGCCTGTCCGAGGATCACATTGAGCGGGGTCCCCATCTCTTGTGCCGATCCAGACATCTTTGTAAGCCACACCGCAAGTAGTCTCACGACCGTCCGATGCTCGGCCTGGCGTTGGCTCTCGTCGGCCACCTGCTTGTTCAGTGCAAGATCCAGGGCCCTCCTCATCTCGCTCACGTCCTGCCTGGCTGCCTCCACCAGCTCATCGCGCTGTTTGAGGGAGGCGCTCATCGCCAGCTCAAGGTCACGAAAGATCACTTTCAGCAAGGCGTTCCACACCGTGTGGTGCAAGCGGGGCCTCGTCCAAAAGGCTTCGAACACCAGCGGCTGAATGGAGGTCAGAAAATGAACGAAGGTGCGGAGGTGCCAGTCTGCGCCGAGACCGAAGGGATCGCGATATTGTGCTGCCTGCGCACCGTCTCTGTCGACAGATCCCTGGTTCTCCCCGTTCAGCAGGGAGAGCAGATACTCTTGCTGCGAACGCTTCAACCGGGCGACCGCGAGGTCGTCCGACAGCAACGAGGCCACGCCTGGTTCGCTCCCGAGGTGAAGGGCCAAGGTTTCAAGAATGAGGTCGAGATGACGGGCGAAAAGCGGTTCCAGCAGAGGGAGCGAGGCTTCCTCTTCCAGCGTGAGCAACATCCTGTCCTCCTGTCGGCCATCTCGTTCTTCCATCACGGTCTCCCTTTCTCCATCGTTCAACCTCTCAACTCATGCTTCAACGAATCCTGTACCCTCCCGCGATGGTGGGAAGCATGACGCCGGCGCCTACGGCACCGGCCGCCACGTCAGAACCTTCTCTCCATCGACAGGCACCCAATCCTCCTTCACCCCCCGCCCGATATAGCGATCACCTGCGAGCACGTGCAGAAGGGCTTGAGACAGTTCTCCATTGCTGGCACATCTCTTGAGGAAGTAGCCGCGGGCTCCCGCCTTGAAGGCCAAGGACACGTAGACCGGCTCCCGATGGACCGTCAGAATGATCACCTTGCTCTGCGGGACAATGGTCTGCAAGGCGCGAGTGGCGTCGAGGCCATTCAGCCTGGGCATCGAAATATCCATGATAATAATGTCCGGCTTCAGCCGTTGTGCCATTTCGACGAGCGCCTGCCCATCTGTCACCATCCCCACCACCTCACCCAATCCGTCTTCTAGTAAGCCACATAAAGCGCTCAGCATTTCTGGGTGGTCGTCGGCTAGAAGGATCCGTGGCTTCGTCATGTGTTGTCGTCCTCCTCTCGGGAACGGCGAGAGTATTGGTATCGTGGGCTTCTGGAGAGACGGTGCAACTAGGAAGAACCCTGGTGTTGCGGGGCAATCTTACTAGAGGGGAGCAGGGGGACGTAAGACGTTAAACGTAAAACGTGAAACGTGAAACGTAAGACGTAAGACGTAAGACGTGAAACGTGAAACGTAAGACGTGAAACGTTCTAGTCCGGAAACGAGCTACGTTTCACGTTTCACGTTTCACGCTCTGCGACGCTTAACGTCCCAGACTAGAGGCCGGTGATGCCGTGGGTGATCGCGTACTTGGTCAAGTCGGCAGTGGTGTGAATATCCAGATGCTGCATGATGCGGGACTTATGGAACTCCACCGTTTTCACCGACACGTTGAGGATCGTGGCGATCTCTTTCGTGCCGTGGCCCTCGGCGACGAGCTGCAAGACTTCCCGCTGGCGCGAAGTCAGCGCTGCGGACGCAGCCTTCTTGCCTCGCGCGCCGGTAGATGGCTTGAGGACCGAGTCCAGCACATCTTTCGTGAGCAGAGGCGTGAGATAGTGTTGGCCTTGGAGGACGGACTTGATCGCCAGGCTGAGTTCCGAAGCCGCGGAGCGCTTGAGGAGATACCCGCAGGCCCCGAGCTGGAAGGCTTCGGTCGCATAGGTCGGACTGGCATGCATGGTGAGGAAGATGAGTTTGCTGTCCGGCACCAGTGTACGGAGTTGCCTGGCCGCTTCGAGCCCGTTCAAGAGCGGCATCGAGATGTCCAGGAGAATCAGATCCGGCCGCAGCTTCTGCGCCGCCTCCACCAGCGCCCGCCCGTCTTCCACCGTGCCCACCACGTCGCACTCACTCTCCACCAGTTTCCGTAAGCCGGCGAGGATCAGCGAGTGGTCATCGGCCATGAGGACGCGCGGTTTCTTCATGCGCCCTTCTGAGCAAGCGGAATCCAGGCGCACACCTTCGTCCCTTCCCTTGGGAGGGAATGGATCCGGAGAAACCCGCCCAGTCCACGCGCACGCTCCTGCATGCTCACCAAGCCGAGTCCTTTCACGCGAGCGTTCTTGTTCTTCAGCTCGAACCCCTTGCCGTTATCGCGCACCGACAAGCCGATCCCTTTGGACGAGCCGCTCAAGCTCACCATAACTTCGGTCGCCTGGGCATGCCTGGACACATTCTGCAGACTCTCCTGCATCATGCGAAACAGATTGGTGGCAATCTCCGGCGAGAGCGTCCCGGGCACCTCACGAGCGGTAAACGTCACGGGCAGCCCGGTCCGCTTCGTGAACTCGGCGACATGGTCTCGTGCGGCGACCTCCAAGCCGACGTGCTCGAGCAAGGAGGGGTGCAGCCTGTACGCCAGATCGTGCAGGTCGTCGGAGAGATGCCCGACGTGGTCTCGAATCACCGCGAGCTGCTGAGCGATCGGCTCAGGGGGGGCGATGGGGGCGCGTTCTAACGTCTCCAGTTCGACCGACAGAGCCGCCAGTCGTTGATTGAAGTCGTCGTGCAGTTCGCGCGCGATCCGCTTGCGTTCCTGTTCTTGAGCCTGGATCAGCTTCCCCGTCAGGGATTCCAACTCCTCCCGTTTTTCGCCAAGCAGGAGGATGTGTTGCTCTAACGACCGCGCCATCTGAATCTGCGCTGAGATATCCGTATGCGAAATCACGCCGCCCTGCGACTCTTTCAGTTGAGTCACCCGCATCAGGAACCAGCGCTCTTCTTCCGGCGAATGGCAGGGATATTCCGCGCTAAAACTCGGTTGCCTGCCCCCCAACACGGCTTCAACACCCTCGACAATCACCTGGGCTGTCGACTGTCCGCCGGCAATCGCTCGCCGGCACACGTCCAGATAATTCTGCCCGACATCGTCACCGGCGACCGCGGGATTCGAATTGCAACGGGCGAACTCTTTCCAGGCGTCGTTCGTCTTCACAATCACCCCGTCCTTGTCCAGCACGCAGACATGCGCGGAGAGTGAGTTCAGGACAGCGCGAGCAAAGGCGTCGCTGGCCTGCAGTGCCGCCTCCGCAACCTTCCGCTCGGTGATGTCCGTTACAATGCCGCAAATCGCGTACGGCGTGCCGTCGAGCCGCCGCAGTGAAAACTTGGACACGATGCTCGTGTGGGGGCCGCCATTGTGGAGCGCGACTTCTTCGAACTGGAGCGACCCCCCGGCTTCCAATACCTTGAGGTCGTTGGCTCGAAATGCGGTGGCCTGCTCCGGCGGGAAGATATCATGATCCGTCTTGCCGATGATGTCCTGGCGGATGAGATGGAAGGTCCGCTCGAATTGTCGATTGACGTCCAGATAGCGGCCCTCGACATCCTTCAGAAACACCATTCCCGGGCTGTTCTCGAGAATGGCCCGGAGTCGCGCTTCACTTTCGCGGAGTGCTTCCTCCGCCCGCTTACGTTCGGTAATGTCATGAGCCAGATAGATCAGGCATGGAGTGGACCCGAGTTGGATCGAATCGACGGAGACCAGGATAGAGCGAATCTCTCCGGACTTGGTCCGGAGCAGCCCTTCCCGATTGTGCAGGTAGCCCTGTTCCCGAATTTCTCCGAGCACAGATGCGCGTTTCGATGGATCGGCCCACAGCCCCAATTCTAAGGTCGTACGACCAATCACTTCCTCGCGCGCGTACCCGGTCAGCCGGCTAAATCCATCATTCACATCACAAAACCGGCCTTCCGCCAGTGTACTGATCCCGACAGCGGAGGGAGTCCAGTTGAACAGGGTTTGAAAGTGTTGTTCCGACTGGATCAGGTCCTCGATGAGCCGATTTTGCTCTTGCATGGCCCGATTACGCTCGGTGATGTCGCGGACGATCGCAACGAGGCGGGGCTGAGCCGTGCCGACTCCGACACATTGCAGATTGATCTCCACCGGTACATCCACACCATCCTTGCGCCGATGGACCGTCGTGAAGCTGTGGGCCGACTCCGCCCCACTCACCAGCGGCGCAATCATTGCCCGGAACCGCGGCTCGTCGAACTCCGGCTTGATGTCGAGCGGCGTCATGCGCAGCAATTCTTCCCGGCTGTATCCCACCTGTCGCACGGCCCCCTCGTTCACGTGGCTGAACCGCAGCGTGCGGGGATCGAAGATGAACGCGCCGTCCCTGGTGGCATCCAGCGTCTCCAGCGCCTCGCGCATGGCCGCCTCCGTCCGCTTCCGCTCGGTGACATCGCGCAGAATGACCGTCAATAGTTCCTTGTCGTCGACCCGGGCATGAGAGATGGATGCTTCGACGGGAAATTCCTCTCCATTGGCTCGCAGGCCGAGCAACGTGTTGGATAGTCCCATTGAACGGGAAGTCGCTTGTGTCAGAGCGAAGACGCTCATATGACCGTGGTGCGCCTGTCTGAACCGCTCCGGGATGAACCGGTCGAATGGTTGTCCGATCGCGTCTGCGCCTTGGCAAAGAAACATGGATTCTGCAGCTCGGTTGAAAATCACCACGTGCTCCCCCTCATCCACGGTGATAATGGCATCCATCGCCGATGCGATGATCCCCTCAAGCTGCGCCCGCTGAGCCTTCACCACCTCCTCAGCCAGCTTGCGATCGCTGATGTCCAGAAGCGATGTCCGCCAATGGGTGATGAGCCCTGGCTCTTCGTGAACCGCGAGGCTCTCGAAATAGACCCAGCGCGAGGCGCCGGACGCTTTCCGGAGCTGCACCTCACAGGTTTGTCGCGTGCCTCTCTTCAAGACCTCCTGATAATGCCGGCGGAAGATGCTCTCATCCTCCGCGGCAACGAAGCGCGCGAGTGGTTGCCGGATCAGCTCATTCCGGTTGATGCCGAGCAGCGTCCCGGCCCTCAGACTGGCCTCCACAATCTTGCCGTGAATATCCAGCGTGAGATGGCCGGCCGGGGAAAAATCGTAGAGATCCACATAGCGGTCGCGCGCCGTTTCGAGCTCCACCTGGGTCCGGCGCAGCTCGTCGTTCTGCATCTCCAGCTCGATCTGATGAACTTGTAGTTCGTGCACCAGCTGTTGCACATCCTTGACCGGCATGGCCGCGACGTCGCGCTTGGTCGTCCGTAGCAGTTCCTCCGCCTGTCGGCGAAGCCCCGTGACCTTCGTTGATCCGTCTGGTTTCTTGGCCATCACAGCGCCCTTCTCAAAGCAGGTTCAGGTCAAGGTTGAGGTTAAGCCCGGAGCAGGATTTCACTCAGCCTGAGCCTCAACCTAGTCCTCAACCTTGGCCTTAGCCTCAACCTTCCCCTCCTGCCCCCTCACCTCTTCCATGGCTAACAGAATTCGGCCTGGTTGAGCCAGCTCCTGTTCGAGACGACGGCCATTGAGCGCCCATACCCTACGTCCGATGTGAGGGAACGTCTGGTCCACGACGAAGTCCTGGAACGAGTTGCGCTTCGGCAGAATCTCTTCCAGCAGCCGGCGTAAATCGGGAATGTTCCAGGCCCCGTTGCAGAGGTGGTAGAGGAGCTGCTGCTCGACCTCGCGCGGCGTCACCTGAAAGATCCGGTAAAATGACTGGTTGGCCGAGACCACGCGGAGCTGGTCGTCCAGCACGAGCAGAGGTTCACGCACTGTCTCCACGATGCTGGAAGCAAAGCCGCGCGCGGCTTCGACGACCTGCTCAGCCTGCTTGCTCTTGGTGATGTCCAGAAACGTCAGCACGAGCCCGTCGATGGTGTTCTTGGAGGTCCGATAGGGCAGGATCCGCATGACGAACCAGCTCCCGTCGGAGGCCTGGACTTCCCGCTCCTTGACGACGAGCGTCAGGAGCACGTCCTGGGCATCCTCCAACAACCGGTCATCGGTCAGCTTCGAGACGATATCCGACAGGGGGCGCCCGACATCGATGGCGATCAGGTTGCTGACACGCTTCGCCTCCGAGGTGAACCGTTTGATGCGCAGATCGTTGTCCAGAAAGATCGTGGCAATCTCCGTACTGTTCAGGAGATTCTGCAAATCGTCGTTGGCGTCCGCGAACGCATCGAGCTTGCCCTGGAGTTCGGAGTTGACGGTCACCAGTTCTTCATTGAGGGATTGCATCTCTTCCTTCGCCGTCTCCAATTCCTCATTGGTGCTTTGCAGCTCTTCGTTGGTGGATTGCAGTTCCTCGTTGGTGGACTTCAGCTCCTCATTGGAGGTTTGCAGCTCCTCGATCGTCCGCTGCAAACGCTGCTTTGTAAACTCCAGTTCCTGCATAAGCCCGGGGTCCCCTTTCTTCAAGGGTGCGGCCGCTCGCGCCGGTGCGCCCTTCCTGGCGGCGGGCTTGTCCTCCCGCGCCTGGTCAAAGGTCACCAGGAACAGGCCCTGGAGGGCCTCCGGCTCGGCAATTTTCTTGACGGTCAGGTTGACCAGGATGAAATCGCCGTTGGCCCTTACTCGTAGGCCGCGGTGAACGACTTCGTCCTCCTTGCTTGCCGCCTGATGGAGCGCGGTCGCCAGATCGTGCTGCAACCCTTCCCGCGCCATCTCGATCAGATGGTGTGTCGGCTGGCCTGGCGCCGGTTCGAGATAGGCGCCGGTATGCCCGTGAATGTAGACGACCTCGCCCCGACCGTTGACGACGACCGCCGCCGGCGCGTAGCGCGATACCAACAGCTGCTGGATCAGCGTGGGAATAGAGGCGAGGCGAGTGGTGATCGTGGGCGCCTCGTCGTCTACGCGGGTCTCGGTTATCCCTTTCATCAAGCCACCAGGAAACCGTTCCAGGCCTGGAAACGTGCCGGGCTCAGCCGTCCGCCTGAAGAGCTTCCATTTCCGGTCAATGACGGTGAAGAGACCTTCGAACCAGCTGATCGTTTCGGACGAACCGAGAAACAGGATGCCGTTCGGCTTCAAGGCGTAGTGGAACAGCGGCAGGAGTTTTTGTTGTGCCTTGGCTTCCAGATAGATCAGGAGATTGCGGCAGGAGAGGAGGTCCAGCTTCGTAAAGGGCGCATCGGTCAGAACATTATGCGTCGCAAACACCACCAGATCCCGAATCTCCTTCTTGACCCGGTAACTGCTCTCTTCCTTGGTAAAGAACCGCTGCAGACGCTCCGGGGTGAGGTCCCCGGCGATGCCGATCGGATAGAGGCCGGTGCGCGCCGCCTCAATGGCCCGGCTGTCGAGATCGGATGCAAAAATCTGTACGGTGAGGCGGAGCTTCTTCTGCGTCAGGTATTCTCGGATGAGAATAGCGAGCGAATAGGCTTCCTCTCCGGTGGAACAGCCGGCGACCCACAGGCGCAGGGTCGCGCCCTCCGGCTTGCCCTCCACGAGAGCGGGCAACACTTTCTGTTCGAGGACCTCGAAGGCCTGCGGATCGCGAAAGAAGCTGGTGACCCCGATGAGCAGCTCCTGGAACAGGGCATCGATCTCATACGGATTCGCCAGCACAAACCGGAGATACTGTTTCAGGTTCTCGATCTGGTGCACGTTCATCCGGCGTTCGATGCGCCGGTGAATCGTGTTCTCTTTGTAGAGGGAAAAATCGTTCCCGGTCCGATCGCGCAAGAGGATGAAGATTTTGCGCAACGTCTGGGAGGCGTCGCGCTCAGGGAGAAGTTGCGCCGGTTTCGTCAGGCTGCGCGCGTATGCGCGCAACGGTTCCGCCATCAGCCCCACAGGCTGAACCACATCGGCCACCCCGGCGGTAATGGCGCTGCGCGGCATGCTCTGATACTTGGCCGATTGCGGATCCTGCGCGATCGTCATGCCGGACTCGGCCTTGATCGCTCGCAGCCCCACGGTGCCGTCGCTGCCGGTCCCGGACAGGATGATGCCGACGGCTCGTTGCTTCTGATCCTCCGCCAACGAACGGAAGAAGTAATCGATGGGCAGCGGCACGCGATCCTGCGAGGGGGGCTCCATGAAGTGCAGGATGCCGTGCAAGATCGCCAGGTTGGTGCCGCCCGGCGCCATATAGACGCCGTTGGCCTCCACCTCCATCCCGTCCTTGGCCTCCACCACCGGCATCGCGGTGCATTTACTGAGCAGGCTCGGCAGGAGACTGACATGGCCCGCGTGCTGGTGCGAGACCACCACGAAGGCCATCCCGCTGATGGGAGGCATGTGGCGAAAGAACTCTTCCATGGCTTCCAACCCGCCGGCGGAGGCGCCGATCCCGACGATCAGAAAACCCGGCGGTTCTGAGAGCAGGTCTGTCAATGGAGCGGGCTTCGCTGGAGGGAGCGTGACTTTCACAGGCTGCCGCTTGGCACCCTTGTGCTTGGCGCGAGTCTTGGAGGGAACTGTTTTTCTCCTCGTCTTTCGTGCCGCGGCCACAGAATCTTCTCCTCGACATAACAGAGACCGCGGCACCGAAAAGTGGCACCCGCGGCTGAAGAGTTGATCAGGAGCCAGAGTCTAGGCCTTTTCTCAGTATCAAACAAGCAGGGCGATCGCCACTGGACAGGCTCTAGTAATGTTCCTCTCCAGGACTAGCAATCTCCCTAGTTCCCCTGAACGGGTCCTTGCTTTATACAATCAGAGACTCACTGTCCATTAGTATAAGCTACATATAGTATAGGCTACTAGTATAAGCTACAAAGTTGCGCGTGACAGGCGCACATCGCTCATCACTCCGTTTCTTGTCGTGGGGAGGACGATATGGCCCAGGCATATTCCATCGAATCGGCCATCCAACAACAGCTTGCTCGGGCGGGCACCTGCTCGCTGGATGAACTCGCCGCCCTGTTGCCCGTCTATTCCTGGGGCCAGGTCTTCGCCGCCGTGGATCGGCTGACGCGGGAAGGCACCGTCACCCTCAAACATGCAGCTCCGTTCCGCTACCTCCTCTCGCTCGCACCACGTCGATCCGCCGTGGCAGGCCACGTGACGCCGGTCTGAATCCGAATCGAGCACATCAGAGGTGGCATATGTCTCTTCAAAAACTGTTCGTTCAGACAACTCCCGAGGCGCCTTCCGCTCCGATGAGAGAGACGTTCATCGCACCGACGCTGCTTCCCGTCTGTTGCGTCTGCGGACTCATTCGAGACGAGACGGGATATCGTCCTCATCACGAGCGCTGGGTGGCGCAGCGGACGTATCGCAAGACCCATGGCATGAATCCGACCAAGCTCGCGCTCACGCACACCTACTGTCCGGCCTGTTTCACGAAGGTCCAGGGGACGATGCGGCAGTACTTCCGGGAGATCGGAACGTCACCATGATCCTGCTCGCCGGCTCTCCAAATATCGACTCCTCTCCCTCCGCCATGACCGACGCATCCCGTCCGGCACCGGACCGGGAGAGGGAGCCGCGCAACAATGCGCCGGCTCCGCCTGGTGAATCCTGACTGCGCTGCGGCAGATTGCTGGTCCCCAGCTACACGGCGTCCCTGGAACGGGACGTCACTGGCACACCGGTGACGCTGTGGCGTTGTGTCAACTGCGGTGACTGCGTGGATCACGACATCCTGGCCAACCGAGGGTAGGGCTCTGGGTCGGCACTGGTGCGCGCAAGGCCACCGACAGGACCTCAATGCACCGGACGGCCCCACGGAGTAGGGACAGGCATGACTCGGTGAGTGGTTCCTATGCAGGGAAACAGGCTGAAGGCTGAAGGCTGAAGACCGAAGACTAAGAGCCTTCAGTCTATCTACCTGAGCCGCTACCTTGACTGTGACAATCAGGGAGGTCGTGGATCGTGAGTCCACACAGCACAGCGGATCAGCTCTGGTCGATCATCCTGGCAGGCGGTGAAGGCACACCGCTGCGCGCGCTGGTGCATCGCTGGCTGGGCCGGCCCACACCGAAGCAGTACTGCGCCTTCGTCGGCACGCGCTCCATGTTCCAGCACACGCTGGACCGGGCGAGCCGCCTCACGCCGCCGGATCGCATGGTCACGGTGGTCGCGCACAGCCATCGCCGCGACGCGCTGGCGCAACTGGATGGGAGAAGCGGCAGCACGATTCTCTTTCAGCCGGCCAATCGTGACACGGCGGCCGGTGTCTTCTTGCCTCTGACCTATATCCGCGCCAGGGCCCCGCAGGCCACCGTGGTGCTCTACCCGTCGGATCATTTCGTCTATCCCGAAGACCGGTTCCTCGATACGGTCCGGCGTGCGGTCCGGATCACCGAGTCGCGACCTGATCGGGTGGTGATGCTGGGCGTCGCCCCTGATCGGCTGGAACTGGACTATGGCTGGATCCAGCCCGGTCAATCTCTCGCCGACCTGCCGGACGAACCGGTGCAGACGGTCCGCTCGTTCCTGGAAAAGCCCGACGCAGCGCAGGCCGATGCCGCCTTACGGGCAGGCGCGCTCTGGAACACGCTGGTGTTCGCAGCCAAGGTGGATCTGCTCTGGACGCTGGGCTGGCAATGCGTACCGGACATGATGCCGCTCTTTGAGCGGCTGAGCCAGGCCATCGGAGGGCCCGAGGAGGGGCGCGCCCTCAAGGCGATTTATCGGGACATGCCGGCGAAGAATTTCTCCTCCGACCTGCTGCAACGCGCCCCGGAACAACTGGCGGTCGTCGAACTGACCGGCGTACTCTGGAGCGACTGGGGCAAGCCGGAACGGATTACCGAAACCCTGCGGCGGATCGACCGGCGACCGGCATTTCCCTTGACCTGTCTTGATCGTCCATTCGCCCCCCTCCCGATGACGGCCGCGGAGGGCGGGCTGCCCCTGAGTGTGTAATCCGTATAATCCAAGGAAGGAGACAGACATGAAGTCAGCCAGCATTCGTTCGACAAAACCGGACCGGAAAGCACAGGCTCCCCAGCAGCAGCCCAACGGGCTTCCGGCCCAGCAACCTCACGCACTGCCGCTGTCGCCCTGCGATGACCTGCACATCCTGATCGCAAAGCGGGCCCATGAGCTCTACGGTGAGCGAGGGTACCGGGGTGGATCTGCGCTCGATGATTGGCTCGATGCGGAACGGGAGATTTTCAGCCAGATCCCGCTGGCCTCTCAAGCGCGCGACGGGCACGCCTAGCGCGACAGGAGAGACCCGAAGTTCGGGGTTCGACGTTTTGGTAACCTCGAACGTCGGACCTCGAACTCTCGCAGGTCTCGCCAGTCTCGCGAGACCTGCCCATCTGGAACATCGGGAGCGCATCTCGCAGGATGCTCAAAAAGGCCGTCCTCTTCGTCCGTCGTTCGTCTCTCGTATCTCGTCGTTCGCAAGCATTGATTTTCCTGCTTGCGAGATACGCTTCACGTTTCACGAACGACGGTCTTTTTGAGATACGCTTCACGGGATACGGTTTTTGCGCTGGCGGACTTTTTCAGCATCCTGCTAGAAGAATCTCGCTTTGACCAGGTCGCAAATCTGGCCTGCCGCGTCGCCTGAGGGAGTGGTGGTGCTGTCGATTCGGAGATCCGGGTTGCTCGGCGCTTCGTAGGGCGATTGGAGTCCTGGAACAGTCAGAGATTCGCCCCGCTGGCCCTTTCGATAAGTCCCTTTCCGGTCTCGCTCCATGCAGGTCGCGAGAGGACATTCCACGGAGACCTCGATGAACCGGGGGATCACGGACCTCGCAAAGTCCCGATAGACCCGGCGGCTCGCCGTGGCATCGAACAGCACGGTCACACCATGTGCCACGAGCTTCTGTCCGGTGAATGCCAACGCGCGGTAGAAGAGATCCCGCTCCGCTTCTGAGTAGCTCGGTGTCGGCGTGATGACCCGCCTGACCTCATCGGACTCCAACACCTCGACCGTCAATCCGAGCCCTTCGAGCTGCGGCTTCAGGGCAGAGACGATCGTACTCTTGCCCGAGGCCGGCAGGCCGGTGATCCAAATGGCGAAACTGGGAGAACGGTCAATGGTCATGGGTCAAAGGTCAACAGTACGTAAGGGAATTGTTTCGGCATCGCAACACCAATTCAATCTTCACCATTGACCAATGACTAGTGACCCTCTAAGCCGTGCAATATTCGTTCACGCGAGAAGGATCGAAGCGCGGCTCATCCAGCACATGTTCGATAAATCTGAAAATGGTCCGGCGCACCTCAATCGACAGTTTGGGGTACCACACAGGACTCGCTAAGACTAACCCTCGAAACGCAAAGAACGGGGCCGCTGCCCCCGTCACGTCGTTATCCCCGCTCGCCTCCACATAGGTGTCCCAAAAGAGCCGGAACATCACTTCCAACGGCCCCTGCAAGGTGCCCCAGCGACAGAGCGAAAAAAAGAGGTAGTTGATCGTCATCGAGGTCACATCGTCTGCCGGTTCCCCCCACTCCCCACGCGAGCGATCGAGCA
>Ga0315283_10004249_pt1 | contig 12450 bp, 11 predicted proteins | sample YL17G09_0_MG_FD_204541 | JGI IMG/M metagenome (GOLD analysis project Ga0315283, IMG submission 204541) | Sediment microbial communities from Yellowstone Lake, YNP, Wyoming, USA - YL17G09_0 | ecosystem: Environmental > Aquatic > Freshwater > Lake > Sediment | place: USA: Wyoming | collected...
CTGTGTCCAGCGAACCGGCGAAGTAAGTTGAGCAACCAGGTTGGCACGTATTTCATCGGGATTGGAATGAGGTCTTGCATCCACGTTTTGGTAGACAGGACATATTGGTGCACTGAATTTGGCAGCACTGATTGCGGCGGCTAATTCTATACGTGCCGGCTCCATGAGCGGTGAATGAAAAGCGCCTCCTACCTTAAGAGGCAAAGCGCGTTTTGCACCGGCTACTTTCAGCTGTTCGCAAGCGATTTCGATGCCTTTTATCGATCCGGATATAACAAGTTGTCCGGGACTGTTGTAATTCGCCGGAACCACCACTTCCTCAATACCACTGAGAACTTCTTCAACTTTGGCATCCTCTAATCCAAGAATAGCAGCCATGGTTGAAGGTTCAGCTTCGCATGCTGTCTGCATGGCGAGTGCACGGGCCAACACAAGGCGCAACCCATCTTCAAAAGTAAGCGCCTTTGCCGCAACTAATGCAGAAAATTCGCCAAGGGAATGACCGGCAACCATATCGGGTTTAAAATCGTTGCCCAGGGTAGCTGCTAAAATTACCGAATGCAGGAAGATAGCTGGTTGTGTAACTTTAGTCTGGCGGAGATCTTCGTCAGTTCCTGCAAACATAAGGTCAGTAATCCGATAGCCCAGAATAACATTCGCTTTCTCAAACATTTCTTTGGCAATAGTATAGTTATCGTAAAGGTCTTTTCCCATACCTGCGAATTGAGCACCCTGCCCGGGGAATACATATGCTTTCATCTGTTTATTTTTAATAATTGAATACTTTATGTCCTTTTATATCTTTCAAAAGGGAAGACCTGGCTTAACAGCCGACAAACAAAAGTAAGATGAAAAAGGATTTATCTCCGGTTGCCCATGAACCTTAGCAGGAAAAGAAAGAGGTTAATGAAATCAAGATAAAGCGTAAGTGCACCCATTATCACATACTTGCGGTAAGAGCCATCTGCATTAGAAATGTTGGCTGCCAGCCGTTTCAGTTTTTGAACATCGTATGCAATTAAGCCGGTAAATACAAGCACACCAATGAAGCTAATGATATAGTCCATTGTGCTGCTTTGCATAAACATATTAACCAGGCTGGCGATAATGATGCCGACGAGCCCCATCATCATGATGGAACCAAAGCGCGTAAGATCTATTTTGGTAGTGTAACCTGCAACTGCCATAATGCCGAACATAGCCGATGTTATGCCGAAAGTTGTGGCCACAGAGGTCCCGGTATAAATGAGCAGGATAAAACTCAAACTCATGCCCATCAGAATGGCATACACAGCGAAGAGCAAGGTAAGCGTCATTGCCGAAAGCCGTTGAAAGCCAAGCGACATAAGAAGTACAAATCCGATTGGTGATAGCATCACAACCCAGCCCAGTATTGTCATACCACCGGTTGTGGAATCTCTGAGCAGTTGCATCAGCGACGGATCGGAAGCAAAGTAAAATGACGTGAGAGCCGTAACCCCTAAGGCCATGAACATCCACATAAAGACATTTGTCATAAAAGAACGTGCCACCGATACCTCTACCTGGCGTGGTTCGCTCAGCGTGTTGTAATTACTGTTTTCAGAAAACATAGTTATAGAAATTTGATTAGGCCGCAAAAGTACAAAAATAATGCCATACGGGGTGCCTGACTGAATGGCAGCAGCATCTGGAAAAGGTTGTTTATGCTGAAACCTGTTAGCCTATTAGCATTACCTTGCTACAAAAATTACGTTTTTCTTCTTTTTCTTCCTTTTCCCTATAGCCTAAAGCTAGCAGCCTAACAGCCTATCTGCCTGATTAATGAAGAAGCGACCCGATGAGATGAATAAATTCCGCCCGGGTTTTGTCTATCAGGAAGGCACCCGTAAAGTCGGAAGTAGTGGTAACCGAATTTTGCTTTTGAATGCCGCGCATTGACATGCACATGTGCTGGGCTTCTATAACAACGGCAACTCCAAGCGGCTTAAGCGTGGCCTGAATACATTCCTTTATTTGCGTCGTCAGCCGCTCCTGAACCTGCAGGCGGCGGGCAAAAGCATCTACAACGCGCGGTATTTTGCTCAATCCCACAATGTAACCATTCGGAATGTAGGCCACATGTGCTTTCCCAAAGAAAGGGATCATATGATGCTCGCACATTGAATAAATTTCGATATCCTTAACAATTACCATCTGTTTATAATCTTCCTTAAACATGGCTGCACGGAGGATTTCCTCAGGTTTCAGATCGTAACCGTGAGTAAGAAACTGCATGGCTTTCGAAACCCGCTCAGGCGTTTTCATCAGGCCTTCACGATCGGGGTTTTCACCGATGAGTTTAAGAATTTCTTTATAATGCAAACTTAGTTTTTTAATCGTCCTGGCATTGTATATATCACGTTTTTCATAGCCGTCTTTCATTTCATAATCGTCCATCATATTCTCGATAATCATGCCTTTTACAATTTCGCTGCTCATTTTTTCTGGTTGTTAGAGAAATGTTAAAATATTTTTCCAAAATACTCCACAGAATTATTTTCCGTTTCGCACACTCTGACACAATGCAGTTTACCTCCCAGCAAGCCCACCGGTGCTTCAAGCTCATCCCATATACCAATGGCAATATTCTCGGTAGATGCAAGCTTGCCCTGCATAAAGTCTACTTCAAGGTTTATGTTCCGGTGGTCAAGCTTCTCGATTATCTGCGATTCGATAAGTTGACTGAGGTCCTTCAGGTTTATAACAAATCCGGTTTCCGGATTTACCAGTCCTTTCACGGTAACGTAAAGCGTATAATTGTGCCCGTGCCAGTTGGGATTCGAACATTTGCCAAATGTATTAAGGTTCTCCTCGTCGCTGAAATCTGCTCTGAAAAGCCTGTGCGCTGCATTAAACCGCTCCCTGCGTGTGATGAAAACCATATACTTGTTTTTCTAAATTAAAGGTACATAAAAAGAGCCTGCTTAATAATCTGTTTAAAGGATTATCTTGATATGATAAACAAAAATTATAGCCTTATGTTTACCGGAAAATTTTTAGAGTTGGAGAATCAAATACTACTGATGTTTTGTGCACGAAGCTCAGGCATGGGGGTAAATTCGGCTCAGACTTAGACTCCCTGTTTATGCTGTTCACGCATACGCAGCATCCATATTACTTCAAAAGCGGTGTAACCGACATAGAAAAGGAAAAATGTCAGAATGAAGGTGACTGCATCGAATTTATTGGTGAAGGTATAAATGATGATAATGGCCAGATAGATGAAGATTTTCAGCATCGTAGCGATCATGAAATAATTGGTGAACAGGCTGAATCGTTTTGCGGTTGTTTTTTCGATGAAATAATAAAGCGCCAGGCTGATGACCAGAAAAAAGATCAGCAAATAGGGGAGCATCGGTGTGATATAATTTGCCGGGAGTAGATACATGGCACCAAAACCAAGCAGGGCTATAATTATCGAAAACAGAATAAGGGCGCGTGTAAAACGCATGAATTGAGCACTCATATTATTTTTTTATTAAGCCACGTGTAGCCTGGTAAATGGATAAAATTACCGAAAGTACCGATAATACAAGGGTAAATACCGGGAATCCAGGATTTAGCCATTCATCCAGTTTAACGCCTCCGAACACGCCTAACCCAATGATGACAAGCATCTGCAAGGCCAGCGAAGAGTATCTGGCGTAGAACTCAAGCTGTTTCTTCGGAGGTAACCTGGGCTTTGTTTCTGGCATATGATGCCTCCTCTGCTATAGATGGATTTTCCATTTTACAGGCGCCGGTAAATACAGCACCAGGTTCGATGGCAAGTTTATTGGTTACAATTTCGCCTATTACCCTGGCCGTCGATTTGAGACTGAGTAATTCGCTTACCTTAATACGGGCCGAAACTTCACCCGAAATATCTGCGTTGAGGCAAAATATCTCGCCGTCTACACGACCTGTAGAACCTACAACCACTTTGCCTGTGGAATTAATAGATCCGGTTAAAATTCCATCGATGCGGATATCACCGTTTGAGCGGATATCGCCTGTTACTTCGGTGCCACTTCCCAAAAGATTAATAGAAGGAGTGGTTTCGGGTAATAAAGTTTTTGACATAGCGGGAAGAATTATTTTAGTACATTGCCTTTGAGGGCAAAAATAGTATTTATTGGTAATTTTTTATATAAAATAAGAAAAAACTATTGAGACTGATTTTAGATAGAATACAAATTGATTCCTGATATGGTTATATCCGGTTTGTCTTATGCAATTCCGAAGGGAAACGCCGGTGCCGGAATAACAAATTTAGTATTATATTACCTGCAGAATCTAATTCCTGTTTTCTTTCAGGTATTTCCGGTTAAAGAACTTCACATAACCGCCGGTGTTCTTCTCACGGTAAAAAATCGGGTAGTTTTCGGTCGAAATTATGAATTGTTTGTAGGAGGGTTCTTCGAGCTGGGCAAATACGTATGTGTCCTGTTTTACAGCCTGGTAGAAATTCATCGCTTTCGCCATGTTCCGGAAACTACTCACCGTAATCATTTGCCAGCCTCCATCGAGCACGATGGTATTAATGGAAAGATTATCAGCGTTAAAATTCCTGGCAATATAATCCGTAATCCTGGTGCGTATGGCACTAACATTGGCAGTCTTGTCATCCAGCAGTATCACGTAAAAATGAGAAGAATTTGGCGAATAACTGTATACGTCTGGCAAAAGGGAATCCGCCACATTCAGGCTATCGCTAATATAAGAAGGTTTCTTGTTCAGGTTGGCAAGGACAGGCGATTTAGCATTTGCATCCAATATGCTCTGTGCCAGTGGCGTAATTTCGCTGTTAGGATAAGCTTTAATAAGCTTGCTCAATGCCACCAGCATGGAATCGGTACTTTCGGTTTTACTCAGCGACAGTGCACGCAGGTACTCAAATTTGGGAAGCAGATCCTTATCCTTGTATGTGGCAATAGCCTCATTGCTGTAAATAATCACTGTTTTGTACTGCGCCTTGGTGAAGGCACGGTAAGTTTCGGAATACAGCGTAGAAACGCGGTTCTTTTTGGCCTGTAGTTCGATATTATAGTTAGGATCGGTAATAATTCGGGCATAATCGCTTTCGGGATAATTGTTTACGATCAATTGCCGGTAAGTATCAGCTTTCATCGAATCGGGGATAGCCTTATAAGTAAGATATAGCTGATAACTGGTTTGGAGTGCACTTTTATCTTTGGGATACCTTTTCAGGAGGTCCTCAAAAGCAGCAATGGATTTTGGAATATCATCCAGTCCTTCCTGGTAAATAAATCCAAGGTTAAAAAGTGCAGCTGAGATGCGATCGTTTGAGGCCTGCATCATATCCGCGGTAAGCGGTATATTTTGCAGATATGTTTTTCTGCTGCGCGGATCAACGGAAAGGGCTTTTGTACTATCACTTTTTGTGCTGTCAGAAGTTATTGCAGCTGCAATAGCTTCCTCAGTGTACACAGGGCGCTTGTTACTAAGCCTCCAGTTATCCTCAAGTTTTCGCCTTCCCCACTTTTTCAAAAATTCAGTATATCCAAAACTCATGGCCGAAGTATTGTAAAAATACCAACCACCACCGCCTAATTTGGAAGGACTCTCAATGGTTTTTACGTAGTTGCCACCCATGGACCCATCGAGTTGTTCCAGAGCTTCTTTTTCTTTCCTGAGTTGCTCAGCCTTTTTAAAGTCTTCGATCATCTTGTCGATTACTTTGGCAAGCTCAGCTTCCGGCAGTGCGGCGAGTTTCTGAAGGCTATCCTCGGTTTGCACAGTTTCCAGGTTCGTTACGAGTGTTGTAAGGGTAGCTGTTTTTGCGGTAAGTTCCTCGTAGTTGGGATAATCTTTAGGAAGGAATTGCATGGTGCTGTCGTAATAAGCCTGCGCCAGCCGGTAATTCTGGCGTTCGAAATAGATATCTGCCAGTTTAAGTGCTGATGTGGTTTTCTGAAAATCATTCTTCACACTTGCAGCAACCGATAGCCGTAAATAATGGATGCCAAGCGTATCGTTATTTTCCTTAAAAGCTAATTGCGCCAATGCATAATAGATCTGATCGCGGAAATCCTTGTTTTTGAATTCTTTCGACATTTTGGTCAGGCCTTTTTCAATTGTGCGTTTGTCGCCCGTTTTTACATCAAATGAATTAGCCATGTTGATCCTGGCATTGAAAGCCATTTCGTAGGATGGTGAAGATTTAATGACTTTTGAATAATATTCGGTAGCCCTGACCTGGTTTTTCTCCTGATCGGCAATTTGACCGAGGATAAAATACAATCGGGCCAGTATCTTTTTGCTTTTGTTCAGCTCTATACCTTTTATAAGGTAGTCCTTGGCAGGAGAATAATTCTTTTGCAGGATGAAGTAGTCGGCATAAACCAGTGGAATATCTCTTACTACAGCGAATGGGACTTTTTCCGTTTCAATTTTACTCTGCAGCAGATCGAGCATAGAACTGGCATCACTGTATTTTTTCTGCTGAAGTAGTGTACGCGCCTGCCAAAGCATGGCATTGTATTGTATAAGATTGTAGTTGTATTGCCTCATTACAAAATCGAAAGTGCGTTTTGCAGCAACATAGTCATGTTTGTAAAAATAGGCTTTGCCGATAAGCATATAGCTGTCGTCGATCCATTTAACACGTTCCTTTTTATTAAAAACCATGGAATGCCGCTGGATTACAATGGAGGCTTTTGCAATAGCCCTGTCCATGGCCGGGTTTAACCTGGTGGCATCAGATTCATTGCCGTAATTGGCAACTGCAAGTATGCGCGTATAATTATCGCGTGCATTCTTATTCAGGTCGGCAACCCCATCTTTCAGGCTTTCGTTACCATTCCAGTATGTATTGTAGTGAGCCGTCAGGTTGTGATACGCACGCCGTGTAAAGGTGTTTTTTTTAGTGGAACAAGCCACAGCAGCGGCTATCAAAAGGGCGATAGCAGCCCCATGTATGATCCTGAGCGAAAATTTACACATCAACATTTTTGGAATTTGCAAATGACACCTGGCCACTTACCCTGATTAACTCATTTCCTGCAAAAATATTTTATTTTTTCCAATCTTCTCAGTTCCATATCAAAAAGAACCTTGTTAAATGCACTTATTTCATTGTTTTTTTAAAATTGAAACGTGAAGCAGCGCAAAGATAGCCAGTTATATATAAAAATTCCCTGCCGGAGATTAAACCCTTTTGTGAGATACAACTGTAAGCACAGAAACAAAACGTAAATGCGCTTTAACTTTGTGTTGCCGGATCAGCAAATACTGCTTGAATAAACCTTTGGCAGGTTAGGCAAATAATTGCGATATTTGCACGTTATTACCCATCACCTACTATTTACACATGACCGGACTAAAGGACGAAGGTAAGAAAATGAGGCAGCGGCTCCTGGAGCGGCTCAGGGATAAATACAGGCTTGTAATCCTGAATGAAGAAACCTTCGAAGAGCGGTTTTCGCTCAAGTTGTCACGTTTGAATGTCTTTATAGTATTAGGTGTGCTCTCCATCATCATTGTATTCATCACCTCTTATATCATTGCCTTCACGCCTTTGCGCGAATTTATTCCCGGTTATACCGATGTTCATCTTCAACGTAATCTTTATGAACTTCAATTAAAGGCAGATTCCATCGAGAAGGCTTTTGCCAGCAAGGACAAATACATCGAAAACCTGAAAACCATCCTCGGCGAAAATACTATACCCGAGCAGCCTCAAAATGTTCAGGATACCGCCAAAAAGAAGAATTACCGCGCAATTACTGACAAACGTTCAATAGCTGATTCCATGTTGCGATCCGATTATGAGAACCAAAACAAATACAATCTGTTTGTCGATGAGAGTGCTGATAAAAAAACAAAGACGGGCATTACAAACCTGTATTTCTTTACGCCGATCAAAGGTATGCTCACCAGTAAGTTTGATCCGGTGCAGGAGCATTATGGTATTGATATCGTTGCCAAGCGCAATGAAGCTATCAAATCCGTGCAGGATGGCACAGTAATTTTTACAGGCTGGACAGTGGAAACCGGCTATGTTATTGCTATTCAACATCCGGGTAATATCGTTTCGGTATATAAACATAACTCCATATTGCTCAAAAGGGAAGGAAATTTTGTGAGAGCAGGCGAAACTATTGCCATAATTGGGGAATCGGGCGAACTTTCTACCGGCCCACATCTGCATCTCGAACTGTGGATAAACGGAAATCCCGTAAATCCAACGGATTATATGTCACTTTAACATCAGAAATCTTCTCTCAATTTGAAAAGACGCATTGCGATACTAGGCTCTACAGGTTCCATCGGCACTCAGACATTAGATGTTATCCGACAACATTCTGATCATTTTGAGGTAGAAGTTCTTACGGCCCAGTCCAGCTCAGCCGGGCTGATCCGCCAGGCCATCGAGTTTCGGCCAAATTCAGTTGTAATCGGCGACGAAGCCCGTTACCACGAAGTGAACAACGCGCTTGCCCAATACGATATAAAAGTTTACGCCGGTCGCGATGCCTTGCTCCAGATCGTTGAGATGGAGACCATTGATATGGTGCTTGTAGCCATGGTTGGTTTTGCTGCGCTCCTGCCTACACTGCGTGCCATAGAAGCCGGAAAACCTATTGCCATCGCGAACAAGGAAACATTTGTAGTTGCAGGTGAAATTGTTACTAAACTGGCGAGAGAAAAAGCAGTTAATATTTTTCCTGTCGACTCTGAACATTCAGCCATTTTTCAATGCCTGGCAGGTGAATTCCATAATCCTATCGAGAAAATTATTCTCACTGCATCCGGTGGTCCGTTCCGTGAGAAGGACCGCGAATTTCTGGCGCAGGTAACAAAGGAGCAGGCATTAAAGCATCCTAACTGGAGCATGGGTTGTAAGGTTACCATCGATTCGGCCACGCTCATGAACAAAGGCCTGGAAGTAATTGAGGCCCGCTGGCTTTTTAATGTTGCGCCGCAGCAAATAGAGGTTGTTGTGCATCCGCAAAGCATTATTCACTCCATGGTTCAGTTTGCCGATGGCTCCATCAAAGCACAGATGGGTCTCCCCGATATGCGGTTACCTATTCAATATGCGCTCAGCTATCCGCAACGTCTGGCTTCTGATTTTCCACGGTTCAACTTTGCCGATTTCCCTGAACTCACTTTCAGCAAGCCTGATAGCGAAATATTTCGTAATCTTGCACTTGCATACGAAGCGCTTGGCAAGGGTGGCAATATGCCTTGTATCCTTAATGCTGCCGACGAAATTGCGGTTCATGCTTTTTTGAAGGATAAGGTGGGATTCATGCAAATGACAGCCGTTATTGAATATTGTATGCAGCATGTGAGTTTTATACCTTCGTCTGTTTACGAAGATTATGTGCAGACCGATATAGAAACCCGCCTTAAAGCGGAAGAAATCATATCCCGGTTGTCCTGATTCAGCAATTCGTTTAAATAAACAAACTCCCCAGATACAATATCTTTATGGAAATACTTATCAAAGCAACACAACTTATTTTTAGCCTCTCGATACTGGTAATTTTTCACGAATTTGGGCATTTTATCGCATCCAAGATTTTCGGCGCACGTGTGGAGAAATTCTATCTCTTTTTCGATCCATGGTTTTCACTTTTCAAATTTAAAAAAGGCGAAACAGAATATGGTGTCGGCTGGCTGCCATTGGGTGGTTATGTCAAGATTTCCGGCATGATCGATGAGTCGATGGATAAGGAACAAATGAAGCAACCACCTCAACCATGGGAATTTCGATCCAAACCAGCCTGGCAACGACTCATTATTATGCTGGGTGGTGTTACTGTTAATATTTTGCTGGCAGTAGGTATCTATATCCTCATGCTCTTTACCTGGGGTGAACAATATCTTCCTACTGCCGAGGTGAAGTACGGTATAACCGTGGATTCTCTTGGCACTGAAATGGGTTTACGCAACGGCGATAAGATTCTTTCTGTAGATGGCGAAAAGGTTGATGATTTCCTGAAAATTCCCGGCAAGATTATTCTGGACGATGCCAAAACTGTACAGGTTGAACGTGATGGCAAACTTACCGATGTGAAGATCCCGGACGGCTTCATAAGTAAAATGTTGCAGCAGAAAACTGCTGACTTTATCAACGTGCGTATTCCTTTTGTAGTCGACGGATTTCCAAGGGTATCCCCTGCCAAAGATGCTGGTATGAAGGAAGGCGACCGCATAGTGGGTCTTAACGGTCAGCAGGCTTTATACTTCGATGAGTTTAAAACAGTTGTTAACAGTTACAAAGGTCAAAAGGTGGATGTAGCCCTGATCCGCAGCAACGACACCCTGCATTTACCGGTGGTAGTTACTGCCCAAGGCATGATAGGCGTGGCTCCGAAAGGACCGGATGCCTACTTCCATTTCAATGAAAGACAGTTCACTTTTATTGAAGCCATTCCGGCGGGTGCAGTAAAAGCTTACACAAGCGTTGGTGATTACCTTAAATCGCTGAAACTGCTGTTTTCACCAAAAGTTAAGGCTTACGAATCCGTAGGTGGATTTATTACCATTGCTAAAATATTCCCGTCCGTTTGGCATTGGGAATCGTTCTGGAGATTAACCGCGTTTTTATCCATCATGCTGGCTATACTCAATGTGCTTCCAATTCCAGCGCTTGATGGCGGACATGTGATGTTCCTGTTTTATGAGATTGTAACGCGCCGCAAGCCCAGCGATAAGTTCCTGGAGTACACCCAGATTGTCGGAATGGTGTTGTTATTGGCGCTGCTTGTTTTTGCCAATGGTAACGATATTGTCAAACTTTTCAGGCATTAATTAATCATGCCTGCGGCTCATTTCATCAATCGTTAAGTTTTTCGTTGAGCGATTTGAATCCTTCGCCGAGAATCTCGTTTGCATTGACTACTGTAACGAAAGCGTTTGTATCAATTTTATGAATGAATTCTTCCAGGATGGCCAGTTCGCGTCGGTTGACCACTGTAAAAATGATTGTTTTATCAGTACCGTTGTACATTCCCTTGCCATGGATGTAAGTGCCACCCCGGTTCAGGTCATTAATAATCTTGTCGCGTATCTCGGTGTATTTATCAGAAATAATAAACAATGTTTTATCATAAGATATCCCCTCGAGTACTACATCAATAACTTTCCCGCTTATAAAGATTACAATCCAGGAATAAAGTGGAATTTTCCAATCGGCAAAAACGACAAGGCCCAGGAGTACGATTACCGAATCCACATATATCATAAGCTGGCCGAGTGGCATACGTGTATATTTGGCAATAATCATTGCCACGATATCTGAACCCCCGGACGTAGCCTTGGATTTGAAAATAAGCCCAAGCCCGAAACCAATCATTACGCCTCCAAATATTGAAGAAAGCAATGCGTCATGCTCTACCAGCGGGGCTTCTCCCCAGAAGTAAGTGATACCATCCATAAATACTGATGTGAGCACAAATCCAATTATTGTTTTTACACCAAAGCGCGGGCCTAACAATTTTATGCCGATAATGGTGAGCGGGATATTAAGGATAAGCCCCATTAACCCTATAGGGAATCCTTCGGGAGCAAAGGCGAACATTCCCTTGGTAATATAATGAATTACAATAGAAATACCGTATACACCGCCAGGCACTATCCGGTAAGGTGTTATGAAAAAGACAAAGCCGGCTGCAAGTATAAATGAACCGACAATAATGAGGCTGTAACTAATAAACCACCGAGGTGAGAAAACTTTCTCGTTTTGCAGAAATGTCATATAATCAGCTATTTAGATTAATTGTGGGAAACGGGTGCAAAATTAGACAGAATCTGCCTGCAACCAATCATTCTGCTTTCATAAAAGTAAAATAATTGTGGATGATGTTGATAATCAATTGCTGCTAAATAAAAAAAAGGATCGCCATTGGCAATCCTTTTTATATTATATGATTAGATAATGGCAACCTAGCCTGATTAATTCATAAACCTCAATAAAGACAAAAGATAAAAGGTTAAAGATAAAAAATATTGAAAGTGGTTTACAAATGCCTGACTTTTATCTTTTTACTTTTGTCTTTTATCTTCTGCATGAATAATGCAGGTTAGTCTTTTTACCTGAAATTGAGATCAGACTTGTACCAGGAGGTCGGCATTAAACTTTATCCATGTTTTTGCAGTAGGATCCCAAACCCATTGCATAGTATAATACCATGAACCTTTCTGAAGGGTGACGTCATCGGAGATACGCGAAAAATACTGTATTCCCTGGTCGAAAAATGTTTTCCAGGCGTGAGAAGATGCATCCCACTGTAAAACCTTACGACAGAACCACCGACCGCTTGTCTCATCTTCAGAGGTGCCGCCATAGAGAAAGTAAGTTATTTTTGTATTGTTGCACTCGTTGTAAGCATAAGATCTGTCGCTTGAACTTCCAAATACCTCGTCGGTGCTTCGGTATTTTATTTCGCTGCTACCCGACGAAGGATTGAATTTACT